>Ga0209958_1000084_pt1 | contig 317348 bp, 266 predicted proteins | sample ThiBio_inoc_plan_FD_183942 | JGI IMG/M metagenome (GOLD analysis project Ga0209958, IMG submission 183942) | Wastewater bioreactor microbial communities from Cape Town, South Africa - Thiocy_inoc_plan (SPAdes) | ecosystem: Engineered > Bioremediation > Thiocyanate > Unclassified | place: South...
GCCAATCATGTCCATGGTGATCACCTTGAATCCCTGCTGAAATTCTCAGCAGGTCAGTGGAACACCCTGGTCAATATTGGATTGGTACTTTGCGGTTTAGCTGGTCAAGATTGCATCGGCACCAACAAAGTCGGCTCGGAAAGATATAGTCTTCTGATTTCAGCTTGGCGGTCTTGATCCATTGCTGAAGCGCTTCACGAGTTGTCGCCGTCAGCTCGAACTGGACGGGGTGATGAGTTTTGTGCTGCATGACAGTTGCTCGTGAAGCGACTTGGTCGCCATGGCAAACATCGCGGACTTTGAGGGCGACCAGGTCGCATCCGCGTAGCTTGCTGTCGATTCCCAGATTGAAGAGCGCAAGCTCGCGCACCCGGTTCTCCATCTGTAGGCGCACGCGCAGCGCCCAGATGTCTTTGGGCTTGAAGGGGGCCTTCTGACCAACGATTTTTCCCTTGTTCCAGGGCTCGCGATGAACGACGGCTGCAACGGATTCCATGATGGTCTCCCATTGGGTGAGGGGACAAAGACCATGCACCTTCTGAATGCCGTTGTCCACGAGTGACCACGCCAACTGTGTCAGCTCTTGCGGTTCAGAAAAACGCCTGGTGATGTTCTTCACTGTCTGCTCTCGATCGCAGCAGTCGTTGAACGACTGCATGTTGAGCGACAGCAACCAGCCTAAAGCTGACTTCCAGTCTCTCTCCACACCTTCGTGATCCGAAAAAAGACGCTTTAACTACTGCGCTTGGAAACCAAGCTACTTGATGCAAGCCCATTACCGATTCTGTTTTTCGATTACAGAGATTGCTTTGACGATCAGTGCCCGTTGTGCGCAGCCACCAATGGTTGGTGTCACGCCGTAGGCTTGGCGGCGCTCAATCCTTGAGGTTCACCCCCAGAATTTCCAGCTTTTTTGCAAACGAGTCCCTGCGTTTTGCGGCTTTTGCCGCTGTTTCGGTGGCAGCTTGGATGGCCTTAGGCCCTTTCTTCGCAGCCGCTTTGATCAGTCCGAACTTGTGAGCGGCTTCTGCCTCAGCTCGCTTGAACGTGGCAATCAGTTCAGCATGCGCAATGGATGGATTCACAGTGGATCCCCTATCAATCAGCGTCGTTACTCTTAGATTTTGACGTTGGCGCGAAGCAAGGCTGTTCGCAATTCGCGAGTGGCAGGTTTGGAAACATCCACCTTTTGAACCGCCAGGTCGAACGAAGAGCCTGGCTTGATGCTGGTTGGCAGTATCTTTTTTGCTGGAAGCTTGGCAGGGTACGTACCTTTGCCTGGACACATGCGAACGGAAAACCCGAATTCTTCGAGTACGCCTTTTGCATACAACTCCGCTAATTGTTGAAACGTCACGAAGGTTGACCGTTTCACGTCTTTGAGTCCTGGCTGGCTGACGTCACGAACGAGTTCGAATTTGCCAAGTGAGTCGCGCTGTGTATCGGTAAAAGGATGCAGCAAGAAAGTCTGACGAACGCCATCCTTTTTGGACACCAAAGTGTGCTCGACGGCGATATCGGTTAACAGCATATTTTTTCTAGCTCCGCGAGTTGCAGTTTGCACGGCCACATCAGCCGACGTACCACCCAAAGTCGCAGATTTTGTTTTCAAACCCCGTCACCGGGGAGCCAATGCCCCTTGGGATGCGAAGTGCTCGATGCGGACAAAAATCACCCGAAGGGCGAGGACTTTAACTGAAGGGCCGCCAATGGCCGATCCCTATTGCGCGTCAAACAGACCGCTTCGGGTCGAAAACTGCTGGCCAATGGAAATCGAGCCCAAGTCCGAAATCAGCATGAAGCCGTCCGTCGCGTAGCAGGTCGCTGAAGTAGCGCACATGGGTGGTCAGATCTGGGTAGCGCCAGGCGTGCTGGGCACCTTGCTCGGCCGCAAAGTGGAAGTCGCTGGTTACGCCATCGGGGTAGGTTTGCAGGGTGGCAAAGCGGTATTGGCTTTCGTAGCGCCGCATAAGCGGTTTGGAGAACGATTCGAGCGCGCGGTGATAAGCCGCGCGCCCTCCCGCTTGCGCCTTGGCAGCCCATCAACCCGGCCACTGCGCGGCTTTGACCATCTCGATAAACGCCGCCAACGTGGCCGTGGGCAGCTTGCGGCTGGGGTAGTACAGATAGAAACCCGGAATCGGCGGGCACCAGTCGTCCAGCACGCTGACCAAGGCGCCGCTAGCCAGGGCCGCGCGGGCGTAGGGCTCGTACATGTAGGCAAAGCCCACACCGGCCAGCGCCGCCTGGAGCATGAGCGGCATTTCGCCCACCGTCAGGCGGCCTTCAACGTCCACCGCGACCTTCTCTGCGGCTTTTTCGAACTCCCACGCGTAGCGCGCGCCGCTGGGAAACCGGATGCGCACGCAGGGCAGGGTGAGCAGGTCGCGGGGCGTGTGCGGGGTGCCTACGAGCTGGAGCAACGCGGGCGCACCCACCACCATCAGGCGCTGGGCGGGCCCCAGGGGCAGGGCCACCATGTCCTGCTGCAGGCTTTCGCCATAGCGCACACCGGCATCGAAGCCCCCTGCCACTATGTCCACAAAACCGTCGTCCAGCACCAGCTCCACCTCGGCCTTGGGGTGGCGGGTCAGAAACTCGGCCACCAAGGGGCCCAACACCAGCTCGCCCGCCGGGCGGGGGGCGTTGATGCGCAGCAGGCCCTGTGGGGTGTCGCGGAAGTCGTTGATGCCGTCGATGGCGGCAGCGATGTCCTGCAGCGCCGGGCCCACGCGGTCCAGCAGCTGGCGCCCGGCAGGGGTGAGGGCCACGCTGCGGGTGGTGCGGCTGAACATGCGCACGCCCAGCCGTTCTTCGATGGAGCGCACGGCATGGCTCACGGCCGAGGCGGACAGGTCCAGCTCTTGCGCGGCCATGCGAAAGCTGAGGTGTCGGGCCACGGTGCTGAGGAGTTTGAGATCGGCCAGGTCCAGGTTCATTGGTGAATCATATTCACCAACCAATCCATTTTTTGGCTATTTATGCGTGATGAATGCGTCAATAAGCTAGCCGCTGATTTGCACAACCCAAGGAGAAACAACATGCAAAACAGCGAATGGAATCTGGCCGGCAAGGCCATCCTGGTAACGGGCGCGTCGTCTGGCATTGGCGCGGCCACGGCCGTGGCCCTGGGGCGCCAACGCGCCCGTGTGGTGCTGGCCGCTCGACGCGTGGCCGATTGCGAAGCCGTGGCAGAGCAGGTGCGGGCCGCAGGCGGCGACGCCTGGGTGACGCCCGTGGACGTGACGGACGAGACCAGCGTGCAGCGTTGTGTCGAGGCCGCCGTCAAGCGCTTCGGTCGGCTGGACGGTGCTTTCAACAATGCGGGGGCGCTGGGCACGGGCGCGCCGCTACACACGCTGGCAGCGGCCGATGTGCAGGCGGTGTTGCAGGCCAACGTGATGGGCATCTTCCACGCCATGAAGCACCAGATTGCGGCCATGCTGAGCACCGGTGGCGGTGCCATCGTGAACAACTTGTCGATCTCGTCCGGCGTGGCGTTTGCGGGCATCTCGGCCTACACCGCCAGCAAACACGCGGCCCTGGGCCTGACGCGCAATGCTGCGCTGGAATATTTTCAGCAGGGCATCCGAGTGAACGCCGTGAGCCCGGGGCCCACCGTGACACCCATGGCGCTGGCGGGTTTTGGCAGCGAGGACAACATGCGCGCCGCCCTGCAGGCATCGCCCGCAGGGCGCCCCGCGCGGCCCGAGGACATGGCAGGGCCGGTGCTGTTTTTGCTGTCGGAAGCGGCCCGCTACGTGAGCGGGCACAACCTGGTGGTGGATGGCGGCTATACGCTAGCTTGAGTCAGCTTGGGCAGGGCAGGGCGAAGCCGTTGGCTTAGCATGGCGCCATATGCCTACTCAGCCCACCACCGCCCCTTGTTCCACCACGACTCCGCCCGGCCTGCCCGTGGTGCTGGTGCTGGCCTCCGGCCGGGGCGATCGGTTTGTGGCATCGGGCGGGCAGGTGCACAAGCTGCGCGCATTGCTTGCGGGGGTGCCGGTGCTGGAGCACACGCTGGCCGCCGTGCGTGCCAGCGGGCTGGCCTGGCACCTGGAGGATGTGGGCCACCCGGGCATGGGCGATTCGATTGCGGCGGCGGTGCGGGCCACGTCCCATGCGGCAGGCTGGCTGGTGTTGCCGGGAGATCTGCCTCTGGTGCGGCCTGACACCCTGCAAATGCTGGCCCAGGCCGTGGCGAAGAGGGCGGTGACGGTACCGTTCTTTCACGGCGAGCGCGGCCACCCCGTGGGATTTGCTGCGCACTGCTTGCCGGATCTGCTGGCCCTGTCGGGCGAGCAAGGTGCCGCCAGCGTGGTGCGCAAGTTTGCTCAGCAAGGGCAGGTGCAAAACCTGGTGGTGGAGGACGAGGGCACGGTGACGGACATTGACACCGTGCAGGATCTGGCGCGCGCCGAACGCCTCCTTGTCAGCCGTCCAACGGCCTGATTTGCCAAAAAGCAAACCCGCCGGCCATCTCTGACGGGCGGGTTGCGGGGGAGGGGCGGTTCAGGCCCAGGAGCCCATAGCAGCCTCTTTGTTTATGACTTGGCGGCAATGACCGCACAGGCCAGACGGGGACCAGCGTTGCCGGTGGGCTGGGTCTTGTAGTCGTCCGGGTCGCGGTGCACGATCAGGCCCTTGCCTACGATGTCGTTGGCCATGCTGCCGACGCGGATCGTGCGCGACTCAAAGCTGAAACTGGCCACGCCATTGGCATCGGCCTTGAGGCTGGGCAGGTCGCCCGTGTGGTGGTCGCCCATGCCGTGGTGACCGTGGGATTTGCCGCCGGGGTTGAAGTGGCCGCCGGTGCTCATGCCGTCGCCGCTACTGCAGTCGCCTTTTTCATGCACATGAAAGCCGTGCTCGGCATTGGGCTTGAGACCGCTGATGGAGCCAGACACCTTCACCACGTCGCCCGACTGCACGAACGTGACCGTGCCAGCGGTGGTGTTGCCGCGCGTGGGTTCGAGTTTGGCGGTGGCGCTGGGCCCTGAGGTATAGGCTGCACAGCCCGCCAAGGCCAGCGCCGTAACGGATGACAGGACAAAAGCGAAACGGATCTTCATGACTCAAACTCCTTAGAACAATGAAACCACCCGGTATTTAACCTGGCACCGAGGCGCAGTCTCCCCGTCGGGCCCATGCGCGTCCAGCAAAGATGTGCACTATGCCTCTTTTTGGGCCAGCGCAATCAAACGGGCCAGGGCCCGGTCATGGATGCCGTGCCTGCGCAGCTCGTCATACGTGGCCTGGGCGTAGTCCCGCGTGGTGCCATAGCGCCCACAGGCCTGCTCAAAAATACGGCAGTACTCGTGGTCGGGCAGCTCGCCCGTGTGGTTGGGGCTTTTGCGCGACAGGGTGAAGGCCAGCGCGCGCACCGGGCCGTGCGGGGTGTGGCAGGTAAGCCAGCGCGGGTCGTACACGGCGGTGATCATCTCTCGCTGCCACAGGTTGATCATGACCTGCCGCGCATGCGCCTTGTCCACACGGAACACCATGCCCCGGCAACTGCCGCCCGACAACATGCCGAACACCAGGCCCGGGCATTCGGGCGTGCCCCGGTTGATGCGGCTCCACATCTTGAGCGCCCGGTGCCAGCCATGCACCTTGGCCGGGCGGCGCTCGGCATAGTCGAAGTCCGGGCGCCAGATGAGCGAGCCGTAGCCAAAGATCCACAGGTCTTCGTGACCACCCCATTCGTTCAGGGCGCGCTCCAGCATGGGGGCCGGATCTCGCAGCGGGGCGGGCAGGTTCGTCATGGGTTCACTCTACAATCGAAAGCTTTGCTTTAACGCTCTGGGGACTTGTGTTTGCAGGTTTCGCCACGGCCCCAGCATCCATTCTTTTCTTAATCACTGCAGGAATCTCCAATGTCTAGTTCTGACGACGATAGCCAACAACGTTTTGCCCTGGGTTTCCTGTTCGCACTCATTGCGCTGGTGATCTCGGTGGTGGTCGGCACCGTGGTGGTCAAGCGCGTGGGCACTTCGGGTGCCGCCAAGCCTGCTGCAACGGCCGTTGCAAGCAGCGCGCCAGCTGCAACAGCGGCCGCAGTTGCTGACGACGCTGCCAGTGTGCGGGTCGAAAACGGCGTGGTGAAGTTCTACTTTGCCACTGCCAAGGCCGAGCTGGCGGCTGGCGCCAACGAAGCCCTGGCCGACGTGGTCAAGGGTGTGAGCGAGGGCAAGAAGGCTGTGATCTCGGGCTTCCACGACGCCACGGGTGACGCAGCCCTGAACGCCGAGCTGGCCAAGCAACGCGCCTTTGCAGTGCGCGATGCGCTCAAGGCCCTGGGCGTGGCGGAAGACAAGATCGAGCTGAAGAAGCCTGAAGAAACCACCGCCACCGGCAGCAATGCCGAAGCGCGCCGCGTGGAAGTGACACTGGGCGCTTGATGCCTGCGTAGTGACCTGCAGCAGGTCGCTCCATAAAAAAACCCGGCAGTGCCGGGTTTTTTACTGAGTCAAATTTACCTTTAGCGCTTATCCATCATGCGCTAGTAGCTATCTATTTAATAGTGATGGTTAACGTAAGCCTGCGCCACCAGCCCCCTCGGTGCGTTGGATCAATTCAATCTTGTAGCCATCCGGGTCGGTCACAAACGCGATCACCGTCGTACCGCCTTTGACCGGGCCCGCTTCGCGCGTCACGTTGCCGCCCGAGGCCTTGATCTTCTCGCACGCCGCGTAAGCATCCGGAACACCCAGGGCGATGTGGCCATAGGCAGTGCCCATCTCGTAGCTTTCCACGCCCCAGTTGTAGGTCAGCTCGATCTCGGCCTGGCCGGGGTTGCCGCCTTCGAAACCGAGGAAGGCCAGCGAGTATTTGTACTCGGGGTTCTCGGATTGGCGCAGCAGCTGCATGCCCAGGACGTTGGTGTAGAAATCAATCGAGCGTTGAAGGTTGCCAACGCGCAGCATCGTGTGGAGGAATTTCATCCCTTCGATTGTGCAGGCAAGTCGAAAACCAGGCAGGTGGTGGTGGCGTGGGCGTACAGCGTGCCGTCCGGCCCCACGAGGCGCGCTTCGGCCGTTGCCAGCTGGCGCCCGCTGTGGATCACCCGGCCTTCGGCACGCACGCGCTGCACCTTGGGTGTGATGGCCTTGACCAGGTTGATGCCCAGCTCGGCCGTGGTGTAGCCCCGCCCGGGCTCCATGCGCGTATGGATGGAGCAGCCCAGGGCCGAGTCGAGCAGGGTGGCGAACCAGCCGCCGTGCACGGTGCCCATGGGGTTGAGGTGCTCAGCGCGGGGTGTGCCCTGGAAGATGGCCGTGCCTTCGCCCACTTCCACGATCAAGAAGTCCAGCGTCTTGGCGATGGCGGCGTAGGGCAGTTCGCCGCGCAGCATGGCCTGCATCTGCTGCAGGCCGTTCAGATGGGCGATCTGCTCGCGCCGGGCCACGCCAGGGCCGGGGCCTGCGTCCAGGGTGGCGAGGATGTCGCGCTCTTGTGCAAGCCAATGTTCCAGTTGGTTGTGCTGTGTCATGGGGGTGTCCGGGTTGTTGGCGGGGTTTACATGCATGAGTTGCATATGCAATTATTGCAGATACAATTAAATCCATGCAAGCCGAACCAACCACCCTGGCCCCCGTAATGCCACGGGGCTGCACCAACTTCAAGCTGCGCCAGCTGATGCGCCGCATAGCCGCGCACTACGACGCCGAAATGGCGAAGTGCGGGCTCAAGACCACGCAGTATTCGCTGCTGTCGCATGTGCTCACGCTGGGGCCTATCCGCCCGGGCGACCTGGCGGTGGCCATGAAGATGGATGCGTCCACGCTGACGCGTAACCTGCGCCCTCTGGTGGATGCAGGATGGGTCACGTTGGAGGCGGGCGCCGATGCTCGCAGCCGCCTGGCCCACATCACCGACGCAGGTCGCGAAAAACGTGCCGAGGCGCAGCGCCACTGGAAGGCTGCGCAACTCGCGCTGAATGAAACGCTGGGCGTGGAGCGCGTGATGGCCCTGCATGCGCTGGTGGACGACTCTCTCGATTTGCTGGCAGCACTGCCAGTGCAGGAGGCTGGGCATGACGAATAACGACACCCCTCCGGTCGCAGCCAAGTCCGCCGCGCCACTGGCACTGTGGCTCGTGCTGCTGGCCGCCGCTGGTGCCTTTGCGCTCACCATGGGTACGCGCCAGACCATGGGCCTGTTCCTGTCGGCGCTCAACACCTCCACGGCATTGGGCATTGGCAGCATCAGCCTGGCCTTTGCGTTTGGCCAGCTGTGGTGGGGGCTGACGCAGCCGTTTGCAGGGGCTGTGGCCGACCGCATTGGCACGGGCCGTGTGATCCTGCTGGGCGTGGCGCTGGTGGCGCTGGGCACTTTCATCACGCCGTACATGACGACCACGGCAGGGCTGATTTTTGCGATTGGCGTGCTGGCCGCAGGCGGCGCAGGCATGGCCGGGCCGTCGGTGCTGATGGCGGCCACGGCGCGGCTGGTGCCCGCCAGCAAGCGCGGGCTGGCCAGTGGCATCGTGAACGCGGGGGGATCGTTCGGGCAGTTTGTGATGGCGCCCATTGCCATCAGCCTGACCGCTGCGGTGGGCTGGGCCAGTGCCATGCAGTGGCTGGGCGTGCTGGTGCTGCTGGCGCTGCCTGCGGTGTGGGTGCTCAAGGGCAATTCCAATGCGCTGGCGGCGCAGGCTGCCGCTGCATCGGGCCAGAAGGCACTGACCGCGCGCGAGGCCATTGCCCAGGCCTTGGCAACGCCCAGCTACCGGTACCTTGCGGTGGGCTTCTTGGTATGCGGGTTTCACGTTGCCTTCCTGGCCACGCACCTGCCAGGGGTGATTGCGGCCTGTGGATTGGCGCCCGAGGTGGGCGGCTGGGCGCTGGCGGTCATCGGGCTGTTCAACATTGTCGGCAGCCTGGCCATGGGCTGGGCCGTGGGGCGCTGGCGCATGAAGTCGCTGTTGGCACTGCTGTATGCCACGCGGGGCCTGGCGGTGCTGGTCTTCTTGTTCGCGCCCAAGACACCCATGGTGGTGCTGATCTTCGCCGCCGTGATGGGGGTGACGTTCCTCTCCACCGTGCCACCCACCGCCGGGCTGGTGGCCAAGATGTTCGGCACGGCCAACATGGCCATGCTGTTCGGCATCGTGATGCTGTCGCACCAGGTTGGCGGATTTTTTGGTGCCTACCTGGGCGGCACCGTGTTCCAGGCCACGGGCAGCTACGACTGGGTCTGGTACATCGACATCGTGCTGGCCGTGGGCGCGGCACTGATCAATCTGCCCATCCGCGAGGCGCGATTGGCGCGCCCTGCGGCCTCCGCCGCCTGAGCCCACAAGGCATCCATCCTCTTGAATGAAAGCCAATGACATGACGGACCCCCACGCCCGCAGCGCCTCCATGGCCGGCAAATCTCCGATCTATCTGGACGACCTGGCCGTGGGCGACCAGTTCAAAAGTGGCGAACACGCCATGGATGAAGCGCAGATCACCAGCTTTGCTGCCCAGTTCGACCCGCAGCCGTTTCATCTGGATGACGCCGCCGCGCGTGACACGCTGTTTGGCGGCTTGGCCGCCAGCGGCTGGCACACGGCGGCCGTGACCATGCGCCTGCAGGTGACCAGCGGACTGCCCATTGCGGGCGGCATCATCGGGGCGGGGGGCGAGCTGAGCTGGCCCCGGCCCACGCGCGCCACCGATGTGCTGCATGTGGTGAGCGAAGTGGTGCAGATACAGCCCTCCAAGTCCAAGCCCGATCGCGGCATGGTCACGGTGCGCAGTGAGACCCGCAACCAGCATGGCGATGTGCTGCAGCTGTCTACCGTGCGCATCGTGGTGCCGCGCAGGCCTGCGGCCGATGGTGCAGGGGCTTGATGTGACCGATGCACTGAACCCCCGCACCCGCATGCTGCTGGAGGCACCCATCGCCCCCACGCTGCTGCGCCTGGCCGCACCCAATGTGCTGGTGATGCTGGCGCAAGCGGGCGTCGGGCTCATCGAGACCTACTTTGTCGGCAAGCTGGGCACCGATGCGTTGGCGGGCATGGCGCTGGTGTTCCCGGTCGTCATGCTGATGCAGATGACTTCCGCCGGTGCCATGGGCGGCGGCATTGCGTCGGCCATTGCGCGTGCCTTGGGCGCTCGGCGACGGGACGATGCCGACGCCCTGGTGCTGCACTCTTTGGTCATCGCGGCGGTGTTCTCTCTGATCTTTACAGTCGGCGTGGTGGGAGGAGGGCGCTGGCTTTACACCCGCATGGGCGGCACCGGCGGCGCGCTGGCTGCGGCGCTGGTCTATTCCAACTGGGTGTTTGCGGGCGCATTTCTGGTGTGGCTGTTCAACACGCTTTCGGCCGTCATTCGGGGCACGGGCAACATGGCCGTGCCTGCCTATGTCACGGTGCTGGGCGCCTTCGTGCTGGTGCCGCTGTCACCGTTGTTGATCTTTGGCTGGGGCCCCGTGCCGGGCCTGGGCATTGCCGGCGGGGCCATTGCGCTGATGGCGTACTACCTGATCGGCAGCGTGGTGCTGGCCGCGTATCTGTGGTCGCCGCGCAGCCTGCTGCGGCCATCGTTGGCGCACATCCGGTTTCGCTGGGTGCTGTTCAAGGACATCCTGCGGGTCGGGTTGGTGGGCACCGTGTCGACCGTGGCCACCAATGTAGCGATTGGGGTGACCACCGCGCTGGTCGGCGGTTTTGGCACGGCGGCCATTGCCGGGTATGGAACCGCATCGCGGCTTGAGTACCTGCTGGTGCCCCTGGTATTTGGCCTGGGCGCGCCGCTGGTGGCCATGGTCGGCACCTGCATCGGCGCGGGCCAGCGTGAGCGCGCCCTGCGCGCCACCTGGATCGGCGCGGCCATGGCGTTTGTAATGGCCGAGGCGATTGGTCTGTGGGCGGCGGCCTTTCCCCATGCGTGGCTGTCGCTTTTCAACAGCGACCCCGCGATGCTGGAGGCGGGCGCGCTGTATCTGCGTACCGTCGGGCCGGTGTATGGCTTTTTCGGCTTGGGCCTGGTGCTGTACTTTGCCTCGCAAGGGGCAGGGCGCCTGCTGTGGCCCGTCATCGGCAACATCACGCGCCTGGCGGTGGCCGTGACTGGCGGCTGGCTGGCGCTGCGCTGGGGTGGTGGTTTGGCGGCGGTGTTTGCCGCACAAGCCGTGGCGCTAGTGCTGTACGGCGTGGTCAACGCCTGGGCGATTGCAGGTGGCGCCTGGTTCGGTCCGGTCGGTTGGCCACGCAGCATGGCGGGCCTGCTGCGGCGCATGCCACAGGCGTAGAAATATGGTCAGAATTGCTTCTAGCGCTTACCCATCAAGCGCTAGAAGCTATCAATTTGATAGTATTTCGTTGAATCAGACTGGAACGGTGTAGTTCAGCGTCATGCGGCCACCATCCACGGTCACGATCTCGCCGGTCACATAGCTGGCGGCGTCGCTGGCCAGCCAGGCCACCACGTCGGCAATCTCGGACGGCTCGCCCAGCCGCTTCATGGGCGTGCGGCTCATGATTTTGTTCTTGGCCTCATCGCTGGTCAGCACGGCCTTGGCGGCCAGCTCGGTGGCGATGGTGCCGGGCGCCACGGCGTTCACGCGGATGTTCCTGTCGGCCAGCGCCAGCGCCATCACGCGCGTGAGCTGGTTCACGCCGCCTTTGCTCACGTTGTAGCTCGCGATATTGGGAATGGTCAGCACACCGTTGACCGAGCTCATGTTGACAATGGAGCCGCCACCCGAAGCCACCATGGCCCGCGCCACGGCCTGCCCGACGAGGAACGAGCCCTTGAGGTTGACCCGCAGCACGGCATCAAAGTCGGCCTCGGTCACTTCCAGAAAGTCCGCCGCGCGGAAGATGCCCGCGTTGTTCACCAGCACGTTGATGCGTCCGTGGGCGGCCAGCACCTGGGCGACCAGCGCATCCACCTGCGCCTTGTCGCCTACGTCGCAGCGCACATACAGCGCGCCCAGTTCCGCAGCCAGGGCCTGGCCGCGTGCATCGTCCACATCCACGATCACCGGTTTGGCGCCTTCAACTGCAAACCGGCGGACGCAGGCTTCACCAATGCCTTGCGCGCCACCGGTAACGATGCAGACGCGACCTGTGTGGCCAAAGTGGATGGAAGACCGGAGGGATGGGGCAGGGCTTGTAGGATTCATGGGCATGGATGGTAGCGGCTGGGGGAGGAGGGTGGAGCCAGAAACCGGCAGTAGCTCCGATTTGCTGCCAGTTCGCGGGCCCGAGGACAATCAATGCCTGTGCTTGCTTTCTGCGGGGTTTGCAAGGAAGCGCCGCAGACCGTCAGCGCACCGGCTGCGGGGCACCGACCCACTCCGGCGGCGGCTGCCACGCCCGGATCCAGCGGATCAGATCCGGCAGCGGCATCGGCCTGGCAATGCCATAGCCCTGCAGGCCATCGCACCCCAGATCGCGCAGTGCCCCGGCATGGGCCGTGGTCTCCACACCTTCCGCCACCACGGTGCGGTTGAACGCATGGGCCAGGCTCACAATGCCGCGCACCAGGGCGCGATCGCGCTCGTTGTCGAGCATCTCGCGCACGAAGGACTGGTCGATCTTCACGATCTGTGCGGGCAGGCGTTGCAGATAGGTGAGCGATGAGTAGCCCGTGCCGAAGTCGTCGATGGAGCAGTGCACGCCCAGATCGTCCAGCCCCTGGATGACATAGGCCACGGCCGAGAGATCGTTGAAGGTTTCGGTTTCCAGCAACTCGACCTCCAGAAAAGGCTGGGGCAGGGTCGGGTGCTGCTTGAGCAGTCGCGCGACTTCCTGCTGAAACTGGCTGTCGATCAGTGTGGGCACTGCGATGTTGATGCTCAAGGGCAGGGGGCAGCCCTGGGTGACGAGCGTGTGCCCGGCTTTGAATGCAGCGTCCAGCACCCAATAGTCCAGTTTGCCGGAAGCAGGGGTGCCCACAATGTCATCCATAAACGCACCCGGCGCCAGCAGCCCCCGCTCGGGATGGTGCCACCGGATCAAGGATTCGGCACCAATCACCTGCCCATCCGAGATTCTGACCTTGGGCTGAAAAAACAGCTCCATCTCGCCTTGCAGCAGGGCGTCCTCGACCAGCTTGGCCGTGTGCCTGCGCGCTTGCAGCCGCTGGCCCTGCTGGATGTCGAACACCGCGATCCGGTCCTTGCCTTGTTCCTTGGCCGCATACAGCGCCAGGTCTGCATGGCGCAGCAGACCGTCAGCGTCCCCCAGATCATCGGGATAGAACGTGACCCCGGCGCTGCAGGTCAGGCGCAGTTGCACATTGTCCAGAACGGCCGTCCGCGCGAGCGACTGGCGCAGGCCCTCCAGCCGCTGCAGGGCGGCTTCGGTGTGTGCGCAGTCTTTCAGTGTCACGGCGAATTCATCGCCGCCAATGCGGCCAATGAGGTTGTCTGGCCCCGCCTCGGCCCGCAGGCGCTGCGCAAATACCCGAAGAAACTGGTCCGCCAGGGGCTGCCCCCATTGCTCGTTGAGGTCCTTGAACTGGTCGATGTCCAGCAAACACAGGGCCAGGATGCCATTGGTTTCGATGCGTTTCTGGAGGGTCGCATTCAGCTCCTTGGCAAAAAGGCGGCGGCTGGACAGGCCGGTGAGGGCGTCGTAGTTGCCAAACTGCTGCAGGGCCTGCTCCAGGCGGCGCTGCTCGGTCACATCCTTACCTACAGAGACCCATTTGCGCACGACGCCGTCCGGGTCCTTGATGCCTTCGATGGTGACCTCCGAGACAAAGGCTTCGCCATTTTTGCGGCGCCTGACCAGTTCGCCATGCCATCGGCCGTCTCGCTCGATGGCCTGTGCGACGCGGCGCAGGAATGTGGATTCGCCCCCTTCATCAAGGCGCAGGACGGCAGATGACTTGCCAATCAGCTCCTCGCGCGAGTAGCCCAGCACGTTGCTGTAGGTCGGGTTGACATCCAGCACGGTGCCGTCTGGTTGCACGATGGCAATCGTGTCCTTGCTGTTGACGAAAACGCTGGCGGCCTGCCGCGCTTCGGCCAGCATGGTCTTCAAGGTCTCGGCTGTCTGCTCCAGGGTCTCTTCGCGCTGGTTGAGTTTTTGCGTGTTGTCCAGTAGGAACCCCAGCAGCACCGTGCCGATGGGGTAGATCACCACCACAGCCATCCAGGAGCGCGTCGTGACTGCTCGCGCAATCTCTGGCGGCAAGGTCTGTATCGCCAGCATGCCGCCGGCCGCCAGGCTCAAGCCGAGTCCGATTAGCCAGACCCCATCGGAAAAGGCTCCAAAACGCTGCGGAGAAAAGTAAGGCCTGTGGCGCTGCCAAAGCCACCCGATGCCCGTGGTCAAAACAATACCGACCATGGCCGGGCCGCTGCCGATGCCGCCCAGGCTGAGCCGGTAGGCGCCGAGCACCACAGCGCACAGCACAGCACCCAGCGGCGACAGATAGGCGCCGGCCAGGCCCGCCATCACCAACCTGGCGTCAACGATCACGCCTTCGGCCAGCCGCAAAGGCACGAGCATGGTCAGGATGCCGATGACTCCAAACATGAGCCCTGTGATCCAGGGCAACCATCGTTGCCGCGCCTTCCTGATGCCCAGGTCGGGATGGCGCAGGCCACTCAGGACAATGCTGTACAACGCGGCCAGAAAACACAGCAGGCCCGCGTTCATTCCCATGTCCCGAATCAAAGACGTGGTGTCGATGTTCATGGCGCCTTCTCGTGCGATTGGTGGGCCATCATAAGGAATGGCACGGTCCGATGTGACGCTATCTTCTTCAGTAGATACGATGTATAAAGTCATTATTGGCACCGCTCAGATAATAATCTTCATTTGATCATAAAAAAAGAGGATTCATTGGTTGTCCACATAATCGGACAGCCCGGAATCCTGTTTTTCATGACGCGAATACGATTCATCGTTTGCAGCGGCAGTGCCACGCGATGGAACGGGCGCAGGTGCAGGCGCAGCGGTCCCCATGGGGGGCACACCCCCCATACCCCCAGCAGGGCGACGGCGGGGGCCTAAAGAACCGTTTTGGGCGGTCCACTGGCGATAGAGGGCGTCGGTGAAGCGGCTCATGCTGCAAGACCCCACGCTCGATAAAGAGGCTGGAATGCGCCAGGAGGGCAATCAAAGCCGCGCGGATAGCCAGGATCCGCCAGGAACAGACCCTCATCCCTTACGCGCTGACGTGCCAAGCGTTGGCGCTCCGTCTGCCTGACACGAGCAGCGCGACGACGCAAAGCCCGCTCTTCCGCCGTGAGGCGCGCAGCCTCCGCACGCTTGCGAGACTGGCGCAGAAACTCATCAATAGCGAACAGCTCAGGGTTAGCAGCCATGGTTCACCCCCCGCAGGAAGTGACCGCCGCCGACACCAGCGCTCGCATAAAGCCGTTCACGCACCTCAATGGCCAGGGCTTCAGCGAAGTCGCCAACATCACCAGGCGACTCAGGCGCAACAACTGCAACGGCGTCATCAAAGGCGACGCCACACATGGAAAGAAACTGGTCCCTGCTCAACGATTGAACAGGGGCAATGAGAGAATCCCGATCAGCCATTTTTCAGTGCTCCTACACTGGGTTTTGGTCAGGGGCGGCAGGTGGTACGAACACCCGTTTGCCCCGCTTAAATCTCAGCCCAAGGAGAAGGGCGGATCGCAGCCAGGAAGGCGCTGGGCTTGGCGGCTCCAGGTAGCTGTAACTTTCACTGCTTGCCCCCTTCACCCTGGACCACCCGAAGGCGAGGAGCTTTCAGCACAGGCTTACGAGCATCCCGCAAATACTGCTTATCCTCAGCCGCGGAGAGCTGCTCTAGCAACGAATCTCTAATGAGCTTGAGATAGGAGCCTGTAAGCACGCCAAGGTGACCGCGCATCTTGGTATCTTCATCGGGGTCCTGCAGGTCCTGCTTTGCCATGGGAGCAATGAAGCCGAGCACGGTATCAATGGACCGAACCCACTGCACCGACTGGTGCAAGAGATCAGCATCATTCATAGGCGTAGGCGCCTCAAACTTCCCAGAGGTTGGGCTGCGCGGCGTGGCCCGCTTGACGGGTTTCGTTCGGTCAATCATGCTGCGCGCCCCAGCATCCCGCGATACGAAACGCCGTGTGTTATCCCCGTGATTACCATCGGGGACGCTACAAAGTTGGGTTGATTGGCGGCCACGGCAGAAGCGAATGCCGGCCGCGCTGTCGGCGTCGGCTTCGCCTTGCCACCAACAGCGCGGTCGGCAGCACCCTTGGCAACCAACTCCCGAAAGCCATGCGCTTGACGAACCAGGAGTGACCACCAGGAACCGTCCGTTCCTTCGAACGATCGGCCCTCAGGCGACCAAAGCTTACCACCGTGAAACGACCAACCGGCCCAGGTTTTGCCAGGCAACTCCAGGCCGTTCATGAGCCGCAGCAGCTTGAACGTTGCATAGGGGATATCGTGCTTGCCGGACTCCCAATTACGTAAAGTCCGCTCGGTCACATGAAGAAACTTCGCGCAGGCAGGCAAATCCATGCCCAGATTGCGATACATGGCCCTGAACCTTTGCGCCAGCTCCAGGCGAGTGCAAGGGTCGTTGCGACGGCAGCGCAGACCCAGGCTAGTAGATACGATGTATATTATGTTAAATAGCAAACATTCTATCCACGGTCTTTTGGCAGACTTCCCGGTTCTGCAATCCAGCGTCCTGGCACCACGACGCTGCCCAGCACAAAAGGCGTAACGCTAGTTCTCGGGGCCCAAAACCTCTCCATTGGGGCCCCACGTCACCTGCGTCAATCCGGGTTCCATGGCTTCCAATCGACGGCGCTCCAACTCCGTCGCACTGAGTTGCCCCAATTCATGCCGCCCCACGTCGGCAAGTTCACTTTCATGGCGCAGTTGATCCGCTCTCTCCAGGGCTGAGCGGACGTGACCAAGCAGGTCTTTTTCATCCCAGGGTTTCAACAGATAACGAAAGACTTCTGCGTCATTGACGGCTCGCATCAGGTTCTCCGAATCGGACGACGCGCTTAAAACCATCCGGACTGCCTTGGGCTGAATGGTTCGCACCAGACCCAGAAACTCCACGCCAGTCATGAGCGGCATCCTAAAGTCCGAGATCACCACGTCAAAGGCGGTCTCTCTCAGTCTGGCCAAGGCAACTTCCGGATCCACGGTCTCTTCAATGCGGAGCTCAGAACCGAGTCCCGCCCGCAGACTGCGCTTGATTGCAGCCAAGACGTGGTGTTCATCATCGAGCAAGAGAATTCTCTGCATGGCTGGCTCCCTCTCCGTTACGGTTTTATGGGCAAGATCATTTCCACATCGTCCCGCCCTTCGCGCAATCGCAGCCTCTTGATCAATTCGGCGGTGAGCACGTGATCGGCGGCAAGCAACACGGCGCCTTCGCTGGACAACAGATCGCGAGCCAGGATCATGCCGGGTTGAAGTTGTGCCGTTCGCAGCATGCGCGGCGGAGCGTCCGCAACGGGCGCAGCCTTCAGGAGCATCTGCAGGAACACATCCACCACTTCGGGATGAAACTGGGTTCCCCTGCCCCTGGCAATCATTGATCGTGCATCTGCAGCACTCAAAGGGGTGGAGCTGAGATGGCCGATCTGCAGATCATCGTAGGTATCTGCCACAGCGAGGATGCAGGCCCCCATCGGAATCATCTCCCCGACCAGGCCATCTGGATATCCGAGCCCATCGTGCCGCTCGTGGTGGCTGCGGATGATGTTGGACACCGTCTGCATGTCATCCAGCGCCATCAATGCCTGCTCTCCCAGAACGGCATGCCGTCGGTATTGCGCAGTTTCTTCATCGGAAAGCTTGGGAACGGGTTTGGCCAGCAAGGTGTCAGGCAAGGCAATCTGCCCAATGTCATGCATGAGCCCTGCGATGAACGCGTCCTGTTGATCTGCTTCCGCCATGTTCATGGCCCGTGCGGTGCGACGGGCCAGATCCGCCACACGGCGCGAGTGGCCGGAGAGTTGCCCACCTCGCCACTCCATGAGGTTGGAAAACACCTTGATGGAGGTAAGGTAGTTTTTCTTGATTTTTTGACTGAGCTGGAGCAACTCGCTGGTGCGCGCCGCAACCTTTTCCTCCAGGGTTTCATTCAATTCCATCAAGGCCTGGTTTTTGGCCCTGAGCAGTTCTTCCAACCGGGTTTTTTCGTCTTCCAGGGCATGCCGCTCAAAAATCTGGTGAGCCGTGGCAAGCACCTCACCGTCATCCCACGGCTTGGTGATGTACCGATAGACTTCCCCGCTGTTGATGGCCGCGATGGTTGACCCAATGTCAGCGTAGCCTGTGAGCAGTACGCGTGTCGTTTTGGGCCACCGCTCCCGTATCTGCTCCAGCAACTGCGCCCCGCTCATGCCGGGCATTCTCATGTCGGAGAAGACCAGATCCACAGGCTCTTGCTCCAGGTGCGCAATGGCTTGGGCACCACTCGTGGCCGTTGTCACCTGGTATCCGCTGCCACGAAACAGCCGCCTGAGCGAGGCCACAATGTTGGGCTCGTCGTCCACGCACAGAATGCGCCAGACGCGCTGACCACCGCCCTGCAGACTGGCGCCCTCCTCTTGCAAAGCCGCCCCTGACAAGGCGGTGACGTCGATAGGGGAATTCACACCTCAAGCCTCCTGCGGGTGCTGAATCGGCAGCGTGACACGAAAACGAGTCCCAACCCCCTGCTCGCTGAACACGTCAATGCTGCCAAAGTGCTTCTTGACGATGCCATAGGAAAGAGACAGTCCAAGCCCGGTCCCTTTGCCCACCGCTTTGGTGGTAAAGAACGGGTCGAAAATTCTTCCAAGATTCTCTTTGGCAATGCCCTCGCCGGTATCCTGTATTTCCACCCACACCCCGCTGGCGTCAGCGCCGGTGCTAATGGTGATGACGCCCCTGTCTGCCTGGATGGCGTGCGCAGCGTTGACCAGGAGGTTCATGAAAACCTGATTGAGTTCAGACGGAAGGCACTCGATATCCGGGAGTTCACCGTACGCCTTGACGACCTCCGCCTTGTATTTGATTTCGTTGTTGACGATGTTCAGTGTGGAATCAATGCCATGGTGCAAATCGGCCAGGACCCACTTTTGCGAGGTGTCCACCCGGGAGAAGTCCTTCAGGTTCTGGACAATATTGCGCACCCGCGTGATGCCGTCCTTCGACTCTGCCATCAACGAGGGGATGTCCTCCTTCAGAAAGTCCAGTTCTATCTTTTCGCGCAGAGCCCTCAGACGGGCTGCTGCCGGAGTGCCTGCCAATGCGGACTCGGCCTCTTCATAGGCAGCGAGCATCTGAAAAAGATCACCCAGATAGCGTTCGAGAGTCCCGAAATTAGAGAATATGAATCCAATCGGATTGTTGATTTCGTGGGCCACTCCGGCAGCCAGTTGACCGATAGAGGCCATTTTTTCCGACTGCATGAGCTTGTCCTGTGCATCCGAAAGTTTGGCATTCAGTTGCATCAGCTCCTCATTGGAGCGCAGCAGTTCCTTGACCCGGTCTGCCGTGACATCGGCGGCAGTGAGCGGCGAGGATGTCGTGTTTGCGGCCTCAGCCAACTGCGGATCGTGAGAACTCATGTCAACCCTCCTTCAGGCCAGCAACGCGTGACAGACGACGTCGTGTTGTTCAGCAACGGTGTCAAAAACTTCCCTGTAGTCCTTCTCACCCAGCGCGAGCCTGCCCCAGGCATCCAGTGACAGCAGCGGCACCATGTCATCTTCCTGGTGCGAAAGATCGAGGCCATGGGCAATGTTGTCAGCAACATGGACGAGATCCATGAGCCCTTTGCCAGCATGGGACCGAGGCCTGTGATGGCATGCGATGGCTGCGACGATCTCTGGGGCAAAGTGCCAATGCTCAGCGATGAGGCCGCCGACCTCTGCGTGGTCAACACCAAATTGATGCTGTTCTGCAACATGCATGAAACAGTCATGTTCTGCCCGATATGCAATGGCCTGGGCATATTCCTCCTCATAGGAGCTGACCAGAACCAAGCGCCCAATGTCATGCAACAGCCCCAACGTAAACGCGGCGTCTTCATCCAATCGGGTGCGCTGCGCCAGGGCCCGGCAGGTAAGCGCCGTACCGATGGAATGGCACCAGAACGCATCGAAATCGAAGCCTTGGCAGCGCGACTTGGCAAACCCGCTGACAAGGCCTGCGGCCGTTGCCACGCCGCGCAATGTGCGCAGCCCCAGGATTGCCGTAGCCTCAGTGATAGAAGTGACCTGACGCGGCAACCCGTAGAAGGAAGAATTCGCAAGTCGAAGGGTTTTCGCGGCAATGGCCTGGTCGTGCGATATCTTTATGGCCAGTTGCTCCGCCGAAACATCGCTGTCGCCAAAGGACTGGATCAACTCCAGCACGACTGCTGGCAAGGCAGGCAATCCGTGCACGCTGTGCAAGATTGCATCCGCAGTGAGTTGCTTCATGGCCTCTCCTCAAGCCGGTGCCTCAAAATCATGTGCAGCAATGGGTTGAGTTGCCCTGCCCGCAGGGCAGGCCTGAACAAGTGCAACAAACGCTGTTCCGTTAGTGCCCGTTGCTCAACCGGATCCACTTTTCCATTGCGCTGTGCTAACTCCTCGGGGGCATTCACAAAAATCGTGTCGATACCTCGATGCTGCAAGTTGTTGAGAATTTCGCGCGTGACAGGCGTCCCCTCTGGCAACAGAAGTTGCGCATGGGCATCCAGTACGGGCTGCGCTAAAAGTAGTCCCTCCGGAACCCGTTCAGTGGTGGTAGCAAGAGCTTGCATGGGCGCGCATAGAGTTCAAGCCGCACTGCCTGGCACCAAGACCAGCAATCGACCTCGTGAATGATTTTCTCCTCCGATGGAGCGGCATACAACGCGAAACGTCTCTCCCGCGAGTTGCACATCGTGGTAGCTCTGATCGGCGGCACGCCATACATGGCGCAGATCTGCCGGTAGCACGTCGTCCGCATCCTGTCCCAACAACGCGGTGGTCCTTCCAAACAGTGCTTCGGCATCTGCATTCACAAATGCCACCATGCCCTCCAGGTCCACCCCGATGACCGCGGCAGGAATATGATCCAAGACCTCCCGTGCGACGCTCAGGCTACTCTCTTCGCGGTGAATCTGCTCACGTTGATTCGTTAGCAACTGTTGCAAACGGTCATTCACTGCAGTGAGTTCATCGTTGGCTCGCAGAACTGCGCTCGCCAGCCGCCGATTCTCATCGGCCATTCCCTTTTGAGAGAACGCTTCCGCCACATGCCCGCGAAGCCGCTCGTCATCCCATGGTTTCGTGAGGAACTTGTAGATAGCGCCTTCATTGATCGCATCGGTGATGGACTGAAGCTCCGTGTAGCCAGACAGCACCATTCGTACGGTGTCTGGATACAGCTCCTTGGCCCGGCGCAGGAACTCCACCCCCGTCATACCGGGCATCCGCTGGTCCGAGACAATCACATCCACCGAGTTTTCGGCCAGCCTTTGCAAACCTTGCGCCCCGCTGTTGGCCGTCACGATGTGATAGCCATCCCGACGCAGCAATCTGCGCAACGCAGAAACGATGCTGTCTTCGTCATCGACGAGCAACAAGGTACGTTGTTGGGCGCGGCGCAATAACAAGTGCTCAGGCAAGGCCTTGCTTTCACGCAACAGGGAACCCATGGCGTCGGCCGATAGCAGTCCGCTGAAATAGTGCCCTTGCATCTGGTCACAGCCGTTGGCGATGAGCAACGCCAGTTGCCCCTCGGTCTCAACACCTTCTGCCAACACTCTCATCTGCAGGCTGTGCGCCATGTTGATGATCGCGCGCGTGATGGACACATCTTGAGAAGCTGCCGTGACGTCGTGGACAAACGAGCGGTCTACCTTCACCACGTCAATGGGCAGTGTGCGCAGGTAGCTCAGGCTGGAATAGCCGGTGCCAAAATCATCCAGCGAAATCTCGATGCCCAGGGTCTTGAGGTCACCCAAAATCCGCGCGATGCGAGTGCTTTCCCCCATGAGCGCACCCTCGGTGATCTCCAGCCCCAGCAGCCTTGGATCAAGGCCGGTTTCGATGAGGATCTTTTCTATCTTCTGAGCCAGATCGGGTTGTTGAAGCTGGCGAGCCGACAGGTTGACGGCAACCCGGCACATGGGATGACCAGCGCGCTGCCATTCCAGCGCCTGGAGACAGGCGGTGCGCAGAACCCATTCACCGATCGGCACGATCAGGCCGGTTTCTTCAGCGGCCCGGATATAGCTGGACCGGGAAATTAATGCGCCATCGGGGGATTTCCATTCAAGGAATGCCTCGGCACCAATGATGGACCCGCTGACCAATTCGAGTTTGGGCTGAAAATGCAGTTCAAACTCGTTGCGCTCCAAAGCTCGACGCAATCCCGACTCCATGACAAGCCTGGAGATCGCCTTGGAATGCATGCCCGAACTGAAAACGCAGATTTGGTTCTTGCCCAGCTCATGGGCGCGATACATCGCCGCTTGCGCTTGCTGGAGCAGTTTTTCAGGATCATCCCCGTGCACAGGGTAAAGGGATATTCCGATATCGCAGGTCACCTTGATCTCGTTGTCGCCAATGGCAACTGGAAGGGACAGCGCATCTACCAATGAGGCGGCGGTGCCCCGTGCCATGGCTTCATCCACAGACTCTTCCCGAACCAGCACCAAGGAAAACTCGCCGCTTCCAAAGTGCGCCAGCAGATCGTCCTGGGAAACCTGGGGCTGGAGCCGTCTGCCGACCTCCATGAGCAACTGGTCCCCAGCTGCGTGACCCAGTGATTCACTGACAAGCTTGAGTCTGTCAATCTCAACGCTCAGGACCGCAATGTGCCGCCCTCCCCGCGCGGCCTCGCGCATTTTGGTATCAAGGTATTCCGTCAGCGCGTTGCGGTTCGGCAGCCCGGTGATTTCGTCGGTATTCGCGAGCTTGTCCAGTTTCTGTTCAGCCGCCCGCTGCAGGGTGATGTCCTGCAGGAGTGTGACCGTCCTGATCACCTTTCCGCCTTCATCGGCCTCGGCAAGGACCCGGTGCAGCACCGTGCGCAAGCTGCCGTCGGTGTGAACAATACGGTGCTGGAACTCACAGACGTCGTCGGGGGAAACTCCCTCGCTGATGGCCTGAACATAGGGGCGCTCTACCGGAGGTACGCGCGCCAGCAGCCAGTCTGTACCGGGGGGCGTCTCGGTGAGCGGGATTCCCAAGATGGCATGCATGCCCGACGACAGGGTGACCGTCCCGGACACCAAGTCCACCTCCGCAGAACCAATGCGCGCAAGCTCTTCAGCATTGCGAAACAGCTGAACACGCTGCTGCGCGTACCGCGTGGCCGCCTGGATTGCACTGACGTCATGCAACGTGACCAGGTCCGCTGCTTGCGCCGACAGAAAAATGCGCACGCCCCAGACCTGGGCGCTGAACCGCTCGCCGTTCTTGCGCAGGCATTCGACCTCATAGGCTTTGCCTGGGACCCCCGCTACCCGGGCGTTCGTCTGCTCCCGCACCATGTCCCGGTGCTCGGGCACGCACAGCAGCATGGGATCCATGCCTCTGAGCATCTCTTCCTCGGAGTATCCGAAAAGCTCCAGGAGCTTGGGATTCACAAAAAGGAACCGCCCCTTCTGAATCACAAAGACGGCCGCCTGCACCTGATCTACCAACAGCCGGTAGTCGGGTTCAGAAAGTGCCATTTCCTGTTCAAACGGCCGGTCTTCAGTATCGAAACTACCCATGGTGAGATGCCTTGCCAACACGGAAATGATGCGACCACGTCATGCGATGCAGGGCTCTGCGGCTCATTGAGGACCTCTGTGGCCTCACTACCGACGGCGCTGCATTGCGCAGATTGGGGGCCAACGCTTGCAGAGCTTTCGTGAGCCCATGCACCTCCCTCCCGAATGATTGGCGCAGGCGACAAACCTGCTTTGGAATATCGGACCTGCTACCCACTGTACTTATCCCCTTTGAGCTTGTCACGGCCTTGCAGCGAGTGCACAGGCAGGGTATGTCCTGCTATGCCGTGTGAGCGCAGCCCTGGTATGGGTACCCATCTGCGTCGCTGGAGCATCACAAGACCCATGCTGCTAGAAAACGATTTACATTTTGGGCAACTGTCTGCAAGACTGTTGCAAAAGGGGGAGCGTTATGCATACGAGTCTTTCAGGGGCACGCGTTGCCTTGTGGCTGGGCATCGCAGTGTTTGTAGTCGCTGCGGCGACGCTGCCCCAGGCCCGCGCTTTGGACAAACCCACCGGCACGGTCGTTCTGACCATCGACGGCGCGATCAGCCAGACCAACAACGGCTCGCAAGCCCAGTTCGACATGGCCATGCTGGAGAAGCTGCCCCAGCACAGCTTCTCCACCCAGACCCCCTGGTACCCCAGCGCCGTCACTTTCACTGGCCCCCTGCTGCGCGATGTGCTGGCGGCCGTGGGCGCCAAAGGCAAAAACATCACGGCGGTGGCGCTCAACGACTACAAGACGGAAATCCCCATCGACGATGCCACGCGCCACGACGTGATCGTTGCCCGGCTCATGAACAACCGCCCCATGCGTGTGCGCGAAAAGGGGCCGCTTTTCATTGTCTATCCGTTTGACACCAAGGCAGAGCTGCGCAGCGAGCTGTACTACAACCGCGCCGCCTGGCAGCTCCATATCCTGCGAGTTCGCTAGTCCACCCCCTCCTCCCAACTTCCCAGGAACCACACCATGATCCGGGGCAAGCACTTTCTGCGGCTGATCATCGCGGGCCTGGTGGTGGCGTATGTGGCCATTGCCGGGGTGCAGTACCACCAGTACCGCAGCGTCGAGGCGGTCATGCGCCGGGGCGACGTCAATGCCCTGTGGTCATTCCTGCAGCTCAATGTGGAGTACGAAAAACTCGACCACGCCCTGCACCAGTTCGAGCTGGACCCGCCCAGTCTGCCCATGGACCGGCTGGAGCTGCGTTATGACCTGTTCCTGAGCCGCTTCAGCGCGCTGGAGAGCGGCACCGCCCGCACGCTGATGCAGGAGGAACCGATCTACGCCACAGCCCTGGAAGCACTGCAGAAGTTTGTCGCCGCAGGGGACAACCATTTCGGGCAGAGTGTGGACGCGGCATCGAGCCAGACAAATATGCGTCTGTTGCGGGCCGAGCTGAACAAGCTGCGCGACATCGTTCAAGAGCTGTCGCTGCAGGCATCGCGCATCTCCGCCTTGCTGGGCGACCGGCGCAACGAAGAGGTCAAGCACCAGACCCTGCTGACCACCGGGCTGACCGCGTTCCAGGCCATCCTGACCTTTTTGCTGGCCATTGCCATGGCGCGCCAATTCCTCCAGCGTGAAAAGGCCACCTCCCAGGCCCTGGAGGCCCAGGCCGAACTGGTGGAAGCCCTCAAGCGCAACGAGGAAGCCCTGGAGGCCCGGGTAGCCCAGCGCACCACGGAGCTGCAGCGAGCCAACGCCGCGCTGCAGGAACATGAGGATGAACTGGAGGTGGCCCGCGCCAAGGCAGAGGACGCATCGCGCATGAAATCAGACTTCCTGGCCAACATGAGCCACGAGATCCGCACGCCCATGAACGCCGTGATTGGCATGAGCCACCTGGCGCTGGCCACCGAGCTGACCGCGCGCCAGCGCGACTACGTCGAAAAGATCCAGCGGTCGGGACAGCACCTGCTGGGCCTGATCAATGACATCCTGGATTTCAGCAAGATCGAGGCGGGCAAGCTCGAAGTCGAGGTGGTGGATTTCGACCTGCATGCCGTGCTCGACAACGTGGCCAACCTGCTGGGCGAAAAATGCGCCAGCAAAGGCCTGGAGCTGATGTTCGACGTGGACTCCCACCTGCCCGCCGACTTGCGTGGAGACCCCCTGCGGCTGGGGCAGATCCTGGTGAACTACGCCAACAATGCCGTCAAGTTCACGGACGAGGGCGAGATCATCGTGCGGGTACGCGAAGCAGCGCGGGATGCCCAGGGCGTGCTGCTGCGCTTTGAAGTGCAGGACACGGGCATCGGCCTGACCGAAGAACAGCAGGCGCGCCTGTTTCGCTCGTTCGAGCAGGCCGACACCTCGACCACGCGCAAGTACGGAGGCACCGGCCTGGGCCTGGCGATTTCCAAGAAACTTGCCAGCCTGATGGGCGGCGAGGTGGGCGTGCACAGCGCGCCAGGCAAGGGCAGCACCTTCTGGTTCACAGCGCGACTGGGTTTGGGCGCGGCCGTGCAGCGGCCACTGCTGCCGGAACCCGACCTGCGTGGCCGCCGCGTGCTGGTGGTGGACGACAGCGAACAGGCCCGGCAGATCCTGGCCGAGCTGCTGTCCAGCATGAGTTTTTCGGTCACGCTGGCCAGTTCGGGGGCGCAGGCCGTGGACCTGGCACGCGCCGCGGACCTGGCAGGCAGGCCCTGCGAAATCGCCTTTCTGGACTGGAAGATGCCTGGTATGGACGGTTTTGAAACCGCCCGCCAGCTGGCCCAACTGCCCCACCCTCCGCGCCCGGTCATCGTCACCGCGCATGGGCGTGACGACGTTCTGGCCGAACTCACACGCACCGGCATCGGGCTGATGCTGACCAAGCCCGTCAACCCATCTCAGCTTTTTGATGCCGCCATGCGGGCACTGGGCGGCGCGCAGCGGTTGGACGACGGGCGGCGCCTGCCAACCGCAGCGGCACGAGGCGACAACCTGGCATCGATCCAGGGGGCGCGCGTGCTGCTGGTGGACGACAACGACCTGAACCAGCAGGTGGGCAGCGAACTGCTGGCCAGCGCCGGGCTGGTGGTTGATGTGGCCGACAACGGCCAGGCCGCACTCGACATGTTGGCCCGAGGCACCTATGACATCGTGCTCATGGACATGCAGATGCCGGTGATGGACGGCCTCACCGCCACGCGCCAATTGCGCCAGAACCCCGCCTGGGCGCGCCTGCCGGTGCTGGCGATGACCGCGAACGCGATGAGCGGCGACCGCGAGCAGTGCCTGGAAGCGGGCATGAACGGCCACATAGCCAAGCCCATTGACCCCGACGCGCTGTTCGCCGCCCTGCTGCAATGGATTGCACTGCCGCACACTGGAGGCGCCAGCGGCAAGACTGTTGCCCTGCAACCTGCAATGCCTGGCGCTCCTTCCTTGGCGCTGGCGGACACCCCCGACCCGCTGACACACATCCAAAGTCTGGACACCGCCGCCGGGCTGCGGCGTGTACTCGGCAAACGTACGGCCTATGAGAGCCTGCTGCGCAAATTCGTGGCCGGACAAGGCAGCGCGGTGAAAGAAGCGCGCGCGCACCTCGCGGCCGGCCAGCCAGAGGCGGCGCAGCGCGCCATGCACACACTCAAAGGTACCGCTGCCACCATAGGCGCGGTGGGCCTGGCCGAACTGGCAGGCGCGGCGGAGCAAGCCATTGCACGCAACGCGACCGCCGACGCCCTCGAAGCCCTGCTCCCGCCCGTAGACACCGCCTGCCAGACCCTGGTGGCTGCGCTGCAGAGCGCCCTGCCCCCTGAGGCAGACACGCCCGGCACGGGGAGCGCCGCCAGAACCCCGTTGGATGGCGCGCAGGCCCGCGCATTGGTGGAACGCCTTGGCGCCCTGCTGGAAGACAGTGATTCCGACGCCATCGAATTGTTCAAGGACTCCGGCCCCAGTCTTCAGGCCCTGCTGGGCCCCGCCTACGCCGACATGAAGCGGCTGCTCGACAACTACCTCTTTGCCGATGCGCTCGACGTGCTGCGCAAGGCGGGCAACGATATACAACACAAGGAGGACCCAGTTCATGAATAGCCCATTGGAATTGAGCGGCAAATGCACGGTGCTGGTGGTGGATGACACCCCGGGCAATCTGTCGCTGATGAGCGACCTCCTGCGCCCCGACTACAAGGTCAAGCTGGCCCCCACCGGCGAACGCGCGCTGCAGATCGTGGCGGCCGAAAAGCCCGACCTGATCCTGCTCGACATCATGATGCCGGACATGGATGGCTACGAGGTGCTGCGGCGCCTGCAATTCAACCCCGAGACCGAAGACATCCCAGTGATTTTCCTCACTGCCATGAGCGCCACCGACGACGAAACGGTGGGGCTGGAGCTGGGCGCGGTGGACTACATCACCAAGCCCGTCAACCCCGCCATCACCATGGCACGCGTGCGCAACCACCTGCAGCTCAAACGAGCGCGGGATTTATTGACCCACCACAACCACTTTCTGGAGCAGGAGGTGGCCAATCGCACGCGCGCCCTGGCGGAGCTGCAGGACGCCACCATCCGCGCCATGGCATCGCTGGCCGAAACGCGGGACAACGAGACCGGCAACCACATCCGCCGCACGCAGCACTATGTGGAAGCGCTGGCCCGCAAGCTGCAGGACCACCCGCGCTTTCGCGACGAACTCACGGAAGACGCCATCCAGGTGATCTTCAAGTCCGCCCCCCTGCACGACATTGGCAAGGTGGGCATCCCCGACCGCATCCTGCTCAAGCCGGGCAAGCTGACGCCTGAAGAGTTCGAGATCATGAAGACCCATACCACGCTGGGCCGGGACGCCATCGTGGCGGCAGAAACCGAAACCACACAGAACAACCCGTTTTTTCGCTACGCCAAGGAAATCGCCTACAGCCACCAGGAAAAGTGGGACGGCTCAGGCTACCCCGAAGGGCTGGTGGGCAACACCATCCCCCTGTCGGCACGGCTCATGGCGGTGGCCGATGTGTATGACGCGCTGATCTCCGAGCGCGTGTACAAGGCCGCCTTCTCCCATGAGACGGCGGTAGAAATCATCCGCGACGGCCGAGGTAGCCACTTCGACCCCGACATGGTGGACGCCTTCCTCTCGCTCTCCGAAGAGTTCCGGCGCATTGCGCAGCAGTTTGCCGACAGCGAACATGCGCTGCAGGCGCAACGCGACCGCATTGCCCAGGACCTCTCTACCGAGGGTGTGGTCATCGGCGAAGGCAGCGTCAGCAGCAGCGGCGGCTGACCCCCGCGCTCTCAGCAGCAGGCGCCTGTGGCGCTTTCTTCTGCCCCACTTTCGGAGGAAGTGGTGGTGCGGTGTCCGTTGAGGCCCAGCTTGGCCAGCAGTTGCACGTCAGCCTCGACATCGGGGTTGCCGGTCACCAGCAGCTTGTCGCCATAAAAGATGGAGTTGGCGCCCGCCATGAAACACAGCGCCTGCACGGCTTCGCCCATCTGCTGGCGCCCTGCGGACAGGCGCACCCGGGCCTTGGGCATGGTGATGCGGGCCACGGCGATCATGCGCACAAAATCGAACGGGTCGATGGGCTCGCTGTCAGCCAGGGGCGTGCCGGGCACGCGCACCAGGCTGTTGATGGGCACCGACTCGGGGTACGGCTGCAGGTTGGCCAGCTGGGCGATCAGGCCAGCGCGGTGCACGGGCGCCTCGCCCATGCCCACAATCCCACCGCAGCACACGCTGATGCCCGCGCTGCGCACATGCGCCAGTGTGTCCAGCCGGTCCTGGTAGGCGCGGGTGCTCACCACATCGGTGTAGTACTCAGGGGCGGTGTCCAGGTTGTGGTTGTAGTAGTCCAGCCCCGCATCCTTGAGGGCCTGCGCCTGGTGCGATTCGAGCATGCCCAGGGTGGCGCAGGTCTGCAGGCCCAGGCCCTTCACGGCACCGATCAGGGCGCTGACTTTTTCGATGTCGCGGTCCTTGGGCGCGCGCCAGGCGGCGCCCATGCAAAACCGCGTGGCCCCCGCATCCTTGGCGGCCTGGGCAGCGCGCACCACTTCGTCCACCTCCATCAGCTTGTCGGCCTTCACGCCGGTGTCAAATTCGGCCGCCTGCGGGCAGTAGCCGCAGTTTTCGGGGCAGCCGCCGGTTTTGACGGACAGCAGCGTGGCCAGCTCGATGTCGCCCGCAGGCCAGTGCTGGCGGTGCACGGTCTGCGCCTCGAACAGCAGGTCCATCAAGGGCTTGTCGAGCAGCGCCTGGATGGCTTCCACGCTCCATGGGCCTTGTGGGGTGGCAGTGGCTGGGCGCCGGTGCACCTGGACGTTTTGTACGGTGGGTGCTGGCGGCACAGGCTGGGCGGCGGGCATGGCAAGGGTCGTGGAGGACATGGCGATCAATTCCCTTCAAGGCATTCGCCCCACCGTGGCACGGAGCCACCCGAGGCTTAAGAAGTTGTTTAGCGACACCGCGCGCACGGCACACCACGGATGATTTGGCATGGCGCGCTGCGAGGTGGGCGGATTCTGGACGAGAAAACGGCACAAAAGCACGCCACAGGGTCACAAAAGATGCCAAGAAAAACGAGGCATCAACAACCGTCAATTTCTGAACTTTTTAGGAGCAGAAGACCGCAGGTTGATCGAACTTGCCGGGCCTTTGGGGCAGCCAATTTCTTGGCGCCTTAAACAGCCCCGTTGTGGCGGTTATCTGCTCCCATTTGACACTCTGTGCAGCCGAGCAACGCCTGGAGATGGCCGACGTTGGTGCACTTTGGATGCCGGCCTTTCGCAACTATCAGGTCAGTGCAGCAATCACGTCGGCCGGGGCCTGCACCAGTTCGATCAAGACGCCCTCGCCCGCAATCGGAAACTCGTCATTGCTCTTGGGGTGCAAAAACGTGATGTCGTAGCCCGCCGCGCCTTTGCGGATACCGCCGGGCGCAAAACGCACGCCTTGGGCCGTGAGCCATTCCACGGCCTTGGGCAAATCGTCGATCCATAGCCCAATGTGGTTGAGCGGCGTGGTGTGCACGGCGGGTTTTTTGTCGATGTCCAGCGGCTGCATGATGTCCACCTCGACCTTGTAGGCACCCTGCCCCATGGCCAGGATGTCTTCGTCCACGTTTTCGCGCTCGCTCTGGAAGGTGCCGGTTTGGGTGAGGCCCAGCATGTCCACCCACAGGGTTTTCATGCGCTGCTTGTCGGTGCCGCCAATGGCGACCTGCTGAATGCCCAGGACTTTGAACGGGCGATGAAGGGATGTGGTCATTGTGTTTGCTCCTTGATTGATAGCTACTTGCGCTTATGGATAAAGCGCCAGAGGCCAATTTGACCTAAAAATAACTTGCTCCCGGCTACCCTTCGTTCAACGCCCAGCTGCTGAGCGTTGCGAAGTACTCGCGCAGCCAGGCGTTGTAGCGCGTGGCCAGGGGCGTGGGTGCCGCTACCGGCACCATGTGGGTAAAACCATGGCGCTGGGCAATGCGCAGAGCACGAGGCAGGTGGAAGTCGCTGGTCACCAGCGCGAGCGGGACCGTGGCGGCAACAACACCGCGCGCCTCCAGCAAGGGGCGACTTAACGCCAGATTCAGCTCGGTGCTGGTGCTGTCCTTCTCCAGCACCAGGCGTTCCGGCGCGATACCGTGGCGTTCTTGCAGATAGCGCGCCATCACCTCCGCCTCGGTATCTGTAGTGCCCCAAACTTGCCCACCACACACAGCGATCAGCGCCTCAGGCTGCAAGCGGGCCAGCGCGGCCGCTGTGTCCAGCCGCGCCGCCAGTGCCGGGCGGGGCTGTCCGTTCTGGATGCCCGCTCCCAGCACCACGATGGCCTGCACAGGCGGTGCCTCTGGCGGAGAAACGCCAGCACCCCGCAAGAAGAAAACCCAGAAAACCCCCACGCTGAGCATCCACGCAGCCAGCCCCCACCAGCCCACGCGCCACCACTGCTGGCGCCGCCAGTCATGGTGCCGCCAGCGCGTGAGGGGTGCCCACCACACCGCGATGGCCAGAAACAACGCCCCCAGCGCAACGGGCAACATGGTGCCCAGGTTGAAGTGCCCCAGAACCATCAGCACCGCGCCGTCCAGAAACAGCACCCCGCCGACCAGCGCCAGCAGCGTGCGCACAGCCACCGCCGTCATCGCAGGCTGCAGGATGGAGCGCGAGGCGAAGGCGCCATCAGACGAATTCCAGAATGATCTGGTCCACCGCCAGCGATTCGCCCTTGCCCGCCGTGATCTTGCCGACCACGCCATCCTGCGCGGCAAAGAGGATGTTCTCCATCTTCATGGCCTCGATCACCGCCAGCTTTTCACCGGCCTGCACCTTCTGGCCGGGCTGCACCGCCACATCGACCAGCAGACCGGGCATGGGCGAGAGCAGGAACTTGGACAGGTCTGGCGGCGCCTTGAACGGCATCAGCTTGTGCAGGCGCGCGCCCAGCGGCGACAGCACCAGCGCGTCGATCTGCGTGCCGTTGTGCGCAATGCGCAGCGCCAGCGGGTTCTTGCCCACACCGCGCTCCACCTGGGCGGTAAAGCCCTGGCCGTTGCAGGCGCCCTGCACGCGAATCTGGCCCAGCGTGGCGTTGCTACTGATCTGATAGCTGGTACCGCCCACCAATACTGCGCTGGAGCCCGATTTGTCTTCAAAGTCGGACACCGTCACCTCATGGTGCTGGTTCTGTCCTTCGGCGCCCAGCGTGACCACCACGAACTCCTCGCCCACCTTCACCTCGTGCCCGGCCAGCTGGCCGCTGATGCCCGAGGCGCGGGCGCGGTAGCGGCGGTGCATGAATGCGGCCAGCGCCACCAGGAACAGCGGGTCAGCGTGCGGCACGTCTTCAGCGTGAAAGCCCTTGCCGTAGTTCTCGGCAATGAAGCCGGTGTTGAAGTCGCCCGTCACGAACTTGGGGTGCGCCAGCAGCGCGGCCTGGAACGGGATGTTGCTGCTGATGCCGCGAATCACAAAGCCGTTCAGCGCCGCGCGCATCTTGGCAATCGCGTCGTTGCGGTCGGTGCCGTGCACGATGAGCTTGGCGATCATCGAGTCGTAGTACATCGGAATCTCGCCGCCCTCGTACACGCCCGTGTCCACCCGCACGCCCAGCTTCTTGCTGGTGTCGGCCTGGAACATGGATTCCTCTGGCGGCTGAAAGCGCACCAGGCGGCCGGTGGATGGCAAGAAGTTGCGGAACGGGTCTTCGGCGTTGATGCGGCACTCGATGGCCCAGCCGTCACGCTTCACATCGGCCTGTGTCAATGGCAGCTTCTCGCCCGCCGCCACGCGGATCATCAGCTCTACCAGGTCCAGGCCGGTGATGCATTCCGTCACCGGGTGCTCCACCTGCAGGCGGGTGTTCATTTCGAGGAAGTAGAAGTCCTGGTCCTTGCCGACCACGAACTCCACCGTGCCCGCGCTCTGGTACTTGACGGCCTTGGCCAGCTGCACGGCCTGCTCGCCCATGGCCTTGCGGGTGGCGTCGCTGATGAAGGGGCTGGGCGCCTCTTCAATCACCTTCTGGTGGCGGCGCTGGATGGAGCACTCGCGCTCGTTCAGGTAGATCACGTTGCCGTGGCTGTCGCCCAACACCTGGATCTCGATGTGGCGCGGCTCCTGCACAAACTTCTCGATGAAGATGCGGTCGTCGCCAAAGCTGTTGCGAGCTTCGTTCTGGCAGCTGGCAAAGCCTTCAAACGCTTCCTTGTCGTTGAACGCCACGCGCAGACCCTTGCCGCCGCCCCCGGCCGAGGCCTTGATCATCACGGGGTAGCCAATGCCCTTGGCAATCTCCACCGCTTGCTCGGGGCCCGCGATGGCGTCGTTGTAGCCAGGAATCGTGTTGACCTTGGCCTCGTTGGCCAGCTTCTTGGACGCGATCTTGTCGCCCATGGCCGCAATCGAGTGTGCCTTGGGGCCGATGAAGGCAATGCCTTCGTCTTCGCAGCGCTTGGCGAAGGCTTCGTTTTCGCTGAGGAAGCCATAGCCGGGGTGCACGGCCTGCGCGCCGGTCTGCTTGCAGGCCGCAATGATCTTGTCGGCCAGGAGGTAGGACTCGCGCGAGGGCGCAGCGCCAATGTGCACGGCCTCGTCGGCCAGCTTGACGTGGCGGGCTTCCTTGTCGGCGTCGGAGTAGACGGCGACGGTGGCGATGCCCATCTTCTTGGCCGTTGCAATCACTCGGCAGGCGATTTCGCCACGGTTGGCGATCAGGATTTTCGTAAACATGTTCTTATGCTCCTTGTCCGCTCACAGTGGGATGTTCCCGTGCTTGCGCCACGGGTTTTCGAGCTTCTTGTCGCGCAGCATCACCAACGACCGGCAGATGCGCTTGCGCGTCTCATGCGGCAGGATCACGTCGTCGATAAAGCCGCGAGCACCGGCCACAAACGGGTTGGCAAAGCGCTGCTTGTATTCCGCCTCGCGCGCGGCCAGCTTCACCGGGTCGTTCTTGTCTTCGCGGAAGATGATTTCCACCGCGCCCTTGGCGCCCATCACCGCAATTTCGGCGTTGGGCCAGGCCAGGTTCACGTCGCCGCGCAGGTGTTTGCTGCTCATCACGTCGTACGCGCCGCCGTAGGCCTTGCGGGTGATGACGGTGATCTTGGGCACGGTGCACTCGGCATAGGCGTACAGCAGCTTGGCGCCGTGCTTAATGATGCCGCCGTACTCCTGGCTGGTGCCGGGCATGAAGCCGGGCACGTCCACAAACGTGACGACAGGGATGTTGAACGCATCGCAAAAGCGCACAAAACGCGCGGCCTTGATGGAACTCTTGATGTCCAGGCAGCCCGCCAGCACCAGCGGCTGGTTGGCCACGATGCCCACGGTCTGGCCTTCCATGCGGGCAAAGCCGATCAGGATGTTCTTGGCGTACTCGGGCTGCAGCTCGAAGAAGTCCCCGTCGTCCACCGTCTTGAGGATCAGCTCCTTCATGTCGTACGGCTTGTTGGGGTTCTCGGGCACCAGGGTGTCCAGGCTGAGGTCCATGCGGTCGGCCGGGTCGTTGCTGGGGCGCACCGGTGCCTTCTCGCGGTTGTTGAGCGGCAGGTAGTTGTACAGGCGGCGCAGCATCATCAGCGCCTCCACGTCGTTCTCGAACGCCATGTCGGCCACGCCGCTCTTGGTGGTGTGCGTCACGGCGCCGCCCAGTTCCTCGGCCGTCACTTCTTCGTGCGTCACGGTCTTGACGACTTCGGGGCCTGTCACGAACATGTAGCTCGAATCCTTGACCATGAAGATGAAGTCCGTCATGGCGGGCGAGTACACGGCGCCACCGGCGCTGGGGCCCATGATCATGCTGATCTGCGGAATCACGCCGCTGGCCAGCACGTTCTTCTGGAACACATCGGCATAGCCGCCGAGGGACGCGACACCTTCCTGGATGCGGGCGCCGCCCGAGTCGTTCAGGCCGATGACGGGTGCGCCGACCTTCATGGCCTGGTCCATCACCTTGCAGATCTTCTCGGCGTGGGTTTCAGACAGTGCACCGCCGAAAACGGTGAAGTCCTGGCTGAACACGAACACCAGGCGGCCGTTGATCATGCCGTAGCCCGTCACCACACCGTCGCCGGGGATCTTGTTGTCCTCCATGCCAAAGTCGGTGCAGCGGTGCTCGACAAACATGTCCCATTCTTCGAACGTGCCGTCGTCCAGCAGCAGCTCGATGCGCTCGCGCGCCGTGAGCTTGCCCTTGGCGTGCTGCGCATCGATGCGCTTTTGCCCGCCGCCCAGGCGTGCCAGCGCACGCTTTTTCTCCAGTTGATCCAGGATGTCTTGCATGGTCGTCCTTTGGTGAATGGGTTTGTCTACTATTTATTTGATAGCTGCCAGCGCATGATTGGATTGCGCTTGGAGCAGATTTCGTGCTGCAGTCGATGCCGCAATGCGTCCTGCGGCCACATCGGCCTGCATCTGGGGTAACAGCTCGCGCACCTGCGGGTGCTGGCGAAACGCGAGCTTGAGGCCTGCGTCGATGCGCTCCCACATCCAGGACAGCGCCTGCTTCTCGCGCCGCGTGGCCAGGCGGCCGTTGGCGGATTGCAGCTGGCGGAACTGCGTGACGGCGGCCCAGAAGCTGTCTACGCCCTGCCCCAGCAGCGCGCTGATCTGCACGACCTTTGGGTGCCACAGCGTTTCGTCGTGGTGAGCGTTCTCGGGGTTGCCGTGTTGGCTGAGCAGGCGCAGGCTCGATGTGATTTGCGCCTCGGCGCGCGTGGCAGCGTTCTTGTCGATGTCGGCCTTGTTGATGACCACCAGGTCGGCAATCTCCATCACGCCCTTCTTGATGGCCTGCAGGTCGTCGCCCGCGTTGGGCAGCTGCATCAGCACAAACATGTCCGTCATGCCCGCCACGGCAATCTCGCTCTGGCCCACGCCCACGGTTTCGACGATCACCACGTCGTAGCCTGCGGCCTCGCAGACCAGCATGGCCTCGCGGGTCTTCTCGGCCACGCCGCCCAGCGTGCCGCTGGAAGGGCTGGGGCGGATGTAGGCCTTTTCGTGCACCGACAGGTGTTCCATGCGCGTCTTGTCGCCCAGGATGGAGCCTCCCGAGACGGTGCTGGAGGGGTCGATGGTGAGCACGGCTACGCGGTGGCCTTGGGCGATCAGGTACAGGCCCAAGGCTTCGATGAAGGTGGATTTGCCTACGCCGGGTACACCGCTGATGCCGAGGCGGAAGGCCTTGCCGGTGTGCGGGAGCAGCTGGGTCAGCAGCTCGTCGGCCTGGGCGCGGTGGTCCACCCGCGTCGATTCGAGCAGCGTGATGGCTTTGGATATGGCACGGCGTTGGATAGGGCCGGGCTGGCCAACGACTCCCTCCAACAGAGCGTGCGCAGGTTTTGCCCGGCCTTCGACAGGCTCAGGCTGAACGGTTGGAGGTGAGTTGGCCTCGTCTCCCACCACCCGTTCGGGCTGAGCCTGTCGAAGCCGGGGCACGCTCGCAACTTTGCCGTGCGACCGCGCCAACTCTTGAACTCTCTCCCAATCACCCGCCATTAACGCTTCCTTCTTGGCCCTGGACCAACCCTTGATCTGCAGTTCGAAAGCCAGCGCGCCCTCACGAGCCTCAAACTCGCCCTGCCAGAGAAGCTCGACAGGCTTTCGCAGCGACGTGTAGCCCACTTCACCGTTTTCATGCTGCTGCATGCGCAACACAATGTCATCGGTGTGACCGACGTAGTACGACCCGTCGGCACAGCGCAAGATGTAGACGTAAAAAGGACGCATGTTTCAGGCGTTGATTTGGATCGGGCTCTTGATTGCCCCAAACTCTTCAGCCCGAACCAGCCACGACCGTTCAGTCTGAGCTTGTCGAAGGCCCGCACAGGTCCGTGCCACAGCTTCGACAAGCTCAGCCCGAACGGTTCGGGGAAGGGCTACGAGAGGAATCACGCGGCCACAGCCTTGCGAATCTGCTCCAGCACATCCTTGGCGCTGGCGGGAATGGGTGTGCCTGGGCCGTACACGCCCTTCACGCCGGATTCGTACAGGAAGCCATAGTCCTGCGCAGGGATCACCCCGCCCACAAACACGATGATGTCGTCCGCACCCTGGTCCTTGAGCGACTGGATGATGGCGGGCACCAGCGTCTTGTGGCCCGCAGCCAGCGTGCTCACGCCCACGGCGTGCACGTCGTTTTCGATGGCCTGGCGGGCGCATTCCTCGGGGGTCTGGAAGAGCGGGCCCATGTCCACGTCAAAGCCCAGGTCAGCAAAGGCGGTTGCCACCACCTTGGCGCCCCGGTCGTGGCCGTCCTGGCCCAGCTTGGCGATCATTACCCGCGGGCGGCGGCCCTGTTCTTCGGCAAAGGCGTTGATTTCGGTCTTGAGTTTGTCCCAGCCTTCGGCCGAGTCATAGGCAGCTGCGTACACACCGGTCACCTTTTGCGTATCGGCGCGGTGGCGCCCAAAAACCTTCTCCAACGCATCGCTGATCTCGCCCACTGTGGCACGCAGACGCACAGCCTGAATGGACAAATCGAGCAGGTTGCCCTCGCCACTCTCTGCGGCGGCGGTCAGCGCATCCAGTGCTGCCTGCACCTTGGCGGCATCGCGCGTTGCACGGATCTTTTGCAGGCGAGCGATCTGGCCGTCGCGCACCTTCATGTTGTCGATCTGCAGGATGTCAACCGGGTCTTCCTTCGCCAGCTTGTACTTGTTGACGCCCACGATCACGTCCTTGCCACTGTCGATGCGCGCCTGCTTCTCGGCGGCAGCAGCTTCGATCTTGAGCTTGGCCCAGCCGCTGTCCACGGCCTGGGTCATGCCACCCATGGCCTCGACCTCTTCGATGATCTTCCAGGCCGCGTCGGCCATGTCCTGGGTCAGCTTTTCCATCATGTAGCTGCCGGCCCAGGGGTCGATCACGTTGGTGATGTGGGTCTCTTCCTGGATGATGAGCTGCGTGTTGCGCGCAATGCGGGCACTGAACTCGGTGGGCAGCGCAATGGCTTCGTCAAAGCTGTTGGTGTGCAGGCTTTGGGTGCCGCCAAACACGGCCGCCATGGCCTCGATGGTGGTGCGCACCACGTTGTTGTAGGGGTCCTGCTCGGTGAGGCTCCAGCCCGAGGTCTGGCAGTGCGTGCGCAGCATGAGGCTCTTGGGGTTCTTGGCGCCCGTGGCCTTCATGATGCGGCACCACAGCAGGCGCGCGGCGCGCATCTTGGCGACTTCGAGGTAGAAGTTCATGCCAATCGCCCAGAAGAACGACAGGCGCCCGGCGAACTCGTCCACGTCCATGCCCTTGGCGATGGCAGTCTTCACATACTCCTTGCCGTCGGCCAGGGTGAAGGCCAGCTCCAGCGCCTGGTTGGCCCCGGCTTCCTGCATGTGGTAGCCGCTGATCGAGATCGAGTTGAACTTCGGCATGTTCTTGGCCGTGTACTCGATGATGTCGCCAATGATCTTCATCGACGGCTTGGGCGGGTAGATGTAGGTGTTGCGCACCATGAACTCTTTCAGAATGTCGTTCTGAATGGTTCCAGAGAGCTTGTCTTGCGAGACGCCCTGCTCTTCTGCCGCCACCACATAGCCCGCCAGCACGGGCAACACCGCGCCGTTCATGGTCATCGATACGCTGACCTTGTCCAGCGGGATCTGGTCGAACAGGATCTTCATGTCCTCGACCGAGTCGATTGCCACCCCGGCCTTGCCCACATCGCCCGTCACGCGGGGGTGGTCGCTGTCGTAACCCCGGTGGGTGGCCAGGTCGAACGCCACACTCACGCCCTGCCCGCCCGCGGCCAGGGCCTTGCGGTAGAAGGCGTTGGATTCTTCGGCGGTCGAAAAACCTGCGTACTGGCGGATCGTCCAGGGCCGCACGGCATACATGGTGGCCTGGGGGCCGCGCAGGTAGGGCTCAAAACCCGGCAGCGTGTTGGCGTACGGCAGGCTGGCCGTGTCTTCGGCGGTGTACAGCGGCTTGACGGTGATGCCATCGGGCGTGACCCAGTTGAGGGCGCTGACATCGCCCCCCGGCGCCGACTTGGCTGCGGCCTTGGCCCAGGCTTCCAGCGAAGACGCGGCGAACTCTGGGGCGTTGTTGGTGGGGTTGTCACTCATGGCAAAAGCTACTCCGAAGATGGCGTTGGGGCGTCCAACACAGCGCACAGGCGGTGACCGCACAGGTGCAGTGGTGTGGCGGCGAGTTTACATCATTCATAATTATTGATTCAAAATATTCCGCCCAGCTTACAATCCACCCCATGTCTGCCCTCACCCTTACTCCCCGCGCGCTCTACGAAGAAGTGGCCGAGCAATTGCGCCAGCGCATCTTCCGGCGCGAACTGGAGCCGGGCAGCTGGATTGACGAACTCAAGATTGCCGAAGAATTCGGCATCAGCCGCACGCCCCTGCGCGAGGCGCTGAAGGTGCTGGCCGCTGAAGGCCTGGTCACGATGAAGGTGCGCCGTGGCGCCTATGTGACGGAGATGAGCGAAAAAGACCTGCGCGACGTGTACCACCTGCTCAGCCTGCTGGAGAGCGATGCGGCAGGCGTGGTGGCCACCACCGCCACACCGGCTCAGCTGCAAGCATTGCAGGATCTGCATGCCGAGCTGGAGGCAGCCGCCAATGAGCGTGAGCGCTTTTTTGCAGTCAACGAGCGCTTTCACATGCTGCTGCTGGAGCTGGCCGACAACCGCTGGCGCAGCCAGATGGTGGCCGACCTGCGCAAGGTGATGAAGCTCAACCGCCACAACTCGCTGCTCAAGCAGGGGCGGATTGAGGATTCACTGAAAGAGCACCGCGCCATCCTGGGCGCAATGATGGCGCGCGATGCCAAGGCGACGGTGAAGGCCATGCAGGCGCATTTTGCGCAGGGGCTGGAAGCGGCGACCTGAGAGACGACTGCGGCAATACGGCCCGCGAGCGATTCACCAGCGGATGCATCTGCTCTGTTCGGGCTGTCGCCGCGCTATTCCCGCGCATCATCATTTCGTAAATCGGAATGCACCATTTGCAACACAACAGCGTGTTGCAGCGCCAGATCCCGCTGGTTCGCTCGCTATCATTCCCCGGGTTTACACCAAGGCCACGGCGCATCCCGCGCCTGACGACTTCCCCGCTGAGCCTGCATGATCCCCTCCCCCCCCGATATCGCCAGCGTCTACACGCTGCCCCAGCTTCTTGCCTACCGCGCTGCGCGCACCCCCAACTCCGAGGCATACCGAGCCTTCGACACCACCGCCCAAGCCTGGACGAGCTTGACCTGGGCTGAGACAGCCCAACGCGTGGGCACATGGGCCCAGGCCCTGGCGGCCATGCAACTGCCCGCAGCGGCGCGCATCGCCATCCTGCTGCCCAACGGCCTGAACGCGATGTGCGCGGACCAGGCAACCTTGGCCACCAGCTGCGTTCCCGTGCCGCTGCATGCCATCGACAACCCCGGCAGCATTGCCTATATCCTGGCCGACTGCGAGGCGTCGATGCTCTTTGTGAGCCACGTGGAGCAGTGGGAAAAAATTCAGGCCGTCGGCACGCCATTTCCGGCCCTGCGTGCAGTGGTCATCACAGATGACGGCGCCTCGCTCACCGCAATACCAGCGTCTGGGGACGGCCCTGCGGTCGGTTCGCTGGTGCAATGGCTGGCCGGTGCAGCACATGCGGGCAGCGCAACCGCTCCCAAAGCCCCGGAGGCAGACGACCTGGCGGCCATCGTCTACACCTCTGGCACCACCGGCAAGCCTAAGGGCGTGATGCTGACGCACCACAACGTGGTCAGCGACGTGAAGGCGGTGCTGGAGCGCATTGCGCCCACGGTGGAGGACGTATTCCTGTCGTTCCTGCCGCTGTCGCACACCTTCGAGCGCACGGGCGGGTACTACCTGCCGATTGCGGCGGGCAGCTGCGTGGCCTATGCGCGCTCGGTGCCCCAACTGGCCGAAGACCTGAAGACGGTACGCCCCACGGTGCTGGTGTCGGTGCCGCGCATCTACGAGCGCATCCACGCCAAGCTGCTCGAAAAGTTGTCACCCACGCCCTGGAAGATGCAGCTGTATGAAGCCGCGCAGAACAAGGGCTGGGCGCGGTTTTGCGCCGCCCAAGGCTTGCCCACGCCGACTCCCGACGCCAGCAGCCAGGCCGCAGGCTGGATGGCTGTCCTGCCCTGGCCGGTGCTGGAGGCCCTGGTGGCCAAGCCGCTACTGGCCCAATTTGGCGGCCGCGTGCGCGTGGCGGTAAGCGGCGGCGCACCGCTGTCGCCCACCATTGCGAAGTGTTTTCTGGGCCTGGGGCTGCCGCTGATCCAGGGCTACGGAATGACCGAGACTGCACCGGTGGTGTCGGTCAACGCACTGGACGACAACGACCCCGCCTGCGTAGGCAAGGCATTACCCGGTGTGGAAGTGCGCATTGGCGAGAACCGCGAACTGCAAGTGCGCGGCCCCATCGTGATGAAGGGCTATTGGAAGCGCCCCGAAGACACGGCCAAGATATTGAACGCCGACGGCTGGCTGGGCACGGGCGACCAGGCCGAGATCGTGAACGACCGCATCTATATCAAAGGCCGCATCAAGGAAATCATCGTCACCTCCACCGGCGAAAAGATCTCGCCGGGCGACCTGGAGCTTGCCTTGCTGGCCGACCCTTTGTTGGAGCAGGCCTTTGTAGTGGGCGAAAACCGCCCCTTCATCGCCTGCGTGGCCGTGCTCAAGCGTGATGAATGGCAGCGGCTGGCGGGCGATCTGGGTCTTTCGGCCCAAGACGCCGACAGCCTGAACCACCCCAGCGTGCACCGCGCCGTGCTGGCCCGCATCGAAAAGAACACCGCCAGCTTTGCCCGATACGCCGTGCCGCGTGCGGTGCACCTGACGCTGGAGCCCTGGACCATTGAAAACACCTTCATGACGCCCACTCTCAAGCTCAAGCGCAACAACCTGATGGCGCACTTTGCCGAGGCCATTGAGGGGATGTATCAGAAGCCTGGCGGACGCTAACCCCTCGGAAGTTCACCGTCAGGACACCAGCATTCCTTGGTCGAGCAGACCTCGAACGATGTCGGCCTGGCGGCGGTCCCGGTTGCGCTTGAGTGGTTCGCGCGCGGGGGCTTTTTCTGCCATCCAACGCTTGAATTTCACGAAGGTTGCCGGAGCGATGGTGCGCATCATCGCCATGCGTCCGGTGGCCGATGCCACAACGTGTTCGAAGCGCGGCGCGGTGGTCAGTACCGAAGCGCGGACGGCCTGCACAGGCCACAGATCATCCTCGTCGGAAGAGAAGCGGAAGGGGTGCGGGTCATCGCCCTCGGCCATCCTGCGCAGGAAGTCCACCTCAAAACCTTTGGCGTTGATGGCAGTCTCGTTTTGACCTTCCTTGCGCTGGAAGGTGGAGTCTGCACGTTGCAGTACCTGAAGCATCGACACGTCCGAACGCTCCATCTCGGTGATGAACCGCACGCTGCGGCGGGCATCCCACAGCAGATCCACATCCTGCGTAGCCAATGCGCCTTGCACGATGCGTACACCCGCTGCGCTTTCGTACGCATACAGCGAATGCGTCCCAACCACGGTGAAGTGCTCCGCCAGGCCCGCGTCTTCGAGCGCCTGCAGAATGTCGATCACCATCGCAGGGGTGCGGCCGACTTTCAAGGCCTTGTTCAGCCGCTGAGCGTCAGTGAGCGCAGCGCGCAGAGTCTTGAGGCGGTCCTCCACGGCTGTCTTGCGACTTGTGAACTCTTTGTAGACCCCCTCCGTTTGTTCATTGCGCGGTCCGATGCGCTCCTGGCTGTTGTCGCGCTGGGTCTTTACAAGGTATTCGTAGGGGCCTTGTGCCTTCCAGTACATGCCGCCCGCATATTGCGATGCCTGTTTGCGGGTGCGCTGGTACTCCTCGAAGATGGTGATCGAGTCGATGAACTGCCGCGCAGCACTGTCCGGAAGGGGAAGATAGTCCATTGGCCGTATAAATTTCAATTTTTTATTTTATACGGCTAAATCTGCTTTCAGGCGCTCCCCCGCATATGCCACCCCAAACCGGTTAGCCAGAAAATCCCCCAGCCCCACCGCTTCCTGGCCTACAAAACCCCGCTGAGGCAACCGCCCCTGGGCCACCAGGTCCAGCGCCGTGCAGATGCCCGCTGCCGTGGTGAGCTGGATAGCGCTCAACGTGTGCCCCGCCACCTGGGTGCCGACGATGCGGGCGGAGTACGAGTCCTGCACCAGCCGGCCGCCCTTCAGGCCGGATGCGGTGGCAAACACCACGATCACATCCTGGTCGGTGGTCGGAATGGCCGTCTCCAGAATGTCCTGGAGCAGATCGCGCCGGTCACGCAGGCGCAGGTCGTTGAGCAGCAGCTTCAGGATGGCGTTGTGGCCGGGGTAGCGGATGGACTGGTAGTCCACCTGGCGCGCCTTGCCTGCCAGCGTCTCGGTCAATGTGCCCAGCCCGCCGGAGGTGTTGAACGCCTCGTATTCCACACCGTCGAGCGCAAAGGTTTCCAGCCCTTCCAGCGCGGGCACTGTGGTGCGCACTCCGTCCACAATGGCCTCGCAGGGGTTACAGTATTCGTTGATGAGCCCTTCGGTGCTCCAGGTCAGGTTGTAGCGCAGGGCGCCCTGGGGGTAGCGCGGAAGCGCGCCAACGCGCATGCGCAGCGTGTGCAGGGTGTCAAAACGGCGCGCCAAATCGTTGCCCACGATGCCGATGAAACCCGGGGCCAGGCCACATTGGGGCATGAGCACGCTGCAGGCGTTGGCCGCCAGTGCGCGGATGGCCTGGGTGCTTGCCACGTCTTCGGTCAGGTCAAAGTAGTGCACTCCGGCTGCGGCACAAAGCGTCGCCACCGGCACGGCGCGGTGAAACGGCAGCGCGTTCAGCACGGCAAAACGGCCGTCTACGGCGGTCTGCAGGCTTGCGTCGTCTGTCGCCAACTGGGTCGAGACGCCTAGCGCAGCCACATCGGCCAGGCGCGCCGGGTCGCGGTCCACCACCAGGATGTCGTAGTCGCCGGCCTGCTGCAGCAGCAGCGCCATGGCAAAGCCGATGTGGCCCGCGCCCAGGATGGTGATGGCGCGGTGAGTGGCGGTGTGGGTGGCGGTGTGGGTGGCGGTGTGGGAGGAGGTGGACGTATTGGAAAGGGTGGTCATGGCGGCACTCCCGGTGGTGGTCACTGCGTGAAGCAGTGAGCGGTGTTGAAGATGCCTTGATGCTAGGCAAGGGTGCTGTCAATGTGTAGCGCTAATAACGTCGAAAAACTCTCTTTGTTTTGCCATAACGGCGAATATGATGGACGTTATGACTTTTTGGGTAGGAGCCCATGACACAACCCCTGGACGACACCGACCGCCAGCTGCTGAGCCTGCTGCAGGCCAATGCCCGCGAGGGCACGGCCACGCTGGCACGCAAGCTGGGGCTGGCCCGCACCACCGTGGTGGCGCGCATCGCGCGGCTGGAGCGCTCGGGGGTGGTCGCGGGTTACGGGGTGCGGCTGGGCACCCGGCTCGATGCCACCACCGTGCGGGCCTGGTGCAGCATCAGCGTGCTGCCCAAAACCGCGCCCACCGTGCTGCGCGCGCTGGAGGCCATGGCCGAGGTCGAAGAGGTATCCGCCGTGAGCGGGCCGTTTGACTATCTGGTGTTCTTGCGCTGCACCAGCCATGAGCAGCTCGACGCCCTGCTCGACAAGGTGGGGCAACTGGACGGCGTGCACCAGACGCAGACCAGCATCGTGCTCAGCCGCAAGATTGATCGCCGCAGTGTGGGGGCGTGAGCACCATTAACGCCCGCAATAACTTCATTTTTGATAGCTGCTTGCGCTTTATAGATAAGCGATAGAGCCAAATTTCACCAAAATTCAATGACCTGCATCAGGTCTCGAATTGCTTCGGATTCTTCCCCTGGATCGGCGCATAAAACGCCTTGATACGCGCCATGTCGCTGTCCAGGTCGCCCGTGGGCTCGAAAACCGGGCCCAGGCCGCCCACCTTGCGACCATAGTCCACAAACGCCAGCACGATGGGCACACCCGCCTGCTGGGCGATGAAGTAAAAGCCTGTCTTCCAGTGCCGCGTTTTGCCGCGGGTGCCCTCGGGCGGCACGATGAGCTGCATGGGGCCATCGGCCTCCCGCATCGCCTGGGCCGACGTGGCGACCAGGTTGCCGGACTGCTCCCGGTTCACCGGAATGCCGCCCAGCCAGCGCATCACGCCACCAAACGGCGCCTTGAACAGGCTTTGCTTGCCCATCCAGTACACCCGCAAGCGCAGCGAGAACGCCAGCATCAGCGTGTAAGGCAAGTCCCAGTTGCTGGTGTGGGGCGCGGCAATCAGCACGCTTTTGGCGGCGTGGGCGGGCAAGGCGCCTTCGATCTTCCAGCCGGTAATGCGCAGCGTAAAGCGGGAAAAGGCGCGCAGGAGTGTGTTGACAACCGGGGTGTCAAAAATGGTGTGGTGCATGAGGGGGGAGGCAGAAAACAAGGCAGCGGCTGTCGTGCCACCGTCAATCGCAAGCGCCGGGAGTATCGCCGATAGCCCCTATGCCCAGTTTTGAGGCAGGGCAACCTGCCCGCGGAGAATCTCCGTTGGCGGCATTGTCAACAATCTTTTCCCGGACTCACTTTGGTCAAAAAGATCTGGCCTTTCGAAGGCGCCTGACCACAATAACTGACATGGTTCCCCTTACCCGGAGCCGACCCACCACGCCACGCCCTGGACCATGCTGCAAGCCACCCGCAACGACGACACCACCTACCGCGACCGCAAGCGGTATGCGTGGCTGTTGTCGCTAGTGGTGCCCTGCACCGTGGCCGTGGGCCCAGCGCTCATGCTCTGGACTGGCGAGGCGCTGGCGCTGTGGACGCCGGTGGCGTTTTTCTACCTGGTGGCGCCGTTGCTGGACTGGCTGCTGGGCGTGGACCAGAGCAACCCACCCGAATCCGCCGTGCCGGCGCTGGAGCGAGACCGCTACTACCGCCGCATCACCTACCTGCTGGTGCCGGTGCTGTGGGCGGCTTTTATCTTCAGCACCTGGTTTGTGGCCACGCAGACGTTGCCCTGGCATGGCGTGCTGGCCATGGTGTTGACCACCGGCACGGTGGGCGGTTTTTGCATCAACCTGGGACATGAGCTGGGCCACAAAAACTCCAGGCTCGAACGCTGGCTGGCCAAGGTGGTACTGGCACCCACGGCCTACGGGCACTTCTTCATCGAACACAACCGGGGCCACCACCGCGACGTGGCGACCCCGGCCGACCCGGCGTCGTCGCGCATGGGCGAGTCGATCTACCGCTTCGCGCTGCGCGAAATGCCCGGCGCCCTGCGCCGGGCCTGGGCGCTGGAGAAAGACCGGCTGGCGCGCCAGCAACAACCGCAGTTTTCCTGGCACAACGAAATCCTGCAGCCCGCGCTGATTACCCTGCTGCTATGGACCGCCCTGGCCCTGTGGCTGGGCCTTTTCGTGCTGCCGTTTCTGGTAGTGGCCTCGTTCTGGGCCAACTTTCAGCTCACCTCGGCCAACTATGTCGAGCACTACGGCCTGCTGCGCACGCAAGACGCCAGCGGCCGCTACGAGCCCTGCCAACCACACCACTCGTGGAACAGCAACCACCTGTTCTCCAACTGGGCGCTGTTTCATCTGCAGCGGCACTCGGACCACCACGCGCACCCGCTGCGGCGCTACCAGTCGCTGCGGCATTTCGACCATGTGCCGCAGCTACCGATTGGCTACTTCGGCATGTTCACCCTAGCCTACGTGCCGCCCCTGTGGCGCCGCGTGATGGACCCACGCCTGCTGGCCATGGCGGGGCGCGATGCAACACACATCAACATCGACCCGCGCCAACGCGCCCAGGTGGTGCGCCGCTATGGGCTGCGCGACGGGGCGCAGCCGGTGGGTTAGCAGGCCGAAGCGCGCAACCGCACAGCGCTTTGTTGCAAGCCATTCGCACGCTCTGTTTTTGATAGCTATCAGCGCTCGCTGGATAAGCGTTAGCGCCCATTTCTATTCAAAACCACACGCTGGTGCTGGCCGCGAGGTCGGTGGGATAATCGCGGCTTTCCAGTTGCAGCCCTGCGGGTGCACTCCTCCCCAACAGCACCCCCATGCAACCCCCTCCCTCCCCGCTTTCTCGTTTGCCCGTGGAACCCACCTTGAGCCCCTGGCGCATGTCTGTCGCCCCGATGATGGACTGGACCGACCGCCACTGCCGTTACTTTCACCGGCTGCTGACCCACCAGACCCTGCTGTACACCGAGATGGTGAACGCGGGCGCCATCATCCATGGCGGCACCGAGCGGCACCTGCGCTTCAACGCCGAAGAGCACCCTGTGGCCCTGCAATTGGGCGGCAACGAGCCCGACAAGCTGGCCGAGGCTGCGCGCCTGGGCGCGCAATGGGGCTACGGCGAAATCAACCTCAACTGCGGCTGCCCCAGCGACCGGGTGCAGCGCGGCGCATTTGGCGCCAGTCTGATGAAATCGCCCCAGCTGGTGGCCGACTGCGTGAAGGCCATGAAGGACGTGGTCAGCGTGCCCGTCACCGTCAAGCACCGCATCGGCATCGACAAGGTGGAGGACTACGGTTTTGTGCGCGACTTCATCGGCACCGTGGCCGACGCCGGGTGTACCGTGTTCATCGTGCATGCGCGCAACGCCTGGCTGCAAGGCCTCTCCCCCAAGGAAAACCGCGATGTCCCGCCCCTGCGCTACGAGGTGGTGCACCAGCTCAAGGCCGAGTTTCCGCAGTTCACCATCGCCATCAACGGCGGCATCACCACCGATGCGGTGGTGCAAGAGCAGCTCACGCACCTGGACGGCGTGATGATCGGTCGCGAGGCCTACCACAACCCCTGGTGGCTGGCCCGCTGGGACCAGCTCTACTACGGCGAACAAGGTGGTATGCCCTGCCCCCTGACGCGCGAAGAGGTCGAAATCAAGATGGTCGAGTACATGGAGCGCGAGGCTGCCCAGTACGGCACCCCCTGGCCCCACATCGCCCGCCACATGCTGGGCCTGCGCCACAGCCTGCCCGGTGCCCGCATCTGGCGCCAGGTGTGGAGCAACCATCTGCTCAAGGACCGCCCTGCGCGCGAGGTGCATGCGCTGGCGATGCAGGCGTATGCCAACGCGCCTGAATCTTCTGCAGACCCAGCAGCCCAGGCCCTGGCTGCCTGACGCCGCGCAGCGGGGTGATGGCTTGCGGGCAGAACCAAAGCGTGTGCAAGTGCGCGTAAAAACCCAAGCCACCGCGCCCGTCGCCTTGCGCGCACCCGTGGCGGCGGATGCAGAGCGCTTTGTCACTTTGGCCGAGCGCAGCCAGGCCCTGCATACACCCTGGACCTCGGCGCCATCGACCCCCGAGTCGTTTGCAGCCTATCTAGCGCAGCTGGACACGCCTGCGAACCAGGGTTTTCTGGTGTGCCGGCCGCCCAAAGCGGGCGAAGGCGAACAGATCGCGGGCGTCTTCAATCTCTCACAGATCGTGATGGGCAACTTTCGCAGCGCTTACCTGGGCTACTACGTCTTCGCCGGTTACGAGCGCCAGGGCCTGATGCGTGCGGGCATGCAACAGCTGCTGCGCCACGCCTTTGGGCCACTGAAGCTGCACCGGCTGGAGGCGAACATCCAGCCCGGCAACGCAGCGTCCATTGCGCTGGTGCGGGCTTGTGGCTTCCGGCAAGAAGGCTTTTCGCCCCACTACCTCAAGATCAATGGCCGCTGGCGGGACCATGAACGCTGGGCGTTCGTGGCCCATTGAGCCACCTTCGGCTCCTGATCGGGCTGCGCAGCACTTTCCCCAAGCGTGCAGCGCATCATTGCGGTGAAGTCAGCCTACCCAGCCACGCCGCCAGCGGCTCCGGCCGCCCGAACAGGTAGCCCTGCAGGCAGTCACACTGGCTCGCTACCAGAAAATCTGCTTGTGCACGGGTTTCCACACCCTCGGCCACCACGCGCAGGTTCAGGTGGCTGGCGACCGAGATGATGGACTGCACGATGGCGGTGTCGCTGGGGTCGTCAGGGGTGTCGTCCACAAAACTTTTGTCGATCTTGAGCTCATACAGCGGCAGCCGCTTGAGGTAGGCCAGGCTCGAATAACCAGTGCCGAAGTCGTCGATGGAAAAGCGCACGCCCAGGCCCACGATTTCGGTCATGCGGGCGATGGTGTCGTCCAGGTCTTCGATGAGCAGGCTCTCGGTCACTTCAAGGATCAGGTTGGCTGGATGGGCGCCGGTGTGGACCAGCATGTGGCGCACGCGCTCGACAAAGTCGTCCTGGCGGAACTGCCGCTCGCTCACGTTGACCGACAGCGACAGCTCGCGCCCCGCAGCCTGCAGGCGCGCCAGGGTTTCGCAGGCCTGCTGGATCATCCAGTCGCCCATGCGCAAGATGAGGCCCGAGGCCTCGGCGATGGGGATGAAGCGGCCGGGCGGCACATTGCCGCGCACGGGGTGGTCCCAGCGCATCAGCAACTCGCCGCCCACCACGGTGCCGGATGCGTCCACCTGGCTCTGCACGAATGCAGCCAACTGGCCCAGGGCGTGGGCTTTCTTCAGGTCCTGCTCCAGCGCCAGGCGTTCCTGCACATCGGCCTGCATGGCCGCCTCATAAAAGCGGATGCGGTTGCGGCCCAGGTCCTTGGCGCGGTACATGGCGGTGTCGGCCTCGCGCAGCAGATCTTCCACGCCTTCGCCGCGCTTGGGGAACAGCGTAATGCCGATGCTGCCCGTGGTGCTGTAGAGGTGCGTGTCGATGGTGTATGGCGCTTCCAGCGCAGTGCGAATTTCTTCGGCCACCAGCAGGGCCTGGCGCCCGGCGGCCTCCATGTCGGTCGCCACGTTGTGCGCCAGCACCACAAACTCGTCCCCGCCCAGGCGGGCCACGGTGTCGCCGGGGCGCAGCTGCTGCGTGAGGCGCTGCGCTACCTGCATGAGCAGCGTGTCGCCCAGCGTGTGCCCCCGCGCGTCGTTGATCTGCTTGAAGTTGTCGAGGTCGATGTACAGCACGGCGCCCACCTGCGCCGTTTGCTGGGCGCTGCGCAAGGCGTGCTCCATGCGGTCCAGGAGCATGCGCCGGTTGGGCAGGCCGGTGAGCGCGTCGAAATAGGCCAGCTGGTGCGTGCGCGCCTCGGCCTGCTTGCGCTCGGTGATGTCGCGCGAGAGCGCGATGAACCGGGGTTCATCGCCCGGCGCAGCCCTTTCCTTGCGGGCAATGGACAGCTCAAACCAGTGCGTAGCACCCTGGAGTTCCAGGCGGTACTGGTGGCCCGCCGAATAGCCCGTGCGGTGCGCGGCCTCCAGCGCTGCATGGCAGCCTGCGGCGGCCTCGGGCGGGACCACGTCGCGCAGCAAGCGACCCAGAAACATCTCGGGCGGCACGGCCAGTGCTTCGGACCGCGCCGACCGGTAGTGGTAGATGCAGCCATCCAGCCCCACCTCGAACAACAGGTCGGGGATGGCGTTGAGCGTACTCTCCAGGTCATCGCGCGTGGCGCGCAGCTCCGCCGTCATGTCGCGTGCCAGTGCCACGGCCCGCTCGCGCCCCGTGGCCAAGAGCCAAGTGAACCAAGCGAGCAACAGGCTCAGCACCGTGCCCATCAGGGCCACAGGGTGGTGCCCCTCATCCTGAAAACGCGCCGCAAACGCAGGCAGGGGCGACATTTGCAACACCCAGCGGCGGCCACCCAGTTCCAGCACACGCCGTGCCTGCAGACCCGACGGGACATCTCCTTGCACAGCGGCCTGGTGCACAACGTTGCTAAATAGCAGGGTTTGAGCACCTGCGCTGGTGTCGTCGGTGATCCGAAAGCCGATGTCGGCATCAAACTCGCGCGACATGCCGTGGATCACGTCTTCCAGGAGGAACGGCGCAGACACCCAGCCGGCAAGGCCTGCACGCCGACCATGCACCGCGCGCGTATCGACGCCCGCGCCATACAGCGGCATGTACATGACCAGCCCCGGGCCGCTGTTCTGCAGCAGCGTCAACTGGCCGGACAAGGCGAGCTCTCCGGTGTCACGGGCCCGGTCCAGTGCTTCCTTTGCTGGGGGAAGTGTCAGCACATCGAATCCCAGCGCCTTGAGGTTGTTGCCCTCCAAGGGCTCGATGTGGGTGATGGGCGCCAGCACCTCGCGCGCACCTTCGGGGCGCACGGTGTACTGGGCAAAACCGCGCTGGCGCATGTCATCCAGGTGTGCCGCCAGCGCCGAAGCGGGTAGCTGCATGACGAGCGAAACCCCCTGCAGACCAGGGCGCGTTTCACGCAGCTGGAGCGCCCCCACGTAGGCCTGAAACTCGGCCCGGTCGATACGCTCGGACCCTTCAAAATACCCCTTGACTCCGCGAAGCACCACCTCGTAGGTGGCCATCCGGTCCTTGAGGTTGTAGGCGATCTGGTCGGCCGCGACCTGAAAGTTCTGCTCCTGCTTGGCGCGGGCGCCGCTCTCGGCGCTCTGCCAGTACAAGAACGTCAGCCCCAGGGTCAGCAGCCCCACCAGAGGCGGCAGCACCACGGGAACCCACCGGTGGCTGGTGGTCCCCTTCCCTCCTCCAGGGGAAGGCGCCAAGGGTGTGGACCCAGCGGCTGCATCGACGATCCCTGCCGGAGAATGTTGGGTCATGGCGTTCTGGGTGATATACCCGCCACGGTCGGCAAAAGCCACCGCCGTGGCGATCGGCACCATTATGGGCATCTGTCCGGCACAAGAAAGCAGTATTTGCGCACACACTTTGCACACAGGGCGACGCTGGGCGGGCATTGTTGGATATGCTCCCTGCGCACCATCCTCAACACCGCACCAGGGGCCTGAGCACGCCCCCAATCACCACCCTCGCACCCCAAAGAACCAGCATGCCATCGCTTGATTTCGACCTGGAGGAATCCCATTTCCGCACGTTCTACGCAGAGCAATCCGCTGCGCTGGAAACCGCCTGCGCCGCCTTCACCGCCATGGTGGCCGCCGTGGTCACTCAGTCGGGTGGGGTAGAGATCGCCAAGGTGGAGGGCCGCGTCAAGGATGTGGATGAGTGCATCCGCAAGTTCGTGCGCAAATACCGCCCGGCGCTGGAGGAAAACAACACGCCCTACGAGATCCAGCACTACATCACCGACCTGGTCGGCGTGCGTGTGGTGTGCCTGTACGAGGACGAGCTGGAGAAAATTGCGGCCATCGTGCGCGGGCACTTTGCCGTGATCGATGTCACCGACAAGGTGACGGCGGTGGAAAGCACCGAGGCCTCATTTGGCTACAAAGGCCTGCATCTGGACCTCAAGCTCAGCCATGCCGAACGCACGCAGCCTGAGCATGCCGCCTATGCCCAACTGCCGTTCGAGTTGCAGGTGCGCACCATCATCCAGGACTCCTGGAGCGTGCTGGACCACCGGATCAAGTACAAGAAATCGATCCCAAGCGAACTCAAGCGCCGCATCAATGTGCTATCAGCCCTGTTCGAGCTGGCCGACCGCGAGTTCCGCCAGATCCGCGACGCCACGGCCGCCGAACTGCTGCAAGCCCCCGACGAAACCGCCGAGCCGCTGCCCGACCCTGCCACCGCCGACAACCCGCAGGCCCCCAGCAAGGCCCAAGCCCCCAGCAGCGAGCTCAACGCGTTCACCTTCCTCAAGATTGCAACGCACTTCTTCAAGGATTTTGAGTTCGAGCCTTCCAAGGTAGACGGTTTTGTGGACGACATTCAGGCGTGGTCCCGGGGCATGACGCGGGCCCGCTTCAATGCGCTGATGCGCGAGACCGTGGGCGTGGTCAAGCGCTACAAGCAGCACTTCGAAGAACAAAACCCTCAGGCCAGCTTCAATCCGTATACCGTGATCCGGCATTGCCTGTACCTGAGTAACAAAACCGCGTTCCGCCCCGCCCTGCGCAACTCGGCCCGGGAGTCGTTCGAGACGTGGCTGCAGGAGCAGGCTGAGCCAAAGCCGCAATAATTTGAGAAAAATTGGGCCCTACCGCTCGTCCACATTAAATTTTCAGCTATCTATTCAATAGCAATTTGACTGGCATCGGCTCATTGGACAAGCTCCAAGTGAGACGCCTTGATCTGTCGCATAGGTGACTTGGCATTGGTGGTTTTCCTCCATGCGCTTGTTACGAAGTGCTGTTATATTGCACTGCAACATAACGGAGTTTCGCCCATGCTGTATCACATCTACGAAACCCAGCGCTCCCTGATGGAGCCCTTTACCGATTTCGCGCAGGCTGCTGCCAAGCTGTTCAGCAACCCCATGTCCCCCTTCAGCGAAAGCCCTCTGGCGCAGCGCATGTCTGCGGGCTACGAACTGCTGTACCGCCTGGGCAAGGACTACGAAAAGCCCGCTTTCGAGATCCATTCGGTGGATGTGGACGGCGTCGGTGTGGCAGTGCACGAACGCATCGAGATGGACAAGCCGTTCTGCGAACTGCGCCGCTTCAAGCGTTTCTCGGACGACACCGCCACCTTGACCAAGCTCAAGGCCCAGCCTGTGGTGCTGATCGTGGCGCCCTTGTCGGGGCACTACGCCACTTTGCTGCGCGACACCGTGCGCACCATGCTCAAGGACCACAAGGTCTACATCACCGATTGGAAGAATGCCCGGCTGGTCCCTCTGGCCGATGGTGAGTTCCACCTCGACGACTACGTGAATTACGTGCAGGAGTTCATCCGCCACCTGCAGGGCATCTATGGCAACTGCCATGTGATCAGCGTGTGCCAGCCCACTGTGCCCGTGCTGGCAGCCGTGTCCTTGATGGCCAGCCGTGGCGAAACCACGCCGCTGACGATGACCATGATGGGTGGCCCCATCGACGCCCGCAAATCCCCGACTTCGGTGAACAACCTGGCGACGAACCGTAGCTTTGAGTGGTTCGAGAACAACGTGATCTACCGTGTGCCCGAGAACTTCCCCGGCGCAGGACGGCGCGTGTACCCAGGTTTTCTGCAGTACACCGGCTTTGTGGCCATGAACCCGGACCGTCACGCCAGCAGCCACTATGACTACTTCAAGGACCTGATCAAGGGCGACGACGCCAGCGCCGAGGCCCACCGCAAGTTCTACGACGAGTACAACGCCGTGCTCGACATGGACGCAGATTACTACCTGGAAACCATCCAGACCGTTTTCCAGGACTACAAACTGGTGCACGGCACCTGGGATGTGCGCTCCCCCGACGGCAAGATCGAGCGCGTGCGCCCGCAGGACATCACCACGACCGCCCTGTTCACGGTGGAAGGCGAGCTTGACGACATCTCCGGCTCGGGCCAGACCGAAGCCGCGCACGATCTGTGCAGCGGCATCGTGCGCAAGGAACAGCGCCATCTGGAGGCCAAGGGCGCGGGCCACTATGGCATCTTCAGCGGCCGGCGCTGGCGAGAAGTGGTCTACCCCCAGGTGCGCGCTTTCATTCTGGAGCACGAAAAGCCCCAGGCGAAAATTGCAGCCCCTGTCACGGAAACGCCGGACGATAACCCGCCCAAGCGCATAGCAGCAGCAGCGACAACAAAAGCCGTAGCGCCTGTTCCCAAGGCAACCGCCAAGCCGATCGCAAAACCCGTCGCCACAGCGGCTGTAAAAACGCCCGTCAAAGCAGCCTCCAAAACGCCAACCAAGCCCACGGCCAAGGCGCCTGCGGCGGTGGCCACCCGCTGGGTGGCACCAGCACCCGCAGCCACCACCAGCGAGCCCACCGGCGCTGCAGCACCCGCTGATGTGGGCGTTGCCACGCCAGCGAAGACTACGGTGACCGCTGCGGCATCTGCCCGCACCCGCCGCAATGCGGCGCGCAAGGCTTGAGCCCCCCTCGGCCAGCTTCTGCATCAACTGCCGCCGTCCTCACGCTTGCGGCGCGGATCGACGCGGCCTTGCCCCAGACACAGTGCACACGCTGCGGCTATCCCGACTGCGCCACCTACGCCCAGGCCATTGCCGAAGAGGGCGTGCCCATCAACCAGTGCCCCCCCGGGGGCGCTGAGGGCATCGCCCGCCTCGCAACCATCACAGGGCAAGTTCCACTGCCGCTGAGTGCGGAGCATGGTGTGGAAGCCCCACGCACCGTGGCGTACATCGACGAAGCCTGGTGTATCGGCTGCACGCTGTGCATCAAGGCCTGCCCCACCGATGCCATCGTGGGCTCCCATAAGAAAATGCACACCGTTGTCGAGCCCTATTGCACCGGGTGCGAGCTGTGCATTCCGGTGTGCCCTGTGGATTGCATCCAGCTCGAAAACGCCAGCGGGAATGCCACCGGCTGGGCCGCATGGTCGGGTCCTTTGGCGCAACAGGCGCGCCTGCGCTACCAGGCACACCGTGAACGCCTGCCCTTGGAAGCAGTACCGGACGCGGATGATGAAACCCCTCCGTCCTCCGTTGACAACGGCCCTGTCCTTGTCTCCCTCGCAGATACCGCCACGGCGCAGGTTGCCCGCCAGGCCACCATTGCAGCAGCCCTGGAGCGAGCCCGCCAGCGGCGGTCACAAGCTCCGCGCTAGGTTGGGGGCTCTGAGCAAGAGCCCTCTTCATCCGCCCAGGTCGACAAGGACCGGGAAACCTTCAGGCCCAGCCCTCCTTGGCACTTTGAGGGAAGACAAACCCGGCAAAATCGAGCACATTGGAGCAAATTTCACGTTCAGGTGGCGCATCGAACAGGACCGCCTGCTGCAGGGCAACCTTCAATGATTCAGTAAGAGCGTCCCCACCGGCCCGCCTAGCACAAATCTTCTCGACGATGCACATCGCGCAATAATAGGCTTTGATTAATGACTATACCAACCAAATCAACACAGCCGCGATTTCAAATGGAATGTGCAATCCATGCAATCTAGCCTTCCCACCACATTGTGGCGGCACCGCAGTTTGGTCCTTGAACTCGTCAAGCGTGAATTTTCCAGCCAATATCGCGGCTCCTTTGGCGGAATATTTTGGTCGCTGGCGCAACCCCTCTTTTTACTGGCCATCTACATCATCGCATTTGGAGTAATTCTCAAATCTCGCTGGAACAATGCAGGCAGCGCGGCTGACTATGCATTCATGTTATTTGCCGGGTTGATTATTTTCAATGCATTTTCAGAAGTCCTGAATAAATCACCTCTTCTGATAGCCAGGAACCCAAATTTCGTGAAGAAGGTGGTTTTCCCACTAGAGCTATTGCCCGTCGTTACAGTAGGAGTAGCCTACCTTCAGGCATTACTGGGTACAGCGATTTTACTGGCGGGATATATAGTTTTCATGGGGAAGCCTTCACCCACGGTGCTTCTTTTTCCCTTTATCCTGCTGTGCTTTTCACCCATGCTGCTGGGGTTGGCATGGCTTCTCTCCGCTGTGGGCGTTGCGGTGAAGGACATCGGCCAGCTGACAGGTATGCTCAGCCACTGCCTTCTCTTCCTAACCCCGATTTTCTACAGCATGGATTCTGCCCCTGAATTGCTGAAGAATTTGCTGATGCTCAATCCTCTGACCTTTATCGTCGAGCAGTTTCGCCTCGTGCTTCTGACAGGGAGACTGCCCTCCTTCTTGGGGCTTGCGGTCTATACCGGTCTTGCCAGTGCTTTTTCGTGGGCATCGTTGATACTGTTCAGACGACTGCGCACAACGTTTGCGGACATGGTTTGAGCAATGTCGGACATTGTCATTTCCGTACAGGATGTCAGCAAGTGCTATCGGGTATTCGACAATCAGCGCTCACGCCTCCTGCATGCATTATCTCCTAGGCACACTGAAGGAACGCAGGAAATATGGGCACTGAAAGACATCAACCTTGAGGTCAGGCGGGGTGAATCGCTGGGGGTCATCGGCCGCAACGGCAGTGGCAAAAGTACCTTGCTGGAAATAGTGACCCAGACCCTGACTCCGACGACCGGCAAGGTACAGGTGAATGGGCGAGTTGCCGCATTGCTGGAATTGGGCAGCGGGTTCAACCCGGAATACACAGGCCGGGAAAACGTCCTGCTGAATGGCTTGTTGATGGGATTGACGCGATCAGATGTAGAGCGCCAATTCGACGACATCGCCGCATTTGCTGATATTGGCGATGTGCTGGACCGGCAGGTCAAAACCTATTCGAGCGGCATGCTTGTTCGCCTGGCTTTTGCCGTACAGGTAGCATTGACACCAGATATATTGATTGTTGATGAAGCACTGAGCGTAGGAGATTATTTTTTCCAGCAGAAATGTTTTGGACGCCTTAGAAAAATGCGGGAAGACGGTTTGACCCTGCTTTTCGTCTCACACGACATGGGGACGGTACGTGATATTTGCAAAACAGCCCTCTATTTGCGCCATGGCATGACTCAATTCATGGGCGACAGCGGATCCGCGATACGGCACTATTTCAATGAGGATGCGCCGATACTGCCTGCACAAACCACAAAAACACCCACCTCACACCTTGTTGCAAACACTGCGGATGCTCAAAATCCCATGATTTTCAACAATGCGTTCTGGACCAAACCTCAAAACCTTCGCAACAGGTTGATGGCAGTGAGCATCCAGGATCGCAATGAGAACGAAATCGGGCATGCCAGAATGGGTTCTGATGTATATATAAAGGTACATTACCAAAGCCATCTGGATGATGTCGGCACGACAGTGGCATTGGCAATAAAAAACCGCTTTGACCAGGTTATTTTTGTCACCAATGCCCGACGCTTGGGCGTGGAAGACTGCGAAACAGAAAAAGGGAGCAGCGCAGTTTTTGTGTTCAAGGTGACGCTGGCCATGGAAGCGGGACTTTATTCCTTGAAAATTGGTATTCACCAACCAACCGGCATCAACAAGGGCAGAGAAATCGACAGTACTGGCTGGTTTGGGCCATTCAGGATTGACTGGGACTACGAGACAGAATCAGCACCATTTCTTGGGATGTTCGGACTCCCGGCAAGCGGAGAATTTATGGCAATAACCTCTGTGCAAAATTGACACTCAAAAATTTCCCACTAATGTACAAATTTTGCCATAGCGTTTCGCCGTGCAGCTTCAATGGAGATTGAATTGCAGGAATATAAAAAAATTCCGAAAAAATGGCTTGCAAAGTTCTTTGCGATCATCAATAAACCGTACCAACTACTTGGTACTTCTAGAATAATTTTGCATATCGCTTTTTCAGCATTTCGCCCATTGCGTCCTATTTTCCGACATGTTGCAGCCCCCTTCAAGCCGCGGCTAGGCAATCTCAATCAGTATGCACCAAGGCCCATGGTGCTGCCTAGAGTGATACCAAATACGCAATCATCTACAATTTTCCCCAAAATTTCACTGATCACACCTTCATTTAAGCAGGGAAATTTCATTGAAAATACAATAACAAGTGTTCTGAACCAAGAATATCCCAATCTGGAATATTTCATTCAGGATGGCGGCTCCCAGGACGAAACTATCTCCGTTCTGAAAAAATTCGAAGCAAAATTAACCGGATGGGTATCCGAAAAGGATACAGGGCAATCGCAAGCGATCAACCGGGGTTTCGCACGAACGACGGGTGAAATCATGGCGTGGCTCAATTCAGACGACCTGCTCTTGCCGGGCGCCTTGAGCACCGTCGCAGACTACTTTGCCCGCCATCCCGATGTTGACGTGGTCTATGGAGATCGCTTGCTCATCGATCGAAATGGAATGGAGATTGGTCGCTGGATCATGCCAGGGCATGACAACACCGTATTGTCTTGGGCAGACTATATTCCGCAGGAAACACTCTTCTGGCGGCGACGCATCTGGGACAAGACCGGTGCCCAAGTCGACGAATCATTCAGGTTTGCCATGGACTGGGATTTGCTGATCCGTTTCCGGGACGCCGGTGCAAATTTTTCCCACATCCCCCGCTTCCTGGGTGCATTCCGGGTTCATGAACACCAAAAGACTTCTGCCAATATCAATGACATTGGCCAGCAGGAAATGAGCCGGATACGCGAGAAAATCCTCGGCAGAGTCCCTGACTATAAAGAGATACGGAATGCCGTGCTTCCCTATCTCTCAAGGCACATGCTTCGCGATTTGGCATTCCGGATGCGGCAACCACTCAAGCGTGCACATTGAGCTGGGTGGAGCGTGCTCTTCAAGCTGGCTGCAGCCACTACATCGACCAATACGCCGCCAAAAGCAAACTGGCTGGATTCGAGACAAAGGAATTGGAAATGAGAAGAGCAGAAAATGGGAAGGCCGCCCGGTGGTACCGGCTTGGCGACGAGGTGTGGGGGCCGCGCCCATGACCGCGACCAATAACGGCTCAGCAGTCCGGGCACCGAGGGTTTATGTGGCCGGCCACAGCGGCATGGTCGGTTCGGCCATCGTGCGTGTGCTTGAGCAACAAGGTGGTGTCCAGATCATTGCACGCACCCACGCCGAACTCGATCTGACCTGCCAGGCGGATGTGCGTTCGTTTTTCAAGGATGAAGCTCCAACCCACGTCTACCTAGCCGCAGCCGTGGTGGGGGGTATACACGCCAACAATACGTATCCCGCAGAGTTCATTTACCAAAACCTGATGATCGAGGCGAATGTCGTGCATGAAGCCTGGCGATCCGGTGTTCAGCGCCTGATGTTCCTGGGTTCCAGCTGCATCTACCCCAGACTCGCGCCACAGCCCATGGCTGAAGACGCACTGCTGACCGGCACCTTGGAGCCCACCAACGAGCCCTATGCCGTTGCCAAAATTGCGGGCATCAAGCTGTGCGAGTCTTACAACCGGCAATATGGCACCGACTATCGCAGCGTGATGCCCACCAACCTGTATGGCCCGGGCGACAACTATCACCCAGAAAACAGCCATGTCATTCCGGCACTGATACGGCGTTTCCACGAGGCAAAGCTCTCCCGTGCGCCCAATGTCGTGATCTGGGGAACCGGTGCACCGCGCCGCGAATTTCTATATGTCGATGACATGGCGGCAGCCTGCGTCCATGTCATGAATCTCGAAAAATCAATTTACAACGCCTGCACGCAGCCTCGGTTATCACATATCAATCTGGGGACTGGCGAAGACCTGTCCATTCGGGAGCTTGCACACTTGATCAGCAACGTGGTGGGATATCCCGGCCATATCGAGTTTGACGCCTCCAAGCCGGATGGTCCTCCACGAAAACTCCTGAATGTGAGTCGCCTGGAGGGACTGGGCTGGCGCGCCCAGACTGAACTCAGGCAGGGGTTGGCCATGGTCTACGGGAATTACATGTCAACACTGCAGCAGCGTGCCAATGGATGATCCGCTGGACATGCCGTTGGTGACAGTGGCAGTGCCTTCCTATAACCAGGGGCGCTATCTGAATGCTGCACTCGAGTCCATATTTGCACAGGACATCCCCGTCGAAGTCTATGTCGCGGACGGTGGTTCCACCGACGGCACGATAGAGGTCATCCGCCGCTGGGAAGAACGGCTTGCAGGCTGGCGCAGTTCCAAAGACATGGGCCAATCGTCGGCCATCAACGAGGCGATAGCAAATGGACGTGCGCCTTTTGTCTGCTGGCTCAATAGCGACGATTGGTTGTTGCCAGGTGCGCTGAAAAGCCTGGTGGCAGCACTGCAGCACAATCCAGCCGCCCCCATGGCCTACGGACGGGTATGGAACTATGTGGAAAGCACAAAAAGAACCAATCCCGTCTTTGTCCGCCCTTTCAGCGAGTGGTGGATGGCGCAACTCTGCATCGTTTCTCAGCCCGGAACGCTGATTCGCCGCACTGCATGGGAAGCCGTTGGAGGCGTGGACGAAACATTGCACATGACCATGGACTACGATCTTTGGTGGCGCCTTTACAAGGCTCTAGGACCTCTGGAATTTGTGGATACCTTTCTGGCAACCAACCGGGAGCACCCCGAAACGAAGACGAGTACCCGGCGCAAAGCGCATTATCAGGAGGCGATAGATGTGGTGCGCCGGCATTATGGCCGGGTGCCCCTAAAGTGGTGGCTCGCCCAACCATACTCGGTTTGGTATCGTTCCATGATGAGGCATTGACCACCTATTACTTCTGACATCCACAAATGGCACCGCACCGAATTCTGGTCGATTCAGGAAACTATTTCTCCAACAACGACAATCTGGGAGACAGGGCGATTTACCAGGTCATTTTTCGCCGGTTACGGCACCTCTGGCCAGATTGTCAAATACATTGGATAACCCGCAATGCAGCCCTGCTCAAAAAGGATTGTCCCGAAGTCATTGCGCTTGAACTCACCGAAGAACGCCTCCCCCTGCCGCTGATCGCCCTTGGCGCTGATTCCCGGAACCGGGAAACCCAATTATCAGCAGACTGTGCTCGCATCGTGTCGGCGCTGATGGATTGCGATATGGTGATGGCGACCGGCGGCGGATATTTCAGCGACGATTTCTCTGGTCAATCGGAAGTCATCTTGCAGACGCTGGAAGCGGGTATCAGGCTCGGCAAGCCGGCAGTCATTCTGAGCTGTGGATTTGAACCTGTCAGCGTTCGCAGCCTTTCGCAGAAGATGCTGGGGGTATTTCCTCTTTTGAGCCTGGTGGTCTGCAGAGAATCGCAGCAAAGCCCGATGGTGGCGAGATCCTTTGGGGTACCAGAACAACGCCTGGTCGTGGCAGCAGACGAGGCGATTGAACTGGCGTTTGACTTGCGCCCCACAGTTCTGGGCGAACGCCTGGGCATCAACGTCCGCCAAGCGGACTACGCCGGCGTCGATGCCAACACCCTGTCGCGCCTGCGGGAAGGGTTGGGAAGTGCCATTTCACGGCTGGGTGCACCTCTTGTTGCCGGTGTGCCCATTTCGCTTGCCGGTCCTTCCGATCCGGACGCCATTGCCTCACTGCTCCATGGCATCCCGGGCATCAGCTACACCTCCTACCCGGTTGCAACGCCACAGGACGTCGTGCAGCAGATCGGTGCATGCCGTGTGGTCATCACCGGCAGCTACCACGCGGCAGTGTTCGCACTGTCGCAAGGGGTGTCGGTGATCGCCTTGGTGGCATCGCCCCACTACCGGTCGAAAATGCAAGGGCTTCAAGCCCAGTTTGGGCCCGCCTGCCACATCGTGTTTCTGGACCGTGAGGAAACGGCCACGCACTTGGCGACCGCCATACAGGATGCGTGGCAAGCAGCAGGGACTGAACGGCAGCGGTTGCTGCAAGTGGCACGACAGCAGGTCAGCGTGGGCCGGGCTGCCTACGAGCGCCTGGCCGCGCTAGTGGCGGACGTTCCAGCCAACCCGCGTAACAGCGCAACCTCAGAATTGACAGGTATTTCTACGCAGGCACCCATGAACAAAGACACCTCCGAACTCCCCGTCTGTTTGTCTCCGGAGGAAATTGAGCAATTTCGGACACAGGGCTACGCAGGGCCATTCACGGCATTCTCGCCCCATGAAATGGAAAAATTCCGCACAACGGTATGTGAGCGGGTGCTGCCCACGCCTACGCCTTATTGCCCATTCGGCCTGCGCGTGCGGCACCTGGACAGCCAAGCGGTCCATGCGATGTGCTCGGCCCCGGCCATCGTGGAACGCATGGCTTCTCTCTATGGGCCGGATCTCGTTCTGTGGAACTCCAATCTTTTCAACAAACCGCCTGCCCGGCCTGAACAGCAAGAGGAATACCCCTGGCACCAAGATCATTACAACTGGAACATGGAACCCATCCTGAACATTTCAGCTTGGCTGGCGATTACGCCGGCAACGCTGGAAAATGGATGCGTGGAAATCATTCCAGGCTCGCACCGGCAAATCATCCCTCCGGCCATCGATACCGATCCAGCCAAGAGCCTTCGGTTCGGGGGCATCGCTTCAGACCCCGCCTACGTGAATGAAACCCGCAAGGTATCCATGGTGCTGGAGCCCGGCCAGTTCTTTCTCTTCAATGAACGGCTGCTGCATCACTCCAACCCCAACCGCACCACGGAGCACCGGCTGGGACTGGCCGTCCGAGTGACGGTCCCCATCGCAAAGGTCAGCGAACCTTTCCCCTGCGTCATGTTGCGGGGTGAAGACCGCATGGGCTTCAACCGGTACATTGAAGCGCCCTTGGACGAGCCCGATTCGCACTGGCTCGCCTCCCTGCCGCCTGGACACGACTACCTCTTTGACCGCCCCATCCCGGGACGGGGCTGGCATGTCCGGGAGACCGAAGGTCCACATCACTTTGCATGGACAGGCCTGGAGCCTGAGACATGGATCGACTTCCGCCCGGTAGGCGTTGGCGATCACCTGCTGCGGATGGAAGTCGTCCACCTGTTGACGATGGCAGCTGTCAGCGAGCTTCAAATGCAGGTGAATGGGCAAGCGATTGCGGTGCACCAGGAACAAGTGGGCGACACGCTCGTCCTGGACGCCCGTGTTCCCGACGCGGTCTTGCGAAGCCGTGCGGACCGGGTCAGAGTGGTGCTCAAGGGCTCCCCCCTCGTTCGGCCCTGCGATCTGAATCCGGAGAGCACGGACAAGCGCTCTTTGGGATTGGGTATTCGCCGGATTGCGCTCTTGCCCATGGATGCCTCCGGAACTGAGGTCGAAGCTGAGGCGACCAACGCAAAAGCACCTGCACCACAACCACCCACTGCCTGGTACCGCCGGCTGCTGGGGTGAGCCCGCCGGTGGCCGAGGGCCGACAACTCAGCGGGCAGCGAGTGCCTTGTAAACCCCACAACCCACATACAGATCGCCCGCGCGGCTGACGTAAGACATTTTCGTCTGCACCGCACCCGTGGCAGGGTTGGTGATGTCGTACTCCACCCAGCCCGGCTCACGATCCGCCTGGGAAACGATGTCGTTCACCAGCCGGTCGCCCGCAATGCCAGGAATGTCCTGCACCCGCGTGCCCACCTTGGCGGTGTTGCCTCCAAAGGCCAGGTAGGTGCCGGCGGGGTCGAGGACAAACACATACATGTCGCGGTCGTGGTAGGGCTGATTCTTGTCAGTGATGCTGCGCAGGAACTGGTCGCGCGAGGTACTCTTGTGCAGCGCCATGGCCTTGCCCACCAGCGCCACAGCCTCCTCGGCCGTGCCCTGCTGCAGGCGGAATGCAGAGACCGCACGCGACAGGGTGGACGCGCGGCTTTCCAGGGCCTCTGCCTGTTGCACGGCATGGCCCACCATCTGGGCGTTGTGCTGGGTGATCTGGTCCAGTTGTTGCACGGCGGCGCTCACCTCGCGCAGGCCGGTGCTTTGCTCGGCGCTCGATCCGGAGATTTCGCTCATGCTGGCTGCCACGCTGCGAATGCCCCCCGCCATGTCCGAGATCCCCTCCCCGGCCGACCGAATCAGGCCCGCACTGGTTTCGACCTGACTGACCGAGGCACCGATCAGTTCACGAATTTCGTGCGCGGCATCGCTGGACCGCTTGGCCAGCGTGCGCACCTCTGCTGCCACCACGGCAAACCCACGGCCCTGCTCTCCCGCGCGAGCAGCCTCAACGGCTGCGTTCAGGGCAAGGATATTGGTCTGAAATGCAATGCTGTCGATCACACCGATGATTTCGGTCATGCGCCGCGCACCTTGCTGGATGGCCTCGACCGACTGCACCGCACGTGCCATGGCCTGGGCGCCCACATCGGCTGCGTCACGCACCTGCGCCGCCCGGGTATCGGCACTGTGCGCGGTCTGAGCGTTGTTCTGCACCGCTGAAGACAGTTGCTCCACACTGGCGGCCGTCTGCTCCAGGTTGGCGGCCTGCTGCTCGGTGCGGTCGGCCAGCGAGCGATTGCCCTCGGCCAGGCTCTGCCCAGCATGGGCGACAAGCGCCGCATTGCTACGGATGTCAGCCACCATGGAGGAGAGCGTGATCACCATGCGGTCGAGCGACTGCGCCATCTCGGCCACCTCATCTTGTCCGTAGTCGCGACGGGGCTGGGCCCGGAGATCCCCGGCCTGGGTCAGCTCTATGGTTTGCGCCAGACCCGCAAGGTCGGTGGCCAGACTGAGGTAAAGCACGAGCAGAGCGTACAACACCACCACTGCGGCCAAGGCAAGCGCCCACCAAGGCGCCCCAAACGCAGCAATGGCAAGTGCCGCCCCCACCAGAAGACTCAGCGAGAGCAGCTTGCCAGGCAAATGCCACCTGCGCATCCACCAGAGCCCCGGACGCAGCGGTAGGAATCCTGACATCGTGTCTCCTCTATTGTTCTGATCAAACAGCCTGAATACTAGGTACACGCACTTACGGCGGATTGACAGACCACGGGCCCATCGACGCATTGAGGTCAGCTCCGGTCACGATCCGCTAAACCATGGCCGATCCAGCGCCGACTGATCTGAGGTGATCGCCCATAATGGCGCCCCATGAATCCCCTGCTTTCCCATCTCCAGCCCTACCCCTTCGAGCGGCTGCGGCAGCTCTTTGCGGGGGTGGTGCCCCCGGCAGCCTACAGCCCCATCAGCCTGGGCATGGGTGAGCCACGCCATCCTACACCGCAGTTCATCAAAGATGCACTCAGTAACAACCTCAGTGGCCTGGCGAGTTACCCCGCCACCGCTGGCGAGTTGGGCTTGCGCGAGGCCTTCACCCGCTGGCTGAATTTGCGCTATGCCATCACGCTGGATCCGGCCACCCAGGTCCTTCCCGTGAATGGTTCTCGGGAAGCACTTTTTTCGTTTGCCCAAACCATCATCGATCCTTCAAAAGGCCAGCCGCTGGTAGTCTGCCCCAATCCGTTCTACCAGATCTATGAAGGTGCAGCCCTGCTGGCGGGCGCGGCCCCTTATTACGCGGCCAGCGACCCGGCACGCAATTTCGCCGTGAATTGGGACGCGGTGCCGGACTCCGTGTGGCAGCGGACGCAGTTGCTTTTTGTTTGCTCCCCTGGCAACCCCACCGGCGCCGTCATGCCGCTGACGGAGTGGAAGAAGTTGTTTGAACTGAGCGACCGGTATGGTTTTGTGATTGCCTCGGACGAGTGCTACAGCGAAATCTACTTCCGAGACGAACCGCCGTTGGGCGGCCTGCAGGCTGCAGACAAGCTCGGCCGCAGCGACTACAAGAACCTGATCTCCTTCACCAGTCTCTCCAAGCGCAGCAACGTGCCCGGCATGCGCAGTGGTTTTGTGGCGGGAGATGCGGCCCTGATCAAGGCCTTCCTGCTGTACCGCACGTACCACGGCAGCGCCATGAGCCCCATCGTGCAGGCCGCCAGCATTGCAGCCTGGGGAGACGAGCAGCATGTGGTGGAAAACCGCACGCGCTACCGCAAGAAGTTCGCCCAAGTCACGCCGCTGCTGGCGGGTGTCATGGAAGTAGCCCTTCCCGATGCAGGTTTCTACCTCTGGGCCAAAGTCCCCGAGCAGCTTGCCATGGACGACGCCGAGTTCGCGCGGGCCCTTCTGGCTCAATACAATGTTACGGTGCTCCCTGGCAGCTACTTGGCCCGCGAGGCCCAGGGCAGCAACCCCGGTGCCCAGCGCGTGCGCATGGCCCTGGTAGCCGAAACCGAAGAGTGCGTGGAGGCTGCGTTGCGCATCGTGCAATTCATCCAGTCCCGCACTGCCTGATTTCTGATTCCTGATCCACAGACTGACAGACAACAACATGACCCAACAACTGCAAACCCTCATCGACAACGCCTGGGACAACCGCGCCAGCCTTTCGCCCTCCGCCGCCCCCAAGGAAATCCAGGACGCTGTCGAGCATGTGATCGCCGAGCTGAACAACGGCACGCTGCGCGTGGCCACGCGCGAAGGTGTGGGCCAGTGGACCGTGCACCAGTGGATCAAGAAGGCGGTGCTGCTGTCGTTCCGCCTGAAAGACAACGAGGTCGTCAAAGCCGGCGACCTGGGCTTTTACGACAAGGTGCAGACCAAGTTTGCCCACTTGTCCGAAGAAGAAATGAAGGCCACCGGCGTGCGTGTGGTGCCACCCGCCGTCGCCCGCCGTGGCAGCTTCATCGCCAAGGGAGCGATCCTGATGCCTTCGTACGTGAACATCGGCGCCTATGTGGGCGAAGGCACCATGGTCGACACCTGGGCCACCGTGGGCTCTTGCGCACAGATCGGTGCCAACGTGCACCTGTCGGGTGGCGTGGGCATTGGTGGCGTGCTGGAGCCTCTGCAAGCCGGCCCCACCATCATCGAAGACAACTGCTTCATCGGTGCACGGTCCGAAGTGGTTGAAGGCGTGGTGGTCGAAGAGAACTCCGTGCTGGGCATGGGCGTGTACCTGGGCCAGAGCACCCCCATCTTCAACCGCGCCACGGGCGAGATCAGCTATGGCCGCGTGCCCTCGGGCTCGGTGGTGGTCAGCGGCAACCTGCCCAAAACAGCCGCCAACGGCGCGCCCTACAGCATGTACGCTGCCATCATCGTCAAGCAGGTGGACGCGCAGACGCGCTCCAAGACCAGCATCAACGATCTGCTGCGCGACTGATCGCATTCAAGCCCGGGGCAGGCCATCTCGCCTGCCCGCCGACAGACACCGACAACAAGAGGGAAACACCATGAGCACGATGGAGCGAATTCTTCGCCTGATGAGCGAAAAGAAAGCATCAGACGTCTACCTGTCGGCCAATGCCCCGGCGCTGATCAAGATCAACGGCGAATGCATCCCGATCAACAACCAGATCCTGCCGCCCGATGCGCCACGCAACCTGCTCTCCGAAGTGGTCCCTCCAGATCGCATCGAAGAACTGGAGGAAACCGGCGAGCTGAACATGGGCGTGCCGCTCAGCGGTGTGGGCCGCTTCCGTATCAGTGCCATGCGCCAGCGCGGCAGCTACGCGGTGGTGATCCGTTTCATCTCGCAGCAGATTCCCGAATTCGACTCGCTGGGCCTTCCACCCGTGATGCGCGAACTCATCATGGAAAAGCGGGGCCTGATCCTGATGGTCGGCGCCACGGGCTCGGGCAAGAGCACATCCCTGGCGTCGATGATCGACACCCGCAACGAAGCACTCACCGGCCACATCCTCACCATCGAAGACCCGGTCGAGTACCAGTTCAAGAACAAGAAATCCATCGTCAATCAGCGCGAGATCGGCAGTGATACCCAATCGCTGCAGACCGCCCTCAAGAACGCGCTGCGCCAGGCGCCGGATGTGATCCTGATCGGCGAAATCCGCGACCGCGAAACCATGTCGGCCGCAATTGCCTACGCCCAGTCCGGCCACTTGTGTCTGGCCACGCTGCACGGCAACAACAGCTACCACGCGCTCAATCGCATCTTGTCGTTCTATCCCGTCGAAGTGCGTCCCACCATGCTGGGCGACCTGGCATCCGCCCTGAAGGCCATCATCTCCCAACGCCTGGTGCGCACCATCGACGGCAGCCGTGCTCCGGCGGTGGAAGTCATGCTCAACACCAAGCTGGTGTCCGACCTGATCGAAAAAGGCGATTTCTCAGGCGTCAAAGAAGCGATGGAGAAGTCCATGGCCGAAGGTTCGCTGACCTTTGAGGAAGCCCTCGCCCGGTTGATCATGGACTCCAAGATCGATCGCAAGGAAGGCATGGCCTACGCTGACTCGCCTACCAACCTCATGTGGCGCTTGCAAAACGATTTCTCCCTGGCCGCCAATGCCGCCAAGGCGCAGAAGGAAGCGCGGGATGCACCCGACGACGCGCCTTCCTTCACCGAGATCGTGCTGGACGTCAAACCAGCGGCATGAAATGTCTCCCCCCCTGAGTCGCCTGCGGCGCCTTCCCCCCCTGGAGGACGACGCCCTCGCTGCGGGGCGGCCCTTGGCTTGCCGTCTCTCGCCTAGGCCGCGCTGATGCTTACGCATCGCTCTCTAATCACCGCTGACTGCACGGCCCCATCCCACCGAATCCCCAATGTCCCGTACCCTGCACCTCGCCGAACAGCTCATTTCCCTGCCCTCCATCACCCCGGAGGATGCGGGCTGCCTGGAACTGCTGGCCGCGCGGCTGGCTCCGCTCGGGTTTGTGTGTGAGCGCCTGGACAGCGGCCCGGCGGACTTTCGTGTCAGCAATTTGTGGGCAAAAAGGCCTGTAGCGCTTGATGGAAAAGCGCAAGCAGCTATTAAAACCGTAGTATTTGCCGGCCACACCGATGTCGTACCCACCGGCCCGCTGGCACAGTGGAGCAGCGACCCGTTTGTGCCTACCCACAAGGACGGCAAGCTCTATGGCCGTGGTGCCAGCGATATGAAAACTTCCATCGCCGCCTTTGTCGTGGCGGTGGAAGAGTTCCTGGCCGCCACGCCCGATCCGCAGATCGCGCTGGCTTTTCTTCTGACCAGCGACGAGGAAGGCCCCTCGGTGGACGGCACCAAGGTCGTGGTCGAGAAACTCAAGGCACGTGGTGAAAAGCTCGATTACTGCATCGTGGGAGAACCCACATCCGTCGAAAAAACGGGTGACATGATCAAGAACGGGCGGCGCGGCACGCTCAGTGGCAAGCTCTCTGTGCGCGGTATTCAGGGGCACATTGCCTACCCGCAACTGGCCCGCAACCCCATTCACCAGGCCCTGCCGGCACTCACGGAGCTGGCGGCCACGGTGTGGGACGAGGGCAACGCGTTTTTCCCGCCCACCAGCTGGCAGATCAGCAACATGCACGGCGGCACGGGTGCCACCAATGTGATTCCGGGAGAGGTCGTGATCGACTTCAACTTCCGCTTCTCGACTGAATCCACTGCCGAAGGCCTGCAGCAGCGTGTGCACGCCGTGCTGGACCGCCATGGTCTGGAATACGACCTGCGCTGGACGCTGGGCGGCCAGCCGTTTTTGACAACCCCCGGCGAACTGGTGTGCGCCGTGCAGCAGGCCATCACTGCAGAGACCAGGCTGACCACCGAACTCTCCACCACGGGCGGAACCAGCGACGGCCGTTTCATTGCCCAGGTGTGCCCCCAGGTGATCGAACTCGGCCCCCCCAACGCCAGCATCCACAAGATCGACGAGCACATCGTCGTGGCCGACATTGACCCCCTCAAGAACATCTACCGCCGCACGCTGGAAAACCTGCATGCGCAGGCCCTGGCCGCCAATGGAGTGCCAGCATGAACACTCCACAACAGCACCCCACCGTCGCGGGCGATACCGTGGGTACCCTGGTCGAATCGGGTGCGCAGTGCCTTGCTGCAGCAGGCGTCTCCTTTGGCCACGGTACCACCAATGCCCACGACGAAGCCGCTTGGCTGGTGCTCTGGTGTCTAGGGCTGCCGCTGGACAGTGATCTGTCGGAAGCCCCCGATTCCATGAAGAATCAGCCCGTAGCGCCCGCCGATCAAGCGCTGGTAGCTACTCTTTTTGAAGAGCGCATCCGCACCCGCAAGCCCGCCGCCTATCTCACACAAGAGGCCTGGTTGCAGGGTGTACCGTTCTACGTGGACGAACGCGCCATCGTGCCGCGCAGCTTCATTGCCGAATTGCTGGTCGATGGGGGGGCTGACGAGTACCTGAGCGACCACACCCGTCAGGTGCTGGACCTGTGCACGGGTAACGGCAGCCTGGCCGTGCTGGCGGCCATGGCCTGGCCCGAGGTGCAAGTGACGGGCGCCGACATATCGCCCGACGCGCTGGCGGTAGCCCGCATCAACGTGGACAAACACGGCCTGCAGGACCGCATCCAGCTACAGCTGTCCGATGGCCTGGCAGCCCTGCCCGGCCCCTGGGACCTGATCCTGTGCAATCCACCCTACGTAAACGCGGCCAGCATGGCCGCCTTGCCCGCCGAATACCGTGCCGAGCCCGAGCTGGCCCTGACCGGAGGCAACGATGGCATGGACTTTGTGCGCCAGCTGTTTGCCGCTGCTCCCGCCTGCATGAGTGAGGATGCAGTGATCATTCTGGAGATTGGCAACGAACGCGCTTACTTTGAGGCCGCTTTCCCCCAACTGCCTGTTTTCTGGCTAGATACCAGTGCAGGTGAAGACCAGGTTTTGCTGGTGACTCGGCAGGCCTTGGCCGCCCAAAGCCGGCTCACGGCACAATAGAGGGTTGCGCGCCACCGGCTTGTTGCATCCCTTGGATGGTTTGCAACAGCCTTGGCCCCCTGCTTTTTCACGCCACCCGCCCAGTGCGGGTGCGCTTTTTTCTGAGTTCCGGATGATCACCCTCAAGAACGTTACCCTGCGACGCGGCGCCAAAGTCGTGCTCGACAGCGTTTCCGCCACCATCAACCCCGGCGAAAGCGTAGGCCTTGTGGGCCGCAATGGCGCGGGCAAGTCGAGCCTGTTTGCCTTGCTCAGCGGCAAACTGCACGAAGACGGGGGAGATTTCTACATCCCCACCAGCTGGCGCATGGCGGAGGTCGCGCAGAACATGCCCGAAACCGACCAGTCGGCCACTGACTTTGTGTTGGAGGGTGACACGCGTCTGGCCGAGGTCCAGCAACAGTTGCTCGACGCAGAGGCCAGCGACGACGGCATGGCCATCGCGCATGCCTATTCCGACTTGCACGACGCGGGAGCCCACGATGCCGTGGCACGTGCACAGGCACTGATTCTGGGCCTGGGCTTTCGCGTCAGCGAACTGGACCAACCCGTCAACAGCTTCTCGGGTGGCTGGCGCATGCGCCTGCAACTGGCCCGCGCACTGATGTGCCCCAGCGATTTGCTGCTGCTGGACGAGCCCACCAACCACTTGGACTTGGACGCCCTGGTCTGGCTCGAAGCCTGGCTCAAGCGCTACGCGGGCACCATGATCGTGATCAGCCATGACCGCGAGTTTCTGGACGCCATCACCAACGTCACCCTGCAAATCCAGCAAGGCGAGTTGAACCGTTACGGTGGCAACTACAGCAAGTTCGAAGAGCTGCGCGCCCAGCAGCTTGAACTGCAACAGGCCAGCTTCTCCAAACAGCAGGAGAAGATGGCCCACCTGCAGAAGTTCATCGACCGCTTCAAGGCCAAGGCCAGCAAGGCCAAGCAGGCGCAAAGCCGCGTCAAGCAGCTCGAACGCATGGAAAAGATTGGCCCCGTGCTGGCCGAGGCGGACTTCACCTTCGAGTTCAAGGAACCTGCCAATCTGCCAAACCCGATGCTGGCCATCAGCGATGCATCATTTGGTTATGTGGACGACGAGGGCACGCCCACCACCATCCTCACCGGCGTCAACCGCTCGGTGCTGGCGGGCCAGCGCATCGGCATCCTGGGTGCCAACGGCCAGGGCAAGTCCACGCTGGTCAAAACCATTGCCCGCACCATGAAGCCCCTGGGCGGCAGCGTGACCGAAGGCAAGGGCCTGAACATCGGCTACTTTGCCCAGCAGGAATTGGACGTGTTGCGCCCCAGCGAGAACCCGCTGGAGCACATGATCCGCCTGGCCAAGGAACTGGGCCCCGACATCAAGCAACCCAGCCGCGAGCAAGACCTGCGCAGCTATCTGGGCACGTTCAACTTCACGGGCGACATGGTCAAGCAGGCCGTGGGCACCATGAGCGGTGGCGAAAAAGCCCGCCTCGTGCTGGCCATGATCGTCTGGCAGCGTCCCAACCTGCTGCTGCTCGACGAACCTACCAACCACCTCGACTTGGCGACCCGCGAGGCCCTGGCCATGGCGCTCAACGACTTCGACGGCACCGTCATGCTGGTCAGCCACGACCGTTCGCTGCTGCGCTCGGTCTGCGAGGACTTCTGGATGGTAGGCCGGGGCGTTGTGGGGCCCTTCGATGGCGATCTGGACGATTACCAGCGCTACCTGCTCGAAGAGTCCAAACGCCTTCGCGAAGAGGGACGCCTGGCCGAGCAGGCACAGGTCTCGGTGGCAAGCTCCACGGCCCCCAAGGCCAACGCACCTTCAGCGGCAGCAAATCCCGCTCCTGTCGCCGCCCTGGTGCCCACACCGGCCTCCGCTACAACACCTTCAAGGGACGGGCGAGAACAACGCAAGCTGGATGCCCAGGCGCGCCAGCAACAAGCCGAAAAAACCCGGCCGCTCAAAAAAGAGCTGGAGCAGATCGACAAGCGCCTGGCGACGCTGGCTGGCGAACGGGCTGCGCTCGAGCACAAGCTCACCCAGGCCCTGCCCCCGGCCGAGATCGCCGAGTGTGGCCGCGCCCTGAAGGCAGGCAATGATGAGACGGCCCAACTGGAAGAACGCTGGCTGGAAATTTCTTCCGAATTGGAAGAAATCTCGGCGGCGTCATAGGCCAAAAATGTAAATTCATGTAATCACAAAGTGATCTTTTTCGACATTTTCTCTTATCCAGCAATGATTTTTAGCTATTATTTTTGATAGCGATGTAGAGGTAAATCTGCGGGCACTTACGGTTGCATTTTTTTGCGAGACGCTGTCAACGGACAGTAGATGGGCCGCGTTGTTGGTACATCACAGGAGTTTTCCAGCATGAATACCACCGCAATCTTGTCCGCTTGGCCCGAAGACGAACGCGATCGCAAGCGCGCTCCCGCACGCTTCTGAAGGCGTGGCAGCCAGCTTCCCGCTTCAAGCACCCATCCAATGCCAGCCTCAAAATCGAAGCATAAAACGTACCAAGGTACCGGTTGTGTTTCTGCCGAACGGCCCATTTCATAGGCTCCTCGAAGCAAGATAACCGGCAGCCCCTTCCCTCTTGCTCCTCCAACAAAAAACCCCGCATTGCGGGGATTTTTTGTTTTTCCAAGCCTTCGGGCATCAACCCATGTGCAGGCCACCGTTGACCGAGAAATCGGCACCGGTGGCGTAGCCACCTTCATCCGAAGCCAGCCACGCAATGATGGAAGCGATTTCGCTGGGTTCACCGAGGCGCTTGACGGGAACCGTGGCAACGATCTTTTCGAGCACATCGGGGCGGATCGCCTTGACCATGTCGGTGCCGATGTAGCCGGGGCTCACCGTATTGACCGTCACGCCCTTGGTGGCCAGCTCCTGCGCCAGGGCCATCGAAAAGCCATGCATGCCCGCCTTGGCAGCAGAGTAGTTGGTCTGGCCCGCCTGGCCCTTTTCGCCGTTCACCGAGCTGATGTTGATGATGCGGCCCCAGCCCTTTTCCACCATGTCGGCCACCACCTGCTTGGTGACGTTGAACATGCTGTTGAGGTTGGTTTCAATCACCGCGTCCCAGTCTTCGCGCGACATCTTGAGGAACATGCGGTCGCGGGTGATGCCGGCGTTGTTCACCAGCACATCGATGGTACCGTGCTCGGCCTTGGTCTTGCCAAAGGCTTCTACCGTGGAATCCCAGTCGCCCACATTGCCCACCGACGCATAGAAGGTGTAGCCCAGGGCTTTCTGCTCGGCCAGCCACTTGGCATGGTCACGGGTAGGGCCACAACCTGCGATGACCTTGAAGCCCTCCTTGTGCAGGCGCTGACAAATGGCAGTCCCGATGCCGCCCATGCCGCCGGTGACGTACGCAACTTTCTGGCTCATGTGATTTCTCCTTGTTAGTGATTTGCTCAACAGCCACTCTACCGAAGAAATCTACCGCCGCCGTGAAGGAAAACACTGAAGCCCTTTTCTTTTTGGCATATCGGCATGCGTCACACGCCTTACGCGCTGTGTGTCTCGGCAGAGTCACAGTTTTGGTGCAAGCCACAGCCTTCTTACGGCCCAACAGAAACATCTTGCAACCACCTGCGCGCGCTAAGGTGGGGACCATGGCGGCGACACGTTCACACTGAAGCCAGACATAAAAAAGCCGCGTCGTAACGCGGCTTCGATTTTTGGCCTTGCACCTGAGAAACGGCTGAACCGCAGGTGCAAACAGGCGCAGGGGCTTGTTAGCGCTCCAAGGCCAGGGACACGCCCATGCCGCCACCAATACACAGCGCTGCCAAGCCCTTCTTGGCATCGCGGCGCTGCATTTCGTGCAGTAGGGTCACCAGGATGCGGCAGCCGGAAGCGCCGATGGGGTGGCCGATGGCGATGGCACCGCCGTTCACGTTCACCTTGGCAGGGTCAATCCCCAATTCCTTGTTCACCGCGCAGGCTTGTGCGGCAAAGGCTTCGTTCAGCTCGAACAGGTCCACATCGGCAGCGTTCCAGCCTGCGCGCTGCAGGGCCTTGCGTGACGCTGGCACCGGGCCCATGCCCATGGTGGCGGGGTCCAGACCACTGGTGCCAAAGGCCGCAATGCGTGCCAGAGGCTTGAGACCCAGGGCGGCCGCCTTCTTGGCGCTCATCACCACCACGGCAGCAGCGCCATCGTTCAGGCCGGATGCATTACCCGCCGTCACGCTACCCGCCTTGTCAAACGCGGGGCGCAGGCCTGCCAGCGCTTCGGCATTGGTCTTGCGGTTCAGGTATTCATCCGCATTGAAAAGGATGGGGTCGCCCTTCTTTTGCGCCAGGCTCACACCCACGATTTCGTCCACGAACTTGCCTGCGTCTTGTGCAGCTGCTGCCTTTTGCTGACTGCCCAATGCCAGGGCATCCTGCATATCGCGCGTGATGCCATAGGCCTTGGCCACGTTTTCAGCGGTGATACCCATGTGGTACTGGTTGTACACGTCCCACAAGCCGTCCACGATCATGGTGTCGATCAGCTTCCAGTCGCCCATGCGCTGGCCATCGCGCGAGCCGGGCAATACGTGGGGCGCCATGCTCATGCTCTCTTGCCCGCCAGCCACGACGATCTCGCTGTCGCCCCAGGCAACAGCCTGGGCCGCCAGCATCACGGCCTTGAGGCCCGAGCCGCACACCGCGTTGATCGTGAGCGCAGGAGTTTCCTTGGCCACACCGGCCTTCATGGAAGCCTGCCGGGCGGGGTTCTGGCCCACGCCAGCGGCCAGCACCTGGCCCATGATGACTTCACCAATCTGGTCGGACGACAGGCCCGCGCGCGCGATGGCTTCGCGGATCACGATGGCGCCCAGTTCGGTTGCAGGCGTCTTGGCCAGTGCGCCACCAAATTTGCCCACAGCGGTGCGGGTGGCCGAAACGATGACGATGTCTTCCATGGAATGTCCTTGTGGTTGGAGGTTGTTGGTTGCTTGGTAATTCTCGCAGTGCTGAAAGTCAGGACTTTTGCGTATCAGGCTTTCTGCTTCACGTAGCTGCCAGGTGCGGGCTCGATGGCCTTGAACTTGGTGCCCTTGCCATAGGTCTTGGGTGCAGCAATCTGCTTGCCCGCGTGGCCCTTGAGCCAACCAGACCAGTCGGTCCACCAACTGCCAGGGTGCTCGGTCGCGCCTTGGAGCCATTGGTCGAGCGTGGCGGGTAGCTTGCCGTCGGCGCGGATCCAGTGGCTGCGCTTGCCTTTGGCGGGTGGGTTGATGACGCCCGCGATGTGGCCCGATGCCCCCATCACAAATCGCTTTTTGCCGGGCAGCACCTGGGTGGAGGCATAGGCAGCATTGATGGGCACGATGTGGTCCTCGCGCGAGCCGTAGATGTACACGGGCAGATCGAGGTTGCCCAAATCCATCTTCTCGCCACACACGGTGAGCTTGCCCGGTCGGACGAGGTTGTTTTCAAGGTAGAAATTGCGCAAGTACCAAGCGTAAAACGGGCCTGGCAGGTTGGTGCTGTCGCTGTTCCAGTACAGCAGGTCGAACGGGGGAGGCGTTTCGCCCTTGAGGTAGTTGCCCACCACGTAGTTCCACACGAGGTCATTGGGGCGCAGAAAACTGAAGGTCGAGGCCAGGTCCTGCCCCTTCATGAGGCCGCCCTTGCCCATCTGCATCTCGCGGAACTTCACGAAAGCCTCGTCGATGAAAACATCGAGGATGCCGGTGTCGGTGAAGTCAATCAGCGTGGTGAGGAAAGTGGCGCTGGCCACAGGCTCATCGCCGCGCGCGGCCAGCACGGCCAGCGCATTGCTCAGAATGGTGCCGCCTACGCAAAAACCCAGCGCATTGATCTGGTCGGCGCCCGTGATGTTCTGCACCACGTCGATGGCGGCCATGGCGCCATCTTCCACGTAATCGTCCCAGGTCTTGTGGGCGAGGCTGTCGTCAGGGTTGCGCCAGCTGACCACAAAGGTCCGGTGGCCTTGCTCCACGGCGTAGCGGATCAGCGAGTTCTCGGGCTGCAGGTCGAGGATGTAGAACTTGTTGATGCACGGCGGCACGAGCAGGAAGGGCCGCTCGTACACCTTGGCGGTCAGCGGCTTGTATTCGAGCAACTGGAACAGTTCGTTCTCGTACACCACCGCGCCTTCGGTAGTGGCCACGTTGCGCCCCACCTCGAACAGGCTTTCGTCGGTCATCGACACATGGCCCTGCGTGATGTCGTGCAGCAGGTTCTGCATGCCCTTGGCAATGCTCTCGCCCTTGGTCTCAATGGCTTTTTTCTGCGCTTCGGCGTTGAAGGCCAGGAAGTTGCTGGGTGCCATGGCAGCCATCCACTGCTCCACGCCAAAGCGGATGCGTGCCTTGGTCTTTTCGTCGGCCTCCACCGCGTCGGCCAGCCCCATGAGGGTGCGGGCATTGAGCAGGTAGGCTGCGGCTGAGAACGCAGCAACGGGGTTGCTCGCCCAGCCCTCGCCGGAGAAGCGGCGGTCCTTGACTTCGGGGGTCCCCTGCAGGCCCTGGGCCCAGAGTTCCTGCGCGTCTTTCAGGTACTGCTGCTGCAGGGACTGCAGTTTGGTGGGCGAAAATTTCAGGGGTGGTGCTGCAGGAACCTGGGTGCCCATGTCCAGCTTCTGGAACGACTGCAGCGCCTGCGACCAGCTTTGCCCGAAAATCTTCTGGAACTGCTCGGCGCTCTCGGCCCAGGGTGATTCAGAATTCATGCTCTTTCCTCAGTGATTGGTCGCTCGCAGCGGCAAAGCTTCTGGTTTTTTATCTCTCGGGTTCATTGTTGCCGAGCCCTTTGCACATGGCAACGGATTCAACGCTTGCACTGAACACAAACCAATGTACCTCATCGTCATCGCCTGGACCTACGTCACCCTCATGATGGCGGTGGCCGAAGCCACCAGCCCCAACGGCACCGTGCTCGGCGCCGTGATTACCTTTGCGCTGTATGGCATGCTGCCCATGGGCATTCTGGTGTACATCCTTGGCACACCTTCGCGCAAGCGGGCAATCAAGGCACGCGAGGCCGCAGAGCAGGCGGCCTACGATGCGGAGCAAGCCGCAGCCGCAACCACTGCCACGGCGTCAGCTGCGCCAGATGCAGGCGGCGAAGCGCCCGCTAGCGCCGAGGGCTCCACTGTCGCGGCGGTGCGAAAAGAACCGTGAAGCGTTGGTCACGGTGCACCAAGGCGATGTGCCATCGTTGCCGTGGATGTGGGTGATCCCCAGCGCCTGCAGCCGCAGTCGAGCCAGTCCAGCCAGGTCGCACAGGTATTTGCCTTTGGCACTGCCGCTGGGCACAAAACACGCCTCTGAAGCCGGGTTCGCCTCGCAAAATGCCGCGCGCACCTCGGCCCCCACTTCAAAGGCCTTCGGGCCAATACAGGGACCCAGCCAGACCAGGGTGTCCTGGGCGAACGTTTGGGCAGGATCGTTTGCTTCTAATTTGATAGCATTTAGCGCTTTGCCATCCAGCGCCAGGGCCTCAAAACGCTTGAAGACCGATTCCAGTACTCCCTGCCCGCCCACTCCGGCCAGCCCGCGCCAGCCTGCATGCGCCGCCGCCACCACACGGCCTGAACGGTGTGCGAGCAGCACCGGCAGGCAGTCCGCCACCATGATGGTGCAGGCCACACCGGGCGCGGTGGCCACGCAGGCATCGGCGTCGATGCCATCGGGTGTGCTGCTGTCCAGGTGCACCACGCCATCGCCGTGTACTTGGTTCAGAAACACCGCCCGTGTGCCATTCGCCACCGCAGCGACCGTGGATTGCAGCCGCATGCGGTTGGTGTGCACGGCGGCCGCGACATCACCCACATGGGTCCCCAGATTCAGGCTGTCATAGGGTGGCAGGCTCACGCCCCCCGTGCGTGTGGTGCACAGTGCAAACACGCCCTCGGGCGCAGGCCAGTCGGGCACCAGACAGTCGGCCGCCGCCAGAGGGCCTTCGTGCGGGGTCAAGTTTCGTGGTCCGGGCAGGCGGACGGCTGGGCCTTCTGGAAGGCGGGCAACGCCATGCAGGCTTCGAATGCCCCCATCGTGAGTGGCAGGCCACCGAGGTCCACGTTGAAACGCTGGCCGTTGAAGATTTGCGGCACCAGGCAGCAGTCGGCCAGCGTGGGGGTGTCGCCCCAGCACAGCACGGAGGGAGGCAGGCCCTGGGTTTCGCGCTCTTGCGCCAACAGTGCCAGCTGGCGCTCAAAGGCCTCCAGCCCGCTGCGCACCCAGTGGTGGTACCACGCGTTCTTGGCCCCCTCGTCCACCTTCAGCTCGCGCACCAGGTACTTGAGAACGCGCAGGTTGTTGATGGGATGGATTTCGCACGCCACCATCTGCGCCAGCGCACGCACGTGTGCCCGCGCCAGGGGCGTGGCAGGCAGCAGCGCGGGCGTAGGGTGGGTTTCCTCCAGGTATTCGATGATGGCCATCGACTGGGACAACGCTGCTCCGTCATCGGTCACGAGCGTGGGTACCAGCGCATCGCCGATGCGGCTGGCGTACGCAGGGGCCTGGTGCTCACCCTTGACGAGGTGCACGGGGATGTAGTCGTAAGGCAAGCCCTTGATCTGCAGCGCGATGCGCACACGGAACGAGGCGGAGGAACGGAAGTAGTTGTAGAGCTGCATGCAGAAAATACGTTGTGAAAGGGGACGTTTCAAAGCGTGACAGTGGGGCCCCACACTACCGCGGGCGCTGAATGGGCAAGCCTCGGGGCCGCCCGGGTCCGTCAGGCGCCCGAGGCCCCTGCCGGGTCCTGGTGGTTGTAGACAACCTTGGACAGGATGGCCATCAGATCGACGCGCTCCTGCGCGTTGAGTGGTGCCATCAGCCGCTCCTGCACACGCTGGGCGGCATCACGCATCTGCAGCGCGGCCACCTCGCCCTCGGGGGTGATCCACAGCAGTTTGCGGCGGCGGTCGCGGGTGTCGGGCTCGCGGCGGATCCAGCCGCGTTTTTCGAGCCGCCCAATTACCGAGCCCGATGTGGCAGCGTCGAACGCCACGCGGGACGCCAGGGTGACCTGGTCTTCACCGGGCCGTGCCAGCAGCTCGTGCAGGATGGCGAACTGCACTGGCGTCACGTCAAACCCCGCAGTCTCTTCCATGAAAAGCGCCACGGTTCGCTGGTGGGCACGGCGCACCAGGTGGCCTGGCGTGTTGTGGAAATCGAAGCTCTTTGCCATGGGCGCGAGTGTAGCGCCCCCCAGCAGGCGGCCCGCGCCCATGGCACACTGCCACACCGTGGCCGCCCAGGGTCCAGGCCGGGGTTTTTGCGACACAGTCCTGCCCTGGCATCCGCGCCGTCCGGCAACCATTCATTTCCATTGAACCCAGAAATTCGAGAGGCAGACATGAGCTACGTGTTTTCTCCCGCCCCCGTGGCCAGCGTGCCCGTGGTGGGCAGCGGCGACCGCTTTCCCGTGCACCGCATTTATTGCGTGGGCCGCAACTACGAAGAGCATGCCAAGGAAATGGGCTTCACCGGCCGCGAGCCACCCTTCTTCTTCATGAAGCCCGCCGATGCCATCGTGGTGGTCAACGCGGGTGAAACGGGCCAGCTGCCCTACCCCAGCCTCACCGCCAACCTGCACCACGAGATCGAACTGGTCGTGGCCATCGGCAAGGGTGGCAAAAACATCGCTGCCGCCGATGCACTCTCGCACATTTACGGATACGCCGTGGGCCTGGACATGACACGCCGCGACCTGCAGAACGACATGAAAAAACAGGGCCGCCCCTGGTGCATCGGCAAGGGCTTTGATGCCAGCGCGCCCATTGGCCCCATCACCCCGGCCGCCCAGGCGGGCGACGTGGCCAAAGCGGCCATCTGGCTGCAGGTCAACGGAGCGGACAAGCAGCGCAGCAGTGTGGCGCAGCTGATCTGGAACATTGCCGAAACCATCGAACACCTTTCGGCCGCGTGGGAGCTGCAGCCCGGCGACCTGATCTACACCGGTACCCCCGAAGGCGTGGGCGCCGTGGTGCGCGGCGATGTGCTGGAGGGTGGTGTTGAAGGCCTGGGCACGCTGCGCTTGAGCGTGGTGTAACGCCCCTGGCCTGGGAGCCGCGCGGCCCCAACCCGGACGCACAGCCTCCGCACTATGCTTTTCATAGCTGCTTGCGCTTATAGAACAAGCGCTGGCAGCCGATTTGATTCGAAAAATCCTCCGATGACCTTCCGCAGCCCCATCAAACACTGCCGCGCCTGTGGCACCGCCGTGGTCTACCGCCTGCCGGACGACGGCGACACCAAACAGCGCGCGGTGTGCCCCGTCTGCAACACGGTGCACTACGAGAACCCGCTCAACGTGGTGGGCACGGTGCCCGCACTGCCCGATGGCCGCATCCTGCTGTGCAAGCGCAATATCGAACCCCGCTGGGGCAAGTGGACCCTGCCCGCAGGCTTCATGGAGCTGGACGAAACCACGGCCCAGGGCGCCGCGCGAGAAACAGACGAAGAGGCTGGCGCCCAGATTGAAATGGGCCCGCTGTTCAGCCTGCTGAATGTGCGCCGTGTGGGCCAGGTACACCTGTTTTACCGCGCCACGCTGCTGAGCGACCAGTTCAACCCCGGCTACGAGACCATCGAGGCGCGTCTGTTTGCCGAAGACGAGGTACCCTGGGACGAACTGGCCTTCCGCACCGTGAAGGAAACCCTGGAATGCTACTTTGCCGACCGCAAGGCGGGCGCCATGGGTATGCACTTCATTGACATCGAATAGGCCGTGGGATGACTGCCACTACCACCTCCACGTCCCCTGCCCCGGCCAGCACACCTCCCGAAGGCCTGCCAGCCTACCGCTTGCTCACAGGCCCTGATGACGCCAGCTTTTGCCGCCGTGTCAGCGACGCGCTGGCACTGGGCTACCGGTTGTACGGATCCCCCGCCGCCACGTTCAACTGCCAGAACGTGATCGTGGCGCAGGCCATTGTGTGGCCTGGCACAGTGGTCTGACCTCCGCCCGTCCGACGCATCGCCGGTCGCGGGCCGTCAGCCGCCGAGCGCGCCGTGTCACGGCTTGGCGGGTATGACGATGACGGTACTGCCGTCGCCCGAGGTTCCGGTATTACCGGTGTTGCCCTTGCTACCAGTGTTGCCGGTGTTGCCCTTGGCACCCGTGGCACCTGTATCCCCCTGGTAGCCCGTGGCGCCTTGCATGCCGGTAGCACCCGTGCTGCCCTGCCCGCCTGTGGCCCCTGTGGACCCCATGCTGCCCGTAGCCCCTGTGTAACCCGTGTTTCCCTGGTTGCCCGTGGCTCCGGTGGCTCCGGTATAGCCGGTGTCACCGGTCTTGCCGGTATATCCCGTATTGCCGGTATTGCCCTGCGCTCCCGGGGGGCCCATGGGGCCGGTGCAGGCGCCGAGGGTGAGGGTGGCCAGCACAAGCAAGGTGGTGGTAATCGTTTTCATGGTGAGTCCTTTGGCGTTGCATGCAGTCCAACAACGACTGCATGGGCCAATGTGCGGGCCCCACCATGAAAGGTCTGTTCGTTTACGCGCATAAGCCAGGCGCCAGCCGCACCATGGAGTGACTGGCGACGCCGTCCTACAACGTCAAAGTTGGCAGCGTTGTGCAACGCTTCGGTGGCTTGGGGTGCGCAGGCCCACCCCGCCGCTTCGCACCTACCCGCCCACCCGCTCCTCGGCTGGCACAGGCGGCCGGGACGAACCAGCAGGGTCCGTGGTGACCGGTGGCAGCCCATCACCGCTGGGCCGTGGCGGAGTTCCGGGCCAGGGGGCCGGTGCAGAGGGGGATTGCGCATCCCCTCCGAACAGGCCCCGGATCCATTCCCGCATCGCGCCCAGTGATCCATCCGCCGGTGGCGGGGGGGTATCCACAAACTCGTCTACAAAGCGGTCATTCCCGTTGATCGCCCTGGTGCGAATGGCCTGCTGCATGAACTCGCCCACTATGGGCAACGCGCTGCGCGCCCCCTGCCCCCACGCATCGCTGCGCAGCGTGATGCGGCCGTCGTTGAAACCCGCCCAGGCACCCGCCACAACGCGCGCGTGCATCAGGATGAACCAGCCGTCGGTGTTGTCCTGCGTGGTGCCGGTCTTGCCCGCCACATCGGCTTGGATGCCATAGCGGGTGCGGATTGCGGTGGCCGTGCCCCGGTCGATGGCGCCGCGCATGGTGTTGCGCAAGGTCTGCGCGGCGCGTGGCTCGAAAACCGTTTCAGGGGCAGACGGCGCAAAAGTCTCCAGCACCTTGCCGTGGCGGTCCTCGATACGGGTGATCAGCACGGGCTCCACATAGCGGCCCAGATTGGCGATGGAGCTGTAGGCCGTTACCATTTCCTTCAGGGTGACCGGACTGGTGCCAAGCGCCAAGGATGGCACTTCTTCCAGCGGCGACTGGCGCACCCCCAGGGCCCGGGCCACCTCGGCCACGCGGGCCGGGCCCACCTGCTGCATGACCTGAGCGGTGATGGTGTTCTTGGAAAACGCCAGGCCATCGGCCAGCGTCATGGGCTGGTCGCTGGGCGGGCCGCCATCGGTAGGACGCCACACACGCCCACCACCCAGGGGGATCTCCACGGCGGCATCCATCAGCGTGTCGTTGGGCGAAGCACCGTTGGCAAACGCTGCGCCATACACGAAGGGCTTGAACGTGGAGCCAGGCTGGCGCCGCGCGGCCTGCACGTGGTCGAACGGGTCTTGCGCAAAGTCGCGGCTGCCCACCCAGGCCAGCACATGGCCGGTGACCGGGTCCTGCGCCAGAAACCCGGCCTGCACGCGCGTCTTCTCGGCGCGCAGTTTCTGCAGGAAGGCTGTGTCATCCAGCAGCGCCTGCAAGGCCTCTTCCGGGGCCTGGCCCTTGTCCACGGCGTTGCGGTATTCGGGGCTTTCGCGCACCAGCGTCTGCACCAGCTCGCTCTTCGGGCCCCAGCCATTGCGCTGCGACCAGGCGGTGTCGGCCACGCCCTGCAGCTGGCGCCCCTGGCGCGCCACAGCCTGGTTGGCAATGGCCTGCAGGCGCGAGTCGATGGTGGTGCGGATCACAAGGCCATCGGCATACAGGTTGTAGCCATGGCTGTCGGCCCACTCGATGAGCTGCTTTCGCAGCTGCATCGCAAAGTGGGGCGCGGGGCCCATAACCTCGGTCTGGCGCTCAAAATTGACGCGCAGCGGGCGTTTTTGCAGCGCTTCCAGCTGCTTTTCTTCGAGCTTGCCGCGCTTGACCATTTGCGACAGCACGGTGTTGCGCCGTGCCAGCGCCCGCTCGGGGTTGAGCACGGGGTTGTAGTAGGCCGTGCCCTTGAGCATGCCGATCAGCGTGGCGCTTTCCAGCACGTTGAGCTTGTCGGCCGACTTGTCGAAATACGTGCGCGCGGCCATCTCGATACCGTAGGCGTTGTAGAGGAACGGCACGGTGTTGAGGTAGGTCTCCAGGATCTCGTCCTTGGTGTACGACACCTCGATCTTGATGGCCGTGATCGCCTCCTTGAGCTTGCGCGTGAGGGCCTGTGGGAACACGCGTGAGCGCCCGATCTCCTCCGGAAACAGATTGCGTGCCAGCTGCTGCGTGATGGTGGAGCCACCCTGCGGCGCGCCCCGCAGCGTGTGCACCACCGACGACGCCGTGCGTTTCCAATCCAGCCCGAAGTGGTCGTAGAAGCGATGGTCTTCGGTGGCGATGAGGGCATTCACCACATTGGGCGAGATTTCATTCAGCTCCACCCATTCGCGGTTGGCCCAGCGGTATTCGGCCAGCAGCTTGCCGTCCACCGACATGAGCTGCGCGGGCAGCTCGCTTTTGGCCTTGCGGATGTCACTGATGGAGGGGGTGAACGGGATCAGCACCAGCGTGTAGACCAGCACGGCGGCAGGCACCGCCAGGGCTCCCCACATCAGCGCGCGGCGCAGTGGGCGGGGTATCCAGGCGAACAGGCCGGCCAGCCAGCGGAACAGGGCCGCCGCGCGGGCCTGAAAGGAAAGCAGCAAGGTGCGCATCAAAAACTCAGAGAAAGGAGAGATTGCCTCAGGCGCCTGTGCCCGACAGCAGGGCCAGCATGCCGGCTTCGTCCAGCACGGGCACGCCAAGCTCTTCGGCCTTGGCCAATTTGCTGCCGGCCTCGGCGCCCGCCACCACATAGCTGGTCTTCTTGCTGACCGAACCGGCCACCTTGGCGCCAGCGGCTTCCAGCATGTCCTTGGCCGTGTCGCGGCTCAGGGTGGGCAAGGTGCCGGTCAGCACCACGGTTTTACCCGCCAGGATCTGCGGGGCACGCTCGGCCACCGGGCCTTCGGGCCAGGTCACGCCGCAGGCGCGCAGTTGCTCGACCACCTCACGGTTGTGCGGCTGCTGGAAGAAGGTGTGCAGGCTCTGTGCCACCACGGGGCCCACATCGTTCACCTCCAGCAACTGCTCCACGCTCGCATCCATGATGGCGTCCAGCGTGCCAAAGTGCCGAGCGAGGTCCTTGGCCGTAGCCTCGCCCACATGGCGCAGCCCCAGACCGAACAGGAAGCGCGGCAAGGTGGTCTGCTTGGATTTTTCGAGCGCAGCCAGCACGTTCTGGGCCGACTTCTCGGCCATGCGCTCCAGCGCGATGAGCGACGTGAGGCCCAGCCGGTACAGGTCGGGCAGCGTACGGATCACGTTGGCGTCCACCAGCTGGTCCACCAGTTTGTCGCCCAGGCCCTCGATGTCCATGGCCCGGCGGGCGGCAAAGTGCAAGATGGCTTCTTTGCGCTGCGCGGCGCAGAACAGGCCCCCCGTGCAGCGGTGGTTGGCTTCACCCTTTTCGCGGACCACATCGCTACCGCACACGGGGCAGGCTGCGGGCATGCGGAAGTTGGGCACATACCCCGTGCGCTTGCCCGGCATCACGCCCACCACCTCGGGAATCACATCGCCCGCGCGGCGCACGATGACGGTGTCGCCCACGCGCACGCCCTTCTTGCGAATCTCGAACAGGTTGTGCAGCGTGGCATTGGTGACGGTGACACCGCCCACAAACACTGGCGCCAGGCGTGCGACCGGCGTGATCTTGCCGGTGCGGCCTACCTGAACGTCGATGCCTTCGATCCTTGTGGCCATCTCCTGGGCCGGGTACTTGTGCGCCACGGCCCAGCGCGGCTCGCGGGTCTTGAAGCCCAAGTCGCGCTGCAGCTGCAGGGAATTGACCTTGTAGACGACACCGTCGATGTCGTACGGCAGCGCATCGCGGCTGGCGCCCACCTGCTGGTGAAATGCTACCAATTCAGCAGCACCCACCGCAATCTGCACCTGCGCTGCAACGGGAAAACCCCATGACTTCAGCGTCTGCAGCATCTCGTAGTGCGTGCGGAATACCGGCCCGCCATCGCCGGGCGGCGTGATGGCGCCCAGGCCATAGGCAAAAAAGCTCAAGGGGCGCTGGGCGGTGATGCCGGAGTCGAGCTGGCGCACCGCACCCGCTGCGGCGTTGCGTGGGTTCACAAAGGTCTTGCCGCCCTGCTCTCGCTGGCGCTCGTTGAGAGCATCAAAGTCTGCGCGGCGCATGTAGACCTCGCCACGTACTTCGAGCAGCGGCGGTACACCGCCAGGCAGCGTGAGGGGTATCTGCCGGATCGTGCGGATGTTGTGCGTCACGTCCTCGCCCACCTCGCCATCACCGCGCGTAGCGGCCTGCACCAGACGGCCGTTTTCGTAGCGCAAGCTCATGGCCAGGCCGTCGAACTTGGGCTCGGCCACGTATTCGATGGCGGGGTCAGCGTCGGACAGACCCAACTCGCGGCGCACGCGGGCATCAAACGCCTGCGCTCCGGTAGCCTCGGTGTCGGTTTCGGTGTGGATGCTGAGCATGGGCACCGCGTGGCGCACCGATGCCAAGCCCTCCATCACCGCGCCAATCACGCGCTGCGTGGGCGAATCGGGGGTGATGAGGTCGGGGTGCGCGGCCTCCAGCGCCTGCAACTCGCGGAACACACGGTCGTATTCGGCATCGGGCACCGTGGGTTCGTCCAGCACGTAGTACTGGTGCGCCCAGTGGTTGAGCTGGTCGCGCAGTGCTTTGATTTTGATAGCTGGTTGCGCTTTATCCACGGGCACCGGGGCCGAGAAAAGATCCAAACTCTCCGTCATGGCCGCACCAGCGCTCAGCTGAAAAGGCGCCGCGCCAGCACCGAACCAGCCGACAGATCCCGTCCATCGAGCTGGTCATACAGCAGCTCCAGGTCCGCAGCAATCGGATCCATGGCCATCGCGGGCAGCGGCTGGCCGTTCTGGTCGCAGAGCACCCCGTCCATGGCCTCGCACAGCGCGGCCCCCACGTCGCGCAGGCGTGCAAAGGGTTGTTCGGTACGGTGGACTTGTGCCACGTCCAGGCTCAGAGTGATGTCGCGGATGGCGGACTGGTCAGGGTCTTCGGCCAGCGCAGCCTGGGTGTCGTAGCCCAGCGTGAGCAGGGGCGGCAAGCCCTGTGCGCTGGCAGGCAGCACCAGGCGGCCAGGCATGGCACCGGGCACAAAGCCCAGGCGGGCGGCGTTCTGCTGCACGTAGCCGGGGCTCCAGGCGGCCTGGCGGGCGCGCAGCATGAACATGAGCTGGGCGTCGTGGTCGCTGGCGAACTGGTCCAGCTCACGCGCACGGGCCACTTCCTGCAGCATGTCGGGGAAGTCAGGGGCGGCATTGATCGCGTCGGCAAACGCCTGGGCCTTGACGACGAACTCGGAAAACTCGATCTCGTTGAGCGCGCCCATGCGGTTGGCCAGCTGCACGCCGGCCTGGAAGCTCTGGTAGCGCTGGCCCGGTGCAGGGGTTTCCCACTGCTGGTTCGCTTCGTTAAGGCCTTCGATGGCGAACGGCTTGCTGCCTGCGCGGCGGGTCGGCGGCAGCGCGGCCAGGGCAGCATCGCCCGACACCACATGCTCGGGCTGCAGCGATGCAATGACATCGATGAGCGGATCAAGCCCGGGGCGGCGCTCCAGCGAAAACGGTGGCACGGGCAGCTGCAGGGCCTCATCGGCATCGACCGCATGCTCCAAGGGATCGGGGCCCCGGTCTAGGCCGTGAAACTCACCCGGTGGTACGGCCACGGCAGCCCCTGCATCGAAGCCAGGCTCCTGGCGCTGGACCGGCTCACCGGCGGGATCCACGGGCTCTTGCGGCAGCGCGCGCTTGGGCGCATTGCGGCGCGAGGTCCAGGTGTTGTAGGCCACGATGAGGGCCAGCACCAGACCGCCGATGATGGCCAGACTCAGTTGCAATGTGCTCATGGGTTCAGAGAATTTGAGTTTTTCAGGCGTCGGCCATCGAAAGCGCGGACTCCATGTCCACCGCTACGATGCGCGACACGCCCTGCTCCTGCATGGTCACGCCGATCAGTTGCTCGGCCATTTCCATCGCGATCTTGTTGTGGCTGATGAACAAAAACTGCGTGCCCTTGCTCATGCTGGACACGAGCTTGGCATAGCGTTCGGTGTTGGCGTCGTCCAGCGGCGCGTCCACCTCGTCCAGCAAACAGAACGGCGCGGGGTTGAGCTGGAAGATGGCAAACACCAGTGCGATGGCCGTGAGGGCCTTTTCGCCCCCCGACAGCAGGTGAATGGTCTGGTTCTTCTTGCCGGGTGGCTGGGCCATCACCTGCACGCCGGAATCAAGGATTTCGTCGCCCGTGATGATGAGCTTGGCCTGGCCGCCGCCAAACAACTCGGGGAACATGCGCCCGAAGTGGCCGTTGACGGTGTCAAAGGTGCCCGAGAGCAGCTGGCGTGTTTCGCCATCGATCTTGCGGATCGCGTCTTCCAGCGTGTTCATGGCCTCGGTCAGGTCGGCGGTTTGCGCATCGAGGAAGATCTTGCGTTCGCTGGCCAGCTTCAGTTCGTCCAGCGCTGCCAGGTTCACGGCGCCCAGGGCGGCAATCTCGCGGTGCAGGCGGTCGATTTCGCCTTGCAGGCCACCCACGCGCACATTGCCTTCGGTGATCGACTGGGCCACGGCTTCGAGGTCGGCCTGGGCGTCGGTCAGCAAGGTGGTGTACTGCTCCAGGCCCAGGCGCGCGGCCTGCTCCTTGAGCTGGAATTCGGTGATGCGCGCGCGCAGCGGGTCGAGCGCACGTTCGAGCTGCATGCGGCGTTCATCGCTGGCGCGCAGCTTGGTCGTCAGATCGTCGTATTCGCTGCGCTGGGCACCAAGGGCCTTTTCGCGCTCCATCTTCACTTCCAGCGCGGCCTGCAGGCCGCCTTGCGCAGCGGCATCCGACAGGCGGGCAAGCTCATCGCGCGCGCGCTGCTCTTCGTCGGCCAAGGCCTTGGCCTGCTGGGTGGCAGTTTCGATGGAGCGGTTGAGTTCGGCGCGGCGCGCCTCCAGGCTGCGTTGCGAGAAGGTGGCCTCTTGCGCTTGGCGCTCCAGCGTGCGCTGCTGCTCGCGGCAAGCGGTGAGCTTGCGCTCGGCTTCGATGACCTTGTCGCCCAGCTGGGCCTCGCGCTCCTGGCTGTCGGCCAGCTGCATGTCCAGTTCTTCAAAGCGGGCCTCGGCGGCCACGCGGCGCTCCTGCAGGTCGGCCAGCTGGGCTTCCACCTCGGCCAGATCGCCGTCGATTTGCTGGCTGCGTGCGCGGGTCTGCTCGGCCAGCTGCGTGAGGCGCAGGGTTTCGACCTGCAGCTCGTGGGCACGACTTTGTGTTTCGGTGGCTTCGCGGCGTGCGGCCACGAGGCGCTGGGAAGCATCGGCATACGCGGCCTCGGCACGGACCAGGGCCGTGCGTGATTCTTCGGCGATGAGCGCCTGCGCGCGCAGTTCTTTTTCGAGGTGCTCGATCTCCTGCGCGCGGGCCAGCATGCCGGACTGCTCGGAGTCCTGCGCATAAAAGCTCACGCTGTGGGCGCTGACGGCATGGCCCGTGGGCACAAACACCACTTCGCCGGGCTGCAGCGTGCTGCGGCGGGCCAAAGCGTCGTCCAGCGTGGGAGCGGTGTAGCACCCCTGCAGCCAGTCCACCAACACCGCACGCAGGCCAGCATCGTTCAGGCGCAGCAGGTCCGACAGGCGGGCGTGGGGGGACGATGTTTCGGGGTGGCCCGCAGCGGGGGCGCTGTAGAAAGCCAAGCGTGCGGGCGGCGCATCGTTACCGCCGGAGCCCAGGAAGCCGCGCACCATGTCCAGGCGCCCTACTTCCAGGGCGGCCAGGCGCTCGCGCAGGGCAGCTTCGAGCGCGTTTTCCCAGCCGGGTTCGATGTGGATACGGCTCCACAGGCCTTGCAAGCCATCAAGGCCGTGCTTGGCAAGCCAGGGGCGCAGCTTGCCGTCGGTCTTGACCTTTTCCTGCAGAGCCTTCAGGGCCTCCATGCGGGCCGACAGGTCGGCCTGGCGAGCGCTTTCGGTGTTGACGGCCTGCTGGCGCGCGCGGCGGTCGTCGTCGAGCTGGGGTACGGACTCCTGCAGCTCGTGCAGACGGGCTTCGGTCGTTTCTGCGATCTCTTGCGCTTCTTCGAGCTGCTCTCGCAGGTTGGTCAGGCGGGCTTCGTCGGGCGCGGCCAGCGCGTTGCGGTCGGTGCGCAGGCGCTCAAAGCGGGCGTCGAGCTGGCGGCTTTGCTCGTCAAAGCTGCGCTGCTCGGCAGCGAGCACGCCAATCTGCTGCTGCACCTGCACCACGGCAGTCCGTTGCTCGGCCGTGCGGCTTTGCGCCTGGCGCAGGGCCTCTTCCAGGTCGGGCAGCTGCATGGCCTGCTCTTCCACCTGGGCGGCCAGCATCTCGGCGCGTTCTTCGGCGTCCACACCGGCACCGGCCAGGTTTTCGAGCTCAATATCGGCCTCTTCCTTGCGGGCCTGCCACCGGGCGATCTGCTCGGCCAGCGTGACCAGGCGCTGCTCCACGCGCTGGCGGCCTTCTATCACGTAGCGGATCTCGGCTTCGAGCTTGCCGACCTCGGCCGTGGCTTCATAAAGCTTGCCCTGGGCCTGGTTCACCTGGTCGCCAGCGGCGTAGTGGGCCTGGCGGATGGTTTCGAGATCAGACTCCACCGCGCGCAGATCGGCCATGCGCGATTCCAGGTCGTTCACGGCCTGCAGGCCGTCCAGGCGCACCTTGTTCTGCTGTTCCTCAGCCTCGGCCCGCTTCAAAAACCACAGCTGGTGCTGCTTGAGCGTGGCGTCGGCCTGCAGGGTGTTGTACTTGGCGGCCACCTCGGCCTGCTTTTCGAGCTTTTCGAGGTTGGCGTTCAGCTCGCGCAGGATGTCTTCAACCCGCGTGAGGTTCTCGCGCGTGTCCGAGAGGCGGTTTTCGGTCTCGCGGCGGCGCTCTTTGTACTTGGAGACACCGGCCGCTTCTTCGAGGAACAGGCGCAGCTCCTCAGGGCGGCTTTCGATGATGCGGCTGATGGTGCCCTGGCCGATGATGGCGTAGGCACGGGGCCCCAGGCCCGTACCGAGGAACACGTCCTGCACGTCGCGGCGGCGCACGGGCTGGTTGTTGAGGTAGTAGCTGCTGGTGCCGTCGCGCGTGAGCACGCGGCGCACGGCCACCTCACCGTACTGGCCCCACTGCCCGCCCGCGCGGTGGTCGGAGTTGTCGAAGACCAGCTCCACACTCGCGCGGCTGGCCTGCTTGCGGGTGGTGGTGCCGCTGAAGATTACGTCCTGCATGCTCTCGCCGCGCAGCTCGCTGGCCTTGCTCTCGCCCAGCACCCAGCGCACCGCATCCATGATGTTGGACTTGCCGCAGCCGTTCGGACCCACCACGCCGACCAGTTGCCCGGGCAGCATGAAGTTGGTGGGTTCAGCGAACGACTTGAAACCGGAAAGCTTGATCGAGGTGAGACGCACGGGTCAGGGGGCGGGCAAAAAGAGGAAGAAGGCTGGGGTGCAAAAAGTGGCGCCAGACGGCCATTCCGGGCCGGAACACGCAGGCCGCAGCAAGGGCGGAATGATACCGCGCCGCCCGATGACCACGGGCCCTTGGCAGCATGCCCAGACGCCAGAGCGAGGCTGCGACAGAAACATTTGGGAAAAACAGGCCCTACCGCTTATCCAGCAACGATTTCACGCTATGAATATTGATATTCTGCAGCAGTGCCAGCAAGGCCCGGGGCCGGATGGGGGCAGCGTTCCTGGGTTACGCGCCGTGTGCGCCGTGTGCGTCCTGCGGGTCTTGCGCATCCACCCCATTGGTTTTGCGCACCAGTGCCTCAAACTCGGCCACGGGCACGGGCGGGCTGAAGAGGTAGCCCTGCCAGGCGTGGCAGTGGTGGCGCTCCAGAAACTCGCGCTGGGCCTCGGTTTCCACGCCTTCGGCAATCACCCGCAGGCCCAGGCTGGTGCCCAGGGCCACCACGGTGCGTGCGATGGCGGCGTCGTTGGGGTCGGTGAGCACGTCGCGCACAAAACTTTGGTCGATCTTGAGCTGGTCCAGCGGCAGGCGCTTGAGGTAGGCCAGCGACGAGTACCCGGTGCCAAAGTCGTCCAGCGAGAAGCCCACACCATAGCCCTTGAGCTGGCCCATCTTCTCGATCGTGTCTTCCACGTCCTGCAGCAGTAGGCCTTCGGTCAGTTCCAGCTTGAGCTGCGGCCCCTGCGCGCCTGAGCTGGCCAGTGCTGCCAGCACCTGGGCCACAAAACCGGCTTGGTGGAACTGACGCGGGCTCACGTTCACGGCCAGCCCCAAACCCGCCAGGTCCGCGTGCCGCGCCCAGCGGGCCAGTTGCGCGCAGGCCGCCTGAAGCACCCATTCACCCAGAGGAAGGATGAGGCCGGTCTCTTCGGCCAGCGGAATGAAATGCGCAGGCGAGACAAAGCCGTCGCGGGGATGGCGCCAGCGCAGCAGCGCCTCGGCCCCCGTGATGCGGCCCCGGTCGATCTGCGGCTGGTAGTACAGCTCGAACTGGCCCTGCGCCAGGCCGATGCGCATGTCCAGCTCCAGCGCGGCGCGCGCGCTGACAGCAGCCTGCATCTGGGGGTCGTAAAAGCGCAAGGTGTCGCGGCCCGCATTTTTGGCCTGGTAGAGCGCCAGGTCGGCCCGCTTGAGCAGCTCGTCCACCGTCTCGCGCATGCCGCTGAAAATGGTGACCCCCATGCTCAGCGAGCTGTGGTGCGCCGCGCCGTTGAGCACGTAGGGCTCGCGCAGGGCGGTCAGGATTCGCTGACCCACCTCTTCGCTGCGGGCAGCAGCCTCTTCAGGGTTGTCGCCCAGGTCTTCCAGCACCACCACAAACTCGTCGCCCCCCTGGCGGGCCACGGTGTCGTCCTCGTGCACGCAATTGCGCAGCCGGTGGGCCACCTGCAGCAGCAGGTTGTCGCCGCTGTCGTGGCCCCGGGTTTCGTTCAGTGTCTTGAAATTGTCCAGATCCAGCAGCAGCAAGGCGCCGCTGCGCTGGTGGCGGGCACTGGTGGCCAACGCCTGCTGCAACCGGTCCATGAGCAGGCGGCGGTTGGGCAAGCGGGTGAGCGGGTCGTAGTAGGCCAGGTTGTTGATCTCTTCCTCGGCCGCCTTGCGCTGACTCAGGTCCTGCATGGTGACAAGGTGCCCGCCCTCCACCACAACTCCCGACACCTCGACGGGCCGCCGTGTGCCATCGGCACAGCGAATGGTGTATTCGCGGGCGGGTATCACCCCGTCGCCCGCCACGGCCTGCTTTGCGGCCTGGCGCCAGGCATCGTGGACAGCGGTGCGTTCAGATTCGTCGGGGTAAGCGCGCTGCCACCAGGTTTCCACGTCCGGTACGTCTTGCGCCGTGTAGCCGCAGATCTGCACGTAGCGGTCGTTGCGAAAACTGATGCGGCCGTCGGTCTGGACCAGGCACAGGCCCATGGGCAGGCGTTCCAGGATGCCGCGCAGCCGGTGCTCGTTGCTGCGCAGGGTGTCTTCCATGCGCTTGCGCGCGGTGATGTCCTGCACCACCGCGATGTGGTGGTCAGGCCGGGCCCCGGGCACCCACATGGGCGACACCGTGAGGTCCACCCACACGATGTGCCCGCTCTTGTGGAGGTAGCGCTTCTCCAGCCGGTACTCGGGCACTTCGCCTTTCTTGAGGCGTTCCAGGTGCTGCGTGTCGGCCTCCAGGTCGTCAGGATGGATGAGGGCCTGGACATGGAGCGCAGCCATCTCGTCAGGGCTGTAGCCCACGATGTCGCAATAGCGCTGGTTGACGCGCAGAAATCGGCCGGTGGTGGTGTCCAGCAGCGCCACGCCCACGCTGGCCTGGTTGAACAGCGCATGAAACCGTTCTTCGCTTTCGCGCCGGGCATCGTCGGACACCTGGGCCCGCACCAGCGCCAGCGTGCGCTGGCGCACCAGAAGGCCCACGGTAGACGCCAGCAACAAGGAGACCAGCGCACCGCCCAGCCCCACCAGCACGGGCAGCCGCGCCTCGGTGGGCGACAGGAACGAGCGCGCCGGGTAGAAGGTCAGTCGCCAGCGCCGGTCATGCACCTGCAGGTCGCGCACAAACGGCTGCGCCCCCGGCAATGCCGCCGAAGACTGCGCCAGCAAGGGCCGCACCGTGGTGTCGGCAGAGCCTGCCCGCACCGAACCATGGTCGGCCATGGACACGACGATCCCGTTGAGCAGGCCCTGGCTGCCCAGCGCCTGCACCAGGTCATACACCCGGATGGTGGACGCCACGGCCCCCAGGAAGCGGGGCTCCGGCGTGCCCGCCGTGTAGTCGAAAACCGGCACGCGGATCACGAACCCCTGGCGGTGTGTTTCTTCCTGCAGCAAATCAAACGGGGCAGAGACCACGGTGTGGCCGCTGTCCCGGCTGTACTGCATGGCGGCCAGGTTGGTGGGCTGGCTGCTGATGTCAAAGCCCAGCACACCTTCGTTGCCTGCCATGGGCCACAGGTATTCGGCCACAAAGTATTCCGCCCGTTCGCCCGGCGGCCGGATGGTGAAGTTGGGGTAACCCTGGGAGGTCAGCGAAGTGTCGGCACGCACGCGGGCTTCGTAGGCGGCCCGCTCGGCGCCAGGCACCCAGCGGGTGAACGACAGGTTGCGCACACCGGGGTAGCGCTGGCCCACCTCCAGGTCGCTGGCCGCGCGCTCAAACTCCAGGCGCGTGAGGTGGGGATTCGCCGTGAACAGGCCGCGCAGGCCGTTGACGACTTCGGTATGCCCTTCGATGCGCTGGCTCAGCGCATCGGCAAACCCGCGCGCCTCCTGCATGAATCGCGCGCGCCCGACCTGGGCCACAGAGTCGGCCTGCTGCCAGGCCAGCCAAAGGCTTACCGTCACGCCGAGCACAGCCACGCCCAACCCGGCCATCCAGTGCCGGTATCGACCGTTTTGCGTCAGTGGGGCCATGGCGTGGGGCGGGTGGGCGTTGGCATTCGGTATCAGAGCAGAGCCTGGACAAAGGTACCTGCGTTATGGGTATGAGCCATGGCAGCCGCACCAAGGATTCGGGCAAAGCGCAGGATAGCGGCAATCTGCCATCCGTTGGAGCAAGCGGCGGAACAACAACTGGTTACCAATCAGTTATTTGGTAGAAAGTGCCGTCAGCGCAACACCCTCATGCGTCGACAGCTATGAATTGATGAGCGGTTTTCATAACCCAGGTCAAGAGAGTGTCTGCCCCGGGCGGCCCGCCACCGGGTAGGGAGCAAAGCGGCTTCGATTCTCGTTCACATCCAGCGCGCGCCCTATGGGGGGAAACGCCCGCTGCGGGCAGGCGTCGCGCTCACACACCTTGCAGCCCATGCCGATGGGCACGGCGGCCTCGGGGTTGGCCAGATCCAGCCCGCGCGCATACACCAGTTGTGGCGCATGGCGGATGTCGCAGCCCAGTGCTACCGAGAACTCCTTGCCCGGCACACCCCACCCGCCCCCGCTGCGCGACACGGTGCGCGCCACCCACAGATAGGCCCGCCCGTCGGGCATGCGTGCCACCTGCGGCACGATGCGGCCGGGCTGAGCGAAGGCCTCGTAGACGTTCCACAGCGGGCAGGTGCCGCCAATCTTGCTGAAGTGAAAGTGGGTGGCCGACTGCCGCTTGCTGATGTTGCCCGCGCGGTCAACGCGGATGAAGAAGAAGGGCACGCCCCGCGCGCTGGGCCGCTGCAGGGTGGACAGGCGGTGGCACACGGTCTCGAAACCCACGCCAAACAGGTGGCCCAGCCGGTCGATGTCGTAGTGCGCCGCCTCGGCCGCCCGCAAGAAGGCGGTGTAGGGCAACACCAGCGCCCCGGCAAAGTAGTTGGCCAGGCCGATGCGCGCCAGCGCCCGGGCCTGGTCACTCGACAGCCCAGCGCCAGCGGCCAAACGTTGCAGCTCGGCGCCCTGCTCCAGAAACGCCAGCTGCGTCGCCATCTGGAAGGCGCGCTGCCCGCGCTCCAGACCTGCCGCCAGTTGCAGCACCCCGGACTCGGCTTGGAATACACGCTGCGCCTGCCCGGGCAGGTCGGCCACATCCACCACGCGCACGCCATGGGCCTGGTGCAGCCGCTGCGCCAGCGCTTCATCCGCCCGCCCGGGCAGCAGGCCCCATGCAGCGGCACAGCGTTCGGCAGCATCGTCCAGCTCGGCAATGTGGTTCTGACGTGCAAAAAAGAAGTCGCGCACTTCTTCATAAGCCATGGGCGGATGGTGGGCCACGGAGCCTTCGCCGCCCCGGTCATTGCCCAGGGCGGCCAGGCGCTCCAGCGCCTGACGGTGCCGCTGGTGCAGCGCCAGCAGCGTGCGCGCGACGGCAGGCATACCTGCGGCCAGCTCGCGGATCTCGGCCAGCGAGACGGCATCGCCCGCGCCGTCTCCGGCCACACCCGCAGGCAGGTCAGCCAGCACCTCTCGAAGGCCGGTGATCAGACGCGCCTCGTCGTCGTCAGAAAACCGCTGCACATCCACACCGAACACGGCGTTGATCTTGAGCAGAACGGGCACGGTGAGCGGGCGCTGGTTTTGCTCCAGCTGGTTGAGGTAGCTGGCCGACAGGTCCAGCGCCCGGGCCAGCGCGACCTGGGTCATGCCGCGCTCTTCGCGCAGGCGGCGCAGGCGCACACCCATGAAGGTTTTTTTCATTCCATCTTTCTCGATGGTGCTTCGCAGCACCTTCACCATCATTCGCAATATTTGCAGATTGACGGTTTTGCATTCGCAATCATTCGCCAATTCAAGCCTTACAGAGGAGGGTCATTGTGCGTAAATTGCGAAGCATGACAACCCCCACTGGCACCGTCGAGCTGACGGAAATCGTCTTCCCCGCCGAAGCCAACCACTACGGCACGCTGTTTGGCGGCAACGCCTTGCAGCTCATGGCCAAGGCGGCGTTTCTGGCAGCGCGCGGCGCCGCACAGCGCGATGTGGTGATGGCGGGCGTGACCGACGTGCGTTTTCTGGCCCCGGTGCCCGTGGGCCATGTGCTCACGCTGCGCGCCTGGGTCAGCCGCATCGGGCACAGCTCGCTCACCGTGTGCGTGACCGGTCTGGCCGCCACGCTGGGCTCGCCCCAGGACGAAGTGCTGAAGGGAATTTTTGAAATGGTGGCGGTGGATGGCAAAGGCCGCCCAACCCCCATCACCCACGCTTATCTAAACCAGGAGACCGCATGACCCCCACCACCGTTGAAACCCCGGGCTTCAAGCCCAAGAAGTCCGTGGCCCTGTCGGGCGTGACGGCGGGCAACACCGCCCTGTGCACCGTAGGCCGCACGGGCAACGACCTGCACTACCGGGGCTACGACATCCTCGACATTGCCGAGGTCTGCGAGTTTGAAGAGATTGCCCACCTGCTGGTGCACGGCAAGCTGCCCACGCGCGCCGAACTGCGTGCCTACAAGTCCAAGCTCAAGGCACTGCGCGGGCTGCCATTGAGTGTGAAGCAGGCGCTGGAGCAACTGCCCGCCGCCAGCCACCCCATGGACGTGATGCGCACGGGCGTCTCGGCCCTGGGCTGTGCGCTGCCCGAAAAGGATGACCACAACCTGCCGGGTGCGCGCGACATTGCCGACCGGCTCATGGCATCACTGGGCTCCATGCTGCTCTATTGGCACCACTGGGCCAGTTCGGGCCGTCGCATCGAGGTGGAGACCGATGACGACTCCATCGGTGCGCACTTCTTGCACCTGTTGCACGGCTCCAAACCCAGCGCTGCCTGGGAGCGTGCCATGCACACTTCGCTCAACCTGTATGCCGAGCACGAGTTCAACGCCAGCACCTTCACCGCCCGCGTGGTGGCGGGCACGGGCAGCGACATGTATTCGGCCATCACCGGCGCCATCGGCGCGCTGCGGGGCCCCAAGCATGGTGGTGCAAATGAAGTAGCGTTTGAAATTCAGAAGCGCTATGACTCGCCCGATGAGGCTGAGGCCGACATCCGCCGCCGCGTGGAGGCCAAGGAGGTGGTCATCGGCTTCGGCCACCCGGTCTACACGGTGAGCGACCCGCGCAACGTCCTCATCAAGGGCGTGGCCCGCAGCCTGTCGCACGAGGCGGGCAGCACCAAGATGTTCGACATTGCCGAGCGGCTGGAATCGGTGATGTGGGAGGTCAAAAAGATGTTCCCCAACCTCGACTGGTTCAGCGCCGTGAGCTACCACATGATGGGTGTGCCCACCGCCATGTTCACGCCGCTGTTCGTCATCGCACGCACCAGCGGCTGGGCGGCACACATCATCGAGCAACGCATCGACAACAAGATCATCCGCCCCAGCGCGAACTACACCGGGCCCGAAGACCTGGCGTTTGTGCCGATCCAGGACCGCAAATAAAAATCAAGACGACCCAGTACACAGCCCCATGGCCATGAACACCCTGTACCGCAAGCAACTGCCCGGCACGCAGCTGGACTACTTCGACGCCAGCGAGGCCGTCAATGCCCTGCAACCCGCCGCCTGGGCCACCCTGCCCTACACCGCCCGCGTGTTTGCCGAAAACATCGTGCGCCGAGCCGATCCGGCCACCATCAACGACTGCCTGCGCCAGCTCGTCGAGCGGCGCAGCGACCGCGACTTCCCCTGGTACCCGGCACGCGTGGTGTGCCACGACATCCTGGGCCAGACGGCGCTGGTGGATCTGGCGGGCCTGCGCGATGCAATTGCCAACGAGGGCGGCGACCCAGCCCAGGTGAACCCCGTCGTGCCGGTGCAGCTGATCGTGGACCATTCCCTGGCCGTGGAATGTGGCGGGTTCGACCCCGATGCCTTCGCCAAGAACCGCGCCATCGAAGACCGCCGCAACGAGGACCGCTTTCACTTCATCGAGTGGACCAAAAAAGCCTTTGCCAACGTGGATGTGATCCCGGCGGGGAACGGGATCATGCACCAGATCAATCTGGAAAAAATGTCGCCCGTGGTCCATGCCGACCGGGGCGTGGCCTACCCCGACACCTGCGTGGGCACCGACAGCCACACACCGCATGTGGACGCCCTGGGCGTGATCGCCATCGGCGTGGGCGGCCTGGAGGCCGAGAATGTGATGCTGGGCCGCGCGTCGATGTTGCGGCTGCCTGAGATCGTGGGCGTGCAACTGACAGGCCAGCGCCAGGACGGCATCACCGCCACCGATGTGGTGCTGGCGCTCACCGAGTTTTTGCGCAAGGCCAAGGTGGTGGGCGCCTACCTGGAGTTCTTTGGCGAAGGCGCAGCCAAGCTCACGATTGGCGACCGCGCCACCATCTCGAACATGGCACCCGAATACGGCGCCACGGCGGCGCTGTTCAGCATCGACGAACAGACGCTGGAGTATCTGACGCTGACGGGCCGCGAGGCGGAACAAGTGAAGCTGGTCGCGACCTATGCCAAGGCAGCGGGATTGTGGTCAGACACCCTCAAAGATGCGGTCTACGCGCGCAACCTGGTGTTCGATCTGTCGAGCGTGGTGCGCAACCTGGCCGGCCCCTCCAACCCCCACGCGCGTGTTGCCACGTCCGACCTGGCGGCCCAAGGCATCGCGGGCCCCTGGGCCATGCCGTCGCCAGACCAGGGCACGCTGCCGGATGGCGCCGTGGTCATCGCCGCCATCACCAGTTGCACCAACACCAGCAACCCGCGCAACGTCATCGCCGCCGCCCTGCTGGCGCGCAACGCCCACCGGTTGGGCCTCGCCCGCAAGCCCTGGGTCAAGACCTCGCTGGCGCCCGGATCCAAGGCGGTGGAGCTGTATTTGAAGGAAGCGGGTTTGCTGGCCGACCTGGAAAAGCTCGGCTTTGGCATCGTGGCCTTTGCCTGCACCACGTGCAACGGGATGAGTGGGGCGCTGGACCCTGCCATCCAGCAGGAGATCATTGACCGCGACCTGTACGCCACCGCCGTGCTCTCGGGCAACCGTAATTTCGACGGGCGCATCCACCCCTATGCCAAGCAGGCGTTTCTGGCCTCGCCCCCGCTGGTCGTGGCCTATGCGATTGCGGGCACGGTGCGTTTTGACATCGAAAAGGACGTGCTGGCGGTGGTAGACGGCCAAGCGATTCGTCTCAAAGACCTGTGGCCCAGCGACGCAGAAATCGACGCCGTGGTGAAGACTGCCGTGAAGCCCGCGCAGTACCGCGCAGTGTACGAACCCATGTTCGCCATCCGACACGACGATGGCCAGCGGGTTTCGCCGCAGTACGGCTGGCGAACACAGTCCACCTATATCCGCCGCCCGCCCTACTGGGACACCGAGGGCATCGGTGCACTCGCCGCCCACCCGCGCACGTTGAAAGGCATGCGCCCGCTGGCCATCCTGCCCGACAACATCACGACCGACCACCTGTCACCCTCGAACGCCATCCTGCGGGACAGCGCTGCGGGTGAATATCTGGTGCGCATGGGCGTGCCCGAGGAGGACTTCAACTCCTACGCCACGCACCGGGGCGACCACCTCACGGCCATGCGCGCCACGTTTGCCAACCCGCAGCTCGTCAACGAGATGGCCGTGGTGGATCGCAAAGTGAAAAAGGGATCGCTCGCCCGCGTGGAGCCCGAAGGCCGGGTCATGCGCATGTGGGAGGCCATGGAAACCTATCTGAACCGCCGCCAGCCACTCATCATCATTGCAGGTGCCGACTATGGCCAGGGCTCCAGCCGCGACTGGGCAGCCAAAGGTGTGCGCCTGGCCGGCGTGGAGGTGGTGGTGGCCGAGGGCTTCGAGCGCATCCACCGCACGAACCTGATCGGCATGGGGGTGCTGCCACTGGAGTTTCAGCCCGGCACCAACCGGCACACACTGGCGCTGGACGGAACCGAAATTTATGAAGTGGAAGGTGTTCCGACACCGCGGGCCCTACTCACGCTGTTGGTTCGTCGCAAGGATGGCACTGCGGCAAGGACGCCGGTGGTCTGCCGCCTCGACACTGCCGAGGAGGTATCGGTGTACGAAGCCGGGGGGGTGCTGCAACGCTTCGCCCAGGACTTCCTGGCACAGAACCTTGAGCAAAATCGGGGCCTTGCGCCCAACCAGCTTGCCCAGAGCGCTATCAATATTGAAAGCTACCCATGAATGCAACCTTTGGGCCCCAGGTCCGGATCCCCGCCACCTACCTGCGCGGCGGCACCAGCAAGGGCGTGTTCTTTCGCCTCGACGACTTGCCTGAACCCGCTCAGCAGCCCGGCGCGGCGCGCGATGCCATCCTGCTGCGCGTATTGGGCAGCCCCGACCCCTACGGCAAGCAGATCGACGGCATGGGCAATGCATCGTCCAGCACCAGCAAGGCGGTGATCCTGAGCCGCAGCACGCGGCCGGGTCATGACGTGGACTATCTGTTTGGCCAGGTTGCTGTTGACCAGCCCTTTGTGGACTGGAGCGGTAACTGCGGCAACCTCTCAGCGGCGGTAGGGCCTTGTGCCATCCACATGGGGCTGATCGACGGGGCCCGCATTCCGCAAAGCGGCACCTTGCCCGTGCGCATCTGGCAGGCCAACATCGGCAAGACCATCGTGGCGCATGTGCCCATCGCCCACGGGCAGGTGCAGGAGACCGGCGACTTTGAGCTGGACGGCGTCACCTTTCCAGCAGCCGAGGTGGCGCTGGAGTTCATGGACCCGGCCGACGACGGGGCAGAACGTGGCACCATGTTCCCCACGGGCAACGTGGTGGACACCCTGGAAGTCCCCGGCGTCGGCAGCTTTGCCGCCACGCTGATCAACGCGGGCATTCCGACGATTTTTCTCGATGCGCGGCAGCTGGGCTATACCGGTACCGAGCTGCAACGAGACATCAACGGAGACCCGGTGGCGCTGGCTCGGTTTGAGCGCATTCGCGCCTACGGCGCCCTGCGCATGGGCCTCATACAGGATCTGAACGAGGCCACCACACGCCAGCACACCCCCAAGATTGCGTTCGTCGCGCCGCCCGCCACCTACACCGCCTCCAGCGGCAAAGCCATTGACGCCAAAGACATCGACCTGCAGGTACGCGCACTCTCCATGGGCCAGCTGCACCACGCCATGATGGGCACGGCAGCGGTGGCCATTGGCACGGCCGCAGCCGTCCCCGGCACGCTGGTCAATCTGGCAGCGGGTGGTGGTGTGCGCAGCAGCGTGCGGTTTGGCCACCCCTCGGGCACCCTGCGCGTGGGCGCCGAGGCCCGGCAGTCCAACGGCCAGTGGCTGGTGACCAAGGCACTCATGAGCCGCAGCGCCCGCATCCTGATGGAAGGCTGGGTCCGCGTACCTGGCGACATTTTTTGAGTTTTTCGGCCTCTTCCTCCCGTCCATCAAGCCTTAATAGCTACACAAAGCGTAGCAAATCAAGTCCCTTGCAATTCATGAACACCAAACAACAACTCAAGGCCCTGGCCGCCGCCCGCCGGGGTGTCATCGTGCCCGGCGCGTTCAACGCCCTCTCCGCCCGCGTGGTCGCCGACCTGGGTTTTGAAGCCATCTATGTGACCGGAGCTGGCGTGACCAACATGTGGTTCGGCATGCCCGACCAGGCCTTCATGGGCCTGACCGACATCGCCGACCACACGGCCCGCATCCGCGATGCGGTGGAGCTGCCGCTCATCGTCGATGCCGATACGGGCTTTGGCAACGCGCTCAATACCTACCATGCGGTGCGCACGCTGGAGCGCGCGGGTGCCGACTGCATCCAGCTCGAAGACCAGGTCAGCCCCAAGCGCTGCGGGCACTTCAATGGCAAGGAAGTCATCAGCACCGACGAGATGCTGGGCAAGATCAAGGCCGCCGTGGACGCACGCCGCGACGCAGGCACCCTCATCCTGGCCCGCACCGATGCCTGCGCCACCCAGGGCTTCGAGGCCGCCGTGGAGCGCGCCCAGCGGTTTGAGGAGGCCGGTGCCGACATCCTGTTTGTCGAAGCCGTCACCACGCTGGACGAGATCCGCGCCCTGCCCCAGCGGCTGGCAGCGCCGCAGCTCATGAACATGGTGATCGGCGGCAAGACGCCCATCACCAGCGCCGAAGAACTGGCCGCTCTCGGCTACGGCCTGGTGCTGTATGCCAACGCCACGCTGCAGGGCGCGGTGGCGGGCATGCAGAAGGCGCTGACCGTGCTGCGCGACACCCAACGCATTGATGAAGACCCCGCCCTGGTGGCGCCGTTTGCCGAGCGCCAGCGGCTGGTGCAAAAAATGGCCTGGGATGCGCTGGAAGAAAAATACACATAAAAAGTGCACATAGCGCTTTAATCACAAGCGCCAACAGCTATCAATTGGATAGCAGTCAGCAGTCGCCTAATGGATATCCCTTGGGTTGCGGACTGCATCCACGCCGCACAACAAGGGGGCGCACGGCACAATGGGTCTTCTTGGCACCTTGTGCGCGCTTCCCTTCATGCAAAGCATCCCTTCTGAGAACGTGGTGGACCTGCTGCTCGACGCGGTCTGCGTCGTCCATGTGGACAGCACCATTGAGTTTGTAAGCCCGGCGTTCGAGCGCATCTTTGGCTACGCCCCCGAGGAAGTCATTGGCAAACGCATGTTCGACCTGGTGCACCCCGAAGACCTGGCCGTCACCCAAAGCCAGGCGCGGCGTGTGATGGACGGCCATCTGCAGTTGCAGTTTGAAAACCGCTATGTGCGCAAGGATGGCTCCATCGCGCACGTCCGCTGGACTGCGCGCTGGTTGCCTGACAAGCAGCGGCGACTGGCGGTGGCGCACGACATCACCGAGCGCAAGTTCACCGAATCCAAGCAGGCGGTGATCTATGCCATCTCCGAAGCCGCTCACACCACACACAACCTGCAGGCGCTGTTCCAGCACATCCACCAGATCATCGGGCGCCTGCTGCCTGCCACCAACTTCGCGGTCGCGCTCTACGACGCCTGCAGTGATTCGTTGAGTTTTCCGTACCACGTCAATGAACCGGGCGCCGCCCCCACGCCCCCGGCGCCAGTGCAGGATGCGCTGTGTGCCGAGGTGATCCACAGCGGCAGCACCCTTCTTTTGACGCCTGATACCCCAGACAACGCCGACCCCCGCGCCGCGCAACTGCGCCGGCAGCTACCCCAGGAACACGCACCGCTCTACTGGCTGGGCGTGCCGCTGCAAACCCAGAAAGGCGCCATCGGTGCGCTGGTGCTGCAAAGCTACACCGAGCAGGCCCGCTACACCGAAAAAGACAAGGAGCTGCTGCAGTTTGTCTCCACCCAGGTCGCAGCCGCCATCGAGCGCAAGCAGATGCATGAGCGCCTGGAGCACATGGCGCAGTACGACCAGCTCACGCACCTGCCCAACCGCCAGCTGTTTCTGGACCGCCTCAAGACCGCACTGGCCCGCGCGCGGCGCGACCAAAGCCTGCTGTCGCTGCTGTTCCTCGATCTGGACGACTTCAAGCAGGTCAACGACACCCTGGGCCATGCCATGGGCGACCTGCTGCTGCAGCGGGTGGCCCAGCGGCTGCTGGAGTGCGTGCGCGGCTCGGACACCGTCGCGCGCCTGGGCGGCGACGAATTTGTGGTGCTGCTCGAAGGCGGCCATGCCCGCGAACACGCCGCCGCAGCGGCCGACAAGATCCTGGCAGCCTTCGGCCAGCCATTTGACCTGGAAGGTATCCGCCTGAGCATCCAGCCGAGCATCGGCGTGGCCATCTACCCCGAGCATGGGGGCGAAGAACACCGGTTGCTGGGCCATGCCGACGAGGCGATGTACCTGTCCAAGAAAAGCGGCGGCAACCAGGTGCGGGTGGCTTCACCCCGGGATGGGCTGGTGCCTTGACGCTGGTTGCCGCACCGCCAGCCTGCTAAGCAGACCCGCCGCGCCCTCTCTCTTTTACTTCCACCCAAACCCTTTATTCCAAACGTTCCACGCCATGCTCTACAACGCGCTCCAGCTCGCCCATGTCCTGTCCATCATCGTGTGGATCGGTGGCATGGTGTTTGCCCATTTCTTTTTGCGCCCCGCAGCGCAGTCGCTGGAGCCCCCGCAGCGCGTGCGGCTCATGCACGATGTGCTGCAGCGCTTTTTCGCCGCCGTGGGAGTGGCCGTGCTGGTGGTGCTGGGCAGCGGGCTGTGGATGATCGGCCGCGTGGCCAAACAAACTGTGCAGGCCGGGGGCAGCTTTGCCATGCCACTGGACTGGACCATCATGGCCACGCTGGGCCTGGCGATGATGGTCATCTTCGGGCACATCCGGTTTGCGCTGTTCCGACGCCTGCAGCGGGCGGTGGCTGCATCGGATTGGCCCGCCGGCGGCAAGGCCCTGGGCAGCATCCGCAGCTGGGTGGGCGTGAATCTGGCCCTGGGCGTGGTGATCGTGGTGGTCACGCTGCTCGTCTAACGGTGGGCGCCCGCAAGCGACCTGTTGGCCACCACACGCCCTGCGCTGTACCCCATTGATGAAACGCATTGCCTGGATCTCTTGTGCGGCCCTGGCCGTGTGCCTGCTCACCGCAGGCGCGGCCAGCTGGTGGGCGCAGCACCGCGTTGACAGTGCCCTGGCACAGACGGCACAACTGCAGCGCCAAGTGACCGAACTCAACAATGCGCTGCTGGGCTATACCCGCTACACCAGCTACCTCACCGCAGGCAAACAGACGCTGGCCGAGCAGATGAAGCTGCTCGCCGCCACCGTGGTCCGCGAAGAAGGAGCCACGCAGATCATCGAAAAATCGGTGCTGGGCATCGCATCCACCGGTGTAGTGGCCATCACCTACACCGCCGAATACGCCTTCGGCTTTGACCTGCGCCCCGAAAGCTACGAGCTGCACGCCACCGACAGCGGCATCGAGGTGCACATCCACCGCCCCGCGCTGGTGGCCGCACCAGCCGTTACCAACCTGCAGCACCGCATTCTCTCGGGCGGGCTGCTGACCGACAACAAAGGCGCTGTCATCAAGCTGAGTCAGGAGGCCGCCAAACGCGCTCGCCAGCAGGGCGAGGCCATGGCGTCCGATCCGGCCGTGCTGGCGCTGTGCGAAAAAAGCCTGACCGAGTTTCTGTACGGCTTTCTGACCAAACAGCCCGGCGTGAAGCACGTGCCGCGCATCCGCGTGGTCTACAAACCGTCGGCGTAGGGGCCTGCTCCTACCCCAATTCCCCACCCATGGGGCTGACCCTCATGGTCCTGAGTGCATTGCGGCCGTGCGCCACAGAGCGGTACGACCGCACGTACCATGGTGGACAAGGAGTTCCGACTTTGTTCCGTTTTTTCGAAAGCCGCCTTCCCCCCTATCCCCCCGCCGAACCTCACCTGCCCCCCAAGGACTTCATGGCCTTTGTGTGGGATGGCACCCGTGGCCTGCGTGGCTATGTGGCCGCCATGGCAGGCCTGTCTGCGGCCATCGCCATCTATGAAGCGCTGCTGTTTGCGGTGCTCGGCCATGTGGTGGACTGGATCTCCAGCACGGCTCCGGGTGCGCTGTGGGCCGAGCGCAAAGGAGAGTTGATGGGCATCACCGCCCTGCTCCTGGCCTCGGTGCTGCTGGTGGCCGTACAGACCAGCATCAAGCACCAGGTGCTGGCCATCAACTTCCCACTGCGCTTGCGCTGGAACTTTCACCGCCTGATGCTGGGCCAGAGCATGGCGTTCTACGCGGACGAGTTTGCGGGCCGCATCACCACCAAGATCATGCAGACGGCCCTTGCCGTGCGCGACATGATCTTCACGACCACCGACGTGGTGATCGGCATGGGCATCTACCTTGTCACCATCCTCGCGTTGCTGGCCGGGTTCGACGCGCGGCTGCTGGCGCCTTTTGCCGCTTGGATGGTGGCCTATGGCCTGGCCTGCTGGTACTTTGTGCCGCGCCTGGGCAAGGTGGGCAAGGCGCAGGCCGATGCGCGCTCGGTAATGACCGGGCGCATTACCGACGCGTACACCAACATCGCCACCGTCAAGCTGTTCTCGCACACGCGGCGCGAGTCTGAATTTGCGCGTGCCGCCATGGACGCGTTCAAGCTCACGGGCTATGCCCAGATGCGCCTGGTGAGCCGGTTCGAGATCGTGAACCACATCCTGGTGGTGGCCATGATCCTCAGCGCCTGCGGCACCGCGCTGTGGCTGTGGTCGGCGGGCGAAGTCGGTGCCGGTGCCGTGGCCGCCGTCACCGCCATGACCCTGCGCGTGTCGGGCCACGCCCACTGGGTGATGTGGGAGATGACCACCCTGTTCGAGAGCGTGGGCACCATCCAGGATGGCATCAACACGCTGACCAAACCCCGCACCGTGGTGGACGCGCCCGACGCTAAACCACTCGTTGTGACGCAGGGCGAAGTGCATTTTGAGGATATGACCTTTGCCTACGGCAGCGGCCCCGGCGCCCGCCCGGTCATCGACCGGCTCAACCTGACCATCCGCCCCGGCGAGAAGATCGGCCTGATCGGCCGTTCGGGCGCGGGCAAGTCCACGCTGGTCAACCTGCTGCTGCGCTTTCACGACGTGAAGTCCGGCCGCATCCTGATCGACGGGCAGGACATTGCCCACGTCACGCAAGACAGCCTGCGCCGCAACATCGGCATGGTTACGCAAGACACCTCGCTGCTGCACCGCTCCATGCGCGACAACATCCTGTATGGCCGCCCCGACGCCAGCGAGGCCGACCTGCACCAGGCGGCCGAGCGCGCCGAGGCGGCGGATTTCATCGCCACGCTCACCGACCTACAGGGCCGCACGGGCTACGAGGCGCACGTGGGCGAGCGCGGCGTCAAGCTCTCGGGCGGCCAGCGCCAGCGCGTGGCCATTGCACGCGTGATGCTCAAGGACGCGCCCATCCTGCTGCTGGATGAAGCCACCAGCGCGCTCGACTCCGAGGTGGAAGCCGCCATCCAGCAAAGCCTGGACAGCCTGATGCAGGGCAAGACGGTGATCGCCATTGCCCACCGCCTGTCCACCATCGCCGCCATGGACCGTCTCATCGTGATGGACGCCGGCCGCATTGTGGAAGAAGGAACGCATGCGCAGCTGCTGGGCCAAGGCGGTGTGTATGCGCGGCTGTGGGGGCACCAGAGTGGCGGGTTTCTGGGCGAATCGGAAGAGGACTGAGTCGCCCGCCGCGTCCGTTTTCGCCTGCGCGACACCTATATCTGCAGAACCTGGCGGCCGCGCAGGCAGGTCATCTATCGTTGTGCCATTCTCGGCCACCCTGCTCCGCGCGCTTCATGCCACCGAGCCCCGCAGGGCCCGGCGCGCCCAACGGTTGACAACTTGTCCGGTCGCTTTGATCACACGAGGCCTAGAATTTCTGGGTAGCCGTAAAAAGCGCGGCCCATATGCAGCTTCGCTCGTCCAATCGCAAAGCCCGGCCTTCCCGATTTCGCACCCCAGATATTGCACATGACCACTGACAACCATTGGGAAAAAGAAGTATTCGGAACTGTATGCTCCGACAACGCAAAAGAATTTCAGCGGTTATTGGCGACCAACCATAATTTCAGTTTCCGATTCCGAGGCGATTGGATCGATGGCGATGTGATCGATATCTATCAAAAATCCGTCGCCGAAGTGGTGGTCATTAAAAACGCCTTGCAGATCGGGGAAGTTTTCTTCGGTATGGAGGGCGTTGAAGCCCAGTTTGAATACAAGGCAGCCATTGCCTACGCTGTGCTCTTCGGAACACCCGACATGATCCGCCTCATGGTGCGCAAAGGCTTTGATCCCAACAAGAAGCGCCATACCGAGCCCCCGCTGCTGATTGCCGCGATCAAATGGGATTTCGAGGCATGTGAAGCGATGATGGCTTCTGGCCAGTGCAATCCCTATGTGAAGGATCAATATGGCCGTGTGGAGAAAGAAGACCGCCCGCTCTGTGAGGCCGCGCGCCAAGGGGGGCTTGACATTGTCAAGCTCATTGTTGAGTTCAAGAAAGACAAAAGAACGCTGGTTCGAGCCGCCATCGTGGCGGCCAATAACGGCCACGAGGAGGTTGCACTGTATCTGCTCGACCAACTTGCCAACGGCAGGAAAAAGGGCAGCACACAAGATTATCCATATCACATCATCATTCCTGCAGCTCGGCATGAAATGATGCGCATTGTGGAGCGCCTCATCAAGGAGGAGCCTCGCACGCTACATCTGGTCAACGCCAACGAAACCGCATTGTCTGTGGCATGCAAGTACAACAAGATCAACTTGGCGAAATACCTGATTTCCCAGGGTAGCGATGTTCACGCCACGGATGAATCAAAATATTATGTGTACACCGGCAGCGAGTTTATAGAATGCGGCGCGGAAGAGCTTTGGAACTCCCCATATGCACCACCGCCGCACGCGCATGAGATGAAAATCGCTCTGCCTTTAAGCCGCGAATCGCCGAGCAGCCCACTCGCAGAGGCCGCAGCGAGCGGAAATCTGGAGATCGTCGAGCTTCTGATCGCGAACGGGGTCGGTCCCGAAACGGCGTACATGAAGTCTGCAAGACGGCCTGGGCTTAAGCTGGAAATGACGTATGACGTACCCGCCATCGAACTGGCAAGGCACTTTGGCCACACATCCGTCGTTGACTACCTATCAAAGACGCGGGCCATCAACGAATCCCGGTAGCCCTCTGTAAACACTTCTCCCTGCCATCGGGCTTGACCCAGCCCAGCGGCATCGTTGTCGCCCAGGCGGCTGTGCGCAGTCGGTGCAACGCCTACTGTTGCAACCACACCCGGGCCACAGTGGCCCGGATCCTTTGGGAGACACTCCATGATCAAGGTTACCGCCGTGTACCGCTGGCGCGAAGGTGCGCATTTCAACCACGACTATTACCACTCGGAGCACATGCGCCTGGCCCGCGCCGCGCTGCAGCCGCTGGGCCTGGTGCGGCTGGAGAGCGACCGCGTGCTCTACCCAGGTGATCCGCGCCCGGGCCAGGTGGTGGCGCTGACCAACGCATTTTTCAGCGATCTTCAGCAAGCGCAGGCCGCCGCCCAACAGACGGCAGCGGTGCTGATGGCCGATGTGCCGAACTACACCAACATTGCCCCTGAGTCGTACATGGCGCAGTGGAATGAACACAGCCTGGCCAAAGCGGACTGACGACCACCGGGCACTGGGTGTCTATAAATTTTGAGTAAAAATGGGCTCTAGCGCTTATTCACAAAGCGCCAGCAGCTATCAATATAGAAGCAATCTATTGTTTGCCGCTGTACTTACATCAACCTTCTGCCCGCCATGATGAGCCCAGACACCGCCCCTATCCAAATGCCCATGTCCATGAACATGCCCATCCCCACCGGCGACCAGCTCAAGGCCGCGCGCGTTGCGGCGGGGCTCAGCCAGGCGCAAGCCGCCGAACTCATGGGCTATCCGCTGCAGACCGGCAGCCGGGGCGGCGTGCAGTCGCGCACCTGGCAGGCGCTGGAGAGCACCACCGACGAGCGCAACATGCAGGGGCCGGTGTTTGCGATGTTTTTGCTGCTCACGGGGCAACACCAGGATTGGGTCCTCGCCCCGCGCAAATTCGCGGGCACCGGCGCAGCAGCCGACGCACAGCCTGCGCAGCAATAAAAAAAGCGGAACGGCCCGAAGGCGGTTCCGCCAAGTCTTCACGGGGAGATAAGGGTTACCGGGTGGCTCAGTCCACCTTGATATTGGCGGCCTTGATAACCTGAGCCCACTTCTCGACTTCGGCCTTCTGGAACGCAGCAATCTGGGCCACGGTCATGTCGGCGGGCTCCATGCCAAAGCCCTTCAGGCGGGTTTGCATGTCCGGCTGGGCCAGGATTTTGCGGATCTCGTCGTGCAGGCGCGTGACCACCGGCGTGGGCGTGCCCGCCGGCACAAAGATGGCCTGCCAGGACTGCACCTGAAAGTCCTTCAGCTCTGCCACGCCCGACTCGGCCACCGTGGGCACGTCGGGCATGGAGGCTAGGCGCTGAGACGAGGTGACGGCAATCGCGCGCAGCTTGCCGCTCTGGATGTGCGGCGCTGCGACCACCGTGGTATCAAACATCATGTCCACTTGGCCGCTGATCACATCCTGGATGGCCGGGCCGCTGCCCTTGTAGGGGATGTGGGTGAACTTCACGCCCGACTTGTACGCCAGCAACTCCACGGCCAAATGCTGCGAGCTGCCTGTGCCGGCCGAGGCCGACGACAGGCCGCCTTGCTTGCCCTTCGCCCCCGCCAGCACGTCCTTGAGGGTTTTGTAAGGGCTGTTGGCCGCCACCACCAGCACGACCGGGTTGGTGCCGATCAGCGTGACGGGGCTGAAGGACTTGATGGGGTCGTAGCCCAGCTTGGGGTAGAGGCTCACGTTGATGGCGTGCGAGCTGACGGTGCCGCCCAGCAGGGTGTAGCCATCCGGCGCAGAGCGCGCAGCAGCTTCAGAACCGATGCTGCCCGCCGCGCCGCCCTTGTTCTCCACCACCACCGTGGTGCCCAGGGCTGTACCCAGTTGCTGGCCAATCAGCCGCGCCAGCGTGTCGGTGGTGCCGCCTGCGGCAAACGGCACCATGTAGGTGATGGGTTTGCCAGTGGGCCAGGTGCCCTGGGCTGTGGCGGGCAGGCTGACAAGGGTGCTGAAGGCTGCGGCCGCCAGGGCGGCGGTGTGGATGAGGGTTCTGCGTTGCATGGTGGTGTCTCCTGGGTGTTTTGTGGATGGTGAAAGGAACGGCGATAGAAAAACGGAGCGCAAAAAAGCCGGTGCGGCTGGCGCGTGCAATGCAATGGACGCTCAGGGCAGATCGACGATCTCGACCTAATTGGGGTTCTTGCCCACCGGCACCCGCGTGGGCGTGCCGGGGATGCCGGTGGCCGGGTCGATGGGGTGCAGCGCAATGTGGTGCGACTCCTGCCCTGCCGCGATCAGAAATCGGCCTGACGAATCCACCGCAAAACCGCGCGGTGATTTCTCGGTGGGCACCTGGCCCAGCGGCTGCAGCTGGCCGGTGGCAGCGTCGACGCGAAAGCTGCTCAGCGTGCTGGAGGTGCGCTCGGACGCATACAGCGTGCGGCCGTCGGGCGACAGGTGAATGTCGGCGGCCCAGGGCTTGCCGTTAAAGCCTGCGGGCAGTGCCGTGGTGCGCTGCACCGGGCGCAGCGTGCCGCGCTCCTTGTCGTAAGCCATCACATGTACGGCGGCATCCAGCTCGTTCAGCACATACATGGTGCGCTGGGCGGTATCCCACACAAAGTGGCGCGGGCCGGATTTTTCGGGAGCAACCTGCGTGAGCGCGGGTTCATGGGCGGTGAGCCTGCCGCTCTCGGCATCAAAACGCCAGGCCGAAAGGTTGTCGCCCCCCAGACTGGTGGCAAACACATGGCGGTTGGCCGCATCGGCGTGGATGGCGAGCGCGTGGGGCGCCGTGGGGATGAGCTGCTGCACCGCGCCCACCGCCCCATCCTTGCCAATGCTGTTGACCGTGATCTTGTGGCCGGGGTACGAGGCCGCAAACAGCCAGCGCCCCGTGGCATCGGTGTCGATGTTGGCCATGCTGTCGGCCAGCGGGGCCTCGCCCAGCTTGCGCAGCTTGCCGCTGGTGGGGTCGATCGCCAGGCTCACCACCCGGAACGGCTGCGAGCGCAGGGCCACATACAGCACCTTCTTGTCCGGACTCACGGCCATAGGCATGGCGGTGCCGCCCAGCGGCACGGTGTCTACCGGCTTGAGCGTGGCAGTGTTGCGGTCCAGTTCCAGCACCGAGACATCCTGGCTGTCCGCGTTGGCGACATACACCCAGGTTGCCGCCCAGGCGCCGGGGGTGGACAGCGCGGCAACGGCTGCCAGTGCCAGTTGTGCCACCCTGGTGCGTATGCGTGGTGTAGAGGTCATTGCCGTCTCCCGAAGGGGTCTGCGCGGTAGCAGGGCCTGGACCGCGGGTTGTGTGGGTGGATGGTCATCTGCCGGGCTGTGTGCTGAGGCACCCAGCTGTTGGCGGAGCGGTTGGGCTTTGTCATACGTTATATGTTGTCGTACAACAAGATCAGCATTGTCACCACAAGCCCGTCTTACACACGCAGGGATTACCCGAATTTCGACGAACAATCTGCAAGGATTCCCCACCTGCTTAGCAGAGGAGGAATGCGGTCAGGAAAGAGCTAGTGAAAACCCTCAATCCGCCCTAAGACCACCCAAAATTCTCACGACATGTATTGCCATTTTGCAATCTTAGTTGTACGATGACTAACAACATCACTCAGGAGACATTCCATGACCCTGCGCCGTAGAGCCGCCCTTTTCGCCTGTATTTCCACCCTGGCAGCGGCCTCCGCCACCGCACAAAGCGCTGACTGGCCCGCAAAAACCCTGCGCATCGTGGTGCCCTACCCGCCCGGTGGCAGCTCGGACATCATTGCCCGTTCCATCAGCCAGGCGATGTCCGAGGCGCTCAAGCAGTCCGTCATCGTGGAGAACAAACCCGGCGCCAATGGCAACCTGGGTGCCGACTTCGTGGCCAAGGCCGAGCCGGACGGCTACACCATGCTGCTGTGCGACGTGGGCGCGCTGGCCATCAGCCCTTCGGTCTATACCAAGCTGTCGTTCGACCCCTCCAAGGACCTGCGTGGCGTGACCATGCTGGCCTACTCGCCCCACCTGCTGGTGGTGCACCCCTCGGTGCCCGTCAGCAACCTCAAGGAGCTGGTGGCGTACTCGAAGAAGAACGACCTGAACTTCGCCGTCACCGCCACTGGCAGCGCCCCCCACGTCGCTGGCGTGGCACTGGAACGCGCCGCCGGTGCGCGCTGGCAATACATCCCCTACAAGGGCGGCGTCACTGCCATCCAGGACACCGTGGCCGGGCAGACGCAGATCCTGATGAACGGCATGCTCGCCACCCTGCCCCACGTGCAAAACGGCAAGCTCAAGGTGCTGGGCGTCTCCAAGGCCACGCGCATGCCGCTGATCGGCGACGTGCCCACCATTGCCGAGCAGGGTGTGCCCGGTTTCGAATCGGGCACATGGCAAGGCATTCTGGTTCCGCGTGGCACGCCGGAAGCCGTCGTGCAGAAGCTCAACAAGGCGCTGATCACCGCCATTCGCGCGCCCGAGATCCGTTCGCGCCTGGCCGGCCAGGGTGCCGAGGTGGTCACCATGACCCCTGCCGAACAAGACCAGTTCTTCGCCAAGGAGCGCGCCCGCTGGGCCACCGTGGTGAAGGCCGCCAACATCAAGCTCGACTAAGAAGGTGTCAGCGAACCCCTCATGCCCGCTCATCCCGCCAAAACACGCCCACTCGTCGTTGCAAATGCTCGCCATAGCCCGTGCTATGGCTGCGCTTTGCGCCTAGACCGGCCGCGTTTTGGCAGTCTGCTCGGACATGCGGTATTCACTCACACCTCCTCCCTCGCCTTCCCATTTCCAACTACCGCCCAGCACTGACATGACTCCGCAAGAACTCAAAACCATCATGGGCTCCGGCCTGCTGTCGTTCCCGATCACGGACTTTGACGAGCAGGGCGAATTCCGCCCCAAGACCTATATCGAGCGCCTGGAATGGCTGGCCCCCTACGGCGCCAGCGCGCTGTTTGCCGCCGGTGGCACGGGCGAGTATTTCTCGCTCTCGGGCCCCGAGTACGGCCAGGTCATCAAGACCGCAGTGGATACCTGCCGTGGCAAGGTGCCCATCATTGCCGGTGCCGGTGGCCCCACCCGCACGGCCATTGCCCATGCGCAAGAGGCCGAGCGCCTGGGTGCGCACGGCATCCTGCTCTTGCCCCACTACCTGACCGAAGCTGGACAGGAAGGCCTGATCGCCCATGTGGAGCAGGTCTGCAAGAGCGTGAAGTTCGGCGTGATCGTCTACAACCGCGACCGCACCAAACTCACGGCCGAGTCCCTGGCCATCCTGGCCGACCGCTGCCCGAACCTGGTGGGCTTCAAGGACGGCGTGGGCAACATCGAGGTGATGTCCTCCATCTACATGAAGATGGGCGATCGCTTTTCGTACCTGGGCGGCCTGCCCACGGCCGAGGTGTATGCGGCGGCCTACAAGGCGCTGGGCACGCCGGTGTATTCGTCGGCGGTGTTCAACTTCATCCCCCGCACGGCGATGGAGTTCTACAAGGCCGTGGCCAGTGACGACACGGCCACCCAGCACCGCTTGCTCAAATCCTTCTTCATGCCCTACCTGGCCATCCGCAACCGCGTGGAAGGCTATGGCGTCTCCATCATCAAGGCAGGTGCCCGCATCGTGGGCCACGACGGCGGGCCGGTGCGCGCGCCGCTGACGGACTTGAAGCCCAGCGAGATGGAAGAGCTCAAGGCGCTGATCGACAAGCTCGGCCCGCAGTAAGCACGGCCTGACAGATGCCTCCAAGGGCCTGGTTTTCCAGGCCCTTTTTTCAGCGATTCCACACACCACGCGCCTGGCCGTGCACGGGCGTGTGGTGCCAACGCGGCACGCCAACACACAACACCATCAGGAGACAGACAACATGCTCAAGACCCTCATCCTCGCCACAGCGAGCGCCCTGGCCCTTGTCACGCTGAGCGGCTGCGCCAGCCACGCGACCACCGCCGCAGCAACCCCTGCACCGGCCGCTTCCGAGCAGGCCGTGGCCGCCGCTGCCGAACGCCTGCGCTTGGCCATGATCGATCCCACGCCCGCTGCGCTGACTGCCCTCGTGGCCGACGACCTGAGCTATGGCCACTCGGGCGGCCGCGTGGACACCAAGGACAGCTTCATTGGCGATCTGGTGGCGGGCAAGTCGGACTTCGTGACCATCACCATCACCGACCAGATCATCAAGGTGGTGGGCAACTCTGCCATCGTGCGCCACACCCTCACGGCCGACACCAACGACTCGGGCAAGCCCGGCAAGGTGCAGATCAAGATCCTGGGCGTGTGGCAACAGCAAGGCGGCCAGTGGAAGCTGCTGGCCCGCCAGGCCGTGCGTGTAGCGGCATGATGTAGCCCGCAGGGCCGCCACGCGCGGCCCTTTGTTTTTATTCCGGCGCCCCCCGAAACCCTTCACAGCCCCATGACAGCTACCTCCCAGCCCCGCCTCCTGCAAATCGGCCGCCTGCCCTTGCCCGCCCTCGAAACCGAACTGGCCACGCGCTACAGCGTGGCCTGCCTGGCCGACCAGGCCGACCCGCAGGGCTTTCTGGCGGCGCACGGCGCGGAGTTTTCGGGCGTGGTCACCACGGCGTCCATCGGGCTCACAGGCGAGGTGATCGCCGCCCTGCCCCATCTGCAGGTCATCAGCAGCTTTGGCGTGGGCTTTGATGCGCTGGATATCGGCGCGGCCAAGGCGCGTGGCGTGCAGGTGGGCTACACGCCCGGCGTGCTCAACGACTGTGTGGCCGACATGGCGTTTGCGCTGATGCTGGACGTGTCGCGCGGCATTGCCGCCAGCGACCGGTTTGTGCGCCAGGGCCAATGGCCCAAGGCGCGGTTTGCGCTGGGCACGCGGGTGTCGGGCAAACGCCTGGGCATCGTGGGCATGGGCCGCATCGGCCAGGCCGTGGCCGAGCGCGCGGCGGGCTTCCGCATGGAGGTGGGCTACCACAACCGCCGCCCGGCCGAGGGCTGCGCGCTACCCTACTTCGAGTCGCTGACCGCACTGGCCGAGTGGGCCGACTACCTGGTGCTGACAGTGGCGGGCGGCGCGGGCACGCGCCACCTGGTCAACCGCGATGTGCTCGATGCCCTGGGCCCGCAGGGCTACCTCATCAACGTGGCGCGTGGCAGCGTGGTGGATGAGGCGGCGCTCATCGACGCCCTGGCCGAGCGCCGCATCGCCGGTGCGGGCCTGGACGTGTTCGACAACGAACCCCATGTGCCCGCCGCCCTGATGGCGCTGGACAACGTGGTGCTCACCCCCCACACCGCCAGTGCCACGCACGAAACCCGCCGTGCAATGGCGGACCTGGTGCTGGAGAACCTGCATGCGTTCTATACCTCGGGTGCCGTGCGGGTGCCGGTGCCAGGCACGGTGGCTGGCTGACCGTTGGTTTTTCAAGCTTTTCAGGCTGTTTGCGCGCGTCCATCATGCCTTTTTAGCTACCAAATAAATAGCATCAAGCTCCACACCCGGGCGCCCCTGCCTCACACCCGCCCCGCAAACACCTCCGGCCCCAGGCGGGGCTTGCGCGCCTTGCGCTCGAACAGCCACATGCCATACAGCGGCAGTGCCTCGGCCAGTTGCAGCGGCACCACCTGCTCTGCCGCAGCCCCCAGCAGCGCGGGGTGTGGCAGCACAGCCAGCAGGTCAGAGCCCACCACCAGGTTCAGCAGGCTGGCAAAGTCCGGGCAGCGCACGGCCATGCGCGGCGCGGGCATGCGCCGCACGCGGTGCGCCTCGGTCAGCACGTCCACCGGGCCGCTCACGCTCGGGCCCACACAGCCCCAGGCGGCGCCTTGCAAATCGGCCAGTGACCGGGCCTGCGCCAGCGGGTGGCGCCGCCGTGAATAAATTTGCGGCTGCAGCTCGTACAAGCGCCACTGCACCACATCCGGGTGGGCAAACTGGCGCGGCCGGGGCGCAATCACGGCGTCGAAACTGCCATGCAGCAGGCCCGTCAGCAGGCTCCCCTCGTCGGCGGTGGTCATCTCCAGTGAACGCTGAGGCTGCGGCAGGCACCAGGCCTCGTACAGCAGCGGCCCACAGACCAGCGCGGCGGAGGCCGTGAGCCCCACGCGCAACACCTTGCGGTTTGCAGCGCCCGCGCGGGTCAGCGGCAAGGCGTCGATGCGCTGGGCCAGCGGCGCGCCTTCTGCCACCACACGCCGGGCCAGGTCGGTGGGCACATAACGGCGCCCGTGGCGCACCAGCAGCGGCGCGTCAAACTGTGCCTGCAGCGCCTTCATGCCCTGGCTGATGGCGGGCTGCGACACCCCACAGGCCTGCGCCGCGCGCGCAAACGAGCCCTGGTCGATGACAGCTTGGAAGTAGTGCAGGTAGCGCAGATACATAAGCAGCTTTTATGTATGAGGCGCCATTGTCTCTTGTCGCAGCCGCCGGGCGCGGCGAAGCTCTGGGCTTCTTTCTCCACCACGCTCCTGCCCATGACCACGCCACTCGACACCGTCCGCACCTACCTCGCCCACCTGCACGCCAGCCATACCGACGGGCTGATCGGCTGCTTTGAAGACGATGGCGTGGTGCACTCGCCGTTTCTGGGCACGATGCGCGCCAGCGACTTTTTCCAAAAGCTCGCCCAGGCCTCCAGCCGCAGTGTGATCACCGTGCTGGATCTGTTCGTGTCCGCCCAGCCAGACAACGGCGGCGCCGTGCGGGTCGCCGCCTATTTCCGCTACGACTGGACCTTGAACGACGGCCGCGAGGTGACGTTCACCTGTGTGGATGTGTTCACCTTCGACGCGGACAGCACCCTCATTCGAGACATGAACATCGTCTACGACATCCACCCGCTGCGCGAGGAAGTGGGCGACAAGTATGCGCCTGATCCGGTCACAACAACTCCACGCCCTTGAGCGTGACAAAACTGGTCTCGCGCGTCACCTGCACAAAGTCCTGCAGGTACGGCTTGGCCGACAGGCTGGGCAGGCAGGCAGCGTGCAGCTCGCCGCGCAGGCCGTTGCTTCCGATGGGCCGAGCCGTCACATACCCCCGGTCCAGGTAGCTTTGCACCGCCCACAGCGGCAGCGCCGCCACGCCGCGCCCGCTGGCCACCAGCTGCAGCATGGCTACCGTCAGCTCGGTGGTGCGGCGCGGGGGGCGCACGCCGGCGGGCTCCAGCACCTGGCGGATCAAATCGAGCATTTCGTCGGGCACGGGGTAGGTGATGATGGTCTGGTCGGCAAAGTCCTGCGCCACCAGATGCGGCTTGGCCACCAGCGGGTGCGTGTTGGCCAGCAGCGCGCGGATCTCAAAGGCAAACAGCGGGTGGTAGTCCACGCCCGCCTCGTCGGCATCCACCTCGGACACGATGGCCACATCGGCCCGGCCCTGGTGCAGCAGGCCCACGGGGTCGGCATGAAAGCCGCTCACGATGTCCAGCTCCACCTCAGGCCAGCGGGTGCGAAACGCATCCATGGCGGGCATCAGCCAGTCAAAGCAGGTGTGGCATTCCACCGCAATGCGCATCTGCCCGCCCTGCCCCAGCACCAGGCGGGCAATGTCGCGCTCGGCCCCTTCCACCTGCGGCAGCACCACATCGGCCAGAGCCAGCAGCCGCTCGCCCACGGCAGTGAACTGCGGCGGCACCGATTTGCGCTCAAACAGCGGCTGGCCGTAGCGGTCTTCCAGCAGCTTGATCTGGTGCGACAGCGCCGACTGTGTGAGGTTGAGCAGTTGCGCGGCCCGCACCAGGCTGCCGCTGTCACGCAAGGCCACCAGGGTTCGCAGGTGGCGCACTTCCAGAATGGACTGGCTCATTATTAATTTTCAAGTTGATCAACCAAAACTTTCGTTTGAATAATAAACGAGCCAGCGCGACCATCGGTGCCTTCATTGCATTGCTCGATTCAGAAGAAGGAAATCACCATGTCGCTCGCCGCTCTCACCACTCGTCGCCCTGTGCTCACGCACACCCTGGGCTTTCCGCGCATGGGGGCGCAGCGCGCGCTGAAGTTCGCGCTCGAATCCTTCTGGCGCGGTGACAGCACCGAGGCCGATCTGCAGGCCACGGCCGCCCAGTTGCGCCAGTTGCACTGGCAGGCGCAGGCCGATGCGGGCCTCGGCTTTGTGACCGTGGGCGACTTTGCGCTGTACGACCATGTGGCCAACCACATCCAGTTGCTGGGCTGCGAGCCTGCCCGCTTTGGCTTTGACGCCCACACGCCTGAGTTGGCGCGCTACTTTGCAATGGCGCGGGGTGTGTCGGCGCACGCCTCAGACGACCACCAAGGCTGCAGCGCCGGTTGCCAAGCAAAGCACCCCACCGCAGGCCAGCCCGCACTGGAGATGACCAAGTGGTTCGACACCAACTACCACTACCTCGTGCCCGAGTTCAGCGCCCACACCCAGTTCCACCTGGCCAGCGAGCGCCTGTTTGCCGAGGTGGCCGAGGCCCAGGCACTGGGCCACCGCGTCAAGGCCGTGCTGCTGGGGCCGCTGAGCTTCTTGTGGCTGGGCAAATCCAAAACGGCGGGCTTCGACCGATTCAGCCTGCTGGAGTCCCTGCTGCCCGTGTACGAAGCCGTGCTGGCACGCCTGAAGGCCCAGGGCGTGGAATGGGTGCAGATCGACGAACCCATCCTGGGCCTGGACCTGCCCGACGTGTGGCGCCACGCCTTTGAGCCCAGCTACTGGCAACTCGCCCGCAGCGCGCCCAAGCTGCTAATGGCCACCTACTTCTCGCCCCTGGCCGAGAACCTGCGCCTGGCCTGCCAGCTGCCCGTGGCCGGCCTGCATGTGGACGCCGTGCGCGCCCCTGACGAACTGGTGGGCGTGGCCGACTGGTTGCCTTCGCACAAAGTGCTGTCGGTGGGCATCGTGGACGGCCGCAACATCTGGCGCACCGACCTGGATGCGGCGCTGCAAAAGCTGCGGCCCGTGGCCGACAAGCACCAGGGCGAGTTGTGGCTGGCACCGTCGTGCTCTCTGCTGCATGTGCCGTTCAGCTTAGAGGCCGAAACGCAGTTGGACGCCGAAGTGAAATCCTGGCTGGCGTTTGCGGTGGAAAAACTCGATGAGCTGCGCGTGCTTGCCACCGCCTTGTCGCAAGGCGAAGCGGCGGCAGACGACGAACTGCACGCCGCCCGCACCGCCCTGGCCGCCCGCCGCGCCAGCCCACGCGTGCACCGCGCCACCGTGGCGGCCCGCATTGCCGCGGCCGCGCCAGGGGCCGACCAGCGCGCCAGCGCCTTCCCTGCCCGGCAAAAGGCCCAGCGCGCACGGCTCAAGCTGCCGCTGTTGCCCACCACCACGATTGGCTCGTTCCCGCAGACGGCGGAGATCCGCGCCGCACGCGCCGCCTTCAAGCGCGGGGCACTGGATGCGGCCCACTACCAACAGAAGATGGAAGCTGAAATTGCCCTGGCTGTGCGCAAGCAGGAAGCCTTGGGGCTGGACGTGCTGGTACACGGCGAAGCCGAACGCAATGACATGGTCGAATACTTCGGCGAGCAGCTCGACGGCTTTGCCTTCACCGCCAACGGCTGGGTGCAGAGCTATGGCTCGCGCTGCGTGAAGCCGCCCATCATCTACGGCGACGTGGCTCGCCCTGCGCCCATGACCGTGGCGTGGACGCAGTACGCGCAGAGCCTCACCGCCAAACCCATGAAAGGCATGCTCACCGGCCCCATCACCATCCTGCAATGGAGCTTCGTGCGCGACGACCAGCCCCGCGCCACCACGGCCGACCAGATCGCCTGGGCCATCCGCGACGAGGTGTGCGACCTCGAAGCCGCCGGCATCGCCATCATCCAGATCGACGAGCCCGCCATCCGTGAAGGGCTGCCGCTGCGCCGCGCGGGGTGGAAGAGCTACCTGGAGCGCGCCACGCGCGCCTTCCGCATCAGCGCCAGCGGCGTGCGCAACGATACGCAGATCCACACGCACATGTGCTACAGCGAGTTCAACGACATCCTGCCCGCCATCGCGGCCATGGATGCGGATGTGATCACGATTGAGACGAGCCGCTCGGACATGGAGCTGCTGCAGGGCTTTGGGGACTTCAAGTACCCCAACGAGATCGGCCCCGGCGTGTATGACATCCACTCGCCCCGTGTGCCCGGAGTGCAGGAGATGGCCGCACTGCTGGAAAAAGCCGCCGAGGTGGTGCCCGTGGAGCACCTGTGGGTGAACCCCGACTGCGGCCTCAAGACTCGGGGCTGGCCCGAGACCGAAGCCGCCCTGCGCCACATGGTGCAGGCCGCGCAGGAAGTGCGCGAGCGGTTGCTGGAAGAGGCGGCGCTGGCCTGACGGCCCCCCGGTTCAGCCAGCAGCGCGCTTCATCTCGGCCAGCTTCACCAGCACCTGCAGCGCGTGGTTCAGCGGCGTCGGCACGCCCAAAGCGGCGCCGCGCTTGACCACGTAGCCATTCAGGTGGTCGATCTCGGTGGGTTTGCCACGCGCCAGGTCCTGCGCGGTGGACGAGTACTGGCCCGGCATGGTGCTGGCAATGCCGCGCACCGCCGCCTGCACATCGCCCGGAATCGTCACCCCGTCAGCAGCCGCCACGGCCAGGCACTCGGCCACGATGTCGGCAATCACCTGCGTCACGCCGGGCACCTGCACCAGCGGACCATAGGGCTGCTGCGACAGTGCCGACAGCGCGTTGTAGGCGCTGTTGAGCACCAGCTTGGCCCAGAGCGCGCCGCGCACGTTGTCTGACACCTGGGTGGGAATGCCCGCCGCCGTGAGCTGGCGGGCCACCTCGTCGCTGCGTGGCGAAGGTGCGATCACCAACTCGCCCCGGCCATGGTGTACCACGTGCCCGGGGCCGCCCATGGCAGTAGCCACATAGACCACAGCGGCTGCCACGGGGGTGCTGGCGTGCAGCACGGCGCGCACGCGCTCGTCGTTGTCCACGCCGTTCTGCAAGGTCAGCACCAGCGCGCCGGAGGCCAGGTGGGGGCGAATCTGCTGCGCCGCGTCTTCCGAGTCGGACGACTTCACGCAGAACAGCACCACGTCCGCGCCGTGCACGGCGCTGGCCTCGGTGCTGGCCGCCAGGGGCACTTGCACGTCCATTTCCGCCGTCTGCAGCCGCAAACCGTTGTCCCGTATCGCCAGCACATGGGCCGGCCGCCCGATAAGCGTGACGGCATGGCCCGCCCGGGCCAGCAAGGCGCCAAAGTAGCAGCCTACGGCGCCCGCGCCCATCACAGCAAAACGCAGCGGTGGGATGGCGGAAGGGGCGGATGCGAGCAAGGGAGATTCGGTCATAGGGCAGTCTGCAGGCTGAATCAGTGGGTGAATGAAGGTTTGAGCGCGCATGGTATCGCCCTATACCCTTACACGGAGAGAGTGAGGCCGGCAGAGCACTTTGCTTTCACGCCCTGATTGGCGCAAAATGCGCCAATCAGGAGATAGCCATGTCCGCCACTGCCTTTTCTTCCGTCAAGCTCCCCGCCCACCTGGTGGAGCAGGCCCGCCAGGCCGCGCAGCCCATGCGCCGCTCGGTGGCCAGCCAGATCGAATACTGGGCCACGCTGGGCCAGATCGTGGAACACACCGGCCTGAGCGTGCAGGAAGCACGCAGCGCCATCGAGCAGTACGAAGCCGCAGCGGCGCGCACCGCCACCCTGGCGGCCCCCACGTCGGTGGACGCCCTCACCGCCCGCCTGCTGGCAGCCCAAACGCGCGGCACGCTGGCCCAGCGGGTGCGTGAGGTGGTGCTGGAGAACCAGGCCAAAGCCGCCACCCCTGTCGCCTCACACTGAATGGTGCCCCCCGCCCAGCAGCCCTTCTCACCACCCCGCCACAATACGCCACCCCGCTGGTTCCACCTGCTGGCAGGCCCGAACGGGGCGGGCAAATCCACGCTGTACCGCGCCCTGGTGCGCGAAGGCATCCTGGGTCCGCCGCTGGAGTTTGTGAACGCCGACCTGTATGAACAGGCGCACCTGCAGCACATTGCTGACCCCGAAGCCCGGTCCGAAGTCGCCCGCCAATGGGCCGATGACCGCCGCGCCACCTTGCTGCGTGAAAGCGCCGACTTCGCCAGCGAAACCGTGTTTTCGCACCCTTCCAAACTGGAACTCATCGAAGAAGCCCAGCGCTGCGGCTACACCGTGGCCCTGTACATCGTGGCGCTGGACGACCCGGCCCGGCTGCTGGCCCGCGTGGCGAAGCGGGTGCGCGAAGGTGGGCACCCGGTGCCGCCCGAACGCATCCTGGCCCGCTACCCCCGCACCATGGACAACCTGGCCCAGGCCGTGCGACAGGCGGATGTGTCCTATCTGTATGACGCTGCCGAGGCCACCGGCACCGGGCCGCAGCTGGTGGCCGTGTGCTCCCCCGCCCAGGTCACGCCCTTGGCCCAGCCGCTGCCCGCCTGGGCGCAGCGCCTGACCGGTCAATAGCCGATACGTCCACGCGCTGCACGGGCCTGCGCGGGCGGCCCACTCTCATCTGCTGTACCGTCGGCTCAATGCCAAATTGGTGCCCTGCGCACGCCTGTATTCATCCGCAGCTATTTCTTTGATAGCAACCATGACCCCGTAAAAACCCTGAGTACATCGCGGGTGTTATCTATTTGCCAAGACAATCATTGTCTAGTCAATTAAATTCCCCTTCCATGACTTCCAACACCTCCTCGCCGTCGCAGCCCGGCCCGGGCTTCTACAGCCCCCACCAGCTTCAGCCCGAAAACAGCGTGGGCTACCTGATGCGCAAGGTGATGACGTCCATCCGCACCCAGGCCGATGCGCAGCTGTCCACCCACGACCTGACCTACGCCCAGTGGCTGCCGCTGTTCAAGATCTCGCGTTGCCCCACCACCACCGTGGCCAGCCTGGCGCGGGACCTGGAGACCGACCCGGCCTCCATGACCCGCGCGCTCGACCGCCTGGAGGCCAAGGGCCTGGTGGCACGCGAGCGCTCCACCACCGACCGCCGCGTGGTGCAACTGGCGCTCACCCCCGAGGGCGACAAGGTAGCCGCCCAGGTGCCCCCGGTGCTGGCCGACGTGCTCAACGGCCACCTGAGCGACTTCACCCATGACGAATGGCAACTGCTGCTGCGCCTGCTGCGCCGCATGCTGGCCAATGGCGAAGCGCTGCGCCAGCAGCGCGGCGCAGACGCCGACTGAACGCGCAGTCCACACCGTTTTCCTCCACACAACACCCCAAAACCATTCTGGAGAACCCCGTGAACACCCCATCCCCCCTGCCCTCTACCCGCTCGGCCCTAGCCGCCCATTTCGCGGTATCGGCCCTGGCGCTGGCCGCTGCGCTCCTGCTGGTCGGATGCGCCAGCCCCGGCCCGGCCCACACGCCGCTGGCGCAAACCACCCCTTCGGCCGCGGGCCTGAACGCCGCAGCCACCGACACCGCCGCCCCCAGCCAGTGGTGGAAAGCGCTGGGTGACGAGCAGCTCAACACCCTGATCGACCAAGCCCTGCAAGGCAACCCCAGCCTGGCCGTCAGCCGCGCGCGGCTGGAGCAGGCCGTGGCACTGAGCCAGGTGCGCGAGGCGGCCAACGGCCCGCAGGCCACGCTGGGCGTGGACGCCACCCGCCAGCGCTACACCGCCAACGGCCTGGTGCCCGCGCCGGTGGCAGGCAACACCTACAACAGCGGCACCGTGCAGGCCTCACTGAGCTGGTCGCCCGACTTCTTTGGCCAGCACGCCGCCGAGCTGCAGGCCGCCCTGGGCCAGGCGCGCGCCGCCCAGGCCGATGCGGCTGCCGCCGCCAACACCCTGGCTGCCCAGGTGGGCCGCAGCTATGTGGCGCTGGCCCGGCTGGTGGCACAGCGCGACGTGGCCACGCGCGCGCTGGCGCAGCGGGAAGAACAACGCAAGCTCACCCAGGAGCGCACCGCCGCAGGCCTGGACAGCCAGGTCGAGCTGACCCAGGCCCAGGCCGCTGTGCCCGACGCCCGCACACAAATCGAAGCGCTCGAAGAGCAGATCACCCTGGGCCGCCGCCAACTGGCCGTGCTGACCGGCCAGGCGCCCGATGCGCTGCCCACGGTCACGCCGCAACTCGCCACCCTGCAGCCCACCGCCGTGCCCGAGGTGCTGGGCGCCGACCTGCTGGGCCGCCGCCCTGACGTGGTAGCCGCGCGCTGGCGCGTGGAAGCTGCCACGCAAAGCGTGAACAGCGCACGCAGCGAGTTCTATCCCAACATCAACATCGGCGCCTTCATTGGCCTGAACTCGCTGGGGCTGGACCGGCTGTTCAACGGCAGCTCGCGCCAGATGGGCGTGACGCCTGCGCTGCGCCTGCCGATCTTTGACGGGGGCCGCCTGCGCGCACAGCTGGGCGGCCGCGCTGCCGAGCTGGACGCCGCCATCGCCCAGTACAACGCCGCCGTGCTCGATGCGGTGAAGGAAGCGGGCGACGCCGTGGCCTCCATCCAGTCGCTTACCCGCCAGCAGGCCTTGCAGGACGAGGCCGTGGCCAGCGCCGAAAAAGCCTACCGCTTTGCGCAAGAGCGCTACCGCGCAGGCCTGGGCAACTACCTGGTGGTCCTGTCCACCGAAAGCCAGGTGCTGGCCCAGCGCCGCCTGGCCGTGGACCTGCGCGCCCGCCAGCTCGACACCCGTCTGGTGCTGATGAAGGCCTTGGGTGGCGGCTGGACGGACGACACAGCGGTGCTGCACACCGCTGCGAAATAAGCGCAAAAGTCCAACGCAGAGACCCAAACGCTGCCCCTTCATGCACACCCCCACCCGTTCACGCTGAGCTTGTCGAAGCGCCCCACACGGCTTCGACAAGCTCAGCCCGAACGGTAAGAGGGGACAAACAAAACCACACAACAACACATTCCCGAAAGACCACCGCCATGACCGCCCACAGCGAACCCCTCACCGCCAACGAAGCCAACACCGCCCGCCGCCGGGGCCTCACCCTCATTGCCGCCGCCGTTGCGCTGGTGGCCATCGGCTGGGGCGGCTGGCACTGGGCCAATGGCCGCCATGTGGAGACCACCGACAACGCCTATGTGGCGGGCAACGTGGTGCAGATCACGCCGCAAGTCGGCGGCACCGTGGTGTCCATCGGCGCGGACGACACTGATTTTGTGAAGGCCGGCCAGGTACTGGTCAAGCTCGATCCGGCCGACGCCCGCGTGGCGCTGGAGCAGGCCGAGGCCCAGCTGGCCCAGACCGTGCGCGAAGTGCGCACGCTGTATGCCAACAACGCCACCCTGAAGGCGCAGGTCAGCCTGCGCAGCGCCGACCTGGCCCGCGCCCAGGCCGATGCCGCCCGCATGCAGGACGACGTGAACCGCCGCGCACCGCTGATGGCCAGCGGCGCCGTGGGCAAGGAAGAGTTCCAGCACGCCACTGCCCAGCTGGCAGCCGCCAAGAGCACCGTGGCCGCCGCCCAGTCGGCCGTGCTGGCCGCGCAAGAGCAACTGGCCGCCAGCCAGACGCAGACCGAGGGCACCTCCATCGAGCAGCACCCCAACGTGCAGCGAGCCTCGGCCCGCGTGCGCGAGGCCTACCTGGCTGTGCAGCGCGCACAACTGGTCGCCCCGCTGGATGGCCATGTGGCCAAGCGTGGCGTGCAGGTGGGCCAGCGTGTGCAGGCGGGGGCCCCGCTGATGACGCTGGTGCCACTGAACGACCTGTGGGTGGACGCGAACTTCAAGGAAAGCCAGCTCAAGACCCTGCGCATCGGCCAGCCCGCCGAGCTGGAGGCCGACGTGTACGGCACCAAGGTCACCTACCACGGCACCGTGACGGGCCTGGGCGCGGGCACCGGCGCCGCCTTTGCGCTGCTGCCTGCGCAGAACGCCACCGGCAACTGGATCAAGGTGGTGCAGCGCGTGCCCGTGCGCATCGCGCTCGACCCCAAGGAAGTGGCGGAGCACCCCCTGCGCGTGGGCCTGTCGATGGAAGTCAAGGTGGGCACAGCAGACCAGAGCGGCAAGACGCTGGCCGACACGCAGCGCACCACGCCCGTGGCTGCCACCGCAGTATTCGATGAACAGTTCAAGGCTGCCGACGATGAGGTGGCCCACATCATCGCCGCCAACCTGGGCCGTAGCGGCAAGGCGGCCGTGGCCGTGGCGTCGCCCAAGGTGGGCAAGGCGCCCGCGCAAAGCCAGCAGCAACACGCCTCGGCCCCGGTGGCCTCGGCAGTGCAGTCGCCTGTGGTGCAGTAAACGGGGTGGATAGCGCATGACCGCCGCCAACCCCACTGCAGACGCAGCCGATCAGGCGCCCGCGAAGGCGGCGCCCGCAGCAGCGCAACCACCGGCCCCCGCCGCCTACCCACCACTGCAAGGCACGGCCCTGTTGCTGGGCACGCTCTCGCTGTCGCTGGCCACGTTCATGAACGTGCTGGACTCGTCCATCGCCAATGTCTCCATCCCCGCCATCGCCGGTGACCTGGGCGTGAGCCCCGGCCAGGGCACCTGGGTCATCACCAGCTTTGGCGTGGCAAACGCCATCTCGGTGCCACTCACCGGCTGGCTCACTCAGCGCTTCGGCGCGGTGCGGCTGTTCACCATGAGCGTGATGCTGTTCGTGCTCACGTCATGGCTGTGTGGGTTTGCCTCATCGCTGGAGATGCTGGTCTTCTTCCGCGTGCTGCAAGGTCTGGTGGCTGGGCCGATGATCCCGCTGAGCCAGACACTGCTGCTCGCCAGCTACCCCAAGGCCCTGGCGGGCACCGCCCTCGCCTTGTGGGGCGTGACCACGCTGGTCGCACCCGTGGTGGGGCCGCTGCTGGGCGGGTGGATCACCGACAACATCTCCTGGCCGTGGATCTTCTACATCAATGTGCCCGTGGGCCTGATGGCCGGGCTGCTCACCTGGGGCATCTACCGCAAGCGCGAGACCCCCATCCGCAAGCTGCCGATTGACACCGTGGGCCTCAGCCTGCTGGTGCTGTGGGTGGGCGCGCTGCAGCTCATGCTCGACAAGGGCAAGGAGCTGGACTGGTTTGCCTCGGGCGAGATCATCACCATGGCCGTCGTCGCGGTGGTGGCCTTTGCCGTCTTCCTGGTGTGGGAGCTGACCGAGAAGCACCCGGTGGTGGACTTGAAGCTGTTCAAGGGACGCAACTTCACCTTTGGCGCGCTGGCGCTGTCGGTGGCTTATGCGCTCTTCTTCGGCAACGTGGTGCTGCTACCGCTGTGGCTGCAGCAGTGGATGGGCTACACCGCCACCTCGGCCGGCATGGCGCTGGCGCCGGTGGGAATTTTTGCCATTTTGCTCACACCGCTAGTCGGCAAAAAGGTGGGCCAGTGGGACCCGCGCCGCATGGCCACGGGCGCGTTCATCGTGTTTGGGGTGGTGCTATGGATGCGTTCGCAGTTCACGGTGCAGACGGATTTCATCCACATCCTGATCCCCACCCTGCTGCAGGGCGCGGCCATGGCGTTCTTCTTTATCCCGCTGACTACCCTGACCTTGGCGGGTATCGCGCCAGAGCGTATCCCCGCCGCAGCGGGCCTGAGCAACTTTGTACGCATCACCGCTGGGGCCATGGGCACGTCGATCGCCACCACGCTGTGGGAGAGCCGCGCCGCCATGCACCACGCGCACCTGACCGAAGGGCTGGTGCAGGGCCAGGGCGTGTTTGCACAGACGCTGGACAACCTCACTGCGTCCGGCCTCACGCAGATGCAGGCGCTGGCGCAGATCAACCGGCTCATCGACCAGCAGGCGTTCACACGTGCGGCCAACGACATCTTTCTGGGCTCGGCCGGCTTGTTCCTGCTGTTGATTGGGCTGATCTGGCTGACCCGCCGCCCCGCCAGAACGGGGGGCGCAGGCGCTGCAGATGCCGCTGGGGCGCACTAATCTGAGCCAAATTGGCCTCTAGCGCTTATCCATAAAGCGCTAGCAGCTATATTTTTAATAGCACTTTATCTTTTCCCATCAGCACGACCTCAGCCCTCCATCCCACACGGCGTGTCGGAAAACCCTGACCACCGTGCGGGCGTGGCACCTGCGGGTAGCGCGCTGGATGCACCCAACAATGCATTCACCGCAACCCACAACAAGGAACCGCCATGTCACTTTCGCTGATTCTCCTGATCGTCCTGATCCTCATCCTGGTCGGCGCACTGCCCACCTGGGGCCACAGCCGCTCATGGGGCTACGGACCCAGCGGCGGGATTGGCCTGGTGGTGCTGATCCTGGTGATCTTGCTGCTCATGGGTCGGATATAGACCTCTGACCGCACTGCGCACATGCCGCCAGCCCCTGAAAAGTGAGCAGCGGCCACCGCAAAAAGCACAACGGCCCTTCTCGGGCCGTTGTGCCTTTTTGTGAACGGAACCGCGTATCGCGCCCAGACGAAGCCGCCGCTTACGCCACCCCAGCCCGCTTGGCGCCTGTCGCGGCAAACGCGGTCGAAAACGCAGCAAACTCCTTGTCCGCCACACTGCCATCGGCATTGCCACTGCGATCCATCAACTGCATCACGGCCTGCGAGAAGTCGCTGCCCGCCTGGGCGCCCTTGGTCTTGGCCAGGCCCTTCAAGAATTCATCCTGCGTGATGGAGCCGTCCTTGTTCGCATCAAAGCCCGCCGTCAGCTGCAACTTTTGCGCATCGTCGGCGCCAAAACGGGTCAGCAGTTCCTGAAAATCCTGAGTGGACACCGGGCGGCCCGACAACGCGGCCGACGCTGCATTGGCGGCCGAACCCGCGCTGCCGCGTGCCACCGCACCCAGGGCGTTCTCCAACTTGCCCTGCGACACCAGGATGCCCTTGCCTGCAAAGCCCGCCAGGGCCTCCGCCTGCGGGCTCAGGGTGAGCACGGCAGACGGCTCAGGCTCCACATCAGCCCCGCTGCGCCGCGACGCAGACGACTTGCCAGGGCCACCGGCGGTGGCGTTGAAAATCAAGGAGGCGACCGAAGCCAGGCCAGAGATAAGGGGGGACATCGCTGTGAACTCCTGTGTGGCGAAAGCCCAGGTGCCTGCGTCAAAAGGACAGGCCACCGCTTCGCCCAGTGAACTGAGGGTACGCGACCCCCATTGCTGCAATGCCCGGATGAAACTGGGTAAACCGCGTTACTTCAGCACGTAGCTGGCCAGCACAGACTGCACCTCATAGATGCTGAGCTTCTTGTTGAACCGCTTTTGAAACGGCGCTGCTGAGCCGGATATCCAGATTTTGAGCTCTGCATCCAGATCGAACGTGCCACCGGTCTCGATGCTGAAGTGCGTGATGCTCTTGTACGGGAGGGAGTGGTATTCGACCTTGCTGCCCGTCATGCCCTGCTTGTCCACCAGTACCAACCGCTTGTTGGTAAACACAAAATAGTCGCGGATCAGTTGGTAGGCATGCTCCACCACCTCCCCCGGGGCCAGGATGCGGCTGAATTCCTCCTGAATCTTGGCAGCATCAATCTTGGATGCGTTACCCATCACGCCATCAAGCAATCCCATGTTTTGTGCTCCGGTGAAGTCGTTGGATCGCGTGTTGTACCTCAACGGCTATGAATAGCCAGGCCCAAAGGCCACAAACTCCCCCACCAGCTGGCCCGCAGGCTGCCCCTGGTAGTGCAGCGCGGAAGCCTGCGCGATCCGCCCTAGCCCCTTGCGCTGCAGCATGCGGGTGAACGGCTGCCAGGTCTCTGGCGCAGGAGCCTGGGCCACGGCGGTGAAGGTGCCGTCGATGGGTGCCAGATAGTCCATGGTGTTGCGCTGAATCACCAGGCGGCTGCCCAGCCCCTCGGCCGACAGCCGCAGGTGCAACATCGACCACGCAGCCAGGATGGCCACGGCCGATGCGCTACCACCAAACACCGTCTCGCGGTGGTTGATGTTGGGAGCCAGCGGCGCGCTCAGCACCACCTGGTGCGGCGATGCCTCGACCACGGTGACTTCCATGGCCTGGGACAAGGGGATGTGCTGGTGCAGATAGGACTGAAGTTCGAGAGGGTTCACGGCTTGGCGTCAGAGGGTCAGAGGGTCAGAGGGTGACGAGATGGAGACGAAACAGGACGCTCACGGAAACTGCCCGGCCCCCGCGACCACAACTCCGTCAGAGGGCTCTGGCAGCGTGTCGATCAACGTGGCGCCGCCCAGAGCGGTGATGCGAACCTGCAGCGGGCCTGTGGCGATCGCGCTGGGGTGGACGAAGTAGTTGTAGTCGGTCCGCGTCACCGCAATCCAGTCCGCGCTGCCGCTGGGCTTGATCTCCAGCCCGGTGATGGGCAGGCGGTGGTTGCGCACCTGGATGGCCACCCACCAGCGGCTGCTGCCCTCCTTGTAGCGGTAGCTCACCGGCCCGGTCACATCCCCCGGCACCACATGCCAGCGGATGGGAACACGGCCTGCGACGGGGTCGGCAATGCGGGCGAATGCGGACTCGCTCAGGTCCAGGTCACCAGACTTGCACTCGGGACACTGGTCGGTGATGCGCACGGTGACGGCCCCCTTGGGCCCGGTCACCGCCACAAACTGGCCGCAGACGGCACTGCCCGCGTAGTCAGGGCCGTTCATCGCCGCCACCATGAGGTTGTCGGGGCTCGCGTCGAAAGTGCAGTTGCCCTCGCCCGTGGCGCCGTAGAACGTGCCTTCGCCGGTGTAGGTGGGCGACAGCGCACCGGGCATGGACGGTGCAGGGGATGCCCCCGGTGCGGGCGCCGGGGCCGGTGCCGGAGATGGCGCATCGGCACCTGCGGTGGGTCCGTCGGCCGAGCCGCCGCCACCGCAGGCAGCCAGGGAGACCAGCAAAAGCAGTGCGGTGAGCCGGACCCAGCGGGTTGGATGGGCCTGAGAATTTTGGGGAGTCATCGTCGTCATCCTGTGGTGAGGGCAGTGTGTTGATGGGCACCAGCCGTTCCATCCGTTTTTTGCGGGGGAGTATCGCGGTGCACGATGTGCAGAACGCCTGCGGGCTCCTGCTTCAAAAAGTCGCCAAGGAATGCCCGCAGAAAAGCAGGCCGAATATCCAAGCCGGCCAGCTCGGCAGCAGAAAACCAAGCAAACACCAGCCTGCGAGCGCCCTCCACGCCGTCATAGGGGCCATCAGTCGCTGCCAACGGGCTGCCGGGCAGAGGGCTGGCGCGCAGATACAGCCCGATCTCGTGGTACGACACGCCCCCATAGGCAAAAAAATTCTCAGCCACCACGGCCAGGGAGCCCACGGCGATGCACGTGCCCCTGTCCGCCCCCAGCTCTTCTTGCAGCTCGCGCGCCAGGGCATCGCACGCGCTCTCCCCAGGCTCGATCGCGCCGCCGGGCAGAGCCCAGAAGCTGTCGCCGTCCAGCTGGTGCAGCAACACCCGTCCGCCGTGGGTGACGAGGGCTGCGGCGCGGTGGCGCACACACCAGGGTGGAGTGGATGGAGGCAGGCTTGGGTCAGGCATGGGAAATCAGCGTGGGGCGAAGGACAGCAGCGAGGCGATCCTATCCACTTGCGCCCGCTGGTCCACTCCCGCCGCCGATCAGCTTGAAAGCAATCGCAACAAGGCATGCCACGGTGCGTGGCGCTTCATGTTGCGCGTGCCCAGGGCACCACCACCCGGATGCAGGTGCCGCCGTGCTCGCCCTGGAGCACCTGCAAATCTCCACCCGCCAGCGTTGCCCTGTGCGCCATCCCTGCCATTCCTTTGCCAGTGGCCACCGTGCTTTGCGGCCCCGGCGGCTCCATACCCCGGCCGTTGTCGCGGATTTCCATGCACCAGGCCCCGGTGTCCGGGAGGTTCCTCGCGCGCACCTCGATCTCGGTGCCCTGCGCATGTTGCAGCGCATTGCTCAAGGCCTCCTGAACAATGGCTACGAGATGGGTCGTGCTCTCCGGGAGCGGAAAATCTGCACATGGGGGCGTTTCAACATCCCACAGCATGCGGATGCCGCGCTGCGCCAGCACAGGACAGATGCGGTATCTCAGCTGCGCCAGGCGATCCGCCAGCGGTGCGTCCGCACTGTCCATGGAATCCACGATCAACCGCAGGTCGAGCAGGCACTTCTCCAGCGCCGCATGAAGCGCGGGCTCGCGGAGCTTCGAAGATTCCAGCAAGACCAGGGCGCAGACCAGTTGGGCGCCCAGGTTGTCATGCAGATCCCTGGCGATGCGCCGCCGCTCGGCGAGGACCTCCATACTGGGCCGCGGGCTGAGCCGGGGGCGCCACTGCAAGGCCCTGGGCAGTTGCACCAGCAGCATTGCACCAAGCCCCATGGTCGCGCCCACCACAGCCATCTCCCACCACCGCTGCATTGACGAACTTACGGACCCGATCCAGTGAAATGCCACGGCAATCAATGCCATCTGTAGTAGCCAGATACCAATGCAGACGACGGCAAACCATGGTGGGCGGGTGCGAAACATAAGGGCATCTGCCTTTCCGGGACCTGCACATCTACAGCGGCTCCCTCCTATGAACGCTCGCTAAAACAGTCCCCGCAGCGAGGCAAAACGCACCGCTTGCGCGCGCGTGCGCACCTGCAGCTTGCGGTAAATGTTGCGCAGATGGGTGTTGACTGTCATGCCGCTGATCAGCAGGCGCGAGCCCACTTCGGCGCTGGTGTAGCCGCTGGCCACCATGCGCAGGATTTCTTTTTCGCGCTCAGACAGGCGCTCTGCCTCGTCGGGTTGTCGTCGCTTGGTCTCGGCTCCGTGGATGCGGTCAAAACGCTGCAGCAGCCTGCGGGCCAGGTTCGGCGTGATGGATGCGCCACCGTTGGCCACCTGCAGCACCGCCATCGAATAGTTGCGAAACCACGAGTTCTTGGCCACGTAGCCTGCAGCTCCCAGTTCGAATGCGCGCATGACCTGCTCGTCGTTTTCCATGACCGAAATGACCACGGCCTGCGCAGAAGGCCGCGCCGACTTGAGGAGCCCCAGCAAATCAAAGGCATCGCCATCGCCGAGATTGAGGTCCACCAGCAGCACATCAAAATCATGCTGCTTGATCGCTCTGCGCCCTTCCCGCACGCTGCCGGCCTGCGCAACGAGCAGGGTGCGGGGATCTGCCATCAGCTCCTGGGCGATGACAAGGCGGATATGCGGGTCGTCGTCCACCAGAAGCACCCGCACCGGGCTGGCCTTTTGCCCCGTGAGAAAGGCAGGCCACACAGAAGGCGGGCTGTCAAAAGTGTCGAATTGCCCGGATGACCACTGCGGCGCTGGCATTGCATCTGCAAAGGGTAAGCAGGCCAACGCCGGCACGGGCGGGTTCGGAGAGTTGTCAGGCTGCCAGTTGCTCATCACTAGAAACTCCTGCGGACTTGGTCCATTGCGACTCAATGACGGTTTTCGCTGCTGTATCTCAGTACGAGGCTCCAAAGCCGACGCGGCTTTCAATTCCATTTTTTCCGCGCGCCACCCCAAGGTGCTGCGGCGCATCAAGATGCGGCAAAAAAAGATTGAAATCTATAACTAATTGTGAACTTCACAAACTTCACAAATGGTTACTACCTGAAATTCAGCGCTCGTTCCCCGCTTTTTCCTATGCGCAGCAGTGCGCACCTTTGACCGTGGCAGAGGAAGCAAAGTGAACGCAAGAAGCGGGTCGCTCCATCGATTGAGGTAGCCCGCCCAGCGTATTTGCGGCCGACACATCCAGGAACACACTGAAACCAGACAGCGCCACACGGCCATCGCCCCCTTCCGGGCACTGACCAGACAGCCTGTCCAGCCCTGCATCGCAGATTCGCTGCGGTTGCAGCATGTGTCGAAGTTCATCCTTGAAGGATCTGTCATGAAAACCCTTGCTTTCATCGCACTCAGCGCCGTTGCCACTGCCGCCCTGGCCACCGGTCCCGTAGCTTCCAGCCCGGAAATCACCATCACCGGGAACTCCACCCAGTCTGTGTCCCTGACTTCGGTGTCGGTGAACAACAACTCGACAGGCGCAAAGAGTGAAGCGTTCCAGAACCTCGCTTCCAACACAGGCAACGTCACCATCAGCGGCAACTCGGTCCAGACCGTGACCGGTTTCGGCGGAAGTCTGACCAACACCGCCAGCGGCAGCGAAGCCTATGCCAGCCAGAACCTCTCCTCCAATGTTGGCGAGGTCACCATCGGCGGCAATTCCAACCAGTTCACCGCCATGATCAATTCGTCGGTCAACAACCTGTCCAGCGGCAGCAACAGCAAGGCCGTGCAGAACATTGCCTCGAACAATGCCTGCTTCACCTGCCAGCCCACCAAGACAGTTGGCTGGCCCCACTGAGAGCGCCGCCACTGCGGCACACAACGGCCGATGGCGGCCCGGGTCCGGGCCGCGCGCAGCCGCCCGGACGTGTTTGCCAAGGAGCGCACTGGCATGGCTGCATTGGCAGCCCGGGTGCGGTCCTTTCCCCTTTTCAGGAGGTGTTCCATGAGCACACGTTTTTTTACACACTGGGCGACATGGGCAGCCGCCTTCGCAGCCGTGCTTTTTGCGGTCCCGGCGTGGGCCCAGGCCCCCGGCGAAGACCCGGTCGTACTCACCAAAAAGCTCACCATCCAGATGCAGCCCACAGGGGCGGCAGCGGCATCCACAGGCCTGGACAACGCCAGCACCATGCCGTCGTGGCTGCGCGCCCGCATTGCACGCTATGAGGCCAAGGCTTTCTCCGACGACCCGGGCGGCGTTCTGACCAACAACGACGTCGTCACCACCGCCAACGCGCAAGGCATGCAAAAGACCTGCGTTCAGGAGGTGGGCAGCAACACCGTATCGGGCGCCGCAACGGGCACAGGTAAATATGGCCCAAACCAAGCCCCCCAGGTGGTGGTGCTGCGGGGCGATCTCGTCAACATCTGCAAGTAACCCGTTCTGCCCTGCAGTTCCTGCAGCGAGGAGAGACAACATGCCGCCCATCGCACTCGGCCAGGCCTGTGCCGACAAGCACACCCAAGCAGGTCCCCATCACGCAACGCTGTGGGCGGTGCTGCTGGCGCTGGTGCTTGGCGGCTGCGCCACCCCCCGGGACCCGCGCAAGGACCAGGAGTTTCAAAGCCTGGCCTCCATCACCGACCGGCCCGTGGTGCGCCCTACCCGCTCCATCTCCAGCTTTTCCGATTCGCTGATGTGCATGGACCACCTGCTGCGCGACGCACAGCTGCCGACCACGCTCATCACCAGCAAGCAGATCCCCGACTACTCCACCCGCGTGACCGTGGCCACCAAGGACATGGTGATCACCGCGCTGTCGCAGATGTCGCGCCTGAGCAATGCGTTCCGCTTCGTCGACTACGAGGTGGACATTGCGCGCCAGGACACGGTGCAGAACCTCACGACGATCCTGCTCAACAATAACCAGATGCAGCTGCAGCGGCCCGCGCTGTACCTGTCGGGCTCGATCTCGTACGTGGACCAGAACGTCATCAACAACCGGTTCGATACGGGGCTTTCCGGACCGCGGATCGACCTGGGCTACAGCCAGAGCCGCAACGCCACCATCATCGGGCTGGAGATGCACCTGGGCGACTTTCGCACCCGTACGCTGATCCCCGGGCTCGACTCGGCCAACGAAGTCATCATCGGCAACGGCGGCCAAGGCGTTGATCTAGCCGGGCGTATCGGCACCTACGGAGTCCAGTTCAATGTGGGGCGCGACTACACCCAGGGATCGGGCGGCGCCGTGCGGACCCTGGTGGATCTGGCCACCATCGAGCTCGTCGGCAAATGGGCCCGCGTGCCTTACTGGCAGTGCCTGACGCTGGAACAAAGCCACCCGGATTTCCAGCGGCAGCTGCGTGACTGGTTTGACGAGGGCTCGCCTGCAGTGCGCACGCAGCTGGTGGCGCGCTCGCTCGCCAGCCAGGGGTATCTGGCGCCCAGCGCTACACCTCTGCCCGACAACAGCCCTCTATTGCGCAGGGCGCTGGCGCGCTTTCAGGCCGACAACGGCATGGTGGTGACAGGGGTGGTGGACTTCCCCACCTACGAACGCGCGCTGCGCAACTTTGTGGGTCTGTCGGCCCAGGGCACGCTGGCCCGCATTGGCTGGGCCAGCACCCACGCTGAGCCCGTGGCACAGGCCGCCGAAGCGCAGGCAGGGCCAGATGCTTTGGACGATGTGGTGACAAGCACGCAAAGTGCGGTGAAGTATGGCGCCACACCGCCCGAGCGCACCATCAACCTGCAGATCGAGAACGTGCTGCTGGAGCGCACAGCCTTCGAAGTGGGCGAGCAGATCTTCCTGTCCGCCACCGTGTCACGGGCCTCCTATCTGCAGTGCTATCTGGCTGACGCGACCGGAACCGTCATACGCCTGCTGCCCAACCAGGCACACCCTACAGGATGGGTGTCTGCCAACCAGGCAATTCGCATCCCCGACTGGATGAGCCCCAACCCCGGTTTCATCATGGATGCGGCCAGCCCCGGCACCGAAGGTGTCGCCTGCTTTGCCACCGACGAAGACAGCACGCCCCGGCTGCCGGAGGCGCTGCGTGGCCCGCCGCTCAAGCCCCTCAAGAACTACCACGCACTGGAGCGGCTGAACGAAGCCTTTGCGGCGGCCTGGGGCGCTGGGGGATACACGGGCAACGCGGTGTACTGGAACGTGGTGCCCCGCAGGGTGGTACCGCCCGCCCCCGCACAACCCGCATTGCGCAAGTAAGGACCGGCCCGCAAAGCCAGGCCATCCAGCACCGCGCAAGCCAGCCATGACCGCCCCGCCCCTCACCCGCCGCCGCTTCAACTGCGGCCATGTGGCCCATGCACTGGCAGCGGTCGGCACAGCCTTTCTGGGCCTGGCCTTGCCGGCGCTGGGGTCCGTGCATGCACTGCCCTCACCTGCCGAAGCCCCCATCGAACGTTCCTCCCTGCATGCAGCATCGCCACGCGCACCAGGGCCTGACCATCCTGACCGGGAGAAAAAGTTGCAGACACTTCGCCGCACAGCGCAAGGCGATGGGGCGGCCATGCGCAAACAGCGCCCCTCCGCAGTCCGTGTGACCTCCGACATGACCCCTGCCGATGCGGCCTGGTTGCTGGGCTTGCTGGCGCTGCATGGCCTGGCCATGCCCGCAGACCCGCCACAAGCCCAGCATTGGTTCGAGCGCGCGCAAATGCTGGGCCACCCACTGGCACCTGCCGGCCTGGCGTGGTGCCAGCTCAGCGGCTGTGTTGCAGCGCCCAACCCGGTCGCGGCCATGCACTGGATCGCTCTGGTGCGCCGTACAGAGCCTGGCCTGGCCAAGTACCTGCAATGGCATGCCGCCAAGGCACTGGCCCCCATGGACGAGCCCCGTGCCGCAGCACCGGCGCGGGACGCAGGCGCGTTGGCCCCGCCCCCATCGAGCCCCACCCTGCTGAAGCTGCTGACCGAGGCCAGCCGCGCGGGCAATGCACAGGCCAGAAACGAACTCGGGTTGGAATACCTGGCGGCAGGCGACTTCGAAAAAGCGCTGGCCCAGTTCCAGTCGGCGTCCACACGGTCTGAAGCCGCGGCAGCGAACGCCAGCCTGCTGACCAGCCGCATCCAAAGCGGACCCGCCGGGGGCGCACGGTCCGCACGCTACAGCGCAGCAGACTGGTACATCGAAGCCCGGAGGTATCACCAGGGCGATGGCGTTCCCGCCAACTACACCGAAGCCGTACGCCTGTACCAGATCGCTGCCAGCAGCGGCGATCCCCATGCGCGCCGGATGCTGGCGCTGATCTTCTCCCGCCCCGCGCCCGACGGCACCGTGGACGTCACCTGGATGCAGCAACTGGCCGCCATCGACATGGGTCCAGGCGGCGGCCTGCCCGCAGGCACTGCCCGGGCCGTGGCGCCCCAGGGCTGGCAGCGGGACCCCAGCCCTTTGTATGAATGGGTTCCAGCAGAGTGGAGAACCTCCGCCACAGCAACCCGGCGCTGATCGGCCCCGGCGCCAGCGGGATGAACACGGCTTTGGTGGGCAAAAAATGAATAAAAACAGGCCCTGGCGCTTGTAGATAAAGCGCAAAACGCTATTATTTATATAGCAAATTCAAACAACTGGTGGCAACAAGAGCCCCTGCTGCGCTGCCACGGCTTCGCGCAAGAACGCCCACGTGGCCTGCATGCGTGCAACGTGTTTGTTCTCTGCAGGCATCGACATCCAGAACGTTCGCTGAAACCGCGCCAGCCCAGGCAGCACCGGGATCAGCGACGGGTCCTGCGCCGCCACGAACGCAGGCAGCACCGCAAGCCCAGCGCCGGCACGCGCCGCCTCGTACTGCGCCAGGATGCTGGTGCTGCGCAGCACAAAATGCGCGGGGCGGTGCAGCTCGTCCAGGATCTGCAGTTCCTTGCTGAACAGCAGGTCATCCACGTAGCTGATGAAGGTGTGGCCGCGCAAATCATCGGCCGTATGGATGGGCCCATGACCCGCCAAGTAGTTGCGCGCACCGTACAGCTGCAGCACATAGTCAGTGAGCTTGACCACCAGCACCGCCCCGCGCGCCGGGCGCTCCAGCGAGATCACGATGTCCGCCTCGCGCCGGGACAGGTGCACCAGCCGGGGCAGCGCCAGCAGGTCCACCACCAGGCCCGGGTGGCCCAGCGCAAAGCGGGCCAGTTGGGGCGCCAGGATCAAATTGCCAAAACCTTCGGTGGTGCCAATGCGCACCAGGCCGTGCAGGCCCTGGCGCACACCCGGGGCCGCGCTCTCGACCGCAAGGAAGGCCGTCTCCATCGCCTCCACCTTGGGCATCAGCTGCCGCCCGGCCTCGGTCAGCCGGTGGCCGCCTGCTTCACGGGCAAACAGGGCCGAGCCGACCTGCTTTTCCAGCGCCTGCAACCGGCGCGACACGGTGGTGTGCTCCACCCCAAGGCGGCGGGCGGCGCCTGCCAGCGTGCCAGCGCGCGCCAGCTCCAGAAAATAGCGGAAATGGTCCCAATCCATGGCCCGATTGTGGCGCTCCGCGCAGAGATGGCGGAAAAACACCCGGCCGTGCGCCGCCGAAATCAGCCCGGCCGGGCCCACCAAGACCCACTGGATAGGTACGTTATGTCGCGCACGTATCGTTTGATACATGTCATTTAACAATTTACACAGTATGCTTTCTATTGCACACTCCGCCCGCGCTGAAACCTGCACACAGAACAGGGCAGCGCACCGCAACCAGAGCCAAACGGGTCTACACACCCGCCATGGCGGCCAGCAACAGTTCAGCGCAAGGGAGAAAAGATGAACGCATTCGCGCAGCCTCCGGGGCTGTCTGCCGGCATGCCCATGCCGTGCAACGGGTCCCAACGGCTCCCGCGCCTGTCCAGGGCGTTCACCTTCGCGGCCGCGGGCCATTTGTCACCCCTCCCATCTTTTCGCACCACGGGGCCTGTGCTGCCCTGCTTTGCCCACCTGCATCCTTAGCCCTCAACCTCTATGAAACGCACCACTTTTCCCTATAAGTCGCTTTGGGCTGGTCCGGCCTGCCTGGCACTGGCCACTGTGTCCGTCCACGCTGCGGATATAAGTTTCACGCCCCCGGCAGGTGGTGGATTCGTGGTCAAGGGGCCGGGCAATACCGAGCGCCTGCGCGTACAAGACTCTGGCGAAGTGCGGGTTCCCAGTCTCTCGGGAACGGCCAACACCAATGCCAATGTGCTGTGTTTTGACGGCCCGACCGGGCGTCTGGGCCAATGTGCTCCCGGGGTCACCACCGGAGCGACAGGCGCCACCGGTGCAACAGGAGCAACAGGCCCGGCGGGCCTGACAGGGGCTACAGGCGCCACCGGCCCGGCCGGTGCCACCGGCGCCACGGGCAGCGCAGGTCCAACGGGTGCCACGGGCTCGGCCGGCGCTACAGGCGCTACCGGACCAGCGGGAACACCCGGCGCCCAGGGAACAGCAGGCCTTACCGGCGCCACGGGTGCCACCGGCTCGGTGGGCCCGGCAGGTGCCACGGGGGCCACCGGTCCCCAGGGTCCTGCAGGCAGCAACGCGATCACCGTCAATATTCGGCCAGCCACTGGCACAGGCACGGCAGACAGCTGCGCTGTGACCTCCTGCTGCAATGCGGGCGAGAAAGTCATCGGCGGCGGTTACGAAGGGGCCAGTGGCGCAGGGGGGATCGACGCAGACGGTGTATACGTGGCGGCCAACCGTCCCGTCGAAGGCGGTGCTTGTGCGGCCGGGGTGCAGGGCTGGTCAGTCCGCCTGCTCAACTCCTACCGCGTTCCCGCTTTGACGACCGCCTGCAGTGCTTACGCCATCTGCACGCAATGACGTCTGCGGAATCATCGCTTGCTGAACTGCCACCACGGGGCCTGTGGGTGCAGGGCGCGCAGACAGCACGGCTGCCCTGGCGGTTTGACACCCCCGCCGCCCTGGCAGAGGTGAATGCGCTGCCGGCCTCCCTCTGGCGCACGCATTTCAATGAAGGCCGCCATGACGGGGGATGGCAAGCGCTGGCGCTGCGTTCTGCGCCCGAGGCACCTATCGATGTCGTTCCCGTGGATGTGGCTGCATCGCGCTATGCCGACACACCGGCCCTGGAACAATGCCCCACGCTGCGCGCCATGCTGGACACCATGGCGTTGCCATGGAAGTCCGTGCGGCTGATGCAATTGCTGCCGGGCTGCGAGATCAAGGAGCACACCGACGCCGACCTGTGTGTGGGGCGCGGTGAGGCCCGCCTGCATGTGCCGCTACAAACCGGCGAACGGGTGTTCTTCCATGTGGATGGAGAGCGCATTCCGCTGCGCGCTGGCGAATGCTGGTATGTGGATGTGTCGCGCCCGCACCGGGTGCGCAACCGTGGAACCCTGAGCCGAGTCCACCTGGTGGCCGACACCTCGGTGGACATGCGCTTGGTCGATGCCCTGCGCGCGAGCGACTGCGGTGACCCCCTGCCCGACGCGGATGACCCGTGGCGCCAGTTCATCCAGTTCCGCGACCTGGTGGGGACCAACGCTGACTACGCAGAGCGACTCAGCACCATCACCAACCTGGCCGACTTCGTGCGCGAGTCGGTGCACATGGGGCAGGCCGCGGGCTTTCAATTTGACGCATCGGACGTGGAGTCGGCCATGAAGGCCGGGCGCCGCGCATGGACTGAGCAATGGGTACTGTGAACTTCAGCGGCTGGCGACCCATTCGCTTTTACATCGCCCAGGGCCAGGTGATGGTGGACTGGGCTCGCCTGCTGGACGCGCCGCTGCGCGAACCGTTTTTCCAGCATGGCATCCAGAATCAACTGAGGCACCCGTTCCACCTGGCGTTTCGGCGCCAGACGCCGCTTCATGACCTGCTGGCCTGGCATGAGCAATCCCCAGGTCTTGATCCTTCGCTCGTCATCTTCCATGTATCGCGCTGCGGGTCCACCCTGATCACACAAACGCTGGCAGAAAGCCCCCACCACCTGCAACTGTCTGAGCCGGGCCCCGTGGACTTCCTGGTACGACAGGCGCTGGCCTCTGGCCTGATCGACGAAGCCCAGGTGGTCCGTGCGTTACGCGCGTGGACCAGCGCCTGGGCGCAACGCTGCGACAGCGCCAGCCCGCCGCTGCAGACCATGAGCCTCAAACAGGACGCCTGGAACACCGACAAGGCACCGCTGTTTGCAAAAGCCTGGCCTGATGCACCTTGGGTCTTCCTCACCCGCGAGCCGCTCGCGGTGCTGGTGTCCCAGATGCGCGAACGAGCGTTTTTTATGATCCCGGGCGCGCTGGGCCTGAACTTTGGTGGGGTCAACCCAGGCGAAATGCCCGCCATGTCTGCTGAGCTGCACTGCGCCCAGGTGCTTGGCAGTATCTACGCAGCCATGGCGCAGCAGTTCGACCCCACACGCGCGCTGTTGCTCGACTACGCCCAGTTGCCCGATGCCATCGAAACACAGGTGCTCCCCCACATGCGATGGCAGGTCTCGCAAGAGGATCGCGAAAGAATGCGCGAGCGCGCCACGCGGCACGGCAAGCAACCCCACGAAGTCTTTGAACCAGATACACACACCAAACACAGCATGGCAAGCGACCTTCTCCAATCCTTGACTGCGCAGTGGATCGCACCTCACTACGAGAAGCTCCATGCGCAGCGGCGCAGCCACCCTGCGGCAGTTACCACCCAGTCTGAGGAAGCACTGCAATGATTGCGGCACTGCATCGACGCCATTTTCTGGCCACCGGCGGGGCTGCAGCGGCCACCGGCGTTCAGGCTTCCACCCCCCTCCTGAACTCCCTGGGCACAGCAAACCCACGCTGGCACATCTTGGCCATCGCCCCCAGCTCTGAAAAGCTGCCGGAGCTGACCCGTGACTACCAGCAAGGTGTGGAGTTAGGGCTGGCCCAGGCCGGAGCCTCGTCCCAAGTCGCCCTGACCTGGCTGACTGCAGGCTTGCTGCCGTCAGCGCCTGCCAAGGCAGTAGGTGCGGCGCTTCAAGCCAGGCCGTTTGACGCGGTGATGGGATGGATGCCTCCCGCGCTGGCAAACAAAGTGTCCCCCTTGACAGAGTCGGCAGGCGTGCCACTGTGGATCAGCGACACGGGCGCAGACATGGTTTCGCAGTCTGATACCCACCCGCTGACGGTTCGCCACAGCCTGGAGCTGTGTGCCATGGCCACAGCCCTCGCCGACCGGGTGTACGCGCAATGTGGTCCACGCGCCTTTCTCAGCATGGGGCGGCACGAGTCGGGCTTTGACTTCCTGCAGTCTTTTCAGCAACGCTGGCAGGCGCTGGGTGGGAAGGTGGTGGGCCGCCACATCGCCGACATGCCGAACAACGCTTCCGAATTTGGGGGCCTGAAGCAGTCCATCATTTCGCACCAGCCCGATGCGGTGATTGCACTGTATTCGGGTCCCCAGTCGCAGCGCTTTGCGCAATGGTGGCAAAAGCACTCTGCAGCGCTGCGCACCAATCTGGCGGGCTTGCCGTGGCTGTCTGAACACCACCCAGGTGTTCACGCGCACACGATTGCCACCTGGCCCCAGACCGAATCGGCCGACGCTGGCTGGAGGGCCCGCTTGGCCCAGGCGGGCCTCGGCTGGACGGCGGCTGCACTGCTGGGTGCCGAGGCGGGCGCCACCCTGGGAACAGCCGTGGTTGCGGCTCCCCTGGGCACCCACATGCGCGACCTTTGGGCCGACCTGCACCACACCCCCCTTGTAGGCCCCCGCGGGGAGCGCCAATGGGTGAATGCAGGCACCGACAGCGCAGGCCCCCTGTGGGAAAACACCTTCCTGGGCGTCAGCGCCCGACGACAACACCCTACCTCACACCCCACACCAGCAGCAGCCGTTGCACAACGCGGCTGGACCACTGGCTATCTTTTGACTTAAGGAGTACACCTATGTCCAATCCGTTTATCGGTGAAATACGAATGTTCGGAGGCACCTTTGCCCCCAACGGCTGGGCGTTTTGCAATGGCCAGATTCTCTCCATTGCCCAAAACACTGCATTGTTTTCCCTGCTTGGCACCACCTATGGCGGCAACGGATCAACCACCTTTGCTTTGCCCGATCTGCGAGGTCGAGTTCCCATGGGCCAAGGTTCGGGTCCGGGGCTTTCATTTCGCAGCTTGGGTGAGGTTAGTGGCGCTGAAAATGTCACGTTGCTCTCCACAAATTTGCCGGCACACACGCACACCGTGTCTCTCTCTTCACCCGCAACAACCACCCTTGGCACGCTCATGGAACCCGGTCCAGGTAACGTACCGGCAGCGTCCAACCAGCGCAATGCGCAGTACGCGCCCAGTGCCAGCGCCAATACGCAACTACCGGTGAGCAATGGCAACACCGGAAGCGCTGGAAACAACTCGCCCGTTTCCGTGATGCAACCGTCTCTGGCTGTTAGCTTCATCATCGCTTTGCAAGGCATTTTTCCCTCTAGAAATTGAGTGCTCCGCGCTGCGCGCATCAGGAAAAGGGGCAGGCCGCAGGGCCTGCCCCTTTTTTTCTGGAGGCGAGCCCTCCCGTCGATGGTGTGAAGCGCAAGCTCCAAAGGCTTCCCCTACATCTGGAAGCCCATGAGCTGAAGGGCGAAGGTGCAAGGCAAGCAATGTGCGTAAAAGCACATTCAAATTGCAAATTGACGCATTGCAATTACATATTTGCACGCATACCATGCACAGGTTGGCCCCTTTGCAGGCCCTTCACCACCCCGGAGACAAACCCATGAACGCACCCACCAACGTGGCCGCACTGGCCCCCACCGTCAAGCTGCTGATCGGCGGCCAGTTCGTCGAATCCAAGACCACTGAATGGCGCGATGTGGTCAACCCGGCCACGCAAGAGGTGTTAGCCCGCGTGCCGTTTGCCACTGCTGAAGAAATCGACGCCGCTGTGGCCTCGGCCAAGGAAGCGTTCAAGACCTGGAAGAAGACGCCCATCGGCACCCGCGCCCGCATCTTCCTCAAGTACCAGCAGCTCATCCGCGAAAACATGGCCGAGCTGGCCGCGATCCTGACGGCAGAACAAGGCAAGACCCTGCCCGACGCCGAGGGCGATGTGTTCCGTGGCCTCGAAGTGGTCGAACACGCTGCCAGCATCGGCAACCTGCAGCTGGGCGAGCTGGCCAACAACGTGGCCGGTGGTGTCGATACCTACACCCTGCTGCAACCACTGGGCGTGTGCGCAGGCATCACCCCCTTCAACTTCCCGGCCATGATCCCGCTGTGGATGTTCCCCATGGCGATTGCCACGGGCAACACCTTTGTGCTGAAGCCCTCCGAGCAAGACCCCATGGTGACCATGCGCCTGGTGGAGCTGGCGCTCGAAGCCGGCATTCCACCCGGCGTGCTCAACGTGATCCACGGCGGCGAAATGGCCGTGAACGCGATCTGCGACCACAAGGACATCAAGGCCGTGTCGTTCGTGGGCTCCACCAAGGTGGGCACCCATGTGTACAACCGCGCCACCCTGGCCGGCAAGCGCGCGCAATGCATGATGGGCGCCAAGAACCACGCCATCATCCTGCCCGACGCGAACAAGGAGCAAACGCTCAACGCGATTGCCGGTGCCTCGTTTGGCGCCGCTGGCCAGCGCTGCATGGCCCTGCCCGTGGTGGTGCTGGTGGGCGAGGCGCAAAAGTGGATTCCCGAGCTGGTCGCCAAGGCCAAGACGCTCAAGGTCAACGGCGGCACCGAAAAGGGCACCGATGTGGGCCCACTGGTGTCCTGCGCCGCCCTCGCCCGCGTGGAAGGCCTGATCGAGCGCGGCATCGCCGACGGCGCCACGCTGGAGCTCGATGGCCGCAAGCCCGTGGTGCCCGGCTATGAAAAGGGCAACTTTGTGGGCCCCACGATCTTCTCGAACGTGAAGCCCGGCATGGCCATCTACGACCAGGAAATCTTTGGCCCCGTGCTGGCCCTGGTGCCCGCCGCAGACATCGACGAAGCCATCGAGTTCATCAACGCCAACCCTAACGGCAATGGCACTGCCATCTTCACCCAGTCGGGTGCGGCAGCGCGCAAGTTCCAGGAAGAGATCGACGTGGGCCAGGTCGGCATCAACGTGCCAATCCCTGTGCCAGTGCCGCTGTTCTCGTTCACCGGCTCGCGCGCTTCCAAGCTGGGTGACCTTGGGCCATATGGCAAGCAGGTGGTTATGTTCTACACACAGACCAAGACGGTAACGGCACGCTGGTTTGATGACAGCACCACGTCGCACGGCGTCAATACGACGATCAGCTTGAAGTAGGAGTAGCTGCTGCCAGGGTTTGACGCGTGCCACGCTGCCCGCGAAAAAAAGCAAACCCGTTCACGCTGAACCTGTCGAAGCGCCGCGCAGGGCTTCGACAGGCTCAGCCCGAACGGTCGGGGGCAGCGCATCTACCGTTCGGCCTGAGCTTGTCGAAGGCCCTGCAAACTGCATCACGGCAGTGGTAAAAGCAGGACATGCAAATTTTCAAACTGAAGAATTGGGTGTCAACGGTGGCTGTAATCGCGGGCACCGTGGGTGCGTTGTTGCTGAGCCCCGGCGTGCACGCCCAGGCAGGCGCAGCATGCCGCGACGCCGGTAGTCTGGAAGAGACCAACGCGTGCGCAGTCAAGGCCTACCAGGTGGCGGACACGCAGATCGCCATCCTCTACGGTGATGTGATGCGCGCCCTGTCGGCCCATGAACGCCCCCAGCTGCGCCAGGAGCACACCAATTGGCAGCGCGACCGCATCACGCGCTGCAAGCAGGCCACACGCGCCAGTGAGTCAGAACCCGAGTGGCCGCGCCTGTACCACGACTGCCTCACCGCAGAGACCGAGAACCGCCGCAGAGGCCTGATGCGCTGGCTGACGCTGGACCACCCGTCTGCCAAGCCTTAAAAACTCCACCCCAGAACAACAAGAACCAACGAGACAAGCAGCATGGACTTTGAACTCACCGAAGAACAACGCGCCTTTGCCCAGACGGCCCGCGACTTTGCACAAGCTGAGTTCGCACCCCACGCCGCGCACTGGGACGAGGAAGGCATCTTCCCGAAAGAAGCCATCGCCAAGGCGGGCGAGCTGGGCTTTTGTGGCCTGTACGCGCCCGAAGCCGCCGGTGGCCTCGCCCTGCCTCGGCTGGACGCCACCCTGGTCTTTGAAGAAATGGCCGCCATCGACCCCAGCACCACCGCCTTCATCACCATCCACAACATGGCCACCTGGATGCTGGGCACCTGGGCCACTCCCGCCGTGCGTGACCACTGGGGCCCGCTGCTGACCACGGGCGAAAAGCTCGCCAGCTACTGCCTGACCGAACCCGGCGCGGGCTCCGACGCCGCCTCGCTCAAGACCCGCGCCGAGCTGGTGGGCAACGAATACGTCATCAACGGCGCCAAGGCCTTCATCAGCGGCGCAGGCAGCACCGACGTGCTGGTGCTCATGGCCCGCACCGGCGATGCGCAATCCGGCGCCAGCGGCATCAGCGCCTTTGCCGTGCCCGCCGATGCGCCCGGCATCAGCTACGGCAAAAAGGAACAGAAGATGGGCTGGAACAGCCAGCCCACGCGCACCATCAGTTTTGACAACGTGCGCATCCCCGCCGACCACCTGCTGGGCCGCGAGGGTGAAGGCTTCAAGATCGCCATGAAGGGCCTGGACGGCGGCCGCATCAACATCGCCACCTGCTCCGTAGGCGCGGCGCAAGGCGCGCTCAACGCCGCCCAGCAGTACATGCAAGACCGCAAGCAGTTTGGCAAGCCCATCGCCAGCTTCCAGGCCCTGCAGTTCAAGCTGGCCGACATGGCGACCGAGCTGGTCGCCGCCCGCCAGATGGTGCGCCTGGCCGCCAGCAAGCTCGACGCCGGTGCGCGCGACGCATCCACCTACTGCGCCATGGCCAAGCGCTTTGCCACCGACGCAGGCTTTACCGTCATCAACGACGCCCTGCAGTTGCACGGTGGCTACGGCTACATCCGCGAATACCCGCTGGAGCGCCTGCTGCGCGACGCGCGTGTGCACCAGATCCTGGAAGGCACCAACGAAATCATGCGGGTCATCATTGCGCGGCGCATGCTGGATGGGGATGCGACGGAGGTGATTCGCTGAGCGCTTACTCCTTTTTTCATAGCTGCTAGCGCTTATCCGACGGGCGGTAACGGCCAATTTCCCTCATGAAATACATATCTCAGACAGGAACATCAGCCCACGCACCCGCAGCGGCGCTGGGGGGTTACCCCCTCTCCCCTCGCGGGAGAGGGTTGGGGAGAGGGAGTGAGAGCCATCTGAGATAGCGACCTCATCAGCCCATGTGAATCAGAAGCCATGCCCGCCCGCCCCCTCTCCGACGAAACCCTGCACCTGATCGACGCCGTGCGTACGGCATTCGCGCACCGCAGCGACGTGGAAGAACGGACCATGTTCGGCTGCTACTGCTTCTTTGTGGACGGCAAGTTGTGCATTGGCATCAAAGGTGAAGAGCTGCTGGTGCGCCTGCCACCGGACCGCCACGGCGCATTGCAGGAGATGCAGAACACCCGCGAGCTGTCGCCCAGCGGCGGCATGCAGGGCTACTTCTGGGTGGAGCCCAACGGCTACACCACACGCGCGCAGTGGAACTACTGGGTCGAAGAAGCCCTGGCTTACAACCCGCTGGCCAAGGCCTCGCCGCGCAAGAAGAAAACAGCCAACACCCCGGCTGCAGCGAAGAAAGCACCCGCCAGCACCGGCACCAAGCCGAAGACAAAAGCCGCCGCGAAGAAGCACAGCATCTTCGAAGCCGACGACTGAGCCCCCCTTACCTACTACGACCCGGAGCCCCACCATGCCCCTACGCATCGTCCGCCTTGGCACCCCGCGCGCCGCCGGGGAAGGCACCCGCATCGGCACCGTGCGCCGCCCGCCGCGCGGCGTGCCCAAGGCCGAGTTTGCGAGCCGCGACTACTACGACGTGTGGTACCCCCTGCTCTCCCCCAGCGCCGACCTCATGGCCCAGGGCCAGCAGGTGCCCAGCGGCCAAGAAGGCGACAAGGCGTGGGAGGCCTTCGCAAAACAGTTCCGCAAGGAACTGGCCCAGCCCGAGGCCAGCCGCACGCTGGACCTGCTGGCTGCGCTGTCGCACCACAGCGCAATGTCGCTGGGCTGCTACTGCGAGGACGAAGCCCGCTGCCACCGCTCGGTGCTGCGCGCCGAGCTGGCAAGCCGTGGGGCCGACATCAGCCCCTAGATTTCAAGCTTTTTAGGCCGCTACCGCTTGATGGATAAGCCTTTCTAGCTATCAAATTCATATCAAACCCACACACCCCCCCTTTCACCATCACAACGACATCCAGGAGCAACACACCATGAAAATCGCATTCATCGGCCTCGGCAACATGGGCGGCCCCATGGCACACAACCTGCACAAGGCAGGCCACGAAGTGCGCGCGTTCGACCTCTCGCAGCCCGCACGCGACAAGCTGGCGGCCGATGGCGTGCCCATCGCCGCCGACGCCAAGGCGGCAGTCGCAGGCGCCGAAGTCGTCATCAGCATGCTGCCCGCCAGCCAGCATGTGGAAGGCTTGTTCCTCGGCGCAGGCGAGCTGCTGGCCCAGTTGCCTGCGGGCACGCTGATCATCGACTGCTCCACCATCGCTGCCGCCACCTCCCGCAAGGTGGCCGAGGCTGCCAAGGCCAAGGGCGTGGCCTTTATCGACGCACCCGTGTCGGGCGGCACTGGCGGCGCCATTGCGGGCACGCTGACCTTCATGGTGGGCGGCGACGCTGCCGACCTGGAACGCGCCCGCCCCGTGCTCGAAAAAATGGGCGCCAACATCTTCCACGCAGGCAGCGTGGGCGCAGGCCAGACGGCCAAGATCTGCAACAACATGCTGCTCGGCATCCTGATGGCCGGCACCAGCGAAGCCATTGCCCTGGGCGTGGCCAACGGCCTGGACCCCAAGGTACTGAGCGAAATCATGCGCCGCAGCTCGGGCGGCAACTGGGCACTGGAAAAGTACAACCCCTTCCCCGGCGTGATGGAAACCTCGCCCGCCAGCAAAGGCTACGCGGGTGGATTTGGGACGGACCTGATGCTGAAAGACCTGGGCCTGGCGCAGGAGAACGCGATGGCGGTGAAGGCAGCTACGCCGCTGGGGGGGATGGCGCGCAATTTATATGCGGCGCACAGTCTGGCAGGGCATGGGGGGCTGGATTTTTCCAGCATTATTAAGATGGTGCAGAAGGGGTGATTGAGCGCCTTAGCTACAAAAACGCCAGCGTTTGCTGGCGTTTTTTCGCGGGCTGACTGGAATGGAGAGACGCCTTTGAAAAGGGCTAATCCATCTGGGTCCACCTCGATAGCTGCTTCTTCCTTAGGGTGGCATAGCCCTCGCCAGCCATAGAATAGCTGGATGGAAGAACATGTACTGGCGGCACAAGTGCCGCAGAAGCGCACGACAAAGGGAAAGCCGACCGCTGAGGTGCTCCACGGGGATGCCTTTGACCTTTTGGACGCACTTCCAAAAAGTTCAATTGACCTAGTGATCACCTCGCCCCCATATTGGGGTCATCGCGACTACGGTTTGCCGCACAACTGGGACTTCTTCAATGACATTCCGACAGTCAAAGAGTTTGGGCCTCAAAGCCCCGGCTATGACTGGTATCGACAGAATGGTGGGCTGCTCGGCCTTGAGCCTTATCCAGAGTGGTTCGTTCAGCATTTGGCGGAGATTCTTGACAAGACCAAGCGCAGTCTGAAGACCACCGGAAGTCTGTGGATCAACATTGGTGATACGTACTTTGCGCGATGGGCAAGCATCCGTGAACAAGGACGACAGGGTCTCGGCTCAGAGGAACGATACCGTCGCAAGACGCCGATGGGCGGTATTCGTGCCGAGAAAAACCTGTTGCTCATACCAGCCCGCTTCGCCATTGCCATGCAGGAGCGTGGCTGGATCCTTCGTAATGACGTCATCTGGCACAAGCCAAATGCAGTGCCGCGCCCAGAAGAAGACCGACTAAAAAGTGCACATGAGCACTTCTTTCATTTTGTGAAGAAGCCTTCTCTCGGACGAGCCAGTTACTACTACAACATCAAACACGCGGAGCCAAGGGCAGGCGACGTAGTAACTGTGCCTGTTGCACCAGGGGAAGCGGGGCACAGCGCGACGTTTCCACACGATCTTATTGAGCCGCGAATTCTTACATCGTGTCCTCCGGGAGGCATGGTGCTTGATCCGTTCTCTGGAACAGGCCGCGCCTTGGAAGTGGCGCTAGAGCATGGGAGAAATGCTCTGGGCTTTGATGCTCAGCTCAAGTTCGTTCAATTGCAAAAGACCAAACTAAATGGCAACCTCAAACAGCCGCGGAAACTACGTCAGTGAGTGGTTCGGACAACGTATTTACCCTGAGGTAAGGCTTGCTCACGCGGCCGTGTCTGGGGCGAATGTGAATAAGTGCCCGTTTCTTACGAGCGTCCTTCATAGCCCGACGACTTGTGTCAAGAACGAGAACAGCAAGGGCGTCTGCACTATCAGCAGTTCGAGCAACGGCCCGCGGCAAGACTGGCTTGTATGCCCATATCGGGTAATCAACTCGTCTATCGTCACGCGTGGCTGCCAGCTAATTTTTGGATTGGATGAACCCGTAGAGCCTATTCCGGTGCCCATTCTCAACGTGAGTGAAGAACTCGCAAGCTTCATTGAGAAGGTTAATAGGCAGGGTGCCGGCTACGTTTTCTTTCAGGACAAGCTAGGCGGCGAGATCTCGGTGATTGGTACGCATAGATCGCCGGAAATGTCGTTCGATGTGACGATTGTCGAGATCAAGCCTGATGGCGATGGCGGCTTCATGGTTTCGCGATACGGCATCTTGGAACTGCAAACGATGGACTATCACGGCACGTACAAGCATGCGGTGTCAAACCTTCGCGATGGTTTGAGGCTTCACGAAGAAACCTTCCCTGAAGCCCTTCGGACTAATCTTAGTCGTTGGTCCGGCCAAGAGGTCGAAGGTCCCAACATAGCAAACGTCTTTAAGCGGACGTTTTATCAGATGCTGCTGAAGTTCCGATTGGCCGGCGAGGGTTCCGCAGCCGCCGGGACTGTGCTGGCTATTCCGCAGTCAGTTTGGGACTCATGGCAGCCGTTTCTTGGGGCCCCAGAACTCGAGGACGAAGCCCCCGGAGTCAAACGCTTGCGGGTAGAACCGAGCACACCACCCGAGCAGCCGCTAAACGCATACGTCTGCGTGTTCGACCTCGAAGCGACGAACGAGGCCGCTGTATCGCCCGTGCAGATCAAGCATTTCATCAGGATTTCGCCCGAGCGCTTGACACGCCACGCATTCACAGAGGTTCCTGAACACATCCTGTACGCGATCCAAACAGAGGATTCGGTTCTCGCCACGATCAAACAGCGGCTTGGTAAATGGTGGCCCGCATTTCAGGTTCGCGGGTCGAAGCGTTCTCGGCGTCGCACGGAGAATCCGAAAACTTGATGAGGGCTACCGGCGAGCGGCCTTCGATCACTGACCGTTCCCCACCGAAGACGTGGCTCTAGCCCCGGCAAAGAAGACATCGGATCAAAGGACTCTTGGCGAGCCCAAGCGATGTTGCGTAGATTGCAAGCTCGTTTAGACAGTCCATTTCTCCCTCTGCCCGGACAGCCACAAGCCCAATTTTCGCGCCGCAGGGGCGGCTATATCAACTCCCGTGAGCTTTGCCCCAAAGCCACCGCCCGCAATTGAGTATGATTCGCATCCCCTCATGCTGCGCCGCATCATCCCCGCCCTGCCTTTCCACTTCGTGCTTCTGCTGGTGGCGTTGTTCAACGCGCTGGCGGGCGCGCCCTTGCATGAGGCGCGGCACATTCAGGAGGTGGTGCGCAGTGTCACAACCTCGGCAACCGCAGGCGATGTGGATGCGTTGGCAAACAACACCACAGCCAGCGACGATCACAGCGAAGAGACACACACCACCTGCGCCTGGTGCCTGACCCACGCGCTGGAGGCGGGGCTGGCGCATGCACCGGTTCGCCAGCCGCAAGTCCCCGCAGAACCCAGCGCCATCGCGCCGCACAGCGCAGACCCCTTCACGGCCCAGCAGGTGCGCTGGCCGTTTGCTGCACGCGATCCTCCGCCAGCCCAGCGGGCCTGACACGCGTCGGGCCCGAGGGATCCTCTGTGCAAATCACCGCGCCGTATGCATCTGCGGTCTCGGGCGGTCTGCGGCGTTGCAAATGCTCGCAATAGCTACGGCTATTGCTGCGCTTTGCGCCTAGCAGCCCATCCCGATCCGCAGCGCTCACTTGGCCAGCGGGATTCGCACAGAGGATCCCTAGCCAGCCTGCGCTCCCCAGCGCATCCCCTTTTCGTTTTTGCCCTTGCATTCACTCCCGTGGGGTGGGTGTGGGCACGCTGCTTTGTGCGCCCGCCATTGCCCAGGCGGGTGTGAGCCGCGTTGCTCCTGGCTTTTGCATTCACCGCTTTTGGACTGGTTTGCCATGCGTTCTTCTTCTCCTGATTCTTCTTCACGCCCTGCGCCCCTACCGCGCCCCACCTTGACGGCCATGGCGGCTGCCGCGCTGCTGGCATCCCTCCACCCCGCCTGGGCCGCAGACGGCGATGTGGTCACCCCGCCCACCCTGTCTGCCGTGGACGTGGTGGGCCGCAGTGCCTCGGGCACCTATTACGCCGACGAGGCCGAGGGCGCCAAGACCAGCCTGCCGCTGCGCGAGCTGCCGCAATCCGTGCGCGTGATGTCGCGCCAGACGCTGGATGACCTGGGCGCCACGCGGCTGGATGATGTGCTGGACTATGTGGGTGGGGTCTCGCGCCAGAACAACTTTGGAGGGCTGTGGGACAACATTGCCATCCGTGGCCTGCCGGGCAATGAGAACACGGGCATGGCGACGCTGCTCAACGGGTTTTCGTCCAACCGGGGCTTCAATGCGCCGCGCGACCTGGCGGGGGTGGAGCGGGTGGAATTTCTGAAAGGCCCCGCCGCCGCGCTGTATGGCAGCAGCGAGCCCGGCGGCACGCTCAACATCGTGAGCAAGAAGCCGCTGTGGAAGGCCGCCCATTCGGTGGAAGCCTACGCGGGCAGCTACGGCCTGGGCCGGGCGGCGCTGGACACCACGGGCCCCATCAGCGACCGGCTGGCCTACCGCTTGAACGTGGCGGTGGAGGACAAGGGCAGCTTTCGCGACCATGTGCGCGCGCAGCGGCAGGTGGTGGCCCCGGCCATCACCTGGAAGCTCTCGCCCGATACGGTGCTGGAGTACACGGCTGAATTTCTGCGCCACGCCACGCCGCTGGACCGGGGCGTGGTGGCGGTCAACAACCGCCTGGGCGCGGTGCCCGCCAGCCGCTTTTTGGGCGAGCCTGCCGATGGCGATGTGACGGTGACCAACCAGACACACCAGCTGGTGCTGTCGCACGAGTGGAACCCCGACTGGCGCAGCCGCGTGGGGCTGTCGTACCGCGAGACGGGGATGGAGGGCTTCTCGACCGAAGCCACCGCGCTGCAGGCCAATGGCCGCACGCTGACGCGCCAGCGGCGGCATCGCGACTTCCAGTCGGACGATGTGGCCGTGCAGGCCGAGCTGCAGGGCACTCTGCGCACGGGCGGGCTGGAGCATGAGCTGCTGGTGGGCGTGGAGAGCTACCGGTTCAGCATGGATTCGGTGATGCTGCGCGTGAACCCCAGCGCTACTGCGCCCTATGCCATTGACATCTTCAACCCCGTGTACGGCCAGGCCCAGCCCACGCCGGGGCGCAACACCGATACGCTGGAGAAGCAGCGCAACACCGCGCTGTATGTGCAAGACACCCTCAAGCTGGGCGAGCAGTGGCGGGTGATGGCCGGGCTGCGGGCCGACAACTACGACCAGAGCCTGCAAAACCGCATCACCAACCGCACCACGGCACAAAGCCCCTCGGCCGTATCGCCGCGCCTGGGCGTGAGCTGGCTGCCCACGCCAGGGTGGACGGTGTATGCCAACGCGGGCAGTTCCTTCCGCCCCAACACGGGCAGCAACGTGGCGGGCAACGGCTTTGACCCGGAAAAATCCCGTGCGCTGGAGCTGGGCGCCAAGTGGGAGAGCGCCGACCAGCGCCTGGGCGCCACTGCCGCGCTGTTCGACATCACCAAGCGCAATGTGCTGACCAGCGACCCGCTGAACGCGGGCTTTTCGGCCGCCGCTGGCGAGGTGCGCAGCCGGGGCCTGGAGCTGGACCTGTCGGGCCGCGTGAGCACCCACTGGCGCGTGAACGCCAGCCTGGTGTTCAACGACGTGGAAGTGACCCGCGACAACACGCTGGAGGTGGGTGGCCGCCTGCTGAACGTGCCGCGCGTGAACGGCAGCGTGCTGGCGGTGCACGAAAACCAGCTCGCCAACGGCCAGCGCTATGGCGTGGGCGGCGGCGTGACGCACGTGGGCAAACGCCTGGGCCAGGCCCGCACGCAGGCCGAGGCCAATGCGGGCACCGCCGCGTTTGAGCTGCCAAGCTACACCACGGCCAAGCTGATGGCGTACTGGCGCCTGAGCCCCACGCTGAACCTGTCGCTGGACGTGGACAACGTGTTCAACAAGGTGCACTACACCAGCTCGTACAGCCGCGTGTGGGTGGCGCCGGGGGCGGCGCGCACCGTTACGGTGGGCCTGCAAGCCAAGTTTTGAGTGGTGCCGGTGACCTGCATGACAACACTTTCAGCTGCCCCTAAACCCCTCACCCGGCGCCGTGCCTTGCAGGCCCCCGTGGCCGCGCTGGCAGCGGGCGCCCTGCCCGCCACTTGGGCACAAGGCTCACCACCCGACTCAGCCCCCGCACCGCTGCAAATCGTCGGCCCGTGGGAGATCAGCGGCCTGGCGCCCGCCAGCAGCGGCTATGTGTTCACACGCCTGCAGGTCACCGAAACCCTGCTGGACGCTGCAGACGATGGCCAGCCACGGCCCGCGCTGGCGCGGCTCTGGCGCCGATCGGCGGATGGGCTGGTGTGGCACTTTGAGCTGCGGCCCGGGGCGCGTTTTCACGATGGCACGCCGGTGACGGCCGCCGCCGTGGTGCGCAGCCTGCAGGCCGCGCAGGTGGCGCCCGCACTGCTGAGCCAGGCGCCCATCGAATCCATCACCGCGCCTGACGAGGGCACGGTGCTCATCCGCCTGCAACGCCCCCACACCGCCCTGCCCGCGCTGCTGGCGCATTCCAGCACCATGGTGCTGGCCCCGGCCAGCTATGGGGCCGACGGCAAGGTGCGCAGCATCATTGGCAGCGGCCCGTACCGCATTGCACAGCTGGTGCCGCCGCAGCAGGTCGAGACGGTGGTGTTTGATGCCTACGACGGCCCGCGCCCCGCCATTGCCGCCGTGCGCTACCTGGCCGCCAGCCGCGCCGAAACCCGCGCGCTGATGGCCGAGAGCGGCCAGGCCGACCTGGCCTATGGCCTGGACCCCGCCAGCCTGCGGCGGCTGCAGCGCCATGCGCAAAACCCTGCTCTGGCGCGCCGCACCGCAGTGCGCATTGCATCGGTCACGCTGCCGCGCACCGTCATCGTCAAGCTCAATGCGGGCCTGCCCGCGCTGCGCGATGTGCGCGTGCGCCAAGCGCTGAGCCTGGCCATCGACCGCGCGGGCATTGCGCTGGCGCTGATGGGCGACGAGGCGCTGGCCGCCACGCAGCTGCTGCCTCCCACGCTGGGCGCGTGGCACAACCCGCACCTGCCCCCGCTGCAGCACGACCCCGAAGCCGCCGCGCGCCTGCTGCGGGCCGCTGGCTGGCAGCGCCACAGCGACGGCCTGCGCGATGCCCAGGGCCAGCCGCTGCACCTGGTGATCCGCACCTTTGTGGACCGGCCCGAGCTGCCGCTGATCGCCACCGCCTTGCAGGAGCAGTGGCGGCTCGCGGGCATGGCGGTGAAAGTGAGCATCGGCAACTCGGGCGACGTGCCCCGGGGCCACCGCGACGGCAGCCTGCAACTGGCGCTGGCTGCGCGCAACTACGCCAACGTGCCCGACCCCACAGGCACGCTGGCGGGCGACTTTGCCGCCCAGGGCGGCGACTGGGGCGCCATGGGCTGGCACAGCGACACCGTGGTGCAGGCCCTGCAAGCGCTGACGCGCACCCAGACCACGCCCGAGCGCACGCGCGCGCTGCGGCAATCCATCACGCACACCCTGCAAACGGAGCTGCCCGTGATCCCCGTGGCGTGGTACCGCCAGCATGTGGCCGTGGCCCCCCGGCTGGCGGGCGTCACGCTGGACCCGCTGGAGCGTTCTTACCGCCTGACCGGCATGGAGTGGACCAACCCATGAACCCCTTGATGTCAAAACCCTGGGCCGCCCTGCTCGGCCGCAGGCTGGTGCAGGTGCTGGCCGTGTCGCTGCTGATCGGCACGCTGTGCTTTTTGATGGTGCGTGCCCTGCCGGGCGACCTGGCCATGCGCGTGGCGGCGGGCCGCTATGGCTATGACCAGGTGAGCAACGCTGCTGCCGACGCCGTGCGCGCGGAGCTGGGGCTGGACCGCCCCGGCTGGCTGGCGCTGTTGCACTGGTGGCGCGACATGGCCACGTTCAACCTGGGGCAGTCGCTGGTGTCGCAGCGATCGGTGTGGCACGAGGTCACGCACCACCTGGGCGCCACGCTCCGCCTGTCTGCCGCCGCGCTGGCCATTGCTTTTGCCGTGGGTGTGCCGCTGGGCGTATGGGCCGGACTGCGCCCCCAGGGCTGGGTGGACAAGGCCAGCTGGCTAATGGCCGTGGTGCTGCGCGCGCTGCCGCCGTTTTTGCTGTCGGTGCTGCTCATCCTGTTGGTGGCGGTGCAGTGGGGGTTTTTGCCTGCGGGCGGTGACGAGAGCCAGGCCAGCCTGGTGCTGCCCGCGCTCACGCTGGGACTGGGCCTGGCCGCTGGGCTGGCGCGCGTGACCCGCGCTGCGATGCTGGAGGTGGTGGTGTCGCCCTTCTTTGAATTTGCGCGCACCAAGGGCCTGAGCGACTGGCAGGCGCTGGTGCGCCATGGCCTGCGCAATGCCGCCGTGCCGGTGACGGCCTACCTGGGCGTGCAGGCGTTGTTCTTGGTGGAGGGCGCGCTGGTGGTGGAGACGCTGTTTGCCTGGCCCGGCATTGGCCATGCGCTGGTGCACGCCGTGTTCGGGCGCGACATCCCCGTGGTGCAAGGCACGGCGTTGTGCATGGGCGTGCTGTTTGTAGTGTTCAACCTGCTGGTGGATACGACGTGTTTGGCGCTGGACCCCCGACACACACAAAAGGTGGCTGCATGAGTGCCGTGCCTTCCACCCTTTCATCGCCCACAGGCGCCGTAGTGGCCCAGCCCCGCTGGCCGCTGCGCACCACATTGGGCCTAGCCATGCTCGGCCTGCTGGCGCTGTTTGCCCTGCTCGGCCCCTGGCTGGTGGGCGCCAGCCCGGTGGTGCAAGACCTGCGCAACACCCTGGCGCCCCCCAGCGCCCAGCACTGGCTGGGCACCGATGTGCTGGGCCGATCGGCGCTAGCGCGGCTGGCGCATGCGGCGCAGCTGTCGCTGGGCATGGCGCTGCTGGCGGCCGTGAGCGCCGCCGTGCCCGGCACGCTGCTGGGCATTGCCGCCGCGTGGCGCGGCGGGCGCACCGAGCGGGCGCTGCTCATGCTGTCGGACTCGGTGCTCGCCATCCCCGGCCTGCTGTTGGTGCTGCTGGTGGCCGCCTTGGCGCCCGGCGCGCTGTGGGCGCTGTATGCGGGCCTGTCGGCTGCGCTGTGGGTCGAATACTTCCGCGTGAGCCGCGCGGTGGCCCGGCCCGTGCTGGCAGGTGATGCGGTGCAGGCATCGCGCCTGCTGGGTTTTGGGCGCGGATACGTGCTGCGCCGCCACCTGCTGCCCGCGCTGGCGCCTACGCTGGGCACGCTGCTGGCCTTCACCACGTCGCAAGCCGTGCTGGCGCTGGCCGCGCTGGGTTTTGTGGGTGTGGGCATGCAGCCGCCCACGCCCGAGCTGGGCCTGATGATGACCGAGGCCATGCCTTACTACGAAGAAGCCCCGTGGCTCATTGCCGCCCCCACCGCCCTGCTGGTGTGGCTGGTGGCCGCGATGATGCTGCTCAACCCCGACCGGGAGACCGCATGACCACGCCTTTGAAATCCGACGCCCTGCTGGTCGTGGAGGGCCTGGGCATCCAGGTGGGCGGTAAGCGGCTGCTGCGCGACATCGGCTTCAGCCTGCGGCCGGGCGAGGCGCTCACGCTGGTGGGTGAAAGCGGCGCGGGCAAGTCGTTGCTGGCCCAGGCCATCATGGGCAACCTGCCGCCGGCGCTGCAGGCCACGGGCCAGATCACGCTGGATGGCACCACCACCCGCGCCCAGGATGCCGCCGCGCGCCGCGCCCTGTGGGGCCGCAAGCTGGCGCTGCTGCCGCAGGAGCCCTCACTGGCGCTCAACCCGCTGGCCCGCGTGGCACCGCAGCTGGCCGAGGTGTACCGCCTGCTGCACCAGCAGCCCCCCAGCGCCGCCAGCGCACAGGCCGAACAGGTGCTGGGCGCTGCGGGCCTGGGCGGCGCAGGCAGCCACTACCCCTGGCAACTGTCGGGCGGCATGGCCCAGCGCGCCGTGGCCGCCATCACCCTGGCTGGGGGCGCGCCGGTGCTGATGGTGGACGAGCCCACCAAAGGGCTGGACGCACATTGGCGCGGCCGCATGGTGGAGTTGTTCCGGGGCGTGCTAAAGGCAGGCGGCTGCCTGCTCACCATCACCCACGACATGCATGTGGCGCAGGCGCTGGGCGGCCAGGTGATCGTGCTGCGCCACGGGCAGGCGGTGGAGCAAGGCGACATCCACACCGTGGCCGCCGCGCCGCAGCACGCCTTTACCCGCCAGTTGCTGCTGGCCGACCCGGCCCGCTGGCTGCCGTTTGCCGAGCCCACGCTGGGTGAGCCCGTCGTACAGGCGCATGGCATCTCCAAAGCCTATGGTGCGCAGAAGCTGTTTGCGCCGCTGGACCTGGAACTGCACAGCGGTGAACGCATCGCCGTGCAAGGCCCCAGCGGCACTGGCAAAAGCACACTGGGCAATGTGCTGCTGGGCCTGGTGGCGCCCGACGCGGGCCGTGTGGAGCGCAGCGCCCGGCTGCGCCCGCATGCGTTCCAAAAGCTGTACCAGGACCCGGTGGGCTCGTTCGCGCCGCACATCAGCCTGGCCCAGTCGCTGCGCGATGCCGCCCGCCTGCACCGCTGCGACTGGAAGGCGGTGCAGCAGCGCCTGGCGCAGCTGCGCGTGCCCGAGGACCTGCTGGCGCGCAGGCCCGACCAGGTATCGGGCGGCGAGCTGCAGCGCATTGCGCTGGCGAGGGTGCTGGTGGCGCAACCGGCGCTGCTGTTTGCGGATGAGCCCACCTCGCGCCTGGACCCGATCACGCAGCAGGAGGCCATCCAGGTGCTGCTGCACGCGGTGCAAGACAACGGCGCCGCGCTGATGCTGGTGACCCACGACCCGCACCTGGCCGCCGCCGTGGGCACGCGCACGCTGGACTTTGCAAGCAGCGATCAGCCCACCGCCGCTATGCTCGCCGCATGACAGCGACACCCTCCCGCACCCTCTGGATCATCAAGACCGGCGACACCCTGCCCGCCCAACGGGCCCGGCATGGCGACTTTGAAGACTGGATTGCGGGCGGCCTGAACCAAGCCCCCGCCAGCACGCAGCTGGCGCTGCAGACACTGGACGCCCGCACCGCCACCGCATGGCCACAGCCCGGCCAGATAGCGGGCGTGGTGGTGACCGGCTCCCCCGCCATGGTGACCGACCGCGAACCCTGGAGCGAGCGCACCGCCGCATGGCTGGCCAGCGTGGTGGCGGCCCGGGTGCCCGTGCTGGGCATCTGCTACGGCCATCAGCTGCTGGCCCACGCGCTGGGCGGCGAGGTGGCGCGCCACCCCGCCGGGCTGGAGATAGGCACCGTGGCAGTACAGCGCTTGGCCGGTGCCGAGGGCGATGCCCTGCTGGGCCACCTGCCAGCCCGCTTTGGCGCCCAGGTGGTGCACGAGCAAACGGTGCGGCGCCTGCCCCCTGGTGCCGTTGCGCTGGCCGCCAACGCCCATGAGCCGCACCACGCGTTCCGCGTCGGCCCCTGTGCCTGGGGCGTGCAGTTTCACCCCGAGTTCAGCGATTCGGTGATGCGCGACTACGTGGCGTGTTTTGCGCCTGCGCTGCAGCGTGCAGGCATGGATGTGGCAGCGCTGGAGCAAGGTGTGCAGGCCACGCCAGAATCGGCCAGCCTGCTGGCGCGTTTTGCGCAGCTGGCGGCAGCGGCCACCGCTTGAAATCTCAATGAAAATTTGCTCTAGCGCTTATCTATCAAGCGCTAGCAGCTATCAACATAATAGCAAATCCTCTGCTGCGATTGCTCTGCATTGGGCGTAGTGCCTCGCCAGTGCATCACCCGCCGCAGCCCCGGCGCACCGCCGATTTCTCGGATTCAGTGGACTAGGAAGCTAGGAAGCGGGCTTCAAACACCTCGGCGGCCACCGGCCTGCTGAGCAGGTAGCCCTGGATTTCGTCACAGCCCAGCAACGCGAGCCGGCCGCATTGTTCGTCCGTTTCTACGCCTTCGGCAACCACCTTGAGCCCCAGCGAGTGCCCCATGTTGATGATGGCGGAGACCAGCGCCTGCCCTTGCGGGCCGGTATCCATCCCCATGATGAAAGAGCGGTCGATCTTGAGGGTGTCAGCGGGCAGCGTGGCCAGGTAGCTCAGTGAAGAGAACCCGGTTCCGAAGTCATCAATGGCAATCGTGATGCCCATCTCGCGCAGGGCGTGCAGGCTGCTACGGCTGTGCTCCACATCCTCCATGACCATGCTCTCGGTGATCTCCAGCTCCAGCCCGGCCCCTGCGGCCGGGTCAAACGCCAGCGCCTCGCGCACCTCGGCCACAAAGCTGCGGTGGCGCAGCTGCAGAAACGACACGTTGACCGCCACCCGCAGCGGCGCATGGCCGGCCTGCCGCCAGCGCTGGTTGTCTGCCAGTGCCTGCCCAAGCGCCCAGCGCCCCACGTCGTAGATTAGGCCGGTTTCCTCCAGGATGGGGATGAAAAGCCCCGGCGGCACCAAGCCACGCTCAGGGTCGTTCCAGCGGATCAGGGCCTCTGCGCCTGCCAGGGCGCCACTGGACAGGCACCGCTTGGGCTGGTAGTGCAGAACAAACTGCCCGCGCTCCAGGGCCTCGCGCAGGCGGCCTTCCATGCCCAGTGCCTCGGCCACGCGCGTATTCATTTCCGACGTGTAGAACAGCAGGCTGTCTGCCGATGCCTTGGCCTTGTTGACGGCGGCCTCCGCATTGCGCAGCAGCGTTTCGGCATCAGCGCCATCCATGGGGTACAAGGCCACGCCAGCCTTGGCGGCCATGCGCAGCTCGGTGCCGCCCAGCGCAAAGGGTGTATCAAAACAGGCGCGCAGGAGGTGGTCCACCACCATGGCCACCGCGCCCGCATCGCGTGCGTCGGTCACAGCGATGCCGAAGCTGTTGATGCCAATGCGTGCCACGTCGTACACATCGCGGCTGGCGTGCTGCAGCCGCTGCGCGACCTGCTTGAGGAGTTCGTCGCCCATCTGCCGCCCCAGCGTGTCATTGACAAAGCGAAAGCGGCTGATGTCCATCAGCGCAATACCCATCAGAGGCCGTGTGCCCTCACGCGGGCGCAGGTGCTGGCCGGTGCGCTCCAGAAAAAGGGTGCGGTTGGGCAGCCCGGTGATTTCGTCGTAATAGGCCAGGTAGCTCAGCCGGTCTTCCTTGTCGAGGTGGTCCAGGGCAAAACCGATGTCGCCGGACAGCTCTGTCAGCAGCTTCATCTCGGCCTCGTCGAAGAAGCCCACCTCGTCTGCCAGCAGAGCCAGTGTGGCGGCTACCTCCTGGCCCACCAGGATGGGCAGTACCGCAATGCTGGCCACACCCCGATGGCGCAGTTGATCGCGCAGCATCACGCGTGGGTCGCCGCTGATGTCGTCGCACAGCACGGCCTTGCGAGTGCGCACCACTGCGGCGGCAAGGCTTTCACCCGGTGTGGGAACGTCAAACAAACCCAGCCGGTCGCGGATGTTGTGCACAAAATCGGCCTCAGCGCCCGACACCCCCACCGGTACCACCTGTTGCGCCGCGCGGTCCACGCGGCCTATCCAGGCGATGCGGAAATGGCCGTGCTCCACCGCAATGCGGCAGGCCTCGCGGAACAGTTCCTCGCGGTCGCGCACCCGCACGATCAGCGTGTTGATGCCGCTGAGCATCGCGTACACGCGGTTCAGGCGCTTGATCTTGCGCTCGGCCTCACGGCGCTCGGTAATGTCTTCACCGAGCGCTGCCACGCCCGTCACCTGTCCGCCCACAGAGCGCAGCACGGTGTTGTTCCAGTGCACCAGGCGCCGCTCGCCCGAGCGGGTGAGGATCTCGTTGTCGTAGTGCCAGGCCGAAGGCCGGTCCGCCAGCACATCGGCAAACACGCTGCGCACATTGCCCATCTCAGGGGGCACAAACATGTCAAACCAGTTGCGGCCCGCGATCTCTTCACGCTCCCAGCCTGTCAGGCGCAGCAGGTAGTCGTTGCAATAGGTGATGCGCCCTTCGCAGTCGAGCATCAGCGAGATCATCTCGACCTTGTCGAGCATGTCATTGAAACGGCGGTCGCTTTCGTGCAGCTCTTCCTCGGCGCGTTTCTCCCGGGTGACATCCTGGATGGTGTTGAACCAGCGGCCCTGCTCGCCCCGGCCAGCCTCATCCTCCAAGGGCTCCATCACCTGGCGCAAATGCAGCAGTTCGCCATCTGCGCGCAACAGGCGGTAGGTGAAATCCAGGCGGGCGCCTTGCTGTGCGGCCTGCAGCGCATGCTGGCGGAACATGTCGCGGTCTTGCGGGTGTACCAGCGCCAGCCACTCGCGCGCGGACTTGGGCATGGCATCGGCCCCCAGCCCCAGCATGTCGGGCAGCGTGTCCAGCCAGCTCTCGAAAGCACCATCAGCACCGCTGATCACATGGGTGATTTTTGCCAGTGCCTGCGCCCTTCGCAGGCTGGCTTTGCTGGCGCGCAGCGCGTCCATGGCCCGCTGGCGTTCGAACACTTCCACCTGCAGTTGCTCGGCATGCTTCTGGATCTCGATATAAAGGCTGCCGTTTTCGTAGATACGGCCCACCTGCGCGCCCAGCACGGCCAGGACTTTTTCATCGTCGGCCGTGAACGCTTCTTCCCCCTGCTTGTTGGCCAGGCAGATCCAGCCATAGGAGAACGAGAGCGAAGCGATGGGCGCAATCAAGCCGGTGTGCAGCGGCGGGTAGCCTGCAGGCAGGCCTATATCGCTCGGCGCACCGCTTTCATTGACCAGCCGCTCAGAGCGGCGCGCAGCGCGCAACTGACCCAGAAGGCCGTGCGACACCACCGGCAGGTCCAGCAGCCCGCTCAGCGCAGGCTCGATGCCGCTGGTGCACACGATGGAGGCATCGCTTTGCTTGCGCACCACACACAGCACCGCATACTGCGCCCCCACCAGTTCGCGCGCGCCTCGGCATACATTGGCCAGCAGCACCTGCGGGTCGCGCTCGGAGGCCAGTTGCAGGTTCAGGTCAGTCAGGGCCGCCAGGCGCCGGTTCATGGTTTCCAGCTCGGCGACGTTGCCCGTGAGCTTGTCCGTCATGAGCTGCAGGTGCCGGGTCTGAAAACTGTGCTCCAGCGGATGGAAGGGCTGCGGCGGTACCTGCGACAAGGCCTGTTCAATGGCCGAGGTGATGTCCTGTGGCTCGCAGGGCTTCACCAGCACCTGCGTCACCCCACAGGCCAGGGCCAGGTTGCGGGCCTCTTGCTCGCGGTAGTGGGCGCTGTAGAAGATCACCTGTGTTGCGGCGAGCTGGTGGTCTGTGCGCAGTTGGCGCACAAACTCGTACCCGTCCATGGTCGGCATCAGGATGTCGGAGATCACCAGATCGGGACGCTCGGCACGCACCAGGGCCAGGGCCTCGGCGCCATCTGCGGCCTCCAGGGCCTGGTGGCCACTGTGCCCGATGAGCGTGACCACCAGCGCGCGGTTGGCCGGCAGGTCATCGACAACAAGGATCTTGGCCATGCTACCCGGGGTCCAACGTCAGGCCGCACCTGGCGGCGCGTGGAATGAAGAACCCAGAAACGACTCGATCTGGCTCACAAAGGTTTCTGGCGTGATGGGCTTGGACAGGTGCTCGTCAAAACCCACCTCAAGGGCCTTTTCGCGGTCACCTGGCATCGAAAAAGCGGTCACAGCCACCAGCGGCACCACACGCCACCCATGGTGCGAGCGCAGGCTTTGTGCCACCTCATAGCCATTCATCACCGGCATTTGCAGGTCGCACAAGACCAGGTCGGGCCCCTCGGCCAACGCCAGCCCCAGGCCCAGGGCGCCGTTTTCGGCGGCCAGCACGCGGTGGCCCGCGGCTTCCAGCAGGTAGGAGACGAGTTGCCGGCTGGCATCATCGTCTTCGATGACCAGGATGGTGGCTTTCATGCGCTGGTCTCCTGAAACTCCACAATGAACGTGCTGCCCTGCCCTTCGGCGCTCTCCAGCCCCACACTGCCCCCCAGCGCTTCGGCAAGCTTGCGGCTCAGGTGCAGGCCCAGGCCGGTGCCTTCGTGGTGGCGCCGGTCGGCGCTTTCGACCCGGGAGAAGGCCTCGAAAAGCCGCGACTGCTCCTGCAGCGGAATGCCAGGCCCGGTGTCGCGCACCTGAACCTGCACGGTGCGCCCCTGGGCCGACAAGCTCTCCTCCAGCACCACATCCACACGCCCCTGCGGCGTGAACTTGATGGCATTGCCCACCAGATTGATCAGAATCTGGCTGAAGGCCCGGCGGTCGGTGTGCAACTGCACGGCCTGGCTGGGGGCATGCACATTAAACACCAGGCCCTTGCGCACGGCCTCGGGCTCCAGCGTGGCGGCGACCTCCGCAACAATGCTGCGGCAGTCGAGCGGCTCCTTGTGGAGCGACACCTTGTTGGCGCTGAGCTTGGCGACATCGAGCAGGTCGTTGATGAGCGAAAGCAGGTGCCGCGCCCCAGTCTGCACGATGCGCAATTGCTTGTCCTGCTCCGGGTTGAGCGGCCCCGGCAGCTGCATGAGCAAGGTGCCCGTGAAACCGATGATGGCGTTCAGCGGGGTTCGCAGTTCGTGGGACATGCTGGCCAGGAAGCGGTCTTTGACCAGGGCGGCATTTTCAAGCTCCAGGTTCTTGTCGCGCAAGGCCCGCTCGATCCGCTTGCGCTCGGTCACATCGCGGATCGCACTGGAGACAAACAGGCCTTCTTCCGTCTCCAGCGGGCTCAGGCTGATCTCGACTGGAAACTCGGAACCATCCTTGCGCAAACCATACAGATCAAGGCCCGCCCCCATGGAGCGGGAGCGTGGTTCGGCAAAAAAACCGTGGCGGTGCTCAGGGTGCCGACCGCTGAAGCGTTCTGGCACCAGCAGCTCGATCTTCTGACCCAGGAGTTCGCTGCGGCTCCAGCCAAACAGTTTCACGGCCTGCGAGTTGACGAGCACGATGCGGCCGTCGCGATCCACGATGACCATCGCGTCCGGCGCGGCTTCGAGCAGGTCCTTGAACTTCTGGTCGGCCCGCTTGCGGTCGGTGATGTCTCGGATCGCGCTCATCACCATCGCGCCTTCTTGGGTATCAATCGGGCTCAGGCTGATCTCCACAGGAAACTCGCCGCCATCCTTGCGCAGGCCATGCAGCTCCAGCCCCGCCCCCATGGTGCGCGTGCGCGGCGCCCCAAAGAACCCGCTGCGGTGCCCCAGGTGCGCGCCCCGGTAGCGGTGTGGCAACAGCACCTCCACGGCCTGCCCTAGCAATTCGGTCCTTTCATAGCCGAACACGCGCTCGGCCTGGGAGTTGACCAGGACGATGCGGCCTGTCACGTTGACCATCACGATCGCGTCGGGTGTGGATTCGAGCAGGTCACGGAACCGCGCCTCCAGCAGCTTGGCCTCGCGTTGGACCTTGAGCTGGGTGACATCCTTCTTGCTTGACAGAAAGTACAGCAGTTGGCCAGCTTCGTCGCGCACGGCCTTGGTGGACACGTTGACATGCACCAGCGATCCATCCTTGCGGCGGCGCACCGACTCGTGCACGTTACTCAGGCCACGCAAGGCCTCGGCCCGAATCTTGTCCTCTTCATGGGACCGGTTCTCGGGAACGATGAGGTCAACAAGGTGCTTGCCGCGGGCCTCTACCGCTGCATAACCGAAGATCAACTCCGCAGCCGGATTCCAGTGAAGCACCACCCCATCGGGCGACAGCACCAGCTGCGCATCGGGGTTTTGCTCCCAATATGCGGCAGACAAATCAGACGCCATGCACAACTCCCAGTAGGGCCCCGTCCCTCCGCGTCCCGCTTGGTGTTGGGGTGACGGTGCGGAGCAAGCCCGTGCCATCGCCCGTGCGGGCCCATGGCTGGGGCCATCTTAGGCGCGAAGCCCCCCGATTGCCAACTCTGGAATACCAGGGCTAGCGCCGTGGCCACCGACCATCGGGGCAATGTGGCACTGGACGGAGCCCTGCGGCCGCCAGACGACAAAAAGCCCCTGCGCCAACAAGGGAACAGGGGCTTGCGAAACGGCGCAAAAGCCGCGTGGGCTTACATGTGGTCGATCATGACCTGGCCAAAACCCGAGCAGCTTACCTGGGTGGCACCGTCCATCAGGCGGGCAAAGTCGTAAGTCACCTTCTTGGAGGCAATCGACTTCTCCAGCGAACTGATGATCAGGTTGGCAGCCTCGATCCAGCCCATGTGGCGCAGCATCATCTCGGCCGACAGGATTTCGGAGCCGGGGTTCACATAGTCCTTGCCGGCATATTTAGGGGCCGTGCCGTGGGTGGCTTCAAAACAGGCCACCGAGTCGGACATGTTGGCGCCGGGCGCAATGCCGATCCCGCCCACCTGGGCTGCGAGCGCATCGGAGATGTAATCGCCATTGAGGTTGAGCGTGGCCACCACCGAATACTCGGCCGGGCGCAGCAAAATCTGCTGCAGGAAGGCGTCGGCAATGCTGTCCTTGACGGTGATGTCCTTGCCCGTCTTGGGGTTCTTGAGCTTGCACCAGGGGCCGCCGTCGATCAGCTCGGCACCAAACTCCTTTTGCGCCAAGGCGTAGGCCCAGTCGCGGAAGCCACCTTCGGTGTACTTCATGATGTTGCCCTTGTGGACGATGGTCACGCTGGGCTTGTCGTTGTCGATGGCGTACTGGATGGCCTTGCGCACCAGGCGTTCGGTACCCTCGATGGAGACGGGCTTGACGCCGATGCCCGAGGTGTTGGGAAAGCGGATTTTCTTCACGCCCATCTCGTCCTGCAGAAACTTGATGAGCTTCTTGGCCTTGTCCGACTCGGCCTCGAACTCGATGCCCGCATAGATGTCCTCCGAGTTCTCGCGGAAGATCACCATGTTGGTCTTTTCGGGCTCTTTCAGCGGCGAAGGCACGCCCTTGAAATACTGCACGGGGCGCAGGCAGACATACAGATCCAGCTCCTGGCGCAGTGCCACGTTCAGCGAACGGATGCCGCCACCCACGGGCGTGGTCAGCGGGCCCTTGATCGACACCACGTACTCGCGCAACACCTGCAGGGTTTCTTCGGGCAGCCACACATCAGGGCCGTAGACCTTGGTGGATTTCTCGCCCGCATACACCTCCATCCAGTGGATCTTCTTCTTGCCGCCATAGGCCTTGGCCACCGCAGCGTCCACCACCTTGATCATCACCGGCGTGATGTCGAGCCCCGTGCCATCGCCTTCAATGAAGGGGATGATGGGCTGGTCCGGCACATTCAGCGACATGTCGGCATTGACCGTGATTTTCTGGCCTTCGGCAGGCACCTTGATGTGCTGGTAGCTGGTCATGGAAGGGGTGTCTCCTGTGGAAGCTGAAGCAGATTCAGCAGATGGGGCAAAGCGCTCTGTAGCCGGTCAATTCTAATGACAATTTTTTGGGCAAAGCCCCTGCCAGCCCGCGCGCCGCTGCTATCGTTGCGGGCGAAGCCGTGCAGGTTTGCGCGGCTTCAGATCCTCTTTTTCAACCCCTTCACTGGTAACGGCATATATGAAAAAACTCCTCGCTGTCCTGGTGGTTGGTCTGTTGGGTGCAAGTGCTTTTGCACAGGCGCCTGCAGCCGCTCCCGCCCCCGCAGCCCCAGCGCCCATGGCTGCACCCGCTGCACCTGTAGCTGCTGCCCCGGCACCCGTCGCCAAAACTAAGGCAAAAGCAAAAGCCAAGGCCAAGGCCAAGGCCACCAAAACGGCCAAAAAGAAAACCACCAAGAAGGTCGCCAAGAAAAAGACCACCCACAAGGCAGCCTGACGCTGGCATGCAGCACCCTTCACGGGGTCATGCACATTGCTTCAAAATCGCCCGCTACTGCGGGCGTTTTCTTTTTCCGTTCTTTTCCCCTTCTTTTGCCCGCCGGTTCGGCGCCCCTTGTGCGGACGCTGCCCCCTTGTCCAGAAAGCCTTGCCCATGACTGCTTTTGCACTTGCCTTGCCTTTTTCCGCTGCCACACGGCGCACCGTGGCCGCCGCGCTGTTGACCGCTGCTGTGGGACTACAGTTCTCCACGGCACAGGCCCAGGACGGCCCCCAGCTGAATTTGCAGCGTGTGGAACTGACCGCAGGCATGCATCGCATTGACGCCCAGGTGGCCGCCACGCCCCAGGAGCGCCAGACCGGCCTGATGCATCGCAAGGAGATGCCCCAGCACGAGGGCATGCTGTTTGTGTTTGAACAACCCGCGCAGCAGTGCTTCTGGATGAAGAACACGCTGCTGCCGCTCACAGCAGCGTTTGTGGATGACGACGGCACCATCGTGAACCTGGCCGACATGAAGCCCCAGACGCTGGATTCGCACTGTTCGGCAAAACCGGTGCGCTACGTGCTGGAGATGAACCAGGGATGGTTTGCCAAGAAAAACATCAAGGCAGGCGCCAAGCTGGGTGGAGCGCTGTTCAGCCGCAAGTGACGCAGGACCACCCAGCGACTTGCGCAGATCGGGATGCCACAGCCCCATAGGCCTTGGCCCTGGGCCCTGCCGCTTGCCCGAGCGCTGTCTTTCCGGCATCGCACTCCCAGGATCCGGGAGTGCAAATTACTATCATTTATATAGCTACCAGCGCTTATCCAGCAAGCGCTAGAGGTCAAAACGACCTCAAAGTCCCCAACAAAAAACGGCCCGAAGGCCGTTTTTTGTTGCCCGCAGACCTCAGTCCGTCAGGACAGGTCACTTGCGGGGCGTGGATCGCGCATCAGGCGAAGTTGGCTTCGGCAAACTTCCAGTTCACCAGCTTGTCGAGGAAGGTCTCAACGAACTTGGGACGCATGTTGCGGTAGTCGATGTAGTACGCGTGTTCCCACACGTCCACGGTGAGCAGCGCCTTGTCGGCGGTGGTCAGCGGCGTGCCGGCGGCGCCGGTGTTGACGATGTCCACGCTGCCATCGGCCTTCTTCACCAGCCAGGTCCAGCCCGAACCGAAGTTGCCCACGGCAGACTTCACAAACGCTTCCTTGAAGGCTGCGTAGCTGCCCCACTTGGCGGTGATGGCTGCAGCCAGTGCGCCAGAAGGCTCACCGCCGCCCTGGGGAGCCATGCAGCTCCAGAAGAAGGTGTGGTTCCAGATTTGCGCGGCGTTGTTGTAGATGCCGCCGCTCGACTTCTTGACGATCTCTTCGAGCGTCATGGCTTCGAACTCAGTGCCCTTTTGCAGGTTGTTCAGGTTCACCACATAGGCGTTGTGGTGCTTGCCATGGTGGTACTCCAGGGTTTCCTGGCTGTAGTGCGGAGCCAGGGCGTCGATGGCGTAGGGCAGCGGGGGAAGGGTATGTTCCATGGTGGTGTTTCCTTGTGGTTTGAAATTCCGGGATGCCATCTGCAACGCTTTTCTTTCCTGAGCAATGCAGTCGGACACAGCGCGAAGGGGGCATTGTAGGAACATCAGGTGACCTGTGCAGCGTGAGGCCACCCAGATCCGGTCTGCAGCACCACAAACCGCTGCTGTCCTACAGAGGCGCGCCTTCTACCGCACCGCGACATCACCCCATTACAGCAGTCGCGGCTGGGCCACCGTCACGTCCACTACGCCATCGGTCAGTGTGGCGCGCAGGGCATCGCCAGGCTGGGCCTGGTGCACGCTGGTCACGGCCCGGCCCTCGGTATCGGTGAGCAGCGCGTAGCCGCGCTGCAGCACCAGGCGCGGGTCGAGCAGCTCCAGCCGCAAGGCCGCGCGGTCGAGCCGCTCGGCCTGCTGCACCAGGCGCCGTTGCATTTTTTGAGGGAAATCGGCCTCCAGCGCTTTCTGGGATTGCGCAATCCGCTGCAATTTTAATAGCACTCCATGGCGCATGCGCTGGGCCAGGCGTGCCAGTTGTATCTGCTCACGCGCCACCAGGCCCGACGGGCGGCCCAGCCGCGCCGCTGCCTGGTCCAGCCGCTGGTGCCGGGTGTCGAGCTGGCGCTGCATCCCGTCGCTGATGCGCCCAGCCAGCAGCCCGAGCGCCCCCAGCCACACATCGCGCGGCTGGGCCACCAGCTCGGCGGCGGCGGTGGGCGTGGGGGCGCGCAGGTCGGCACAAAAGTCGGCGATGGTGAAGTCGGTCTCGTGCCCCACCCCGCTGATGAGCGGCACCGGGCTTTGCACGATGGTCCGGGCCAACTGTTCGTCGTTGAAGGCCCAGAGGTCTTCGATGGAACCGCCCCCGCGCACCAGCAGGATCACGTCAATGGGTGGATTTTTGGTCAAATCGGCCCCTAGCGCTTTTCCTGCTTGCGCAAGCAGATACAGTTTTGATAGCGCCGCAACCAGCGAAGCAGGTGCTGCGGCGCCCTGCACCTGCGCAGGCACCAGCACCACCGGAATGTGCGGCACGCGACGGCGTAGCGCCGTGACCACGTCGTGAAGGGCCGCAGCCCCGGTGGACGTGAGAAGGCCAATGCCACGCGGCTGCAAAGGCAGCGGGCGCTTGCGGGCGCTGTCGAACAAGCCTTCCGTTTCGAGCTGCGCCTTCAGGCGCAGGAACTGCTCGAACAACGCGCCCTGCCCGGCCCGCTGCATGCTTTCCACAATGAACTGCAGATCGCCCCGCGCCTCGTACACCGAAAGGCGCCCGCGCACTTCCACCAATTCGCCATCGCGCGGCGAAAAGTCAAGCAGGCTGGCGGCGCGGCGGAACATGGCGCAGCGCAACTGACCGTTCGCGTCTTTGACCGAGAAGTAGCAATGTCCGCTGGATGCGCGCGAGAAGCCCGTGATCTCGCCGCGCACCGCGACAGGATTGAAGCGCGCCTCCAGAGCATCAGCAATGGCGCGGCATAGCGCGCCAACTTCCCAGACGCGCGGCACCGCTGCGGGGCTGGGGCGCTCAAACATGAGAAACGGCGGGCGTTTGCGCCGCGCGCACCGCGCAAGTACTCCACAGAATCTGGCCAGCGGCAGTTACCACAGCCACATAACTAAAAACCGCCCGCAAAACACCAGAGCACGTACAAGTTATTGATTTATATAGCTTTTTCATTGCGCAATTTTTCATCAATCTGTTGCAAGCACGGCGTGGCGCCACTTTGCGAGGCCTGGAACAGTGGTTGCCCACAAAGTTATCCACAGATTTTGTGGGTGAGCAGACGGGGCGATGGCGCGCACAGCAACGTAACGGTTTGTGACGAGGCGGACCCTACAAGCTGAGCCATAATCGCCGATTGCTTTCATCTGCGCGGAGAGAGATTTGCTGTCCATCATACAAGCCGCAGGCTGGCCCATCTGGCCCCTGATTGCGTGTTCCGTCCTGGGAATGGCGCTGATTTTCGAACGGTTCGTGGCCCTCAAGACGGCCCGTGTCGCCCCCCCGAAACTGCTCGATGAAGCCATCACGGTCTCGTCCAAGGCCATTCCCACCCCCGACGTGGTGAACCAGCTGGCGCAAAACTCTGCCTTGGGCGAAGTTCTGGCCAGCGGCCTGCGCACCCTCAACAGCAACCCCCAGTGCAGCGAGACCGACCTGCGCGCCGCCATGGAAGGCGCAGGGCGCGCCGTGGCGCACCGGCTGGAGAAATACCTGTCGGCGCTCGCCACCATCGCCTCGGCCGCGCCCTTGCTGGGCCTGCTGGGCACGGTGATCGGCATGATCGAGATCTTTGGCTCGCAAGCGGGCAGCGGTGGCGTGGGCCAGGCCATGGGTGGCGGCAACCCGGCCCAGTTGGCGCATGGCATCTCGATCGCGCTCTACAACACGGCATTTGGCCTCATCGTGGCCATCCCGGCACTGATTTTCTGGCGCTACTTCCGCTCGCGTGTGGACGCCTATCTGCTCACCTTGGAGCTGGCTTCGGAACAATTTGTGCGCCATATCCTGCGTTTGCGGAAGAAGTGAAATGAACTTCCGTCCCCGCGCCAAGGAAGAGCCGGAGATCAACCTGATCCCGTTCATCGACGTGCTGCTGGTGATCCTCATCTTTCTGATGCTGACCACCACCTACAGCAAGTTCACCGAGCTGCAGCTCACCCTGCCCGTGGCCGATGCCGAGCAGCAGCGCGACCACCCCAAGGAAGTCATCGTGTCCGTAGCCGCCGACGGGCGCTACGCCGTCAACAAGGCGGGCGTGGACGGCAAAAGCGTGGACGCGATCGCGCAGGCCTTGCGCAGCGCCGCCACGGCGGGCCCGGGCAGTGTGGTCATCATCAGTGCCGATGCGATGGCGCCGCACCAGTCTGTGGTTTCGGTGATGGAGGCCGCGCGCCGCGTGGGCCTCACGCAGATCACGTTTGCCACGCAGTCGTCGGCTGCGGCGCGCAGCCCCAGCCGCTGACACGCATGGCTGCCCCCGGGCTGCAGCCGCCCTCGCCCAGCGCCCCCGCATCACGGGGCGCAGCCCTCCCCCCACCCGCCTCCGGGCTCCAGAAAATCTGGCAGACACGCAGCCCGCTCGCCTGGGTGCTGTGGCCGGTCTCGCGGGTCTACCGCGCGCTGGTCGGCATGCGGCGCGGGCTTTACCGCATCGGCCTGCTGAAGGCGGAGCACCCCGGCCGCCCCGTCATCGTCGTGGGCAACGTGATTGCCGGAGGGGCAGGCAAAACCCCCGTGGTCATTGCAGTTGTCCAGCATCTGCAAGGTCTGGGCCTGTGTCCCGGCGTGGTCTCCCGCGGCTACGGCCGCAGCACCACCGACTGCCGCGAGGTGACGCCCGACAGCCCCGCCCACGAGGTGGGCGATGAACCCGCCCTTATCGCGCGCAGCTGCCGGGTGCCCGTGTTTGTGGCGCCTCGCCGCATCACCGCCGCCCGCGCCTTGCGGGCTGCTTACCCGGACACCGACGTGGTCGTTTGTGACGATGGCCTGCAGCACCTGGCCCTGGCGCGCGATCTGGAGGTCTGCATCTTCAACGAACAGGGCGTGGGCAACGGCTTCCTGCTGCCAGCGGGGCCCCTGCGCGAGCCCTGGCCACGCGCGGTGGATTTTGTGCTGCATGCAGGGACTCTGCCGCCTGGAAGCGACCCCGCCCATGCCTATGGCCTGCAACGCCGACTGGCCCACTATGCCTTGCGTGCGGACGGCACCCGGGTGCAACTGTCGGACCTGCAAGGCCAGCCGCTGCATTCCGTGGCGGCCGTGGCACGCCCCGAAGTGTTCTTTGCCATGCTGCAGGCTCAGGCGCTGCAGCTGGCACACACGGAAGCCTTGCCAGATCACTATGATTTTGATAGCTGGAACCGCTCATCCGACAAGCGCTACCCGCTCATTTGCACCGAAAAAGACGCTGTCAAGCTCTGGCAACACCACCCGGACGCGTTGGCCGTGCCCCTGCAATTGCACATTGACCCGGCCTTTTTCGCAGCGCTGGATGCGCGCCTGCTGGCCTTGGGCGTCCAAAGGCATTAACGATTCACCGCCCGGGCCGCCGCTATCATCCCTGCCTGCCCGAACGAACCTCCTGGAAAGCGCTGTCACCATGGATCCCAAACTGCTTGAACTGCTGGTCTGCCCCGTCACCAAAGGCCCGCTGACCTACGACCGCGATGCCCAGGAACTGGTCTCCCGCAGCGCTCGCCTGGCCTATCCGGTGCGGGACGGCATCCCGGTGCTGCTCGAAAACGAAGCCCGCACACTCACCGACGAGGAACTGGAGCAATGAGCGCAGCAACGGATCCCGGCACGCCAGGCGTTGCGACCGCGAGCGGTCGCTTCACGGTGCTGATCCCAGCGCGCATGGCATCCAGCCGCTTGCCCGACAAACCCCTGGCCGATATCGCTGGCCTGCCCATGGTGGTGCGCGTGGCCCAGCGTGCCGCCCAAAGCGCAGCAGCCTGCGTGGTGGTGGCAGCCGATGACCCTCGCATCCTGCAGGCCTGCGCCGCCCATGGCGTACAAGCGATACTGACCCGCGCCGACCACCCCAGCGGCAGCGACCGCCTGGCCGAAGCCTGTACCCAGCTGGGCCTGGACGGGGACGACGTGGTCGTCAACGTGCAAGGCGATGAACCCTTGATAGACCCCGGCCTCATCGACGCTGTGGCAGCCCTCCTGCCCACCCGGACGGAGGCCAGCATGGGCACTGCAGCCCACGCCATTGCGTCACTGGCCGACTACACCAACCCCAACGTGGTGAAAGTGGTGCTGGACGCGCGGGGCCTGGCCCACTACTTCAGCCGCGCGCCCATCCCTTTTGCGCGGGACCATGCGGGTTTGGCCTGGTGGCAAGGCGCAGCCGAGGCGGCGGCCCCCGATGTGGCGGCCCTGGCGGGATTCGCGCCACTGCGGCATGTGGGCATCTACAGCTATCGTGCGGGCTTTCTGCGCCAATTTCCTGCCCTGACACCCGCCCCCACCGAGGCGGTGGAAGCGCTGGAGCAACTGCGCGCACTGTGGCACGGCCATGGCATTGCTGTGCACGTGGCGGACACGGCTCCGGGCCCAGGGGTGGACACGCCCGAGGACCTGGAACGGGTGCGAGCTCTTTTCCGCTAAGCGTTCAACGCCTCAAAAAACGCACACTTTGGGTGCATAACAGGCTCCATGGCGGCTCTCAGTGCAAGCACCGACCCCAAAGTGGTCACCTATGTAAGTCAACGCAAGGTGGTCACATGCTATCCTCAACTGTAACGAGAGCACCGCATCCCGGGCGCACAGAACGGCTTCAGGCGCCCTTCGAACGTCCCCGCCAGCGGCGCCAACCGATTTCTAACCTTCGAGGACTTCCATGAGACTGATTTTGTTGGGCGCGCCTGGCGCCGGAAAGGGCACGCAAGCCACGTTCATCTGCCAGAAGTACGGCATCCCCCAGATCTCCACCGGTGACATGCTGCGCGCAGCCGTCAAGGCCGGAACCCCTCTGGGCCTGCAGGCCAAGGCGGTGATGGATTCGGGCGCCCTGGTCAGTGACGACATCATCATCGGGCTCGTCAAGGAGCGCATCACGCAAGCAGACTGCGCCAACGGTTTCCTGTTCGACGGCTTCCCCCGCACCATTCCCCAGGCCGATGCCATGAAGGCAGCGGGCGTCAAGCTCGACTACGTGCTCGAAATCGATGTGCCCTTTGACGCCATCATCGAACGCATGAGCGGCCGCCGCTCGCACCCCGCCAGCGGCCGCACCTACCATGTCAAGTTCAACCCGCCCAAGGTGGAAGGCAAGGACGACGTGACGGGCGAAGAGCTGATCCAGCGCGAAGACGACAAGGAAGAAACCGTCAAGAAGCGCCTGCAGGTCTACAGCGACCAGACGCGCCCCCTGGTGGACTATTACAGCAACTGGGCCCAGGCCGAACCCGAGCTGGCTCCCAAGTACCGCGCCATCAGCGGCACGGGCAGCGTGGACGAGATCACGGCACGCGCATTGCAGGCACTGGCCAGTTAAGGTTCGGGGCTATCGCCCCTTGCAACCAGCGACGCCATGGCAGCAGGGCGTCGCTTTTTTTATGCGGCGCAGGGAACCCGCTTGCAGCCTTTCGCATGGCTATACCCGGGCCATACCGGTGGGTCAGGCTGGGCTGGAGCGTAAGCCGTAGGCTTTGCCATCCACAAACAGGTATTCCGCCCGCAGCACCGCGTCGCCCTTCTCTTCGCGCAGGGTAAAGCCCACCACCGATACCGCAGTGCCGGGTTTGATCTCCTGCACCTGCCAGGCCTGCATGCGGGTCAGGGGCGCCAGCTCCACCTCCCAGCGGCGGTCCTTGCGGGTGGGCAAAACCGTCTTGGCCAGCAAGGCCTTGCCATCCACGGGGGACGCCTGCGCAGGCACCACACGCTGGGCCAGATCCGCAGGCAGCTTCAGCTCGGCAGGTGTCTCCAGCTCCAGCTCGGCGTGTGGATTTTGCCAGCGCACTTTGCGCACGGTGCCTTCCAGGTAGATGGGACGGTCGGGGTCAAAACTGCTCCACCCATGGTGGGCACGCGCGCCCCAGGGAATGGCCGTGGCGGCCAGGAGCACGTGGCGTCGTTGCAGGCTCATCGGTTCTCTCCTTGTCATGTCCGATCAGAGGTAAGCAATCCAGCGGCCACACACCACCACAGCCAGCCAGATCACGGTGGAACCCAGCATCTGTACCCGGGCCAGAGCATCCAGGCGAGCCAGGGAACCCCGCCCATGGAACCACGCGGCGTTGCAACCTGCAAGCATTAACAGCAGCATCTTCAAGGTGAATGCGCGGCTGGCGAGCAGTTCGGCAGGCTGTGTGGCAAACATCAAGAGGCCCGACGCCGCCGCCAAGCCAAAACCACACAATGCCAGCGACAGGCTGAGCCGCGCCAAATCCTTGACGGGCAGCGCCGCCCCACGGCCAAACACCCGCAACTCCAGCAAGACCAAATTGCCCAACAGCAAGGCAATGCCCACGATGTGCACCACCTCCAGCGCGGGGTAAGCCCACGCATGGGACTTAAGAGTTGCAAAAAACATCGGGGCGGCCTTGTTGCTCAGTGCAGCAGTTCGAGCATCAGCGAGATCCTGGCCTTCAAGGGGGATAGCCCCTGGGAGTCCGGCAATGCGTCCCCCGGCTTGGGCAGCACCTGCCCCTCGGAGCAGCGCGTGGACCGCACCACGCGCACACCCGCCTCCTGGGCACGCAGCAACGCGGCCTCCAGAGCATGGTGGATGGTGCCATTGCCCGTGCAGGCCACCACCAGCCCCTGGACCCCATCTCGCACCAGTGCGTCCACCATGGTTCCCGATGCGCCAGCGTGGCTGATGACCACTTCCACGCGTGGCCAGGCTGCGGCATTCACTACATTTTGAATAGCATTCAATGCTGGAACACCAGGCGCCAGGGGCCAATCCTGCACAAGGCGGACAGCCCCCTCCTCCACCCAACCCAAAGGCCCGGCCTCGCCCGAGTTGAACGCATTCACCCGGTAGGGGTGCACCTTCTGAACCTGCCGTGCCCCATGAATTTCGCCAGCGGCGACCGCCAGCACACCCCGTACGCCGGGCGTGACCGCCACAGCAACAGCATCCAGAAGATTCTGAGGCCCATCGGGCGTGAGCGCCGTGGCCGGGCGCATGGCACAGGTCAGCACCACGGGTTTCGCGCGGGTGTCCAGCACTTCGTGCAGAAACCAGGCCGTCTCTTCCAGCGTGTCGGTTCCGTGGGTTATGACTACACCACGAACCTCGGGATCTTCCAGGTGGTGCGCACAGCGCAGCGCCAGCGCCTGCCACACCTGGCCGTCCATGTCCTTGCTGTCGATCTGGGCCACCTGCTCCGCCACCAGCACGCCCCGCGCGGCCTGCTGCAATCCGGGAACAGCTGCAAGCAGCTGCCCGACCCCTACCTGCGCAGCGGTGTAGCCGATGTTGTCGCCAGCCTGCGCGGACGTGCCCGCAATGGTCCCTCCGGTGCCCAAAACCACAATTTTTTGCCCACTCACTTGCGTACTCCGAAAAACTGGTGAAAAATACAGTTACTGGATTAAAAAACAGTTGTCCATCACTGTAGCCGCCTCCACCGGAAACCACCATGCTCGACAACCCGAAACTCACTGCCCGCCAGCAACAGATTCTGGATCTCATCCAGACGGCCATTGCACGCACCGGGGCGCCCCCCACCCGTGCAGAGATCGCTGCCGAACTGGGGTTCAAGTCGGCCAACGCGGCAGAAGAACATCTCCAGGCGCTGGCGCGCAAAGGCGTGATCGAGCTGGTCAGTGGCACATCCCGTGGCATCCGGTTGCGCGGTGACACCGTGCGCTCCATCAATGCAGCGCGCGGCAACCAGTTCAGCCTGCCGATTCCCGGACTCTCACAACTGGTGCTACCCCTGGTGGGACGTGTGGCGGCAGGGTCGCCCATTCTCGCGCAGGAACACGTTGACCAAACCTACAGTGTGGAAAACAGCCTGTTCCATCACAAGCCCGATTACCTGCTCAAAGTGCGCGGTATGTCGATGCGCGATGCCGGAATCATGGATGGCGATCTGCTGGCCGTGCAGTCCACCCGCGAAGCCCGCAACGGCCAGATCATCGTGGCCCGCCTGGGAGACGATGTGACAGTCAAGCGCCTGCGCCGTACTGCGACCGCCATCGAACTGCTGCCCGAGAACCCGGATTACCCGGTCATCGTGGTGCAGCCCGGCGAACCCTTTGAGATTGAAGGGCTCGCCGTCGGCCTCATCCGCAACACCATGCTGATGTAGCCACAGCGCTCCATCGCATTCACGCATGAATTAGTTCATTAGCTGCCGCACTGCAGGTGGCGGGCGTTTGGCGCACTGGTAAAACCAGTACGCCAGCCCTGCGGTGCCGGTTTACTTCGCAATCCTGCCTATGTCCAACCCCCGACCTTCGGAGTTTTCACATGGGAATTGCCTTGACCACCTTTTCTGCGCTCTCCAGCACTCTGCGTACCCTGACCCACTGGCTTTACACCTTCAAGGAGCCGTCTGCTGCAGACCTGCCTGCGCCCCGCTCCCATCCCGATGACGCGGACCCGGGCCGCAGGAGCGGATCAGCAGGCACTGACAAGCCCCGCCGTCCATCCAACATCCCCAGCCAACGTCCACCGCGAGGCAACTGGCCCTTTACGGTCAGCCCGCAGACACCGCCCACCGGAGCCACCACGCGGTTTGTGGCCACCAATACCGATGCCCGGGCGTTCATACCGCCGCCTGCCGGTACCCGCGTTGCCTGTGGATCATCCAGATTGGCAGACGGCTCGGGCGGCAGGGCTGCCAAGGTCCTGCGCAGGGTCCCCGCATCGGGCGGCTCAGGCCGACTAGTGATCGCTGGCCGCATGGCAGATGTGTGCGCCGAGCTGGACCGCCTGGCCGCATCCGAAGCGGCGCTGCAGGCCTGTTGAGCCCAAGGCATGCACCACCCAGCGATCCATTGACTGCTTTGTGTATGGAGGATGCTGCCTGATCGCTATGGACGGCGCTTGTCGAGATCGCCAACACTCCGTCACCAAAAGCCCCATCCTTTCCTGTGCCAGGAGGCTGTCCGGTATGAAACGACCGGCGTGGCCAAGGCACAATGTCGGAATGAACATTGTGATTCTCGACGACTACCAGGACGCAGTCCGCAAGCTCCACTGCGCATCCCGGCTCGACGCGTACACCGCCAAGGTCTACACCAACACCGTCAAGGGGCTGGGCCAGCTGTCCGTCCGCCTCAAAGACGCTGACATCATCGTGCTAGTGCGGGAGCGCACCCAGATCACCCGTCAACTGGTGGAGAAACTTCCCCGCCTCAAGCTCATCGCGCAAACCGGCAAGATCGGCAATCACATTGATGTAGCTGCCTGTACGGAACGTGGGATTGCAGTGGCAGAAGGCATAGGCTCACCCGTGGCCCCCGCAGAGCTGACGTGGGCACTTGTCATGGCCGCAATGCGCCGACTGCCGCAGTACATCTCCAACCTCAAACATGGCGCCTGGCAACAATCAGGGCTGAAGACGGCGTCCATGCCTCCCAATTTTGGCCTTGGCAGCGTGCTGCGGGGCAAAACGCTCGGTATCTGGGGTTATGGCCGCATTGGCCAATTGGTGGCGGGCTACGGGCGTGCTTTTGGAATGAACGTCCGCATTTGGGGGCGTGAGGCATCACGCGCCCAGGCCTTGACGGATGGATACCAGGCTGCCACCACGCGCGAGGAGTTTTTCTCGCAATGCGATGTGATCTCGCTCCACCTTCGGCTCAACGACGAAACGCGCGGAATCATCTCGCTCGAAGACCTGTCGTGCATGAAACCGACGTCGCTGCTGGTCAACACATCGCGCGCCGAGCTGATTGAGACCGATGCCCTGATTGCCGCCCTGAACCGGGGCCGCCCCGGCATGGCCGCAGTCGATGTATTCGAGAGCGAACCCATCCTTCAGGGCCATGCCCTGCTGCGGCTGGAGAACTGCATTTGCACGCCCCACATTGGCTATGTCGAGCAAGACAGCTATGAGCTTTATTTTGGTGCAGCGTTCGACAATGTGGTGAATTTCATCAAAGGCACTCCCACCAACATCGTGAATCCGGGTGCACTGCAGGTAAGGCGTTAATCTGGCGCAAAAATCGGGCGAACCCATCGTCGCTCCCGAAGGACCGGCAAGACCGGCAAGACCGGCAAGATTGGAAATTCTCGACCACAGGACGGTTGCACCTTCTGCTGCGCCTGAAGCCGGTTTTGCGCATCGCTTCGGTCTTCAACGACCTCCTACTCCAGGGCGCTGAACAGAAAAGCAGAACACCTTTCCCACCCCACTGCATTCCACCAACCAAAAAGGGCTTCCCAAAGGAAGCCCTTTTGTTTTGGACTCTCCGAAGCCCAGAAGGCCTTGAAGAGCCAGACCACTCCGATTACAGAGGGGTCTTCTTGCCGTCCTTGTAGACGTACAGAGTGATGGCGGGGTTCTTCATTTCGCCATTGGGTTCAAAAGCGATGGTGGAGGTCACACCCTTGAAGTTGGACTTGGCCAGTTCATTCACATACACCTTGGGGTCCACGGAGTTGGCGCGCTTCATAGCGTCCACCAGCAGGAACGTGGCGTCGTAGGTGTAGGGGCTGTAGACTTGGAATTGGTTGGGGTACTTGGCATCGTACTTGGCCTTCCAGGCCGTGCCGCCGGGCATCTTGGCCAGCGAAGAGCCGCCTTCAGCACAGATCACGTTGCCCAGGGTCTTGGCACCCGCTGCGAGCTTGGCGATTTCAGACGTGCAGACGCCGTCACCACCGAAGTACTTGACGTTGCCCATGCCCAGTTGTTCCATCTGGCGCAGCATGGGGCCGGCTTGAGGGTCCATACCGCCGTAGAACACGGCATCAGGGTTCTTGGACTTGATGGCTGTCAGGATGGCCATGAAGTCGGTTGCCTTGTCGGTCGTGAACTGCTCGTCCACCACTTTCATGCCCTTGGCAGTGGCAGTCTTCTTGAACACGTCTGCCACACCTTGGCCGTAAGCGGTACGGTCGTCGATGATGGCAACGGTCTTCAGCTTGAGCGTATCCACAGCGTAGAACGCCAGGCCAGCGCCCAGGGCGTTGTCATTGGCGATGATACGGAAGGTGGTCTTGTAGCCAGGCTTGGTCAGGTTGGGGTTGGTCGCAGCGCCCGTCACCATCGGGATGCCGCAGTCGTTGTAGACCTTGGAAGCAGGAATGGTGGTACCGGAGTTGAGGTGGCCGACAACGCCTGCAACTTTGGAGTCGCACAGCTTTTGTGCAGCGGCCGTGCCCTGCTTTGGATCGGCAGCGTCATCTTCAGCTTGAAGTTCGAACTTGATCTTCTTGCCGCCGATGGTGATGCCTTGAGCGTTCAGCTCTTCAATGGCCATGCGGGCGCCATTTTCGTTGTCCTTGCCGTAGTGGGCTTGGGCGCCGGAAACCGGAGCCACATGGCCGATCTTGACCACCTGCTCTTGTGCAGAGGCCACACCAGCAACAGCCGCGATAGCAGCAACCACGGTCAGTTTCAACTTCAATTGCATATCAAATCTCCAGTAAAGATAAACGCTGAGAATCTTCTTGTGTCTCAACGCAGGCGAACATATCGCAATTTACGGGCCAGATCATTAGGGAACACGATTAAACGCGAGAGAAACCACAGGGGAATACCCTGTCATCCCTTTGGCACCGAGGCCGCGCCACTGGCCAGCTCGTCCGCAACCGCCTCGTACACGGCATGCCGGACCACGGATTCAATCTCTTCACGCAGTCGCGGCAGCACAGATCGTGTCTGCTCCTGCACCACGGTGGCGATCGCTTCGCGCAAACGTTGATCCAGCACAACATCCACACGCTGCATGACCCTGTGCACCATGTACTCCTCCATGCCTTCCGGCAGTGGCCGGGTGAGCTGCGGTCTGGGCGTCTTTGAAGACCCGAGGGTCGACGCGAGCGATGCAGGCGAAGACGAAGACGCGGGAGCCACTGCCGCCGCAACAGGAGCATGGTGAACCAACGGAGCGGGCGCACTCTGCACGGGCGCTGGTGCAGCCGGGCGTGGCGCCATCACAGCAGGCGGGCGGGCACTGGGCAGAGGTGGGCTCAGCGGTCGTGTCGCAGGCTGCGCTGCTGTCGGGCTGGGTCTTGCAGCGGGCAACGCGGACGGAGACATGACCGTGGTGCGCAATGGTGCAGAGGACGCCGGCGGCAGAGGCGCGGAGTCCGGCATCTGCACCACTTCGGTGAGGGTGGGAACGAAGCGCGGGGGCGTTTTGGGAGGAGGCAGCGCCATCAGCCAGCTTTCAGCACCAAGTCGTGGCGGGTGATGGCATAGCCGCGCGATGCATAGTGGCGCCAGCGCGCCCGGGCCTCGCCGCGATCCAACTCATCCTGCGCACTCACCACTTCCACCAACCGATCAAACCGGCCAAATCCCTCCGGCACCTCCGCGTGCAGGTTCAGTAGCACTTCATGGTGCGGGGCAGACCGGGCATCGGCAGTCAGCAACACGGGAGACGCATGGACCAGGTCTTCATCAGCATCGCCAAGGCAATGGGCCACAAAGTCCTGCGGAGCAAGGGCCCAGAGCATGCGGTCCAGCGTCGCCAAGGTGTCGGGCGGCGCCGCAATCACCAGGCGGGCCCCGCTGCGCTGCACCTTGCGCGCAAAGCGGCATGCGTAGGCCAGCTTGTCCGGCGCATTGAAATGAAACGCAACCTCGGTCATGGCACGCTCAGTCCGTCTTGGTGCGCACGGAGCGTTTTGCCGCCGCAGGCTTTGAAACCGGCTTGGCGGCAATGGCCTGGCCCATCAGATAGTGCACCAGAAGTCCCACCGGCCGCCCTGTGGCACCTTTTGCGGCGCCACCCTTCCAGGCCGTGCCAGCAATATCCAGGTGCGCCCATGGCACGTCGCCCACGTACTTTTGCAGGAACTTCGCGGCGGTGATGGAGCCCCCCGCACGGCCGGCTACATTGCCCATGTCGGCGAAATTGCTCTTGAGACCATCGGCATAGTCGTCGTCCAGCGGCATGCGCCAGCAAGGGTCCTGGGCAGACTCGCCAGCCTGCTGCAATGCGGATGCCAGGGGATCGTTGTTGGCGAACAGACCACTGCGCACACCACCGAGCGCAATCACGCAGGCGCCGGTCAGGGTGGCGATGTCCACCACGGCGGCAGGCTTGAAGCGGGCGGCGTAGGTGAGCGCATCGCACAGCACCAGACGGCCTTCGGCGTCGGTGTTCAGGATTTCGATGGTCTGACCGCTCATGCTCGTGACCACGTCACCCGGCTTGACGGCACGGCCATCGGGCATGTTCTCGCAGGCGGGTATCAGCCCCACCACATTGATCGAGGGCTGCAACTCCCCCAGAGCGCGAAAGGTGCCCAGCACGCTGGCAGCGCCGCACATGTCGAACTTCATCTCGTCCATCTCCGGGGCAGGCTTGATGGAGATGCCCCCGGTATCGAACGTAATGCCCTTGCCCACCAGCACGACGGGAGCCTGGTCCTTGGCCGCGCCGTTGTAGCGCAATTCGATGAATCTCAGGGGTTCCTCGGAACCCCTTGCCACAGCAAGGAAGGCGCCCATGCCCAACCGGGCCACTTCGGCCGGGCCGTGGACCTTGCACTGGATGCGGGGCAGCTTGCTCAGGGTCTTGGCGGCGTCGGCGAGCAGGGTGGGGGTGGCATGGTTGGCGGGGCGGTTGCCCCATTCCCGCGCAAACTCCACCCCAGCCACCAGCGCCACACCGGCGTCGAAGTCCTCGCGCACATCCGGGGCGGTGGGTACACCCACCACGCAGCGGCTCAGGCTGCGTGCCTCCACCTTGGTCTTGGTGGTGGTGTAGACATAGCTCACTTCGGCCACAGTCTGCACAGCGGCGCTGACAGAAGCGGCTTGTACGGCTCCGGCAAAACACAACACCACCCGTTTGGTCTGCGGCGCCTTGACGGCACCCCCCACCGCCTGCAGCGCCTGGCGGGTGGCACGGGCAGATCCGTCACCCTGCCCCACCAACACTACGCGACGGGCGGCAACGGCAGGCACCTGGTACAGCTGCAGGTGCTTGCCCGCCTTGGTGGCCAGATCCCCGTTCTTGAGCGCCAGGGCCGCCAGGGCGGACAGCGCATCCTTGCCGGGCTTGAAGCCCTCAGGGAGCAGCACAACCAGCAGGTCGCATTTCTCTGAAGCTGCCGCAGCAAGGTCAAGGGTCTTGAGATCAAAGTTCATAATCGGTGTTTTCCTTTTGAGCGTGCTATGCACTTTGATATGCACGCAAAAGTGCATAGCGCGCTCCTAGCCAATGTTATTCGATTCATCCATCCGCAAGGAGCTGGCGCGCAGCTTTGGCGCGACGCTCGTGGTGCTGGTGACCGTGGTCATGACCATGATGCTCATCCGCACCCTGGGACAGGCATCCAAGGGCAGCGTGAGCCCTTCCGATGTGATGCTGGTCATGGGCTTCACGGTGCTGGGGCAGTTGCCCACCATCTTGAGCCTGAGCCTCTTCATCGCTGTGGTCGGCACACTTTCGCGCATGTACCGTGACAGCGAAATGGTCATCTGGTTTGCCAGCGGCCGTGGCCTCATCAGCCTGCTGCGGCCCTTGCTGCGTTTTGCGTGGCCGGTCATGGTGGTCATTGCTGTGCTGTCGCTGCTGGTGTGGCCCTGGGCCAACTCCCAGATTCAGGAACTCAAGACGCGCTACGAACAACGCAGCGACATCGACCGCATCGCGCCCGGCGAATTCCAGGAATCCTCCAACGGCAGCCGGGTGTTCTTCATCGACAAGGACAGCCCCGACACGCAGGCTGGCAACAACATCTTCATCGCCGCCACCGACGGCGCCCGCGAATCCGTGACCTCTGCGCGCAGCGCGCGGCTGGAGACACGGGGCGGCGAGCGCATGGCGGTGCTGAGCGAAGGCCAGCGCCTGGAGACCTCGCGCGACAAGCCCGGCGTCAAGATCAGCGAGTTCTCCGAATACGGCACCCGCATTGGCTCGGCACCCGCAGGCTCGGCGGAAGAACTGTCTGTGAAGACCCGCGCCACGCACGAGCTGCTGATGCAACCCTTGCCCGCCTACCGCGCCGAGCTGGGCTGGCGCCTGGGGCTGGCGCTGGCTGCCATCAACTTCGTCGTGCTGGGCCTGGCCGTGGCCAGCGTCAACCCGCGCGCTGCGCGCAGCACCAGCCTGGTGTTCGCGCTTTTTGCCTTCATCGTGTACTACAACCTCATGACGCTGGGACAAAGCTGGGTGGGTGCGGGCCGGTTGGGCCTGCTGAGCTTCATGGTGCTGCTGCATGGCGGCATGTTGACCATGTCGCTGCTGATCCTTGCTGTGCGTCACAACCACTGGACCGTGCGGCGGCTCTGGCAGCCCCGTCCGACCAGGAGCCCCGCATGAAAACCATTCGCCGCCTGATCCACCGCGAAGCCCTGTTCGCCGTGGCCTTTGTCACCGCCGGATTTCTGGCGCTGTTTTTCTTTTTTGACCTAGTGGACGAACTGCGCTGGGTGGGCCGCACCGGCGCCGAGGGCTACCAGCTCTCGCACGCATTCCTGTTCGTGGTGCTGAGCATTCCCAGCCACCTGTACGAATTGCTGCCCATTACCGTGCTCATCGGAACCATCTTCGTGATGGCGCGGCTCGCCCAAAGCTCCGAGTTCACCATCATGCGCACCAGCGGCATGGGCCCGTGGCGCGCCTTGCGCACCCTCGTGGCGCTGGGGGGCTTCTTTGTACTGTTGACCTTTGCGGTAGGCGACTACATTGCGCCGCTGACCGACCGCGCCGCTCAACTCGTCAAGGTGCGATACCTGGGGCGCCTGACCACGGGTGCCACGGGCGCCTGGCTCAAAGAGCGCCAGGACGACCACTCCTATGCCGTGAACGTGCGCGCCCTCACACCCAACGGCGGCATGCTGGACGTGCGTATCTTTGAATTCGATGCCAAGGGCCGGCTCGCCTCGCAGACGCGGGCCGCATCCGGCCAGTTTGGGCCGGACGGTGCGTGGAACCTGGAGCAAGTGCAGCGCAGCCGCTTCGAACAGCGCGGCAACGACGAGGCGCGTGTGGAGCACCTGGATGCACCCGCCCTGCAGTGGCCCACCCGCATCAGCGCCGACATGGTGGCCGCCTCGCTGCTCAAACCCGACCGCATGGCCACCATCGACCTCTTCCAGTACATCCGCCACCTCGACGCCAACGGCCAGTCTGCCCAGCGGTACGAAATCGAGTTCTGGCGCAAGGTTTTCTACCCGCTCAGTTGCCTGGTGATGGTGGTGCTGGCCCTGCCTTTTGCCTACCTGCATTTCCGCTCGGGCGGCATTGCGGGCTATGTGTTTGGTGGCGTCATGGCGGGCATCAGCTTCTTCTTGCTGAACAACGTGTTCGGCTATGCAGGCAACCTGCAGAACTGGTCGCCCTGGCTCACCGCCGCCGCGCCTGGGCTCATCTATTCCGTGCTGTCGCTAGCCGCCTTCGGCTGGCTGGTGCTTCGCCGGTAAAATTTTTTTAAGCCTTTTTGGCCTCTACCGCTTATGCAGCAAGCGCAAGCCGCTATCATTTTATTCGCACACGGATCGCGGGACCCACTCTGGCGCGTGCCGCTGGAAGCCGTTGCGGCGCATATCGCCGCGCAGCAGCCTGGCAGGCCGGTCCTTTGCGCTTACCTGGAACTGTGCACACCATCGCTGCCAGATGCCGCCCAGCAACTCGCCGCACAGGGCGCCACGCAGGTCACCGTGGTGCCCATGTTCCTGGGCACCGGCAAGCATGCGCGTGAAGACCTGCCCGTGCTGGTGCAGGACCTGCGTGCTGCCCACCCCGGCGTTCATTTCCACGTGCAGACCGCCATCGGCGAAGACCCGCGCATGACCGCATTGATGGCAGAAATCGCGTGCGAGGCGCCCCAAAGCTGAGGTTCTTCCAATATCTCTTAGATGCTTGCAGCATAATGATGCAACCCTTTAGGCGATATCAGATATGAACCTGCACCAATTCCGCTTCGTTCAAGAGGCAGCACGCCGCAACCTCAACCTGACTGAAGCCGCCAAGGCCCTGCACACCTCCCAGCCCGGCGTCTCCAAGGCCATCATCGAGTTGGAAGAAGAACTGGGCGTGGACATCTTTGCCCGCCACGGCAAACGCCTCAAGCGCATCACCGAGCCCGGCCAGCACGTGCTCAAAAGCATCGAAGTCATCATGCGCGAGGTGGGTAACTTGAAGCGCATTGGCGAGCAGTTCAGCGCGCAAGACAGCGGCACCTTGAGCATCGCCACCACCCACACCCAGGCCCGCTACGTGCTGCCCGTGCCCGTGGCCCGGCTGCGCGAGGCCTACCCCAAGGTCAACATCAGCCTGCACCAGGCCACGCCGCACGAGGTGGCGCGCATGGTGATCGACGAAGTGGCCGAGATCGGCATGGCAACCGAATCGCTGGCCGACTACCCCGAGCTGGTCACCCTGCCCTGCTACGAATGGCAGCACGTGCTGGTCGTGCCCAACGACCACCCGCTGGCGCAAAAGGAACGCATCGGCCTGGACGACCTGGCGCATGAGGCGCTGATTACCTACCACCCCTCGTTCACCGGCCGGGGCAAGATCGACCAGGCCTTTGCCGCCCGCAAGCTTCAGCCGCGCATCGTGCTCGAAGCCATCGACTCGGACGTGATCAAAACCTACGTGCGCCTGGGCCTGGGCATCGGCATCGTGGCCGAGATGGCCATGCGCGACGACCCGGTGGGCGACCTGGCCGTGCGCCCTGTGGGCCACCTTTTCGGGCAGAGCGTGGCACGCGTTGCCTTCAAGCGCAGCGCCTACCTGCGCAACTTTGTCTATAAATTTGCCGAACTGCTCAGCGACCGGCTGAGCCGTGACCTCATCGCCCGAGCGATGACGGGGCACGTCAACGACTATGAGCTGTGACTTCGCCGTAGTTCGCCTGTCTTCAAAACACCTTTGATTTTTACGTTGTTGCGCCATGACCCAAGCTAACGCTGCCGCCCGCACCCCAGCCTTCCCCAGCAAGCTGCCCCACGTCGGCACCACCATCTTCACGGTGATGTCGGCCCTTGCCACCGAACACAAGGCCGTCAACCTGGGCCAGGGCTTTCCAGACTTTGAATGCGCCCCTGAGCTGGTGAACGCCGTCACCGCTGCCATGCAGGCCGGGCACAACCAGTACCCGCCCATGCCCGGCATCCCTGCGCTGCGCGAGGCCGTGGCTCGCAAGATCGAGGCGCTGCACGGCCGCGCCTATAACCCCAACACCGAAATCACCATCACTGCGGGCGCCACGCAGGCCATCATCACCGCCATACTCGCCATCGTGCACCCGGGTGATGAGGTGATCGTGCTCGACCCCTGCTACGACAGCTATGTGCCCAACATCGAGCTGGCTGGCGGCAAGGCCGTGCGCGTGCCGCTCACGCCAGGCACCTTCCGCCCCGACTTCGCCAAGATCAGCGCCGCCATCACGCCGCGCACCCGCGCCATCCTCATCAACAGCCCGCACAACCCCAGCGCCACCATCTGGACGGCCGAGGAAATGCGCCAGCTCGAAGACCTGCTCGCGCCCACCGACATCCTGCTGATCAGCGACGAGGTGTACGAACATATGGTGTTCGACGGCGCCGACCACCAGAGCGCCGCGCGCTTTGCAGGCCTGGCCGCCCGCGCCTTCATCGTGTCGAGCTTCGGCAAGACCTTCCACGTTACCGGCTGGAAGGTCGGCACCGTGGCTGCGCCCGCAGCGCTGACGGCCGAATTTCGCAAGGTGCACCAGTTCAACGTGTTCACCGTCAACACGCCCATGCAGCACGGCCTGGCCGCCTACCTGCAAGACCCCACGCCCTACCTGCAACTGCCCGCGTTCTACCAGGCCAAGCGCGACTTGTTCCGCCAGGGCCTGGAAGGCTCACGCTTCAAGCTGCTGCCCAGTACCGGGAGCTACTTCCAGTGCGTGGATATCTCGGCGATCAGCGACTTGAACGAGGCCGATTTCTGCCAGTGGCTCACCCGCGAGGTAGGCGTCGCCGCGATTCCGCTGTCAGCGTTCTATGGCGACGGGTTTGACCAGCGCGTGGTGCGGTTCTGCTTTGCCAAGAAGGACGAAACGCTGCGCGCCGCGCTGGAGCGACTGCGCAAGCTTTGATCTGCAGGGCCTATTGAGGCCCTACCTCGTCTGCCGCGCCAGCCACACCCCCACCACTGCCAACGCCATCCCCACCAGCGCCCAACCGCTGAGCGTCTCGCCAAACATGGCCCAGGCGATCAGCGCGGTGGTGGGCGGGGTCAGGTAGAACAGGCTGGCCACGTTCACCGCGCCGCCCCGGCGAATGAGCAGGTTCAGCAGGCTCACCGCCCCCAGCGAGAGCACCAGTACCAGCCAGCCCAGCGCAAACACAAACTCTCCCGTCCACGATATGGCCATGGATTCGGTGGCGTAGGCGACGGCGGCCATGGCCACGGCACAGGGTAGGTACTGAATCACCGAGCCCGTGCGCAAGTCGAACGAGGGGCAGAACCGCTTTTGGTACAGCGTGCCGGCCGTGATGCCCAGCAGCGCGACCACAGCGGGCAGCAGCATTCCCAACAAAGCACCCGCCGGCACGGTGGCCACCTTGCCCGCCACCACCAGCGCCACGCCGGTAAAGCCCAGGGCCAGGCCCGCCCACTGGGCCGGCCGCACCTTCTCGCCCAGCAAAGCCCCGGCCACCAGGGCTGTCAGCAGTGGCTGCAACCCCACCACCAGCGCCGTGATGCCTGACGGCAGCCCGTGCCCGATGGCCATGAACACCCCGCCCAGGTACACGCCATGCACCAGCAGGCCCGACACCCCAATGTGCAGCCAGGCCCTTCCCGTTGGCGGCCACGGCGCACGCGCCACGGCGACCACCGCGAGCATGAGCACGATGACGATGGCAAACCGCAGCGCCAGAAAGGTCAGTGGCTCCACATACGGCAGCCCCAGCTTGGCGCCGATAAAGCCGGTGCTCCAGAGCGCCACAAAAAGCAAAGGGACCAGCGAATTGAGCGGACTGGAAGCGCTGGGACGGAGTGGAGTGGCCTGGGTCATGAAGAAAAGAAACGAAAACCGGGGTGGGGATGATCTCACCTCGCGAGCGCCTTGGCTCCGGGCTGGCATCCAAGCACTGCTGTGACCCGGCTCTCTTGCTAGAAAGCCTCAGTGTGTGCCCCAGCAAGGCGTTCAGCAGCAGACACACCCAACGCCTGCACCACCATCAGCCGGCCCGTGCCCCGCACAAAGGTGAATCAGAGCAAAAACAGCCTTTAGCGCAGGAAGATAAAGCGCCAACAGCTATCAACTGGATAGCACACCACCACACACCTGTTTGATAGTCCGGCCGCGCGCCCGCGCATCTTGATGCGATCTTGATACCCCACCCCGCACTCTTGCGCTCGTCTTGATGCGGCCATTCCTAGCATCGGTCCATGTCTCAAGGAGGACGCTATGGACTGGATATTTTTGGCGGCAGCAGGCCTGCTCTGGCTGGCTGTCTATGGGCTGGCCCAGGGTTGCGCGCGGCTGCAACAGCAAGCGCAAGGGGGGCGGTCATGACCAGCGGCTGGATGATTCTGGCGGCCGTGCTGGCTGCTGCCCTGTTGGTGTATCTGGTCGCCGTGCTGCTGCGGCCGGAGGACTTTTCATGAGCACCGGTGCCTGGCTGCAATTGGCAGTGTTTATCGCACTGCTGCTGGCGCTGGCATGGCCGCTGGCGCGTTGGATTGATACCGTGATGGCAGGCCGCTTTACCTTAGGGCGGCGGCTGGAGGGGCCGCTGTTCAAACTGGCTGGCGTGCGGCCCGACGAAGAAACTGGCTGGCTGCGCTACGCGCTGGGCCTGCTGGTGTTCAACGGCCTGGGCGTGCTGGCCGTGTATGCGCTGCAACGCTGGCAGGCGGTGTTGCCCCTCAACCCGCAAGGCATGGCTGCCGTGTCGCCGGACTCGGCCTTCAACACGGCCGTCAGCTTTGTCACCAACACCAACTGGCAAGGCTATGGTGGCGAGAGCACCATGAGCTACCTCACGCAGATGCTGGCGCTGACGGTGCAGAACTTTCTGTCTGCCGCCACGGGCCTGGTGGTCGTCATTGCGCTGGTGCGTGGTTTTGCAAGGCACTCTGCACAATCCATCGGCAATGTGTGGGCCGACCTGACCCGCGCCACGCTATGGGTGCTGCTGCCCCTGTCGCTGGTGTTGGCCGTGGTGTTTGCAGGCCAGGGGGTGATTCAGAACCTGTCGTCCTATACCGAGGCACAGACGCTGGAGCCCGTCCACTACGACGCCCCCAAGCTCGATAGCGCAGGCCATCCCGTGCTCGACGCACAAGGCGCCCCGGTCACCGAGCCCGCCACACAAACCACCCAGACGCTGGCCATGGGCCCCGTGGCCTCACAGCTCGCCATCAAGATGCTGGGCACCAACGGCGGTGGCTTCTTCAACGCCAACTCGGCCCACCCGTTCGAGAACCCATCGGCCGCCAGCAACCTGCTGCAGATGCTGGCGATCTTCCTCATCCCCGCCGCGCTGTGCCTGGTGTTTGGCCGCATGGTGGGCGATGAGCGCCAGGGCTGGACGATTCTGGCAACGATGAGCCTCCTATTCCTGGTCGCAGTGGTGGCAGCCACCACGTTTGAGCAGCAGGGCAACCCGCTTCTGGCCTCGCTGGGCGTGGACCAAGCCGCCAGCGCGCTGCAGCCGGGCGGCAACATGGAAGGCAAGGAAACGCGGTTTGGCATCGCCGCCTCGGCCCTGTTCGCAGTGATCACTACAGCCGCGAGCTGCGGCGCGGTGATTGCGATGCACGACAGCTTCACCCCCCTGGGCGGCATGGTGCCCATGGTGCTCATGCAGATGGGCGAGGTGGTATTTGGCGGCGTGGGCTCGGGCCTGTACGGCATGCTGGTGTTCGCCATCATGGCCGTGTTCATTGCCGGGCTGATGATTGGCCGCACGCCCGAATACCTGGGCAAGAAGATCGAGGCGCACGAGATGAAGCTTGTGTCCATCGCGATCCTCATCACCCCGCTGCTGGTGCTGCTGGGCACGGCCGTAGCGGTGATGAGCGAGGCGGGCCGCGCTGGCCTGGCCAACCCGGGCGCGCATGGGTTCAGCGAGGTGCTGTATGCGCTGTCTTCTGCCGCCAACAACAACGGCAGCGCCTTTGCAGGCCTGTCGGCCAACACCCCGTTCTACAACACGCTGCTGGCCGTGGCCATGTGGCTGGGGCGGTTTGGCGTGATCGTGCCCGTGCTGGCCATGGCCGGTGCCCTGGCCGCCAAGAAGCGCGCCACCGCCACCGACGGCACCCTGCCCACCCACGGCCCGCTGTTTGTGGCGCTGCTGGCTGGTGTGGTGCTGCTGGTGGGTTTGCTGAACTATGTACCCGCCCTGGCGCTGGGACCGGTGGTCGAGCATTTGATGCTCTGGCCACGTTAAGAAGATAGCTGGGAGATTGTGATGACTCGCAAAACATTGACCCTGTTCGACCCCGCTCTGGTGCGCCCCGCGCTGCTGGAGGCTTTCAAGAAGCTGGACCCGCGCGTGCAATGGCGCAACCCCGTGATGTTTGTGGTGTATGTGGGCAGCGCCTTCACCACTGCGCTGGCCGCCAGCAAACCTGAGAGCTTCACCGCTGCCGTGGCGCTGTGGCTGTGGTTCACCGTGCTGTTCGCCAACTTTGCCGAGGCCATGGCCGAGGGCCGCAGCAAGGCCCAGGCGGCTTCGCTGCGCGGCCTGAAAAAGCAGACCTGGGCGAAAAAGCTGGACGGCCAGTTTGACCGCAACACCCCACGCACCGCCATGACCTGGCTGCCCTTGGAGGCAGCCAACCTGCGCAAGGGCGATGTGGTGCTGGTGGAGGCGGGTGACACCATCCCTGCCGATGGCGAGGTGATCGATGGTGTGGCCTCGGTGGACGAGAGCGCCATCACCGGCGAATCCGCCCCGGTGATCCGCGAATCGGGCGGAGACTTCTCGGCCGTGACTGGCGGCACCCGCGTGCTGTCCGACTGGATCGTAGTGCGCGTGGCCGTGAACCCCGGCGAGACCTTCGTGGACCGCATGATCGCCATGGTGGAGAACGCCAAGCGCCACAAGACACCCAACGAGATCGCGCTGACCATTTTGCTGGTGGCGCTGACCATCGTGTTCCTGGGTGTGGTGGTCACGCTGCTGCCGTTCTCGCTGTTCAGCGTGCAGGCCAGCGGTGCGGGCGAGCCTGTGAGCCTGGTGGTGCTGGTGGCCCTGCTGGTGTGCCTGATCCCCACCACGATTGCTGGCCTGCTCAGCGCCATTGGCGTGGCGGGCATGAGCCGCATGATGCAGGCCAATGTGATCGCCACCTCAGGCCGCGCGGTGGAGGCTGCAGGCGACGTGGACGTGCTGCTGCTGGACAAGACCGGCACCATTACCCTGGGCAACCGCCAGGCCAGCCAGTTCATCTCGGCCCCGGGTGTCACGGATGCCGCCCTGGCCGACGCCGCCCAATTGGCATCGCTGGCCGACGAAACGCCCGAAGGCCGCAGCATCGTCGTACTGGCCAAGCAGAAGTTCAACCTGCGCGAGCGCGACATCGAGGCCATGGGCGCCCAGTTCGTGCACTTCACCGCCCAGACCCGCATGAGCGGGGTGGACCTGCCCGGCCCGCGCCTGCTGCGCAAAGGTGCAGCAGACGCCATCCGCAAGCATGTGGAGGCACTGGGCGGACGCTTTCCTACCGCCGTGCAGACGGCGGTGGACGACGTATCCCGCCGTGGCAGCACGCCCCTGGTGGTGGCCGATGGTGCCCACGTGCTGGGCGTGGTGGAGCTCAAAGACGTGGTCAAGGGCGGCATCAAGGAGCGCTTCGCCGAGCTGCGCCGCATGGGCATCAAGACCGTGATGGTGACCGGCGACAACCGCCTCACGGCCGCCGCCATCGCGGCCGAAGCGGGCGTGGACGACTTCCTGGCCGAGGCCACGCCCGAAGCGAAACTGCAGCTCATCCGCAGCTACCAAACGGCCGGGCAGCTGGTGGCCATGACGGGCGACGGCACCAACGACGCCCCCGCCCTCGCCCAGGCCGACGTGGCCGTCGCCATGAACACGGGCACACAAGCCGCCAAGGAGGCCGGAAACATGGTGGACCTGGACAGCAACCCCACCAAGCTCATCGAGATTGTGGAGACCGGCAAGCAGATGCTGATGACGCGCGGCTCGCTCACCACCTTCAGCATTGCCAACGACATCGCCAAGTACTTCGCCATAATTCCGGCGGCGTTTGTCACCACCTACCCACAGTTGTCGGCGCTGAACTTCATGCACCTGGCCAGCCCCTCGTCGGCCATCCTGTCCGCCGTGGTATTCAACGCGCTGATCATCATCTTTTTGATCCCGCTGGCCTTGAAGGGCGTGGCCTACCGCGCTGTGGGTGCCGCCGCGCTGCTGCGCCGCAACCTGGCCATTTATGGGCTGGGGGGCATGGTGGTGCCATTCGTTGGCATCAAGCTGATTGACATGGTGTTGGCCGCCGCAGGTCTGACCTGAGCCGTGCCCCAACCAAAGACACCGCCCCCCAATCACTGACAAGGAAAATCGTATGCCCATCCGTATCCCCCGCGACGACGCGCCCGCCAGCCCAGGCGGCCTGCTTCGCCCTGCACTCACGCTGTTTATCGCGCTCTCCATCGTCACCGGCCTGCTCTACCCGCTGCTCGTCACCGGCGTGGCGCAGACCGCGTTCCCCCACCAGGCCAATGGCAGCCTGATCACCCAGGGTGGCAAGACTGTAGGCTCCGAGCTGATCGGCCAGGCCTTCACCGAACCCGGCCACTTCTGGGGCCGCCCTTCTGCCACGACGCCCATGCCCTACAACGCATCGGCATCGGGCGGCTCCAACCTGGGCCCCACCAACCCGGCGCTGACAGATGCCGTGAAGGCCCGCATCGAGGCCCTGCGTGCTGCGGACCCTGGCAACACCCGCCCCGTGCCCGTGGACCTGGTCACCGCATCGGCCAGCGGGCTGGACCCGCAGATCAGCCCCGCCGCTGCCGACTACCAGGCAGCCCGCGTGGCAAAGGCCCGTGGCCTGCCGCTGGCGCAGGTGCAGGCCCTGGTGCAGCAGCACACCGAAAGCCCCTGGCTGGGTGTGCTGGGCGAGCCGCGTGTGAACGTGCTGGCTTTGAACCTCGCACTCGAATCGCTACCAAAACAATAGCTGCTTGTGCTTGACGGACAAGCGCCAGAGGCCAATTTGATTCAAAATTGACGAGTACACTGTGCCCATGCAGGATCGCCCCGACCCCGACGCGCTGCTGCAGCGCATCCAGCAAGAGCAGGCCCAGCAGCAGCGCGGGCGGCTCAAGGTGTTCTTCGGCGCCTGCGCGGGCGTGGGCAAGACCTTCGCCATGCTGTCGGCGGCAAGGGCCGCACAAGCGCAGGGCCTGCCCGTCACCATCGGCGTGGTCGAGACGCACGGCCGCGCCGACACCGAGGCGCTGACCGCGCACCTGCCCCGCCTGCCGCTGCGCGCCCTGCCCTACAAAGACCGCACCCTGCCCGAGTTTGACCTGGACGCCGCCCTGGCCTGGGGCGCAGAGCACCCCGAGGGCCTGGTGCTGCTCGATGAACTGGCCCACAGCAACGTGCAAGGCTCGCGCCACCCCAAGCGCTGGCAAGACGCCGAAGAACTGCTGGCCGCAGGCATCGACGTGTGGTCCACCATGAACGTGCAGCACCTGGAGAGCCTGAACGACATCGTCAGCGGCATCACCGGCATCCGCGTGTGGGAGACGGTGCCCGACCAGTTCTTTGACGCGGCCGACGAAGTGGTGGTGGTAGACCTGCCGCCCGACGAACTGCTGGAGCGCCTGAAGGCCGGCAAGGTCTACCTGCCCCAGCAGGCCGAACGCGCCGCCGCCAACTTTTTTCGCAAAGGCAACCTGCTGGCCCTGCGCGAGCTGGCCCTGCGCCGCACCGCCGACCGGGTGGACGATGAAATGCGCGCCTACCGCCGCGCCAGCACCACCACTGCCGAAGCCGTGTGGCCCAACCGCGAGGCCCTCCTGGCCTGCATTGGCACGGGCGACAACGCCGAAAAGGTGGTGCGCAGCTGCGCCCGCCTGGCCGCCCAGCTCGACCTGCCCTGGCACGCCGTGCATGTCGAGACGCCCGAGCAGCAAGGCCGGTCGGCCACGCTGCATCCGCAGGTGGAACGCACCTTGAAACTTGCGCAACAGCTGGGGGCCGTGGCCTGCACGGTACTGCCTGCTGCCCAGCCTGCGCAGGCCCTGGTGCGCTATGCGCGCGAGCACAACCTGGTGCGCGTGGTCATGGGCCGCAGCGCACGCCGCTGGCCCTGGCAGACCACGCTGGCCGACCAGGTGGGGCATCTGGCCAGCGACCTCGACCTGCTGCAGGTGGGCACGCTGCCCGCCCGCGCAGGCCTGGCGCGCCCCCCCACCTCCAATGCATCGCCTGAAACCACGAACAAGGGCACTGCCTTCTGGCCTGGCTACCTGGCGGCGGCCCTGGCCTGCTGCATTGCCGCCGTGGTGGCCACGCCGCTGGCCGATGTGCTGGAGCTGACCAACATCGTCATGCTGTTTTTGCTGGTGGTGGTGGGCGTGGCCTTGCGGTTTGGACGCGGCCCTGCCGTGATGGCCGCCATTCTGGGTGTGGCGTTTTTCGACCTTTTCTTTGTACCGCCGCGCTTCACGTTTGCGGTCAGTGACGCGCAGTACCTCGTCACCTTCGCCGTGATGCTTGTGGTGGCCCTGGTAGTGGGCCAGCTCACCGCCGGGCTCAAGGTACAGGCAGAGTCCGCCACCGAGCGCGAACACCGCGTGCGCAGCCTGTACGACATGGCGCGCGACCTGTCTGCCGCGCTGCTGCCCGAGCAAGTGGCCGAAATCGGCGCGCGGTTCATGACCGGCGAGTTCAACGCAGGCAGCACTTTGGTGGTGGCTGACGACGACAACCGCCTTCAGATACTGCCCGGTGGCAGCGCGCCGGTGGACATGGCCGTGGCGCAATGGGCGTTTGAGCGCGGTGAGCCTGCTGGCCGGGGTACGGACACCTTGCACTCCAGCCCCACGCTGGTGCTGCCGCTCAAGGCGCCCATGCGCATCCGCGGCGTGCTGGTGGTGGCCATGCCCCAGGGCCAGGTGCCAGGGGTGGAACCGCGTCGCCTGCTGCAGACCTGTGCCTCGCTGCTGGCCATCTCGCTGGAGCGCATCCACTACATTGATGTGGCGCAAAAAAGCACGGTGCAGATCGAGTCCGAGCGGCTACGCAACTCGCTGCTCTCTGCCATCTCGCACGACTTGCGCACGCCGCTGGCCTCACTGGTGGGCCTGGCCGAATCACTGGCCATGGTGCAGCCGCCCCTGCCCGCCCACCAGCAGGAGCTGACCGGCGCCATCCAGCAATCGGCCCAGCGCATGAGCGCGCTGGTCAACAACCTGCTGGACATGGCCCGCCTGGAGGCTGGGGCCGTGCAGCTCAACAAGGCCTGGCAGCCGCTGGAAGAAGTGGTGGGCAGTGCGCTGGCTGCCAGCGCCCACGCCATCGCAGCGCACCGTGTCGAAGTGACCCTGCCAGACGACCTGCCGCTGCTGCAGATCGACGCCGTGCTGATGGAGCGCGTGCTGGTCAATCTGCTGGAAAACGCCGCCAAGTACACGCCCGCCGGCACGGCCATCCACATCGGGGCGCAGGCCCAGAGCGATGCGGTGGCCCTGACCATCACCGACGAAGGCCCCGGCCTGCCCAAAGGCCGCGAGGAGCTGCTGTTTGAAAAGTTCGAGCGTGGGGCCCGCGAAAGCGCCACGCCCGGTGTGGGCCTGGGGCTGGCCATCTGCCGCGCCATCGTGCAGGCGCATGGCGGCAGCATCCGGGGCGATACCATCCTCAACGCTCAGGGCCAACCTGCGGGCGCACGCTTCACCCTGCTGCTGCCACGCGGCACACCGCCCACCGACCTGGGCACCGATACCGATACCAACAGCGACGTTTGACGGCACGGCCCCGCAACCACCATGACCGACCTGCCAACCCACATCCTCATCGTCGAAGACGAAGCCGACATCCGCCGCTTTGTGCGCCTGACGCTGGAGAGCGAAGGCCACACCGTGCACGAGGCCGCCACCCTGCAGCGCGGCCTGATCGAAGCTGGCACGCGCCGCCCCGACCTGGTGGTGCTGGACCTGGGCCTGCCCGATGGCGACGGCGTGGACCTGATCCGCGACCTGCGCACCTGGTCGGCCATGCCCATCATCGTGCTCTCGGCCCGCAGCGCCGAGGCCAGCAAGATCGCGGCCCTGGATGCGGGGGCCGACGACTACTTGGTCAAACCCTTTGGCTCGGGCGAACTGATGGCCCGCGTGCGCGCCCAGCTGCGGCGCAGCCAGCGGGCATCCAGCGCCGAGGCGCAACCCGTCATCCAGTTCGGCAACATCACCGTAGACCTGGCCCGCCGCACCGTGGCGCGCCGCACGGGAGAGGATGGCAGCGAGGCCCTGCACCTCACGCCCATCGAGTACAAGCTGCTCACGCACCTGGCGTCACAGCCCGACCGCGTCATCACCCACCAGCAGTTGCTCAAGGCCGTGTGGGGGCCGGGCCATGCCGAAGACACGCACTACGTGCGCGTGCACATGGCCAATCTGCGCAAGAAGGTGGAGGACAACGCGTCGATGCCCCGGCATCTGGTGACCGAGGCGGGAATCGGCTATCGGTTTGTGTCGTAGGCATGAAAGACCTGCTTTCTCTCAGGGTGCGCAGCGCAAGGCCCGCTCGCCAATCGCCCTCAGCCGGTCCTTCAACGCCTGTGGCGTGAGCACTTCAAAATCCAGGCCCAACACCACCAGCCAATACACCAGCGTATCGAGCGAATGGGTGCCGCACTCCAGCACACAGCGCTGGGCATCCAAGGCCTTGAGGACACCGACCGACGGGGGAATGCGGTGCACCGCTTCAGACAACGGCGCGTGCAGAACAATGCGCGCCTCCTCTGCATACGGGGCCACCGCCAACGAGCGTGAGACGTACGCCTTCAAGTCCCCACCGTCCGGCGACACCCGGGGCGCGAAATGGGCACCCACCGTGGGAGCCCCCACGATGCGGTCGATGCGGAAGGTGCGCCAGTCCTCCCGCACCCGGTCCCACGCCACCAGGTACCAGCGGTGGCCGGTATGGGCCAGGCCCTGGGGCTCCACGCTGCGTTCGGCGCTGCGGCCCTTGCTGTCGCCGTAGGTGAACGCCAGGCGCAACTGGTCACGGCAGGCCGACGCCAGTGTGGCCAGCAGCGAGGCATCCACCACCGGCCCGACACGGTCCATGGGCAGGATGGTGGAGCGCAGGGCATCCACCTGCTGCCGCAGGCGGGCGGGCATGGCCTGCTCCAGCTTGACCAGGGCCCGTAGTGCGGGCTCTTCGATGCCGCCGACCGCGCCGGCCGTGGCAGTGCGCAGGGCAATCGACACGGCCAGCGCTTCGTCGTCGTCCAGCAGCAAGGGCGGCAGCGCCTGACCGGCCCGGAAGGCATAGCCGCCCGCCACGCCGCTGCTGGCATGCACGGGGTAGCCCAGCTGGCGCAGGCGGTCGATGTCGCGCCGCAAGGTGCGCGGGTGCACTTCCAGGCGCTCGGCCAGCTCCGGCTCCATCCAGTGGTTGCGCGTCTGCAGCAAGGAGAGCAGACGCAGCAGGCGCGTTGATGAAGTGAGCATGGCGCGACTGTACTGCGCATTGAGGGCCAAAACTGTCCGCAATGGTTCTTACAGTGGCACCACCTTTTCTTCCACAACCCCAAGGAGCTTTTTATGTCCGTTGTCCTCTACTGGTACCCCCAGTCCAGCGCCACCCCCATCGCCTGCGCTCTCGCCGAACTGGGCGTGCCCCACGAGCGCGTCAAGATCGACATTCGCGCTGGCGAACAACGCCGCCCAAACTACCTGGCCCTGAACCCCAACGGCAAGGTGCCCACCTTGACCGTGGATGGCGCCCCCATGTTCGAGGCCCTGGCCATCCACCTCTGGCTGGGCCATCGCTTTGGCATTGAGCGCGGACTGTGGCCCGCTGCGGGCACGCCCGAGGCGCTGCAGGCCCTGTCGTGGTGCACCTGGGCGTATGTGACCTATGGTGCGCTGGTGGGACGCCTGCATGTGGCAACCCAAGGCGAAGAGGTTTGGCGCAACGCCGCCCAAGCAGAAGCCCTCCTGCGTCAACTGAGCGAGTTGCTGGCAGTGCTGGACGCGCGGCTGGCTGCGCAGCCCTGGATGCTGGGCGCCGACTATTCGCTTGTGGACTTGGTGGTGGGCTCGGTGCTGGGCTACAGCCTGTACCTGGGCGCCCCCGTCAACGCGCACCCGCATGTGCAGGCCTGGCTGGCGCGGGTGCAGGCACGCCCGGCAATGCAGATCGAGGCCTGACACACGATCCCGAAGGGAAGCAGGCAAAGCACAGATTGCGGGTTTCGGACCGCGAAGGCTGCGCCTGCTCCCGAACACTTACACGGACTAGCTCCCCGGAACCAATGACGCCGAGGGAGCTGTTCAGTGCCCGCTCTTGTCCCCGCCTTTGACTGCCGACCGCACCACCCGGCCAATGCTGAGACCCTGCACAAGAATCGAGAACACCACCACGCAGTAGGTGAGCGTCAGCACCACGTCCCGTTCCGGTCCTGCAGGCAACGAGAGCGCCAGGGCCACAGAAATGCCTCCGCGCAAGCCCCCCCACACCAGCACGCGTTCTGCGCCCTGCGGCAGATTCAGCCAGCGCGCGCCTGCGCGCACGGGCAAGCCGACCGTGAGCCAGCGGGCCACCAGCGCCACCAGCACTGCAGCAGCCCCGGCAAGCGCCAGCGGCGCCGAGAACGTGATCACCAGCACCTCCATGCCGATCAGCACGAACAGCACTGCGTTCAGGATCTCGTCAATCAGCTCCCAGAACATGTCTACATAGCGGCGTGTGGTGTCCGACATGGCACGGGCTCGTCCCCCGTTGCCCACCATCAGCCCAACGATCACCATGGCCAATGGACCCGACACGTGCCAATGGGATGCCAGGGCATACCCACCCACCACAGCAGCCAAGGTGAGCAGTACCTCGATCTGGTACTGGTCAATGGTTTTGAGCAGCCACACGACAACCCAGCCCAGCACCAGCCCCAGCACAATCCCGCCCCCAGCCTCATGGGCAAGCAAGGTCGCGGCGTCGGCCGCAGTCGGCAGCCCGCCGCTGGCCAGCACCCCCAGCAACAAAGAAAACAGCACCACGCCCACGCCGTCGTTGAACAGCGACTCGCCGGAGATCACCAGCTCCAGCGACTTGGGAGCCCCGGCGGATTTGAGGATGCCCATCACGGCAATGGGATCCGTGGGCGATATCAGCGCCCCAAAAAGCAGGCAATACAGCAGCGGCACAGGCACTCCCAGCCACGGCAGCACCCACCACATCCCCACGCCGACGATCACCGTGGACAACGTGGTGCCCAGCAGGGCGAGGCCCGCCACGGTGTAGCGGTACTTGCGCAAGGCCGACAGATCGACATGCAGCGCCCCGGCAAACAGCAGGAACGACAGCATGCCCTGCATCAGCACCTCGGAAAAATTAAGGGTGCGAAGAAACGTCTCTTCCCGTGCAAGCAAACCGTAATCCAACCCGGCGGCGCCCAAGGCGACCAGAACCAGCGAAAACGCCATGGCGATGACCATGACCCCGATGGTCGTGGGCAAGCGCACAAAACGGTGGTTCAGGTACGAGAGCAGCGCCGTGACGACGAGGCAGGTGGCAGCAATATCCAGCATGGGTGAATCTTCAAAGTTCGTCTAAAACACAACGCAGCGACGGCGAGCCCGGCGCGTTCGATGGATAGACCGGTTCAGGGGCGCCGCGTGGCGCTGGCCAGCGACCAATACGCAGGGCAATCCTCAGTGCGCACGCCATTCTCCGGGCATCCGGAGACTACAGCAGCACGATGTCGTACTGCTCCTGCCCCATCGCGCTCTCGGATTGCAGCGAGATCGGCTTCTTGATGAAGTCCGAGAGACCGGCCAGGTGCTGGCTTTCCTCGTCCAGGAACAGCTCCACCACGCGGGGTGACGCCACCACGCGGAATTCGCGCGGGTTGAACTGGCGGGCTTCGCGCAGGATCTCGCGCAGGATGTCGTAGCACACGCTGCGCGCGGTCTTCACGCTGCCCTTGCCTTGGCAGGCTTCGCAGGGCTCGCACAGCATATGGGCGAGGGATTCGCGCGTGCGCTTGCGCGTCATCTCCACCAACCCCAGCTGCGAGAAGCCACCTGCCATGGTCTTCACGCGGTCGCGGGCGAGCTGTTTTTTGAACTCCGCCAGCACGGCCTGCTGGTGGTCGTCGCGCACCATGTCGATGAAGTCCACGATGATGATGCCGCCCAGGTTGCGCAGGCGCAGCTGGCGGGCAATGGCCTGGGCGGCCTCCAGGTTGGTCTTGAAGATGGTGTCGTCGAAGTTGCGTGCCCCCACGTAGCCACCGGTGTTCACATCGATGGTGGTGAGCGCCTCGGTCTGGTCCACGATGAGATAGCCGCCAGACTTCAAATCGACGCGGCGCCCCAGGGCCTTGGCCACCTCTTCGTCGATGGAGTACAGGTCAAAAATCGGGCGTTCGCCCTTGTAGTGCTGTAGCTTGCCGGCAGCCGCTGGCATGAACTCCTGCCCAAACGCACGCAGGCGCTGGAACTGCTCCATCGAATCCAGACGGATGGTCTGCGTATGGTCACCTACCAGATCGCGCAGCACGCGCTGCAGCAGGTCCAAATCCTGGTGGAGCAGCGACATGGCAGGCAGCTTGAGTGATGCCTCCTTGATGCGCGCCCAGGTCTTGCGCAGGTAGGCGATGTCTTCGGCCAGCTCCGCATCGGTCGAATCCTCGCCGTTGGTGCGCAGGATGAAGCCGCCGCCACCGCCCGTGGATTTATCGCCCACCAGCGCCTGCAGCCGCGCGCGCAGCGCATCGCGCTCGGCAGGCGGAATCTTCTGCGACACACCCACATGGTCGTCCTGCGGCAGAAACACCAGCAGGCGCCCGGCCACGCTGATCTGCGTGGACAGTCGTGCGCCTTTGGTACCAATCGGGTCCTTGATGACCTGCACCATCAGCGCCTGCCCCTCGAACACCTGCTTTTCAATCGGCACCTGCGGCTCGTTCTTGCGGGCGAATGCGGGCGGCTCGCCATCGGGCTGGCGTTGCCACACATCGGCCACATGCAAGAAGGCCGCACGCTCCAGGCCGATGTCGATAAAGGCCGACTGCATGCCCGGCAGCACGCGCGACACCTTGCCCAGGTAGACATTGCCCACCAGGCCGCGCTCCAGCGTGCGCTCGATGTGCAACTCCTGCACGGCGCCGTGCTCCACCACGGCCACGCGGGTTTCCTGGGGCGACCAGTTGATCAGGATGTCTTGTTGCATGGCGTTGTTGTTGTCTGTTGTTGCTGTCGCCTAGATGGCGAAACCTGCCGCGCGCAGCAGCTGTGCCGTCTCGTACATCGGCAGCCCCATGATGCCCGAATAGCTGCCAGCCAGGTGCTCCACATATACAGCAGCCCGGCCCTGAATACCGTAAGCCCCGGCCTTGCCCATTGGCTCACCCGTGGCCACGTAGGCCTCAATCTGCGCGGTGGTCATGGCTGCAAAGGTCACTCGGGATATGGACAGCGCGCTCAGGCGCTTGGGGCCCACCTGCAGCGCCACCGCGGTGAGCACGCGGTGCTCGTGGCCCGCCAGCTCGGCCAGCATGCGCGCGGCATGGAATGCGTCGTCGGGCTTGCCGTAGATGGTGCGGCCGAGGGCCACGGTGGTGTCAGAGCACAGGATGGGCGCATCGGGCAAACCACGGCGGGCGCGCCGGGCCACGGCAGCGTCGAGCTTGAGGCCCGTCACGCGCTCCACGTACGCCGTGGGCGCTTCGCCGGGCAGCACCACCTCGATGGCTTCAGCGTCCTCGGACTCGTCACCCTCCACATTGGGCAGCAGCAGTTCGTGGCGCACGCCCAGTTGCTCCAGCAGCTGGCGCCGGCGGGGGCTTTGGGAGGCGAGGTAGATGAAGTCAGGCATGAACAGATTTTGATTAAAAATCGGCTCTAGCGCTTACCCATCAAGCGCTAGTAGCTATAAAAAATATAGTATTCCACCCACACCCCGATCCAGGCCTCATTCTCGGTGGTAGGGGTGCCCGGCATTCACCGACCAGGCGCGGTACAGCTGCTCGATGAGCAGCACCCGCACCATGGCGTGTGGCAAGGTCAGGTCCGAGAGGCGAATGCGCTCGTGCGCGCCCTGGCGAAAGGCCGGGTCCAGCCCGTCGGGGCCGCCGATGACCAGGGCAACGTCGTCGCCGCCCAGTTGCCAGCCCCGCAGGCGCTCGGCCAGGGCCTTGGTGGTGAGATTGGTGCCGCGCTCATCCAGCGCCACCACGCGCGTGCCACGGGGGATGGCCGCCTCGATGCGCTCGCGCTCGGCCGCGTAGAGCGTCTCCAGCGTCTTGGAGCCGCGCGGTTCGGTCTTGACGGCCTTGAGTTCGACCTTGAGCTCCGGCGGAAACCGCTTGGCGTAGTCGTCGTACGCCGTCTGCGCCCAGTCGGGCACGCGCTGGCCCACGGCCACGATCAGCAGCTTCATGGCGACTCAGGCGCGGTGCGCGGGTACAGGTGGTCGTCGATGGGCCGAGGCTGCAATCACTTGCGGCCCGGTGCCCTCTTGGCGGCGGGCTTGGCGGCTGCTCCGCCGCGTGCGGGTGCGGGCTTGGCGGCAGCGGTCTTGCTACGGGGGGCCGATGGCTTGACGACCACGGTCTTGATCGGTGCCTTGGTCGCTGCGGGCTTCTTGGCGGCAGTGGCTGGCTTTGCGGGCGCCTTGGTCGGTGCGGCCTTGGCACTGCTGCTTTTTGCGGGGGTCTTGGCTGGGACCTTGGCGATGGCTTTGGCAGGTGCTTTTGCGGTTGTCTTGGCTGCAGGTTTGGCAGCAGATTTAGCAGGTGCGGCAGCGGACTTGGCAGCTGTTTTGGCCACGGCCTTGACCGTAGCTTTGCCCGACCGGGCCGGCACGGCTGGTGCGGCTGCCTTTTTGGCGGTCGCCTTGCCTGCAGCCTTGGCGTCGGACTTGGCAGCCTTCTGGGCCGACTTCTTTTCGGCCAAATCGGTGGCAGCGCTGGAAACAGGCTTGGCGGCGCCCAGCTTCAGGCGCACGGGCGTATCGCCCCACAGCTCTTCCAGGCGGTAGTACTGGCGGATGGCGGGCTGCATGATGTGCGCCACGGCAGCGCCGCAGTCCACGATGATCCATTCGCCGTTGTCTTCGCCTTCAATGCGCGGCTTGGTGAAGCCCGCTTCCTTCACCGCGTCGCGCACGCTGGCGGCCAGGGCCTTGGTCTGGCGGTTGGAGGTGCCCGATGCCACGATCACCCGTTCAAACAGCGGCGAGAGATGCTCGGTGTTGAAGACCTGGATGTCTTGCGCCTTGACGTCCTCCAGTCCATCAACGATGGCGCGCTGGAGTTTGGTAACGTCTTTTTTGGCGGCGGTTTCCGATTTGGTGGAGGTGGTCATCAGGCGGTGAATAGAGAGGGAATGGAATCAATATAGCGTGCAACGCATCGCGCAGCCAGCGGGCTGGGCCTTGAGTGTTGCGCGGGTGTTGTGCTGGGGCGCTGCAGCAATGCGAGGTGTTTTTGACCTCTTGCGCTCATGTGAAAAGCGCTGGCAGCTATTGAAATTATAGCTTTTGCGTTTTTCAAGGCTTTCAAACCGCTGCAGCAGACTCGCCAGCCAGCCAGTCGCGCCGCACCAGAAAGCGCTGCGTGAGGTCGGCTTCGGCCGAATCGGCTGCGTCAGAGCGCTGGTAAGACCAAGACACAAGCGGCGGCATGGACAGCAAAATGGACTCGGTTCGCCCGCCCGACTGCAGGCCAAAGTGTGTACCCCGATCCCACACCAGGTTGAACTCGACATAGCGGCCCCGGCGATAAAGCTGGAAGTCGCGTTCGCGCTCGCCAAAGGGCGTGTTCTGGCGCTTTTCCACGATGGGCAGATAGGCGCCCAGAAAAGCATCGCCCACCGACTGCGTCATCGCCAGGCTTTGTTCAAAGCCCAGCTCCGAAAAATCGTCATAGAACACGCCGCCCACGCCGCGCTGCTCGCTGCGGTGCTTGAGATAAAAGTACTCGTCGCACCATTGCTTGAAGCGGGGGTACTTGTCGTCGCCAAAGGCGCTGAGCGCATCGCGGCAGGTGCGGTGAAAGTGCACCGCGTCTTCTTCAAACCCGTAGTACGGCGTGAGGTCCATGCCGCCGCCAAACCAGCAGGTGGGCGCCTGACCGGGGTGACCGGCGGCGATCATGCGCACGTTCATGTGCACGGTGGGCACATAAGGGTTTCGCGGGTGGAACACCAGCGACACGCCCATGGCCTCGAACGGCGCACCCGCCAGCTCGGGCCGGTGCTGCGTGGCCGAGGGTGGCAGCTGGGGGCCGCGTACATGGCTGAAGCCGCAACCCGCGCGCTCGAACACGCGGCCGCCTTCCATGATCTTGGTGATGCCGTCGCCTTGCAGTGGCTCCCCGGGAGGCTTGCTCCAGGCGTCGGCCAGAAAGCGTGCACTGCCCTCGCCTTCAGCGGCTTCCACGGCTTCCAGCGCATCGGTGATGCGGGCCTGAAGCCCCTGCAGATAGCCGCGCACACGGGTCACCGTGTCGGCGGTGTTCAGGCTTTGTGCATCTGCCATCAGCTTTTCAGGGCACGGAAGCCGATATCGCGGCGGTACTGCGCACCATCGAACTGGATGCCGCGCGCCACGTCATAGGCACGCTGTTGCGCCTGCTTGACGCTGTCGGCCAGCACCGTCACGCACAACACGCGGCCACCGGTCACGCTGACCACACCGTCTTTCAGCTGCGTGCCCGCATGGAACACCACGGCATCGTCCGCCTCGGCTGGCAGGCCGGTGATGGGGTCACCCTTGCGCGGGTTCTCCGGGTAGCCATGGGCGGCCATGACCACGCCCAGTGCGGTGCGGCGGTCCCATTGCAGTTCCATCTGGTCGAGCTTGCCGTCAGCGGCAGCAGCCATCACGTCGCTGAAGTCGCTTTTCAGGCGCATGAGGATGGGTTGCGTCTCGGGGTCGCCCATGCGGCAGTTGAATTCGAGCGTCTTGGGCTGGCCCTTGGCGTCGATCATCAGGCCGGCGTACAGGAAGCCGGTGTAAGGGATGCCGTCCTTTTCCATGCCACGGATCGTGGGCAGGATGATTTCGCGCATGGCGCGGGCATGCACATCGGCCGTGACCACGGGAGCGGGCGAATACGCACCCATGCCGCCGGTGTTGGGGCCTTCGTCGCCGTCCTTCAAGCGCTTGTGGTCTTGGCTAGTGGCCAGGGCCAGCACGTTCTTGCCGTCGCACAGCACGATGAAACTGGCTTCCTCGCCTTCGAGGAATTCCTCGATCACCACGCGCGCGCCGCCTTCGTTGTGCGTCACACCGTATTTGTTGTCCACCAGCATAAAGTCCACAGCATCATGGGCCTCCTGCAGCGTCATGGCCACGACCACGCCCTTGCCCGCCGCCAGGCCGTCGGCCTTGATGACGATGGGCGCGCCCAGCCGGTCCACAAACGCGTGGGCCGCAGCGGGGTCGGTGAAGGTGTCGTAGTCGGCCGTGGGGATGCCATGGCGGCGCATGAAGGCCTTGGAAAAGGCCTTGGAGCTTTCGAGCTGGGCAGCAGCCTTGGTGGGGCCGAAGATGCGCAGGCCATTGGCACGGAACTCATCGACCACACCCGCCGCCAGTGGCGCCTCGGGGCCCACCACCGTCAGTGCGATCTTTTCAGCCTGCGCCCACACACGCAGTTCGCGCACGTCGGTGATGGCCACGTTCTCGAGCTTGGAATTCAGCGCGGTGCCGCCATTGCCAGGCGCCACATACACCTTGGTCACCTTGGGGGACTGGCTCAGTTTCCACGCCATCGCGTGTTCACGGCCGCCGCCACCAATCACAAGTACTTTCATAGGAACCTTTGGTGAACCCCTCCCTGGCACAACGCCGAAGCCCAGGGGTTCGTAAAAAACTATCTCAGCAAACAATCGCGCTGGGTGCTACACCCACAACCGACAAAACTGGCGAGACCCAGACCAGTGCCACCGCGCAAGGGCCGCCCCGCCGCGCTGGTGGCGTCCCCCTCCCGCGCAGCGAGAGAGGGGGAAGGCGCGAAGCGCCTCAGGGGGAGCATCACAGGGCAGCGTTGTGGTAGACCTCCTGGGTATCGTCCAGGTCCTCCAGCACATCCAGCAGCCGCTGCATGCGCGCCGCGTCGTCGCCCGTCAGTTCGATGGTGTTTTCAGGCCGCATGGTCACGCCCGCCACTTCGGGCGTCAGGCCTGCGGCTTCCAGGGCATTCTTCACGGCTTCAAAGTCGGCCGGGGCGGTCAGCACCTCCACTGCGCCGTCGTCGTCGGTCACCACGTCTTCGGCCCCCGCCTCCAGCGCCACTTCCATCACCTTGTCTTCGCTGGTGCCGGGGGCAAAAATCAGCTGGCCGCAGTGCTTGAACTGGAAGACCACCGAGCCCTCGGTGCCCATGTTGCCACCGTGTTTGCTGAACGCGTGTCGTACTTCGGCCACGGTGCGCACCCGGTTGTCGGTCATCGTGTCGATCATGATCGCTGCGCCACCAATGCCATAGCCCTCGTAGCGGATTTCCTCGTAGGTCAATCCCTCGGCGTTGCCCGTGGCCTTGTCGATGTTGTACTTGATGCGGTCGGCGGGCATGTTGGCCGCCTTGGCCTTGTCCACCGCCAGGCGCAGGCGGGGGTTTGCAGACAGGTCGCCGCCGCCCGAGCGGGCAGCCACAGTGATTTCACGAATGATGCGGGTCCAGATCTTGCCGCGTTTTTCATCCTGCCGCCCTTTGCGGTGCTGGATATTCGCCCATTTGCTGTGTCCTGCCACGAGAAGTCCTTTTGTATTGATTTAATCTACTGACCGCGATTTTACTTTTGACTCCACCCGGAACCTCCGCCATGGCCGAACCCCTCCTGATTGCCAAGCACGACACCATCGAATGCCACCTGCTGCCCGGCCTGGCCAACCGCCACGGACTCATCACCGGCGCCACCGGCACCGGCAAGACCGTGACCCTGCAGACCCTGGCCGAAAACTTCTCGCGCATCGGTGTGCCGGTGTTCATGGCCGATGTGAAGGGCGACCTCACGGGCGCGAGCCAGCCGGGCAAGATTGGCGACAAGCTGGCGGCAGTGCTCAAGGAGCGGGGCCTTCCCCTGCCCGCCCCCCTGGCCTGCCCCACCACGCTGTGGGACGTATTTGGCGAACAGGGCCACCCTGTGCGCGCCACGGTGTCGGACATGGGCCCGCTGCTGCTGGGCCGCATGCTCAACCTGAATGAAACCCAGCTGGGCGTGCTCAACCTAGTGTTCAAGATCGCCGACGACAACGGCATGCTGCTGCTGGACCTCAAAGACCTGCGCGCCATGCTGCAGTACGTGGGCGACAACGCCAAAGAGTTCACCACCGAATACGGCAACGTCAGCGCCGCCAGCGTGGGCGCCATCCAGCGCGGGCTGCTGCAGATTGAGCAGCAGGGCGGCACGCAGTTCTTTGGCGAGCCCATGCTCAACATCCAGGACTTCATGCAGACGGAGGACGGCCACGGCGTGGTCAACATCCTGGCGGCCGACAAGCTCATGAACTCGCCGCGTCTGTACGCCACCTTCCTGCTCTGGATGCTGTCTGAGCTGTTCGAGCAACTGCCCGAGATCGGCGACCCCGAGCAGCCCAAACTGGTGTTCTTCTTCGACGAGGCCCACCTGCTATTCAACGAGGCGCCCAAGGTGCTCATCGAGCGCATCGAGCTGGTGGTGCGCCTGGTGCGCTCCAAGGGCGTGGGCGTGTATTTCGTCACGCAGAACCCTCTGGACATCCCCGACAGCGTGCTGGCCCAGCTGGGCAACCGCGTGCAGCACGCGCTGCGCGCCTTCACCCCGCGTGACCAGAAGGCCGTGAAGGCCACGGCCACCACCATGCGGCAAAAGCCGGGCCTCGATATCGAGACCGCCATCACGGAATTGGCCGTGGGCGAGGCGCTGGTGAGCTTCCTGGATGCCAAGGGCCGACCGAGCATCACCGAGCGCGTGTTCGTGCTGCCGCCCGGCAGCCAGCTCGGACCCATCACAGCGCAGCAGCGCCAGGTGCTGGTGGCCAACTCGCTGGTGGCGGGCGTGTACGAAAAGGTGGTGGACCGCGAGTCAGCCTACGAAAAACTCAAGGGCCGCACCGCCGAAGCCAGTGCGCAGGCGCCTGCCAATGGCAAAGGTGCACCCGCCAACACGGAAGACAGCGGCGGCGGCCTGATGGGCGGGCTCAATGACGTGCTGTTTGGCAGCACCGGTCCGCGCGGCGGCAAACGCGACGGCTTGGCCCAGACCATGGCCAAGTCGGCGGTGCGCACCATGGGCACCACCATTGGCAAGGAAATCCTGCGCGGGGTGCTGGGTAGCATCTTCGGCGGCAGCAAGCGCCGTTGAACACAGGCGGGCACAGATTCCGCCCCCCCGCTCAGCGCCTCCAAGCGCGGCCCCATCACGGCAGCTTCGGCATGCGATGGTGCTGCGGGTAACCCCCGCGTGACCATCTGGCGACACTGCCCAAAGTGTCATCAATCAGTCACCAAACAGCCGTGAAATCGCCACACAACAACAAAAAAGGAGGGACGATGAAGCGCATCGAAAACGTTCTGCTGTGGTGGGGAAGCAAGGTCGTGCTGCTGGCGATTGCCGTGTGGGTGGCCGCCATCGTCGGGATCTTCGCGGGCGCCTGGCGCCTGCGGTGGCCCTGGATTCTGTATTTTTTGGCCACAGTCATCATCACCGCCCTGGTGATCCAGGGGACCAACGCGGTCCGCCAGCGCTATATCCGCGAGGCCCCCCTGCCCCGCTTTCTGCAGCGCAAGCTGCGCGAAACCTACCCCCACCTGAGCACCCGCGACTGCGAGCTGGTCGAACGCGGCCTGCGCCAGTTCTTCATGGCCTGCTTGCGCGGCAACAAGCAGTTTGTGGCCATGCCCTCCAAGGCAGTCGATGCGCTGTGGCATGAGTTCATCCTGCACACCCAGGCCTACAAAGCCTGGTGCCACAACGCCCTGGGTTTCTTTTTGCACCACACCCCCGCCGAGGCGCTGGGCAAAAAATCCCGCCACAACGACGGCCTGCGCCGCTGCTGGTACTGGGTATGCAAGGAGGAGTCCATCGACCCCAAGGCCCCCAGCCGCCTGCCCCTGCTGTTTGCGCTGGATGCCAAGTTCGCCATTGCCGGCGGCTTCACCTACGTGCCCGACTGCTCAGACATCGCCCGCAAGAGCGACGCGGGTGGCAGCGGGGGAGACAGCTACTGCGGCACCAGCTTCTCGGACGGCAGCTACAGCGGCAGCTCGGGCGACTTTGGCGGCGCCGAAAGCTCGGATGGAGGTGGAAGCGACGACGGAGGGGATGGCGGCGGCTGTGGTGGCGGGGGCGGCGATTGACAGACTGTTTGACAAAAAGAACTCCTGTTTTCATAGCTTCCAGCGCTTACCAGATAAGCGCTGGAAGCCAAAATAGCTCAGAGTCACCCAGGCGACGACCCGCCCTGCATTCACCGGTCTACAGTGGCACCCCATGAACACCCTCACCTGCTTTTCCCTCAGCATCACCGACCACGTGGCCCATCTGGTGCTGAACCGCCCCGAGGCCATGAACACCATGCACCCCACCTTCTGGCGCGAGCTGGACGAGGTGCTGGCCCAGCTCAACAAGGCGGGCGAAGCGCGGGCGCTGGTCATCAGCAGCACCGGCAAACATTTCAGCGCAGGCATGGCGCTCGAAACCTTTGGCGGCGCCATCACCATGGACGACCAGAGCCCTGAAGGCCGCGCCGCCATCTTTGACCTGCTGACCGACATGCAGGCCACCTTCACCCGCATCGAAAGCCTGCGCATCCCCGTCATCATGGCCATCCACGGCGGCTGCATCGGCGGCGCGGTGGACATGGTGACGGCCGCCTGCATCCGCTACGCCACGGCAGACACGTTCTTCTGTATCCAGGAGATCAACATCGGCATGGTGGCCGACGTGGGCACGCTGCAGCGCCTGCCCAAGCTGATCCCGCTGGGCGTGGTGAAAGAGCTGGCCTACACCGGCCGCCGCCTGAGCGCAGCCAAGGCCCTGGGCTACGGCCTCGTCAACGAAGTGTTCGAGACCCAAGAAGCAATGCTTGCCGCCGCGCTGCAGTGCGCGCAAGAGATCGCCAGCAAACCGCCCGTGGCCATCTGGGGCACCAAACAGGCCGTGAACTACGCCCGCGACCACAGTGTGGAAGACAGCCTGCGCCAGATGGGCTGGCTGCAAGGCGCCATCTGGAGCAACCAGCATGTGCGCGAGTCGGTCACGGCCATGAAGCAAAAACGCGCGGGCGAGTTCCCGGCGCTCACACCATTGCAACGGTTCAGCGAGCTGGGCTGAACGCCGCCGGGCCGCGCCATGCGGCCCGGATTGTGGGGCGCGCACGGGCATGTGCCACATCAAAATGTATAGCTACCCAGGCATGCAGCACTAGCGCTTGCAAGCCCTTTTGCTTGAAATGGCGAGGCAAAGGGCTATCATCAGGCTTCAAGGGCTGGGCCAGGTATGGCCGTCTTCCAGCCCTGTCCACAAGGATGCCGCCACCATGACGCTGCCCAGCCTCACCCCGCCCACCTACGACGACGTGGCCGCCGCCGCGCACCGGCTCAAGGGCATGGCGCACCACACGCCGGTGCTGCGCTCCACCACCGCCGACGACCTGCTGGGTGCGCAACTGTTCTTCAAATGCGAGAACCTGCAGCGCACCGGCGCCTTCAAGTTCCGGGGCGCCTTCAACACCCTGGCCCAGTTTACCGATGAGCAGCGCGAGCGCGGCGTGCTGGCTTTTTCGGCCGGCAACCACGCGCAGGCCATCGCGCTGTCGGCCCGCATGCTGGACATGCCCGCCGTCATCGTCATGCCCGCAGACGCGCCCGCCTCCAAGATGGCGGCCACACGGGCCTACGGCGCCCAGGTCGTCACCTACGACCGCTACACCGAAGACCGCGAAGCCATCAGCCGCCACCTGGCGCTGGAGCGCGGCATGACGCTGGTGCCGCCGTTTGACCACCCGCACGTCATTGCGGGCCAGGGCACCGCCGCCAAAGAACTGTTTGAAGAAGTGCCCGACCTGGACTACCTGTTTGTCTGCGTGGGCGGTGGCGGCTTGCTGGCAGGCAGCCTGCTGGCCGCGCAGGCCCTGGCACCCCAGTGCCGCGTGGTGGGTGTCGAGCCCGAAACGGGCAACGACGCCCAGCAGTCGCTGCGCGCCGGGCACATCGTGCGCATCCCCACGCCCCACACCATCGCCGACGGCGCGCAAACCCAGGCGCTGGGCGAGCTCACCTTCCCCATCATCCGCGACCATGCCGAAGACATCATCAGCGTGAGCGACGAACAGCTCATGCAATCCCTGCGCTTCTTTGCCGAGCGCATGAAGATCGTGGTGGAGCCCACCGGCGCCCTGGCCTATGCGGGTGCGCAGGCCTTCTCTGGCGCTGACAACGGAGGAAAGCTGCTGCACGGTGAGCGCGTGGGCGTTCTCATCAGCGGCGGCAACGTTGACCTGGCGCGCTATGCGCGGTTTCTGGCGGACTAGCCCGTGCCCCCTGAGTCGCCTGCGGCGCCTTCCCCTCAAGGGGACGCCGCCAGTGGCCTGGCGAAGCCAGTTCCACGGCGTCCACTGGCCTGGGCCGCGCCAGTTTTTACGGGCGCTGGCGCAAGTACCGTCAAAATACCGCCACCCCTTTCATTTCTACCTGTAGACCATAGGCCTCGCCATGAGCACTGCCAGCACCAACAACAACGTCACCGTCATCACCCACCCCCTCGTCCAGCACAAGCTCACGCTCATGCGCCGAAAGGACGCCAGCACCAACAGCTTTCGCCGCTTGCTGGGGGAGCTAAGCACGCTGATGGCGTATGAAGTCACGCGCGACATGCCGCTGCAGGACATCGAAATTGAAACCCCGCTGGAGACCATGACCGGCAAGGTCATCGACGGCAAGAAGCTGGTGCTGGTTTCCATCCTGCGCGCGGGCAACGGGTTCCTGGATGGCATGCTCAACGTGGTGCCCGGCGCCCGCGTGGGCCACATCGGCCTGTACCGCGACCCGGCTACGCTGCAGCCCGTGGAGTACTACTTCAAGATGCCGTCCGAAATGGACGAGCGCGACATCATCGTGGTGGACCCCATGCTGGCGACCGGCAACTCGGCCTCCGCCTGCGTAGACCGCCTGAAAAAGCTCAACCCCCGCTCCATCAAGTTCGTATGCCTGCTGGCCGCCCCCGAAGGCATCGCCACCATGCAAAAGGCACACCCCGACGTACCGATTTTCACCGCAGCGATTGACCGCGAACTGAGCGACCACGGCTACATCCTGCCGGGCCTGGGCGATGCGGGCGACCGGATTTTTGGCACCAAATAAGCGCACAACGGCAGCGCCCGTGCACCAGCCACCGTAGGGCCGTGCCGCCCAGCGGTGGCTTTTTTCATCACCCGGCCTCTCTGCGTTGCGTCACAGTCAATTTGGAACCCTACCATGGTGGGGTGCTCCAGCCCGGGTTACGGATGCGCTGCACGCATGCACCATTTTTTTACCAACTGGTGGCTTTCCTCTGGCAGACTTGCCGCTGGTTTGCCGCTCCAATGCCACCGATTGGCGCGCTCCTTGCTTGGTTGCGGCACACCCAACCTCGTTGTTTGCTTGTCTGAAGGACCCCCACCATGACCACTCGCCGCATCTTCACCGGACGCCTGCTCTGCACCTCCATGGCCCTATCGGCCGCCATGGCGATGGCGCCCTCTTTGGCCACAGCGCAGTCCAAGACCAAGGTCGCGGCGATCTACACGGTGCCTTTTGAACAGCAATGGGTGAGCCGCATCCACAAGGCCCTGAAGGCCGCTGAGGCACGCGGCGAGATCGAGTACAAGGCCAGCGAAAACGTGAGCAACGCCGACTACGAGCGCGTGATGCGCGAGTACGCCACTGGCGGCAACCAGCTCATCGTGGGCGAAGCTTTTGCAGTAGAGGCCGCCGCCCGCAAGGTCGCCAAGGACTTCCCCAAGACATCGTTCCTGCTGGGCTCGTCGGGCAAGCCGCAGGCGCCCAACTTCAGCGTGTTCGACAACTACATCCAGGAGCCCGCATACCTCAGCGGCATGATCGCTGGCGGCATGACCAAAACCAACAAGATCGGCATGGTGGGCGGTTTTCCCATCCCCGAGGTCAACCGCCTGATGCACGCCTTCATGGCAGGCGCCAAAGAGACCAACCCCAAGGTCGAGTTCACCATCACCTTCATCAACAGCTGGTTCGACCCACCCAAGGCCAAGGAAGCCACCTTTGCCATGATCGACAAGGGTGCCGACGTGCTCTACGCCGAGCGTTTTGGCGTGAGCGACGCCGCCAAGGAAAAGGGCAAGCTCGCGATCGGCAACGTGATCAACACCCAAGAGCAATACCCCGACACCGTCGTGGCCTCCGCCCTGTGGAACATGGAGCCCAGCATCGACCGCGCGCTGAAGCTGGTCAAGGAAGGCAAGTTCACACCCGAGGATTACGGCCCATACTCGATGATGAAGCACAAGGGCTCAGAACTGGCCCCCTTGGGTACGTTTGAGAAGAAGGTGCCTGCGGACATCGTCGCCAAGGTCAAGGCCAAGGAGGCCGACATCCTGGCGGGCAAGTTCACCGTCAAGGTAGACGACAGCCAGCCCAAGTCCACGGCCAAATAAGCACCCGATGCAGCGGGCTCACGGCCCGCACGCCTCGCCCTCTCTTTGTGCACGCAGGCCACCCCAGCAACGCGGTGGCCTGTTTGTTTTAGCACCCACAGTGACTCTCTCCCTTTCAGGACTACTCACCATGCAGCCATCCCTCGCCGTAAAACCCACTTTGATGACCCGGGGCATCCGCCTGCTGGGTGCCCTGGCACTGGCTGCCGTGGTTGCGGGCTGCGCCACCACGAGCCCCAGCAAGATGGCGGTGCGGCTGGACGATACTCCCCGAATTGCCGTCATCTCTGCCTTCGCGCCCGAGCTGACCGTGCTGCTGCCCCAGGTGCAGCAACCCACCAAGCACAGCGTCAATGGTGTGGAATTCACCACCGGCACACTGGAAGGGAAGCCCGTGGTGGTGTTCATGTCAGGCATCAGCATGACTAATGCGGCCATGAATACGCAACTGGTGCTGGACCGTTTCAACGTGAGCCATGTGGTCTTCAGCGGTATTGCAGGCGGCGTGAACCCCAGCCTGCACATTGGCGACGTGACAGTGCCAGCGCAGTGGGGCCAGTACATGGAGTGGCTGATGGCACGTGAAGACAAACCCGGTCAATACGCCGCCCCTGCCTGGATGAAAAGCGAGCTGACGATGCCCGCCTTCGGCATGATGCATCCACGCCCCGTGGAGGTGCGGTCTGCCGCCAGCCCCAAGCTCACCAAAAAGTTCTGGTTCGAAGCCGACCCCAAGATGCTGGCCACTGCGCGCAGCCTGCAGAACGTGGGCCTGGAGCACTGCCTGGCCGCCACCTGCCTGAAGCAGCGCCCGCAACTGGTGGTGGGCGGCAACGGCGTGTCGGGCCAGGCCTTTGTGGACAACAAGGCCTTCCGCGAATACGCCTTCAAGACCTTTGAAGCCAACGTGCTCGACATGGAAACCGCCGCCACGGCCATGGTGGCGCACAGCAACGGTGTTCCCTACATCGCGTTCAGGTCGCTGAGCGATCTGGCCGGTGGTGGCGACGGCGAGAACGAGATGGGCACCTTCATGGGCCTGGCAGCGGCCAACTCGGCAAAGGTGCTGCGGGCGTTTCTGGCGGCCTGGAAGTAGATGACGCAAGACACCGCTCCCGTCCTGCGCCTGACGGGTATCACCAAACGCTTTGGCAAGCTCGTCGCCAACGACAACATCAGCCTGACGTTGGCGCGCGGAGAAGTTCTGGCCCTGCTGGGTGAGAACGGCGCTGGCAAGTCCACGCTGATGTCCATTTTGTTTGGCCACTACGTGGCCGACGAAGGCAGCATCGAAGTCTTCGGCCAACCGCTGACCGTTGGACAGCCGCGTGCAGCGCTGGCGGCGGGCATTGGCATGGTGCACCAGCACTTTACGCTGGCCGACAACCTCACGGTGCTGGACAACGTCCTGCTGGGCAGCGAGCCGCTGTGGCAACCCTTTTCGCGCCGCAGCGATGCTCGCGCCAAGCTGCTGGCGGTGTCGCAGCAGTTCGGCCTGCCAGTGAGCCCCGATGCGAAGGTCGGCAGCCTCTCGGTGGGCGAACGCCAGCGCGTCGAAATCCTCAAAGCGCTCTACCGGGGCGCCCGCATCCTGATCTTGGACGAACCCACCGCCGTGCTGACGCCGCAGGAAAGCGAGGCACTGTTCGACACCCTGGCACAGATGGTGGCGCAGGGCCTGTCCATCATCTTCATCAGCCACAAACTGGGCGAGGTGCTGCGTGTATCGCACCGCGTGGCCGTGCTGCGCCAGGGCAAGCTGGTGGCCGAGGCGCCTGCGCAAGGGACCACGCAGGGGCAACTTGCGCAATGGATGGTGGGCCATGCGATTGAGGCGGCCGAGCGCCGCCCTGCCAAGAATGTGGGCGAGCCCATCTGCACCCTGAGCAACGTCAGCACCGCACCCACCGGGCGGGACCGGTTGAATGATGTGTCCCTCATCCTGCATGCAGGCGAAATCGTCGCCATCGCTGGTGTCAGCGGCAACGGACAAGTGGCCCTGGCCGATGTTTTGTGCGGTGTGCGCGGAGCCTCCGCAGGCCACGTCACGCTGCGTGGGGCACCGCTGCAGGCAAGGCCTACGTGGCTGGTCAGCCAGGGCGTGGCCCGCATTCCCGAAGACCGCCACGCGGTGGGTGTGTTGGGCGACTTGCCGGTATGGGAGAACGCCGTGTCCGAACGCCTGCGCGGCCCCTGGTTTGCACAGCCGTGGTTCCGCGCGTTCTGGATCAAGCGCCGCTCGGCGCGCCAGCATGCCCAGCGGGTGGCCGAAACCTTTGATGTACGCGGCGGGGGGCCAGACACGCCGGCCCGGGCCCTGTCGGGCGGCAACATGCAAAAGCTCATTCTCGGCCGCGCCCTGATGCCGCCGCATGATGACGCAGGCAACACAGCGCCCGCCCCTCAAGTCATCGTGGCTCACCAGCCCACCTGGGGGCTGGACATTGGAGCGGTGACGTTTGTACAGCAGCAACTCATCACAGCACGTGACAGCGGCGCCGCCGTACTGCTGATCTCCGACGACCTGGACGAAGTGCTGGCGTTGGGCGACCGCGTGGCAGTGATGCATGACGGGCACTTGAGCGAGGCCCGGCGCGCAGAAGACTGGACGCGCGAAGCCATCGGCCTTGCCATGGCCGGTGCGACCCACTGAGCGACAACAAGAAAAACCCATGAGACTCGAAAAACGCAACCACACCTCCCCCACCGCCTATGTGCTGGCACCCGTGGGCGCCGTGGTGTTCACGCTGCTCGTCAGCGGCCTGCTGGTGCTATGGGCCGGGGCGCCCGTGGGCCAGACCTATGCGCTGCTGCTGCAAGGTGCTTTTGGTTCGGTGTTTGCGCTGACCGAAACCTTGACCCGCGCAACGCCGCTGATCCTGACCGGGCTGGCCGCAGCGGTGGCTTTTCGTGCGCGGCTGTTCAACATCGGGGCCGAGGGGCAGCTCTACGCGGGTGCGCTGGCCGCCGTAGCGGTGGGCGGCATGCATGGCGGCACGGGGCTGGAATGGTCGCCGTACGTGCTCTTTCCACTCATGATGCTGGCGGCCGCGCTGGCAGGCGCGGCGCTTCTGCTGGGCCCGGCGCTGATGAAGGCACGGCTGGGCGTGGACGAGGTGGTCACCACGCTGCTGCTCAACTTCATCATGCTGCTGCTGGTGTCAGCCCTGCTGGATGGGCCGATGAAAGACCCGCTTTCCATGGGCTGGCCGCAGAGTGTGGCGCTGCAGGGCGACCTGGAACTTTCCAAGCTGGTGCCGCAGACGCGGCTGCACACGGGGCTGCTGTGGGCTGTGTCGCTGGCCGTGATGCTATGGGCGCTGCTGTCGCGCACGGTGCCGGGTTTTGACATTCGCGCCGCCGGGGCCAATGCACGGGCTGCTGCGTTTGCAGGCGTGCCTATTACCCGCACCGTGGTGCTGGTGGCCCTGCTTTCGGGCGGGCTGGCGGGACTGGCGGGCGCCATCGAGGTGGCGGGCCGCACCAGCTATGTGACGCTGGACATGTCACCCGGCTACGGCTACAGCGGCATCGTGATCGCCATGCTGGCGGGGCTGCACCCGCTGGGCGTGATTGCGGCGGGCACCTTTGTGGCGGGCGTGCTGGTGGGGGCTGACAGCATGAGCCGCGCGGTGGGTGTGCCCACCTACATTGCGGATGTGATCGTGGCAACCTCGCTGATCGCGGTGCTGGTAGCGGGCTTGCTGACGCAGTACCGTGTGCGGTGGAAGTGAGGGCGTCATGAACAAGCACCCGCACCTAAATTTCAAGCCAAATTGGCCTCTAGCGCTTATCCATAAAGCGCTAGCAGCTATCAAAACAGAAGCAACTCGCACTGAGGCGGGCGCATGACCGAACTGCTCGACATCCTCGCCAACCCTGCGTTCTGGATCGCCACGCTGCGCGTGGCCACGCCGCTCATCCTGGGCACGCTGGGGGTTTTGCTGTGCGAACGCGCGGGCGTGCTCAACCTGGGCATTGAAGGGATCATGGTCGCAGGCGCCTTTACCGGATGGCTGGCGGTGTACGCGGGTTATGGGCTGTGGACGGGCGTGCTGGTGGCGGCGCTGACCGGGGCAGTGTTCGGGTTGCTGCATGCGTGGCTGACGGTGGGGCTGGCGCTGTCGCAGCATGTGTCGGGGCTCGGCATCACGCTGCTGGCCACGGCGCTCAGCTACTACGGCTACCGCGTGAGTTTCCCCAAGGTGAACACGCCGCCCACCATCGAGCCTTTTGCACCGATGGAGTGGCTGGGCATTCCTATCGTGTCGGCACAAACGCCGCTCACACTGTTGGCCTTGCTCTTGGTACCTTTGCTGGCCTGGGTGCTGCTGCGCACACCGTTAGGACTGGCTGTGCGCATGGTGGGCGAGAACCCTCAGGCGGCCGAAGGCCAGGGCATCTCGGTGGCGGCCACACGCACGGGCGCCATCGTGGCGGGCTCGGCGTTGATGGGCGTGGCGGGCTCGTTTCTCACGCTGTCGGCCTTCAATGCGTTTTTCTTCAACATGATCAACGGGCGCGGCTGGATCTGCGTGGCGCTGGTGGTATTTGCGTCGTGGCGGCCCGGCAAGGCGTTGCTGGGTGCGCTGCTATTCGCTTTCTTCGATGCGCTGCAACTGCGCCTGCAGCAGGCGGGCGATGCATGGCTGCCGTACCAGGTGTATTTGATGATGCCCTACCTGCTGTCGATCCTGGCACTGGTCCTGGTGGCGCGCAAAGCCGCGTATCCGCAGGCGCTGATGAAGCCGTATCGCAAGGGAGAGCGATGAAGCTTGTTCCACATACTTTTGCCCGTTGGCTGGCCCCGGCTCTGCTCGCCTGCGCGGGCCAGGCGCATGCACTGGGGATGGATATGCCGTATGAATCCTTTGCCACTGCCCCGGATGTGGACTGGATCAAGGTCTGTGGCGAATGGCCCGCGCCCGCACAGCCCGGGGAAGGCCGCGGCATGTACCGAATCGTGCACGCGACGCGCTATGGGCAGTCGTTTGTGTACCTGCAGTGGATAGTGCGCGACGGCAACGACAGCGCGAGCGAGGTGCACACACACAGTTTTGAGACCATCAACAACGACCACGCCGAAATCACCCTGAGCCAGATGAACTGCCAGGCCACGCGCCGAGGCATTCGTTTTACCGCGCGGGCGGAGTCCGGCCATGGAGACCGTGCGTTCCGCATCACCATCGATGCAGGGCACAAGCCAGGCGATGTGCGTTTTCGCACTACTCAAAAGCGCTGAGCCCTTCGTCCATGCCCGCCACACCGGTTCATCCCATCGCACCACCTGTGCTGCCACCCACGGTGCTGGCGCGTTGGCAGTTCGACACGACCGACGCCAACCCCACCACGGTGTTGCCCGATGGCTGCAGCGACCTCATCCTGCATATCGACGCACGCGGCCACTCTGACTGGCAAATCTCTCCACTAACCGATACCGCAATGGTCGTGCCGGGGCGTGCGGACGAACAATGGCTGGGCTTTCGGCTTGTACCGGGCACCCGCATTGACGCACCAGCCTTGTTGAGGTCTGCACAAGCTATTTGGCACCAAGCCCAGCACCGCGCAGGGCGGCCCTCCTCCAACTTGCCCCGTCGTGACACGACGGCGCCGGAAGCCTTGTTGCTGGAAGCCATTGACCAGCACACCCGCATGGACCCGCGTGCGCAAGAAGCGCTCCGCTCGCTGGCGCATTGCCGCACCGTAGGCGCAGCGGCGCACAGCCTGGGGGTGTCCGAGCGCAGTCTGGAACGCCTGACCCAACGTGCCACCGGCCAAACGCCCCGCTTCTGGCGCGGCCTGGCCCGCGTGCGCAGAGCAGCACAGGCCTTGGGCACTGCGCAACCGCTGGCCGAAATTGCGGCGGATCACGGCTATGCCGACCAGGCGCACTTCAGCCGCGATTGCCTGCGCTGGCTAGGGCAAACACCCGCGTCATTGCGCGGCGCACCGCAACTGCTGGCCACGGTGGCGCAGGCGGGCTATGCCTGATTCTTGTATGCACCTAGCGCTGATGACGGGGCGACGCTGCCAGCGCCGAAGTGATCCCCACAGTTCAAGCGGCCGGCGGCCCCACAGGCGTGCACAGCTCCACCAGCGCCCCGTTGATATCCGCCACATAGGCCACGGTCTGGCCCCAGGGCATTTGCTCGGGCGCCTGCACCAGCCGCGCACCGGCATCCACCGCACGTTGCACGGCGGCGGGCACGTCAGCCGTGGTGAACGCGATCTCGAAACTGGGCGCATCGGCCGAGGCGCGCTGAGGGTTCTTGCCCAGTTCGGCCATCAGCCGCAGCGACGAAAAGGCCAGCGCGGTGGCGCCGGTGTCCAGTTCACCAAAATCCCCCGCCTCGTGCACAAAGCGGCGGACAAAGCCGAAAGCAGCTTCGTAAAAAGCGATGGTTTTGGGAACGTCTTCGACGTAGAGAATCGTGTAGCCAAATTGCATGAGAGCTGCCTTTGTAAGAATGAATGCGCTGAACCGTTGATGCGCAAAGCGAGACCCAGAGCTTAGGCACAGAGCCCGCTCACGTCTTGAAAAAACCCGACACCTAGCCTGACCCACAAGACCCACGCCATGCTCGACCTGCTCATCACCCACGCCACCCTGCCCGATGGCCGCCAGAACATGTCGATTGCCGTGCAGGACGGCCGCATCGCCGAAGTGACCGAAGGCCTGCAAGCCCCCGCGCACGAAACAGTGGATGCGGGCGGCCTGCTGGTCAGCCCGCCGTTCGTGGACGCGCATTTCCACATGGATTCGACACTGAGCTACGGCCAGCCGCGCGTGAACCAGAGTGGCACGCTGCTCGAAGGCATTGCACTGTGGGGCGAGCTCAAGCCCACGCTGACGCACGACGCCATCGTCGAACGCGCCCTGCGGTACTGCGACATGGCCGTGGCGCGCGGGCTGCTGGCCATCCGCAGCCATGTGGACACCAGCCACGAAAGCCTGTTGCCGGTGCAGGCTCTGCTGGATGTGAAGCAGCGCGTGGCGCCGTACCTGGACTTGCAGCTGGTCGCCTTCCCACAAGACGGCGTGCTGCGCGCGCCCGGCGGGCTCGACAACCTGAAGCGCGCGTTGGACCTGGGGGTGGACGTGGTGGGTGGCATTCCGCACTTCGAGCGCACCATGGCCCAGGGCGCCGAGAGTGTCAAAGTCCTGTGCGAACTGGCCGCAGAGCGTGGCAAGCGCGTGGACATGCACTGCGACGAATCGGACGACCCGCTGTCACGCCATGTAGAAACCCTGGCGTTTGAAACCCAGCGCCTGGGCCTGCAGGGCCGCGTCACCGGCTCGCACCTCACCTCCATGCACAGCATGGACAACTACTACGTGAGCAAGCTCATCCCATTGATGACTGAAGCCGACCTGGGCGTGGTGGCCAACCCGCTCATCAACATCACCCTGCAGGGCCGCCACGACACCTACCCCAAGCGCCGGGGCATGACGCGCGTGCCCGAGCTGATGGCCGCAGGCCTGACCGTGGCGTTTGGCCATGACTGCGTGCTGGACCCCTGGTACAGCGGCGGCAGCGCCGACATGCTGGAGGCCGCGCACATGGGCCTGCACGTGGGGCAGATGACCAGTCAGGCTGCGATGCGGCAGTGTTTTGATGCGGTGACGGTGAACCCGGCACGCCTGCTGGGCCTGGAGGGCTATGGCATTGCGCCCGGCTGCCATGCAGACTTGGTATTGCTGCACGCACGCACCCCTGTCGAGGCCATTGCGTTGCGGGCCACCCGCCTGGGCGTGTGGCGGCGGGGCCAGCGGCTCGCCAGCAGCCCGGCACCCGTGGCGCAACTGCACCTGCCGGGGCGGCCCGGCAGCGTGGATTTCACGTCCAATTAGCGCCTGGCGCTTATCCAACAAGCGCAACATGCTACAAATTCAATAGTATCCCAAGCATCTACGCCATGCGCGCAATCGTCTTGCGAAACCGCGCCAGCGCCAGGCTGAACAGCACCGCCCCAATGCCCAGCAGCCACACCAATGACGGCCACACCACCGCCCAGCCCGCGCCCCGGTAGAGGATGGCCTGGGCCAGTTCGGTGAAGTGCGTGGTGGGCGCCAGCGCCATCACGTACTGCACCCACAAGGGCATGCTCTCGCGGGGCGTCATGCCGCCCGACAGCATCTCCAGCGGCATCATCACCAGCACCATCAGCAGCCCAAACTGCGGCATGCTGCGCGCCACCGTGGCCATGAAGATGCCCATGGACGTGGTGGCAAACAGGTGCAGCGTAGCCCCCAGCAAGAACAGTGGCACCGAGCCCTCGATGGGCACCCCAATCGCCCAGCGGATCACCGCAGTGAGCGACACCCAGGTAGCGACCAGCACCACCAGCGCCATGGCCCAGACCTTGGCCAGCATGATCTCGCCGGGGGTGACGGGCATCACCAGCAGATGCTCCACCGTGCCATGCTCGCGCTCGCGGATCAACGCGGCGCCGGTGAGGATGATGGAGAGCATGGTCACGATGTTGATCAGCTCCATCAGCGAGCCGAACCACGCGGGGTTCAGCGCCGGGTTGAAGCGCGAACGCACCGTCAGCTCGATGGGTTGCGCGGCCGCGGTACGGTCGCGCTGCACAAACTCGGCCACCTCCAGCTGCACGATCTGCTGCACCGCCCCATTGGCCGCAAACGCCTGCCCCATGCGCGTGGCGTCGATGTTGAGCTGCACCTGCGGCACCCGGCCCGCCAGCACATCGCGCTGGAAATGCGCGGGAATGTGCAGCACCAGCGTGAAGCGGCCTGCATCCAGGCCCGGGTCCACCTCGCGCATGCTGATCATGGCGGGGCGTGTGAACTGGGGCGCATAAAACGCCGTGGCGATACGCCGGGACAGCGCCGAGTCGTCCTCGTCCACGACGGCAATGGGCACGTGGTACAGCGTCTCAGGCTGCGCCATGCCCGCCGAGTACACCGCCAGCGTGGTGGTGTAGACGATGAGGAACAGCATGGCCGGGTCGCGCCACAGGCTCCATAGTTCCTTGATGCCTAACCTGAAAACGTTCGACCAACGACCTCTCAGCGCCATGTCAGGTCTCCTGCTTACGTAGCAACAGGATGGCGGTGCCGACGATGACCGGCACCGCTACCAGCATGGGCCAGAACTCGGCCTGCAAATCCTGCAGGCCCAGCGCCTTGTTGAACACGCCCCGGCTGATGGTGAACATGTGGCTGGCCGGATAGGCCTCTCCGAACCAGCGCGCAAAGCCCGTCATGGACGACACGGGGTTGATGAGCCCCGCAAACTGCACGGCCGGAATGATCGTGCCCACCATGGCAAAGAACATCGCCGCAATCTGACTGCGCGTGACGGTGGAGGCCAGGAGGCCCATGCCCGTGGAGCACAGGCTGAATACCACGGCGGCCAATGTCAACGTGGCAAAACTTCCCGTCATCGGCACGCCAAACACCGTCACGGCCGCCAGGCACATCAGGCCAAAGTTGAACAGCGCCAGCAGCACATAGGGCAGCTGCTTGCCCAGCATGAATTCGGTGCGTGTGGTCGGCGTGACATACAGGTTGATGATGGAGCCCAGCTCCTTCTCGCGCACCACAGCCAGGGCCGTGAGCATGGCGGGCAGCATCAGCAACAGCAGCGGGATCACGGCAGGCACCATGGACGGCAAGCTGCGCACGTCGGGGTTGTAGCGGTAGCGCGGCTCCACCTCCAGCAGGCCCCGGGGCACCACGCCTGTGCGGCTGCGGCTTTGCTCCACCAGCCACTGCTGGTGCAGGCCCTGGGCGTAGCCGATGACGGTTTCGGCGCGCTGGGGCATGGCGCCGTCCACCCAGGCGCCGATCTGCACGGGCTGGCCGCGTGCCACATCGCGGGCAAAGCCGGGCGGGATCTCCAGCGCCAGCGATATCTCAGCGGAGCGCATGCGCGCATCCAGCTCGGCATAGGTGGCAATCGGCGGCTGCTCGGTGAAGTAACGCGAGCCAGCCAGGTTCAGCGTGTAGGCCCGGCTCAGCGCAGTCTGGTCGCGGTCCAGCACGGCAAAGCGCAGGTTCTCTACGTCCATGCTGATGCCGTAGCCCATCACAAACATCAGGATCAGTGAGCCCAGCAGCGCCATGGCACCGCGCACCGGGTCGCGGCGCAGCTCCAGCGCTTCGCGCCACTGGGTGCTGTGGATGCGGGCCAGGCTTTGGCGCAGGCGGGTGGGCCAGGTGGGAGCGTTGGAAATTTTCTCAGGTGATTGGTCGGGCGGCGCCTGGGCCGCCGCAGGTTCCTGGGCTGGTGCAGTGCCTGCGGCGTCTTCCAGGTAGCCGATGAAGGCTTCTTCCAGCGTGGCGGCGCCGCGCTTTGCCACGATCTCCTGCGGCGCAGCGCTCTCCAGCACCCGCCCTGCGTGCATCAGCGAGATGCGGTCGCAGCGCTCGGCCTCGTTCATGAAGTGGGTGGAGATGAAGATGGTGACCTTGTCGCGCCGCGCCAGCTCCACCATCAGGCGCCAGAAGTTGTCGCGCGCCATGGGGTCCACACCCGATGTGGGCTCGTCCAGAATCAGCAGCTCGGGCTGGTGCACCATGGCCACGGCGAGCGACAGGCGCTGGCGCATGCCCAGCGGCAGTTTCATAGGCAGTGCGCTGCGGGCGGCCTGCAGGTCAAAGCGCTCCAGCATCGCCAAGACGCGCGCGAGCACCTCAGCCTCGGGCACGTGGAACAGCCGCGCGTGCAGCACCAGGTTCTGCTCTACCGACAGCTCGCTGTACAGCGAAAACGCCTGCGACATGTAGCCCACGCGCCGCCGCGTGGCCATGTCCCTGGGGTCCACCGGCTGGCCGAACAGCCAAGCCTGCCCGTCGCTGGCGGGCAGCAGGCCAGTGAGCATCTTCATGGTGGTGGACTTGCCGCAGCCGTTACTGCCTAGGAACCCAAAAATCTCGCCGCGCTGGATGCGAAAGCTCACATGGTCCACCGCCACAAAGTCGCCAAAGCGCATGGTCAGGTCGCGCGCCTCGATGGCCACGTTGGCGGCATCATGGGCCTGCGACTGGTCCAGCGGCGGAATCTGCACCGCCCGGTGGCCCCGGCGCTTGGCCTCGGGCAGCAGGGCCACAAAGGCCTGCTCCAGCGCATCGTGCCCAGTGCGGGCCATGAGCTCGGCCGGGGTGCCGGTGGCCAGGATGCACCCTTCGTCCATGGCCACCAGCCATTCAAAACGCTGGGCCTCTTCCATGTAGGCCGTGGCCACGATCACGCTCATGCCCGGCCGCGCGGCGCGGATGCGGCCGATCAGATCCCAAAACTGCGCGCGCGCCAACGGGTCCACGCCGGTGGTTGGCTCGTCCAGGATGAGCAGGTCGGGATCGTGGATGAGCGCGCAGCACAGGGCCAGCTTTTGTTTCATGCCGCCCGAGAGCTTGCCCGCTGGCCGCGCCAGAAACGGATACAGCCCCGTGCTGCGCGTGAGTTCATCAATGCGGCGGCGCCGCTCGGCCGCGTCGTGCCCAAACAGGCGGCCAAAGAACTGCAGGTTTTCTTCCACCGACAGCGTGGGGTACAGGTTCTTGCCCAGGCCCTGGGGCATGTAGGCGATGCGGGGGCACACCCGGCTGCGGTGGCGGCCTTTGGCCATGTCGCCGCCCAGCACCTCCACCGTGCCCTGCTGCACTGCGCGGGCACCCGCCACCAGCGCCAGCAGGCTGGACTTGCCCACGCCATCCGGCCCGATCAGACCCACCATGCGGCCCGCGGCCACTTCCAAATCGATGTCTGCGAGCGCCACCGTGCGCCCGTAGCGCTGGCCCACGCCACGCAGGCGGGCCACGGGTGCCGCGCTGCCGGGGAGGTTCACTGGCCGGCCTTGACAGCGAGATTAGCGGGCCATTCCACCGCAGGGTCCACCCGCAGCCAGGCCACGCCGGGCAGGCCGGTCTTGACCTGCTCCTGGTGGCGCAGCAGCAGCGCCTTGTCGATCTGGGCCCGCACGCGGAACATGAGCTTCTGCCGCTCGCTGGCGGTCTCCACCGTCTTGGGGGTGAACTGCGCGGTGCTGGCGACAAACGAGACTTCTGCAGGAATCACAAAGCCCGGCGCAGCATCGAGCACGATGCGCACCTCGCTGCCCAGCGCCACGCGGCCCGCCACGGTCTCGGGCAGAAAGAAGGTCATGTACACGTCGCTCAGGTCCACCAGCTGCAGCACCCGCGCGCCCGCGCCCACCACCTCGCCGGGCTGCACCACACGGAACTGCACACGGCCATCGCGCGGGGCCTTGAGCTCACTGTCGGCCAGCTCGACATCAATGCGGGCCAGCGTGGCCTCCAGCGCGCGCACGTTGGCTTCAGCACTCGTCACCTGCGTGCGCGACGCGCCAATGCCCGCCTGTGCGGCCTTGGCCTGGGCCTTGGCAGCCGTCACGGCGGCCTGCTGGCTGCGCACCTTGGCGCGGTCGTCATCGAGCAGCTGGCTGGAGAAAAAACCTTCGCGCGCCAACTGCTCAGAGCGCGGCAGGCGGCGGCGGGCGGTGTCGAGGTCGCTCTCGCGCTGGGCCACCACGGCCAGCGCAGCCTGGTAGTCGCTTTCGCGCTGGGCCACCTGCACCTGGGCGCTGCTGATGGCCAGCTGTGCCTGCTGCAGCCGGGCCACGGCCTCTTCGCGCTGGGCCTGCAGGCCGTCGATCTGCATCCGGGCCAGGGGTTGGCCGGCTTTTACAAAGTCGCCCTCGGCCACCAGCACCTCCAGCACCCGGCCCGCCAGCTTGGTGGCCACGGCGATCTCGGTGGCCTCGATGCGGCCGTTGCCGCTCACAAAACCGGGGCCTGGCCCCTGTGCCTGCCAGGGCGCCCAGCGCAGCAGCAGCCATCCCCCCAGCAGCACCACGGCCAGGGCCGCGGCGATCTTCCATTGCTTGCTCATGGTCCATCCTTGTGGGCACATGGGCCCATCGCGGGATAGTAGCTTTGCACTCCACGTTGCCCCAAGCTGCAGCACGCCCTCTCTTGACCTGCATCAATCGTCCCCCCAACATCCGGCCTGCACCGGCCGCGCGTGGCTCTCACAACCGAAACCCATGACCGCCTTCACCCCCCCGCCCCTTTCCGACACCCTGGCCTGGCTGCTGGGCCGTCCTGTCAGCGCCGAAGACGGGCTGACGGAAGATGAACTGGCTGCCGCAAGCCATCGCCTGGGGTGCCAGGTGCCCCCTGCCCTGCACGCTTACTACGCTGCCGTGGGCAGGCGTACCGATTTGATGGCCGGTTTTCAGCGGTTTGCGCCGCTGCAGGATTTGGAGTGCCTGGGCGACAAGCTGCTGTTTCTGGAAGAAAACCAGGCCGTGTGCTGGTGGGCCACCGATGCGCAGCAGCGGGTATGGCAAACCACCGACCTGGACGCACCCGACTGGCACGAGGAAGACCTGGGCCTGGATGCGTTTTTGCACACCATCGCCTACTACCAGATGGCCCAGGGTGGCTACCCGTTCTGCGGCGTGCGCGCGTGCCATGGGTTCTCAACGCAGGGGGACCTGGCAGCGCTGCTGCACGCCATGCAGGCGCAGGCCGTGGTGGATGTAGCGGGGCTGCGCATCTTCACCGTGGGGCCGCAGGCGCTGGTGTGGTACCTGCATGCAGAGGGGGAGCTTGCAGAGCCGGGCCTTTTCCTGAGCGCCCTGGACGCCGATCGCTTTGAGGCGCTGTGCGCCCAGTGGGACTTTGACGATCTGGGCTGATCTGACAATCAGAAAATGTTAAGAAAAATGGCTCCAGCGCTTATTGAACAAGCGCTAATAGCTATATTATTTATAGCAAACAATCTCCGTCAGGGTTGAATTCCGCGGCCCACACCGCACGCGTTGCACCAGCCCTCCACTCAGCCCCGCGCATCAAACGCCGACAGGTGATTGGCCAGGTGCATGGCGTGCGCCTGCTCGTACTGCACGCGGCTCAACGCCCCGTAGGCAAAGTGCGGCTGCAGCGGCCCGGCATGGGCGGCGAAGTCCTGCACGGCCTTGTGCAGCCGGGCCAGGGCCGCTGACGCGTCGGGCGTGGACGCATCCAGCACGGGCGCGCCGGGAATGGGTTCTGCCAGGTTGTGGCTCATGCGGCCGCGCAGGGCAAACACGTTGAAAGCTACTGCACCCAGCGTGTTCTGGAACAGCGCCGACTTGGGGGCCGGAAAACCCTGCAGCGAGAACTCGATGCTCTGCGCGCAGTGCTCCAGCGTCTGCGACCAGCTCCAGGCCGTGGCGGGTGCCAGCGGCTGGACCGCCGCACCTGCAAGGCGTTCTACCTCTTGCATGGCGCCCGCCAGGGTGCCAAAGACGAGTTGCCGATCGTTTCCGGGCCGGTAAAGCAGATAACCAGCACCAGAGACCGCCACCACACCCAGGGTGGCCAGCCCGGTACCCGATCGGAGGAACGCCCTGCGCGGTGCAGCAGGTGGGGTGGGCGACACATCGAACGGGGCACCCGGATTGCTGCCGTGGGGATTGATTGCCATGGGATGGTGGTCAGGTTGTTGTGGGCCGAAGGGGTGCCCACCATTTTGCCGCCAGCAAATGCTGCAGCGGCGCAGCGAAGGTCGGGCAGCCGACACAGGCGGTGCGTACGGCGGCTCAAGCAGCAGTCGCTGCTGGCGCCACCGGAGTGCCCACGATTTTTTCAGACACTTCCACGCGGTTGCGGCCGCGCTCCTTGGCCAGGTACATGGCCTCGTCGGCGCGCTGCAGCGCAGCGCCCGCCGCGTCGCCGTGGGCACACAGGGTGACGCCCACACTCACGGTCAGCGGAATGGACTGCGGGCCCGTGGCCACTGGCTGGGCTTCGACCAGCGCGCGCAGGCGTTCAGCCACGGCCAGGGCACCAGCGGCGCTCGCGTTGGGCAGGAAGATGGCGAACTCTTCGCCCCCCAGGCGCCCCATCACGTCTTCCTTGCGAAGGCAACGGTGGGCCAGCATCACAAAATGGCGCAGCACATCGTCACCCGCCCGGTGACCCCAGGTGTCGTTGATGTTCTTGAAGTGATCCAGGTCCATCACCAGCACGGGCACAGCCGTCCCGGTGCGCTGGGCGGCACTGATGGCCTTGTCCAGCAGCGTGAGAAACGCGCGACGGTTGAACACGTTGGTCAGCGGGTCCATCTCGGCCAGGTGCCGCAGCTCGCTGGTGATGAACTCGTTGGCCAGCATCAGCGCACCAAACCCCAGCAACACCACGGCCACAATGGCCTCCAGCAGAACAAACTGCGATACCAGCGTCACCAGTCCTGCGTCTGGCAAGCCGCCGGGCGCAACGGGAGCGAGCTTGAACAGTGCCGGACGCAGCAACAAAAACAGACCATGCAGACCCGCCACCAACGCAAACAGGTAGCGCGCGGGCACGCGGCGCACGCCACCATCGGCCATCGTGCGCGCCGTGAGCAAAAAGCAGATGCCCGCACCCAGCCCCACAAAAACAAACCGCATGCCCAGATGGGGCTGCACCACGGTGAAATACACCGACGCGACCATCAGGGCCCCGATACCCAGGACCGCATACCAATGAGAAAACGGGCGTCGCCCCATGTACATGCGGCTGGCCATCAGGCACAGGTAGGCTGCCAGCGACACCGAACCTTGCGAGATCACCACCGCAACCACCTCGGGAAACCAGTCCCGCACCAGCAGACTCACGCTGAACACCGATCCCAGCAGGAACGACACCATCCACAGGCGCAGGCCGGGGATGTTCCGGTTGAACGACCACACGGCATACAACACCGTGGTGACGAGCGCAGTCAGAAGCGCTGCAATGATGAGGAGTGTGGGGCTGTGCACTTTGAGGGAGGGCTGGCGGGCGGCTGGAATGTTAACCGGACCGCCGCCGGGCACCGTGTCGCGCGGCACCTTTCCTTGACCTGTGTAAAGGTGCCGCCTGGTGCAAATGGGATAAATTGAGCGGATGACGGCGCCAAGCCCGCAGCGTGCCGTTTTCCGCTAGCCCACCACATTGCATTCCCGGCGCAGCAGGGCCAGGGCATCGTGCATCTGGTAGTCCATGTCGCTGAGCAAGGTTTTTTCTGCGTCCTGCACAAAGCTGGTCCACAGCGCGATGTAGTCCTGCTGGTGCACACCGGGCGCGTGGGTGCGGATGAACTCGGTAGCCAATGCGGGCTGCAGGCCGGATTTGCGCAGTTTGCGCACCAGGCTGGCGGCGGTCTTTTCGGTCAGCAGGGTTTTCTTGGGCACACCCGCAGCCAGGCACAGGAACAGCGTGAGCAGCGAATGTTCATCATCGTTGCCCTGGGTGGTTTTTGTCCAGGTCTTGCTGGCGGGCAGCGGGGGTTCCTCGCCCTCCTCCAGCGCATCCAGGCTACGGTGGAAGTTGTCCACCTCGGCCAGCGGGTCATCCAGCAGAAAGTAGCGCGCGCGGAAAGCGCCGGTGGGGCGCAGCAGCGTACGCACCAGTGTGGCGGAATCCAGCAGCCTGGGCAGGTCGGCCAGCACACTGGCGCAGTGCGCCAACACCACCTCGCGCAGTTCAGCAGGCAAACCGGGGGGCAGGCGCAGCTGCGCGGGCGGCGCCAGCTTCTTCTTGCGCTGTGCCATCAGCATTTTTTCGAACGCGACGGTGTTCGGCCATTCGCCCAGATCCATGGACCTGGGCGCCAGGGCCAGCATGAGCAGGCCGGTGCGGATGACGGCTTCAGCATCGGCACCCGCAGCTTCGAGCTCGTCCGGGTCCAGGTCGAACTGATCGGCCAGCCACTGGGCGGCATGGATGGCCTGCGCAATCTGCGTGCGGCGCGCCAGCTCGGTCCGGTAGTCTGCATGGCTGCGCAGTGACCACACGGCCAGTAGCGGGGTCTCGGCATCGGCATAGCCGGCCATGCCAAAGTTGCTGCTCTCGGGCATGCCAATCAGGCGCTTGAGCATGTCTGAGCCGCCCTTGGAGCGCGACAGCAACGAATGGTCGCGCAGCGAGATGGCGGCCTGGTGCAGGTCGCCCCCGGTGGTATCGAGCAGGTACAGGCTGATGAGGTTGACCATGCGGTCACGCGCCTTCTCCAGCTCGGGCCGCAAAAACTCGCTGCCAAAGTAGCGGGCAATCTGCACCATGCCCTTGGGCGCATCGGCATTGATGGCGGCCAGCTTGTCGGCACCAATCACGCCATGCTGAACGCCATAGGCCAGCGCCTTTTCAAAGAAAGGGCGGGCGTCGTGGAGCTGCAGGGTGTTGGCCCCCGCAGCCTGGGTAGAGGACTGTTCGTCGACGGTCATTTAGTGGGCCATTCCCGTAGCCGTTGAAACTGGCGCTGCGAAGGCCAGCGCCCCCGCGCAAGGGCCGCCCCGCCGCGCTGGGGGCGTCCCCCTCCCGCCGGGCGCAGCAATGCGAGAGAGGGGTGAAGGCGCGAAGCGACTCAGGGGGTGCTTCATCTCAAATCGCCGATTCCTCATCCGACGTACGTGCGGCGGGCGTGGCCTTGCCGCGATCCGTCTCGCTGGTCTCGAATTTGCCGTCGTCTTCCTCGGCGGGCGATTCGTCGCCCTCTTCCAGGCCCAGGTCAAAGGCACGTGCCTTGGCGCGCAGCACCAGCAAGGTTTCGATGAACAGGTCGCGGCACTCGTAGCGCAGCAGCCAGGCCATCTGCATCCAGTCGCGGTCGGCCACCTCGTCCAGATCGATGCGCGGCTGCACGTAGCCCGAGGCGAGCAGTTCGTCGTCGGTCAGCGTGGGGCCATAGTCTTCCACCGCGTCAAACGTGCCGGTGCGGGCAAAGGCTTCGATGCGGCTCCACTTTTCGGCAAAGTAGTTGGCCAAGGCCTCGGCGCCACCGTCCAGGTCGCCAATGGCAGTAAGAAACTCCACCGGGTCGGCATCGTCGCGGAAGATGACCGCGTTGACCATGCTGCGCAGGTGCGTGTGGGTGAGGTCCTTGTACTGCTTTTCAAGCACCATGGCGCGCGCGAACTGCTCGGGCGTCACCAGCATGTTGACCACAGAGGCCTTGGACTCGTCGTACTCGCGCATCACGGCCAGAATGTCCTTGGGGGCCAGCTGGTCCAGCACCACCATCAAGGCGTTGTCGCCCTCAGCATCCGCCAGCTCCGACAAGGCCGATTCGGCGCCCACGATGTCGCCAGCCGCGATCAGGCTAGTGGTCTTGGTGATAAGGGCGAGGTGTTGGTTGTTGCTGCTCATGGTCGTCACTCCTTGCGGTCAAAACCCGCGTCGGCCAGCCAGTTGGAGCTGGCCTCTTCGCGGCTGCGGCTGTTTTGTGGGTCCGCAGCGTCATCGGCGCTCAGTGCGTTGTAGTCGTCATCATGCTCTGCGGCGTCTTCACCGTCATCGGCGTCGCTGTCACCCTCGGCCGACGAGGCCGCATGGTGCGCCAGGCGGGCGTGCTGCTGCAGGTATTCCAGCCCTGCAGCCACAGCCATGAAGCGGGCGCCCTGCGGTTCGCGCAGCACGGTTTGCGCCAGGCTGCTGGCCCAGGGCTCCAGCGCGATGGCAGGCGAGAGGCTGTGCCAGTCGGGCAGTTCGTCCACCGGCAGGCTCAGCAGGTGTTCCACCACAGCCGGCTTGGTGAAGCGAAAACCCTGGTGGAACACCACGGCCACCATTTCGGGGGCCAACTCCATCATCTGGACCAGAAAGGCAATCTCGTTGCGCTTTTCGGCCAGCCGCTTGCGCAGCACATCCTTGCCTTCGGAGTCGGAAACCAGGTCGTCCAGCTCGGCCTGGTAGGCAGAGCGCAGGTCATAAAAATAAGGGGAAAGTTTCACGGAGTGGTCGTTGTCAAAATGCGCGAGGAATAGGCTTGCCAGATCTCTTGGGCGGTGTGCAGCGGGTCGTCCAGCAGGTTGCGGCGGCGGTTGTCGTCGTAGGCCTGGCGGGCGGTGTCGTCCGACAGCACTTCATAGGCTTTTTGCACCGCCTGAAAGCGCTGGGCAGCGTCGGGGGCGTCGTTGCGGTCCGGGTGGTAGAACGACGCCTTCTGGCGAAAGGCTTTCTTGATGTCGGCCAGCGATGCGTTGGCCGCAAGCCCGAGGGCGGCGTAGTGGTCTGCGGTCATGGATGATTCAATGGAGCGGGGGCGGGATGAAACTGGCACCGGCCACCAGGCCAGCGGGCCACCACCATCAGCCGCCCAGGCTCACAAACACGTTCTGCACGTCGTCGTTGGAATCGATGGCGGCCAGGAAGTTCTCCACCTCTTCGAGCTGTTCGGCGGTCAGGTTGGCGGGGTTTACCGGGTTTTTGGGCTTGTAGCCCAGCTTGACCGACAGCACATTGAAGCCGTGGGCGGGCAGCGCACGGCTCACCAGATCGAGGTCGGTGGGGTCGGTCCAGAAGGTGGTGGTGCCTTCTTCGTCGCCTGCTTCAAAATCTTGTGCACCGGCTTCGATGGCGGCCAATTCGGGGTCGGCGTCGGGGTTGGCGGGCTCGGCCTCGATCATGCCGACATGGTTGAAGTCCCAGGCCACCGAGCCCGAGGTGCCCAGCTGGCCCTTGCGGAACAGCACGCGCATTTCGGGCGCGGTGCGGTTGACGTTGTCGGTCAGGCATTCGACCATCACGGCGACCTGGTGGGGCGCAAAGCCTTCGTAAATCACGCGCTCGTAGTTCACGGCATCAGCGCCGGTGCCCGAGCCCTTTTTGATGGCACGCTCCAGCGTATCTTTGGGCATCGAGGCCTTGCGGGCCTGCTCTACCACCAAGCGCAGGCGCGCATTGCTGGCCGGGTCGGCACCGCCGCGCGCGGCCACGGTGATTTCCTTGACCAGCTTGCCAAACAGCTTGCCCTTGGCGTCGGCCACCTGTGCCTTGCCTTTTGCTTTCCACTGCGCGCCCATGGTGATGTCTTTCTTGGAGTTGTGGCGCGCCAGGGCGCCTGTCGATGTGATGGAGGCCCATTCGAGCACCCAAAGCCCGAAATAAGCCCCTGTGCAGGTTGGAACCGAACCCTATAGGGTACCACCGAGCCACCCGTTGCCTTGCCGCCACGCCCAAGCCAGCGCCCAGCCTGGGGGCAGGTAACCTCACCACCATGCAGGCCCTTCGCTTCCCCGTCATTCAGGACCACTGATGCTCAACACCTTGTGGCTGGGCTTTTTCCTGACCGCTGCCGTGGCCGCACTGGCCCAGTGGCTGGTGGGCGGCAATGCCGAGATCTTTTCGTCGATGGTGCAGGCCCTGTTCCAGATGGCCAAGCTGTCGGTCGAGGTGATGGTGCTGCTGTTTGGCACGCTCACGCTGTGGCTGGGTTTCTTGCGCATTGCCGAAAAGACGGGCATTGTGGACGCCCTGGCGCGCTGGCTGGCACCGCTGTTTGCCAAGCTCATGCCCGAGGTGCCGCGCGGCCACCCCTCGCTGGGGCTGATCACAATGAACTTTGCCGCCAACGCCCTGGGGCTGGACAACGCGGCCACCCCCATGGGTCTAAAGGCGATGAAAGCCCTGCAGGAGCTGAACCCCGAGCCCGACACCGCCACCAACGCGCAGATCCTGTTCCTAGTGCTCAATGCCTCTTCGCTCACGCTGCTGCCGGTGACGGTCTTCATGTACCGCATGCAGCAGGGGGCGCCCGACCCGACGCTGGTTTTTTTGCCCATTCTGCTGGCCACATCAGCGTCCACGCTGGTGGGCCTGCTCAGCGTGGCAGTGGTGCAGCGCCTGCCGCTGTGGAGCCCCGTGGTGCTGGCCTATCTGCTGCCCGTCGCGCTGGTTCTGAGCGGCTTCATGGCGCTGCTGACCACCTTGAGCGCCGCCGCGCTGGCCCAGTTGTCGTCCTTGCTGGGCAACCTCACGCTGTTTGCGCTGATCGTCCTGTTCGTGGGCATCGGCGCGTGGCGCAAGGTGCCCGTGTACGAAGCCTTCATCGAGGGCGCGCGCGAAGGTTTTGACGTGGCCAAGGGCCTGCTGCCCTATCTGGTGGCGATGCTGTGTGCCGTGGGGGTATTCCGTGCATCGGGGGCGCTGGGCTATGTGCTCGATGGCATCCGCTGGTGCGTGCAGGTGCTGGGTGCAGACACCCGGTTTGTGGACGCTCTGCCCACTGCGCTGGTCAAGCCGTTTTCAGGCAGCGCTGCGCGCGCCATGCTGATCGAGACCATGCAGACGCAAGGGGTAGACAGCTTTGCGGCGCTGGCTGCAGCCACCATTCAGGGCAGTACCGAGACCACCTTTTATGTACTGGCCGTGTACTTTGGGGCGGTGGGCATTCAGCGTGCGCGGCACGCGGTGGGCTGCGCGCTGTTGGCAGAACTGGCGGGGGTGCTGGCGGCCGTTGTGGTGTGCTATCGGTTTTTTGGTTAAAGTTATTGAATAAAATTGGCCCTATCGCTTATCTATCAAGCGCTAGCAGCTATAAATTGAATAGCAAATTACTCCTACCCAATTCCTTCTTACTGGGGCCATTCCGACGCTCCCACCGGGGGTTGCCCCTGAGCGCACCACGGATCCCAAAGACTTCGGGGTGGCTTGCACGGACCATCCAAAGCCAATTGGTGGTTTCCACCATGCGGGCGACTGAGGCGGTACCTATGCTCTGCCTCATGGGCGCGCAAGCGGCGCCACGGCAGCGATCGAGCACGTCGTCCCTTGCTCCAGGGCTCCCGGAAAGCGCCCTTCACCACGTTCCATGACATTGCCCCCGAACCCCACAGCGCCCCACGACGCCGAAGAGCGCAGGCACTCCGAGGCCCTGCTCCAGCTGTGCAAACGCCTGGAACGCGCCTGGACCTTGTCCGACGTGCTCGATGCCGTCAAACCCATGGGAGAGAGTGTTTTTGACTACCGCCACGTCTGGCTGGCCCTGATTGACGAATCCTCGGGGATGCTGGACTTCCTCACACACACCACCAGTGGTGGGGAGGGTGCCCTGAGCCGCCAGCTGCAGACCATGAAAATCCCCGTGAAGGGGGATGCGCTGCTCGAAGAAATCATGCAGGCCACCCACGTCGTCGTTGTCGAAGATGCCCGCACCGACCCACGCACCAACAAGGCCGTGGTCGCCGTGCTGCACAACCGCACCATCGTCAACGTGCCGCTGATCATGGCGGACCAGCGCATGGGCGCACTGGGCATGGGCACTTATGGCGACGAGGAAGGCGTGCGGCCCCCCAAGCCCTGGCAGATCGCACTGATGCAGGCCACCGCTGGGCATCTGGCCGTGGCACTGGACCGGGTGCGGTTCATGACCGCGCGGCACGAGGCTGAAGAAGCGCTGCTGCAGCAAAAGGAGCGCCTGCAGGTCACTCTGCACTCGATCAGCGACGCCGTGGTCACCACCGACGCCACGGGGCTGGTGCAGTACCTGAACCCTGCAGCCCAGACGCTGACAGGCTGGTCGCTGTCCGCCGCCTGCGGACGCAGGCACCAGGACGTGCTGGGCCTGGCCGCCGAACCTGGCACCCAGGCTGCCCCCGACCTGGTGGGCCGCGCACTGGCGCAAGGCAGCACCCAGTTGCATTCCAAGCTGCGGTCCACACCACTGGCAGGAGCCCCCCTGCTGATGGACCTGTCCGCCTCACCACTGCTGCGCCCCGGCGGGGATGCTGACGGTGTGGTGCTGGTGTTTCGCGACGTGACCGAGGCCAGCCGGCTGAGTCGCGAAATGGAGTTCCAGGCCCTGCACGACACGCTCACGAGCCTGGGCAACCGCCGCGCGTTCGAGCACCTGCTGGCCCAGGCCTTTGCCGCCACGCGGGAGGCCTCCGACCGCCACTGCGTGTGCTACCTTGACCTGGACAATTTCAAGGTGATCAACGACACCTGCGGCCATGCGGCAGGGGACGAACTGCTGCGGCAGGTGGCGCGCCTGTTCCTGGCCCACCTGCAGCCTCAGGATCTGCTGTGCCGTCTGGGAGGCGACGAGTTCGGCATCCTGCTGTGGCAGCAGGACCTGCAACAGACTTTGAAGGTCGCAGAGCGCATGCAGCAGGAACTGGCCGCATTCCGTTTTGGTTGGCGCGACCATGTGTTCAGTGTCAGTGTCAGCATTGGAGCCGTGGTGCTGGATGCCGCCACCGAAAGCGTGGGCGCCTTGCTGCAGGCGGCAGACAGCGCCTGCTACGTGGCCAAGGACAGGGGGCGCAATCGCATCCACGTCTATGCCGAGAACGACCCTGCCCTGGCGCAGCGCTATGGCGTCATGGAATGGGTCAGCCGCATCGAGCATGCGCTACAGCATGACCGGTTTGAGCTGTTTGGCCAGCCCATCGCCCGCCTGGGCACACGGCAGGGCAGCCCGCCGCACGGCCTGCATTGCGAGATCCTGCTGCGCATGCGCACGGCCGACGGCCAACGTGTCTCGCCGGGCGAATTCATGCCCGCCGTGGAGCGCTACCACCTGGCCGCGCGGGTGGACCGCTGGGTCATCAAAAAAGCCCTGGCCTGGATGGCCGAACACCAGGAGCGTGTGGAGCTGTGCTGCATCAACCTGTCGGGCCAGTCCGTGGGCGATGCCGCTTTTTTGGGCCAGGTGCTGCAGGCAATGGACCAGACCCCGGTGCGCTGCGACCGGCTGTGTTTCGAGATCACCGAAACCGCCGCCATGGGCGACCTGGCAGCGGCCAACCGTTTCATCCACGCCCTGCGCGCGCGGGGCTGCCAGTTTGCGCTGGACGACTTTGGCAGCGGGTTATCGTCGTATGCCTACCTGCGCGAGCTGGCGGTGGACATGCTCAAGATCGACGGGCAGTTTGTGAAGAACATGGCCGACGACCCGGTGAGCTTCGCCATGGTGAAGTCCATCCACGAAATTGGCTGCCTGATGGGCAAGAAGACCGTGGCGGAGTTTGCCGAAAGCCAGGCCGTCGTGGACCTGCTGACCGGGCTGGGCGTGCACTTTGCCCAGGGATACGCCCTGGGCCGCCCTGCCCCGCTTGACGAGCTGCTACTGCAAACCGTGGTGCACTGACTCCCTGGTTGCCGAGCCAGCGGCGGACGCAACGGAAGCGCTTCAGCCGCGCGGCGCGGAAGGCGATGCCGGTGTTACCGGGGCGGGAGGGGCCGCCACCAGCTCCCACTCGGCCAGTTGCTCGTTGGTCGCAATCAACCGCCCCACCAGCAGCTTGATGAAGGCCTTGTCAAAACACGACTGCAGGTCTTCGGACGCCCCGCGCAGCGCGGGGTTGCGCACCTTGAGCACCAGCACTTCGGACTCGGCCACGGCGGTGGCGGTGCGCAGCCTGTTGTCGGGGCGCAGGTAGGTCATTTCACCCAGGGTGACGCCCGCACTCAGTGTGCTGAGATTCCAGCCCTGGCGACTCACGGCCACCTGGCCCTCGATCAGGATGCAGAACGAATCGCCGGGCGTGTTTTCGCGCATCAGCACCGTGCCCCGCTCCAGCCGCCGCCAGTTGCCCAGGCGCATCAGCTCCCACAGAGCCACGTCGTGAAAGTCGGCAAAAAACGGCAGCGCGCGCAGGCGCGCAAAACGCTCGGCCTCGGTGTCTTGGGATTTTTGGCGGGGCAGACTCTGGTGGGCGGCCAGCAGCGCCCGTGCAAAATCGTCCCAGGTCGCAAAACGGTCGGAGGGCTGCTTGGCCAGGGCGCGCAGCAACACGTCGTCCACATGGGCTGGCAGCGACGCGCGCAGCAGGCTCGGTGGCGTGGGCGCCTCGTTGCTGATCTTGTAGAGCGTGGCGAAGTCGGTGTCGCCGTCAAACGGGCGGCGGCCCGTGAGCAGCTCGTACACAACAACAGCCAGCGAGAACATGTCGCTGTGGTGCGTGAGGTCGTGTTCACGCACCTGTTCGGGCGACATGTAGGACGGCGAGCCCACCAGGCCCGACAGTTGCGTGGCATCGCTGCGCAGTGACAGCGCCGCACCAAAATCGGTCAGCTTGATGTCGCCGTCTTTGGCCAGCATGAGGTTGGCGGGCTTGATGTCGCGGTGCACCAGGCCTTCGCGGCACGCGTACTCGAGCGCGTTGCAGCACTTGAAGGCAATGTCCAGCACCTGGGGCACGGGCAGCAGTGCATCCGGCGTGGCATAGGCTGACAGGGGCTGGCCATCCACATATTCCAGCACCAGGTAGGGGGGCAGCGCCTCCTCGTCCGCATCGAGCAGGCGCACGATGTGGGGGTGGCGCAGGCGGCCCGACAGCGCAGCCTCGTTGCGCAGCAGCTTGCGGTAGCGCTCGGCCTGCTCGGGTACTTTCAGCAGATGGGCATGCGTCTGCTTGATGGCCACCTTGCGCCCCCTAAAGCCGTCGAGCCCCAGAAACACGATGCCGCTCGCACCCCGGCCCAGTTCACGCTCGATGCGGTACTTGCCGATGCTGGCGGGGGGCGCCGAGGTTGCTGTGGCCATGAGGGACTCCTGGGCAGGTGTTTGACAGGTCAGGCGCCTGCAAGGGCCTGCTCAAAGTCAGCGAGCAGGTCTTGTGGGTCTTCCAGGCCCACTGACAGGCGGATCATGCTGTCACCAATGTCCATGGCGGCACGCACGGCGGGGCCGGCCTCCCAGAAGATGGTGTGCGCCACGGGGATGATGAGCGTGCGCGTGTCGGCCAGCCCCGTGGCCTTGATGGGCAGCTGCAGGCGGTTGCACACGGGTAGGCACTGGTCGGGGTTGCGCAGCTCGAACGACAGCAGCCATGAGCCCGCCTGGAGGAGCTTTTTGGCAAAGGCATGCTGGGGGTGCGAAGGCAGCATGGGGTACAGCACGCGCGAGACGGCCGGGTGCGCCTCCAGCCACTGCGCCAAGGCCAGGGCCGTGGCGCTGGTACGGTCCATGCGCAGCGACAGCGTTTCAGCGCCCAGCGCCAGCTGGTGCGCAGCATGGGACGACAGCGTGCCACCCATGTCGCGCAGGCCCTTTTTGCGCAGCTGCTGAAGGCCCCAGCCCTTGGGGTCGCCCTTGCGGTAGGGCGCAAAGATGTTGGGGTAGCCCGACCAGTCGTACAGCCCCGTGTCGGTGATAGCGCCACCCAGCGCAGCACCCTGCCCGCCGATGCTTTTGGTGAGCGAATTGACCACCAGGCCCGCGCCCACCGTGGCAGCGCGGAACAGATAGGGCGATGCCACCGTGTTGTCCACCACGTACAGCACGCCACGCTGCTGGCACAGCGCGCCAATGCCTTCCAGGTCGGGGATCTGCGTGCCCGGGTTGGCAATGGTTTCGACAAACACCATGCGGGTGTTGGGGCGCAGGGCACCAGCCACTTTGGCCGCGTCGGTCACATCCACCGTGGTCACTTCAATGCCCAGGTCGGCCAACGTGCCGAACACGCTGTTGGTGTTGCCAAACACGAACTGACTGGCCACCAGATGGTCACCCGCCTTGAGCAGGGTGAGGAACACCGCGCAAATGCCCGCCATGCCGGTGGAGAAAACGATGGAGCCGTGCCCGCGTTCCATCTGCGTGATCTTGGCCTCCAGCGCCGCCGTGGTGGGCGTGCCCTGGCGCGCATAGTTGAAGCCGCCCTTGCTCGTGCCCTGGAACACGGCGATCAGCTCTTCCATCTTCTCGTACCCGTACTGAACGGACGTATGGATCGGCTTGTGGATGGCCCCATGCTCGGCGCCGCCCAGGCGGTCGGCGTGCACGATCTGGGTGGTGAAACTGTGGTTCTGCGGTGTCGTCATAAAAATCTGCGGCTGCTTTGTTTCTACTGGTCTACTTACGAGGCGGGGCGATCACTACTGGCGCGCCCTGATGCCAGTGCGCCCGTGGAACTGGCTCCGCCAGGCCACCGGGTGCGTCCCCCTCCGGGGGAAGGCGCGCAGCGCCTCAGGGGGAGTCATCGTTCAGGAGCGATGTGTTCAGCGTAATCGTACAAGGCGCCCAGAATGTCCTGGGTCCGCTCATCGTCGGCGGTCTCCGAGAGTTCGTCGATCTCGGTGAACAGCTGCTCCACCGTGCGCGCCCCGCCCTGCCCGTCGAACAGGCAGGCTGCGCGGTGCGCCTCCCAGCGTTCCTGCTCCTCGGGCGACAGCGCTTGCGGAAAGTTGCGCGCCCGGTAGCGCCACAGCAGCTCGGCCAGGCGCGGGTCATCAAAGTTCGCACGCGCCTTGGCCAGCTTGTCGCCGCTCAGGGTGCGCAGGTCGTTCAGCAGGCGCCGGTCGTTGTTGCCCACAAAACCGCCGTACAGGTCCTGATCCACATCCGGCGCCGGCTCTTGCGGGCGGGCAAACACTGCGGGCCAGATGCCGCTCATGTCGGGCAGCGCGCGCGCCACCTCGGCGTGCTGCGCGGCCTGGGCCAGGTCGATGCCCCAGCGCTGGGCCAGCGCGGGCGTGAGCGTGTTCACATTGCCCACCACCATGGGTGACTTGTTCAGGTGGATGGTCTTGATGGGCAGGCGCGTCACGCCCTCGGGCAACGCGTCGGCCTTGCTGAACATGCGCAGGCGGATGTCCTCCACATTGAGTGTGGCCAGCTCCCGCGGGTCGTGGGCCAGGTCCCAGGCGATCAGCTCGTTTTTGTTGGTAGGGTGGCTGGCCAGCGGCCACATCACGGCCAGGCAACCGCGCTCGGTGGGGAACATGCCGGACACGTGCAGAAACGGCCGCGCCGTGCTGGTGGTGGCGGGCAGGCGCAGCTCGGCGGCCACGCGGTCTTTCTTGTGCAGGCTCAGTGCAAAGTCAAACAGCTTGGTGTTGTGCTGGCGGATCAGCCGCGCCAGCGCAATGGTGGCGCGCACGTCTGACAGCGCATCGTGCGCCGCGTCGTGCTGCAGGCCATTGGCCTTGGAGAGGTGTTCCAGCTTGAAGCTGGGGGTCACGCCGTCTTCTTTCTTTGGCCAGGTGATGCCATCCGGCCGCAGCGCATAGGTCATGCGCACCACGTCCAGCAGGTCCCAGCGGCCGCACTGGTTTTGCCACTCGCGCGCATAGGGGTCAATGAGGTTGCGCCAGAACATGAAGCGCGTGATCTCGTCGTCAAACCGGATGGTGTTGTAGCCCACACCAATGGTGCCGGGCTGGGCAAACTCAGACTCAATGCGCGCAGCGAACGTGTGCTCGGGCACGCCCTTTTCCAGGCACAGCTGCGGCGTGATGCCGGTGATGAGGCACGACACCGGGTCGGGCAAGTAGTCGTTGGCAGGCTGGCAATAGAACATCAGCGGCTCGCCGATTTCGTTCAGCTCCGCGTCCGTGCGGATGGCGGCGAACTGCGCAGGCCGATCGCGGCGCGTGTTGGCACCAAAGGTTTCGTAGTCGTGCCAGAGGAAGGTGTGGGGGGCCATGGTCGATGGGCAAACAGGGGGCGACAGAAGAACAGGGCGAGGGATACCGTGAACTGTAACCTGATTTACAAGCTTTTTAGGCCCCTAGCGCATACTGATAAAGCGCTAGCAGCTATAAAATATATAGCAAATACGAATACCTCATCGGATGCCGCTTCACGCCGTGATACACCTGCAGCGCAGCACCGCCGCTGCAGCGCGGGACAATGGCGCATGCAAAGCACCCACCCAGCCAATCCCTCCGTTTCGCGGCTCCGCCCTTCCCTTTTGTCCTCTTGGTCCCCACGTTCCCTCGCAGCATGTTGGGCAGCCTTGGCTCTGGCGGGCTGCGCCGCAGCGCCTCCCCATCGCCCGGACGCGGTGAAAACACCGCCGCCAGTCAGCGCCCCCCCTGCCACCACCAGCACACCGGCCCAAGATGCCGCAGCATCTACCGGCAGCCCCACCTCTGGCGTGGACCATGCGACAGGCTTTGCCGCATGGCGCGACGCGTTTTCGGCGCAGGCCTTGCAGGCGGGCATCCAGCCCCGCACGGTGCGCGAAGTGCTGGGCCAGGCGCAATGGCAGCCACGTGTGGTGGAGCTTGACCGGGCACAGCCTGAATTCACGCGCACACCCTGGGCCTACCTGGACAGTGCGGCGTCGCCGCAGCGCATTGCCCAAGGCCAGGCCAAGCTGGCCGAACACAGCGCCACGCTGGAAGCCGCCGCCGCCCGCTATGGCGTGCCTGCCACCGTGATCACCGCCATCTGGGGCATGGAGAGCAACTACGGCAGCAATTTCGGGACGTTCCGCACCGTGGACGCGCTGTCCACGCTGGCCTATGAAGGCCGCCGCCGCGCCTGGGCCCAGGCCGAACTGTTGTCCGCGCTGCGCATCGTGGACCAGGGCGACATCGCAGCAAACCGCATGCTCGGCTCCTGGGCCGGCGCCATGGGGCACACGCAGTTCCTGCCCTCGGTGTTTCTGGCCTACGCCGTGGATGCCGATGGCGATGGCCACCGCGACATCTGGGGCAGCATCCCGGACGTGACGGCGTCTACCGCGCATTTCCTGGCGCGTTCGGGCTGGCAGGCGGGCGAACCCTGGGGGGTGGAGGTGCAGTTGCCCGCGTCTTTCGACCACGCCCGCGCAGACCCTTCCGTACGGCAGACCACAGCCCAGTGGGACGCTGAAGGTGTGCGCGGCATCGACGGGCAGGCATTGCCCACCCTGGCCTCCGCGTCCATCGTCACGCCCGCAGGTGCCCGAGGCCCGGCCTTTCTGGTAGGGGGCAATTTCCGGGTCATCCTGCGCTACAACAACTCGGTCAACTACGCGCTGGGGGTGGCGCTGCTGGCGCGCCAGATTGGCGGTGGCGGGCCCGTGGTTGCCGCCTGGCCGCGCGACCTTGCACCCCTTTCACGCCAGCAATTGCAGGAGCTACAAGAGGCGCTCAACCGCAAGGGATTTGCCGCGGGCACCCCGGACGGCGTGATGGGCCCCGCCACCCGCGCGGGGCTGCGAGGCTACCAGCGCAGCATCGGCGTTGTGGCGGACGGCTATCCCACCGTGGAACTGCTGGAGCGGCTTACGGCGCGCCAGTAGGCCGAGCCCCAAGGCCTGCCCAACTGGTCGCCCCACGGAGTCATGGCGTCACCAGCCCGTCCATGCGCACGACCTCGAAGTCGCGGCCCAGTACCTGGCGCAGCTCGGACTTCAGGCGATCGTTGTTCCAGCGTTCGTCCGGCGCCCCGCTCAGGAACCAGTTGGAGCCGTTGTCGGCCACCATCATCCCGTGGGTCTTGAGGGCGGTGAGGATAGCCTGCGCTTCGGCAGAGAAGCCCGGCGGGATCGCATAGCCCGCCTTCAGGCGCACGCGCATGCCCATGGGGGGAAGGTTGGGGCTGGTATTGCTCGATGCCCAGTGGGTCGCGGGCGGCACGTAAGCGCGGCGGGTCTGGTTGACGGTAAAGCGCAGCGCGTGGCGGATGCCACCGGCGCCCAGCGACGCCTCGTCGTACCGCACCAGGCCCGGAAAGATCGGCAGGCCCGCTGCGTCTGCGCTGGTCCATCGCGGCCTGGCGGTGGGACGCACGTTGTTGCTGTCCAGGTGAAAGACAGCACCACCCGACGCACGCCAGCTGCCGTCGGACTGCGGGTAGCTGTTGCCGGTTTCATACAAGCGGTTGTTGTCGCGGTCGATCACGATCACATGGCGGTCACCCGCGCTGGAAGGGCCGCCTTCAATGGGGGCATTGGGCGGAATCGGGTACGGGCCTGCATCACTCTCGTCGCCGTAGTCGGTGAACTGCACCGCCACACGCGGCTGGTTACCTGCCACCACCACATAGGGAATGCCAATAGGCGCGCCTTCCCACAGGCCCGCGCCGAAATCCGGGAACAAACCCCGGGAGAGGCCAATGCTGGCGATGAGGTTGTCAGAGTTGGGATCGATGGGGAGCCCACTGATATCCGCGTTCCAGTCATTGTTGGCAGGGAACGGCAGCGCGCCATTGAGCGGCGCGCCCACACCCAGGGTTGCGCCGCGCACATCGCCATACACATGGCCCCCGGGGGGCGGAGCTGGCGCTGGCGCGCCTGGCGCCGGGGAGCCCGGAGGCGGTGAAACCGGCGCCGCATCACCCCCGCCGCCGCCACAAGCTGCCACCAGGGCACCAAAACTGGCAATGGCGAGGCACCGGCTGATCGCGCCCTGACGTCGCTTGCGAAAGGCATCACCGGGAAGCAACGGGGCGCAAGGTGTGGGGGTCATGGTCATGGGGGCGTCTCCTCAGTCAGCGCGCAGTATGCCGCCCCAAAGGTGCTGGTTCGCCACGGAACTGTGCGAAAACGTTTCAATGATTTTGGGGCACCGGACGGCGTTCGCGCACACCAGTTCGCTGATCCAGCTCGTCAAAGACTGCCTGTGCAGACTTCGCCGCCACCACGCTGTTGACACTGCACTACGGACAAAAAAAAGCCAGCCATCGCAATGATGGCTGGCGTCTGGAGAGTGCCGGTACGTGTCGGCAAAGCGCCAGTGGCGCCAGTGCCCATCAGTCCGCCGTGGCTTCCTCGGGCTCGGCGGGCTCGGACTTGGCCGAGCGTTCCTTCTTGGCCAGCGGCTGGATGTCCAGCAGCACCTCGGAGGTTTCCACGCCCTTGTCGTCGGTCTTCACCTCGATATCGACCGTCAGACGCCCACCGTCCGTCAGGCGACCGAAGAGCAGCTCGTCAGCCAGCGCGCGGCGGATGGTGTCCTGGATCAGACGCTGCATCGGGCGGGCGCCCATGAGCGGATCGAAACCCTTCTTGGCCAAGTGCTTGCGCAGCGTATCGGTAAAGGTAACCTCCACCTTCTTCTCGGCCAGTTGCGTCTCCAGCTGCAGCAGGAACTTGTCCACCACGCGCAGGATGATCTGCTCGTCGAGCGCCTTGAAGTTGACGATGGCATCCAGCCGGTTGCGGAACTCGGGCGTGAAGAGGCGCTTGATGTCGCCCATTTCGTCGCCCGCCTGGCGCGGGTTGGTGAAGCCAATCGTCGCCTTGTTCATGGTCTCGGCGCCCGCATTCGTCGTCATGATGATCAGGACGTTGCGGAAGTCGGCCTTGCGCCCGTTGTTGTCGGTCAGCGTGCCATGGTCCATCACCTGCAGCAGCACGTTGAAGATGTCCGGGTGCGCCTTCTCGATTTCGTCGAGCAGCAGCACAGCGTGCGGCTTCTTGGTGATGGCTTCGGTCAACAGGCCACCCTGGTCGAATCCGACATAGCCCGGAGGCGCACCAATCAGGCGGCTGACCGCATGGCGCTCCATGTACTCCGACATGTCAAAGCGCAAGAGCTCGATGCCCATGATGTAGGCCAGCTGCTTGGCCGCCTCGGTCTTGCCCACGCCTGTGGGGCCGCTGAACAGGAACGAGCCGATGGGCTTGTCGCCCTTGCCCAGACCGGACCGCGCCATCTTGACTGCGCTGGCCAGCACTTCCAGGGCCTTGTCCTGGCCGAACACCACACTCTTCAGGTCGCGTTCCAGCGTCTGGAGCTTGCCACGGTCGTCATTGGACACATTCGCAGGCGGAATACGCGCAATCTTGGCCACGATCTCTTCGATCTCGGCCTTGCCGATGGTCTTCTTGCGCTTGCTCGGCACCATGATGCGCTGTGCAGCACCGGCTTCGTCAATGACGTCAATCGCCTTGTCAGGCAGATGGCGGTCATTGATGTACTTGGCGCTCAGCTCGGCTGCAGCCTGCAGGGCCGCCGCCGCATACTTCACGCTGTGGTGCTCTTCAAAGCGCGACTTGAGGCCCTTGAGGATGTCGATGGTTTCGGCCACGCTGGGCTCCACCACGTCCACCTTCTGGAAACGGCGCGACAGCGCTGCATCTTTTTCGAAGATGCCACGGTATTCCGTGAAGGTCGTTGCGCCAATGCACTTGAGCTGGCCGCTGGAAAGCGCGGGCTTGAGCAGGTTGGAGGCATCCAGCGTGCCGCCTGAGGCGGCACCCGCACCGATCAGCGTATGGATCTCGTCGATGAACAAAATCGCATTGGGCTTGTCCTTCAGCGACTTGAGAACGCCCTTGAGGCGCTGCTCAAAATCACCCCGGTACTTGGTGCCTGCCAGCAATGCGCCCATGTCGAGCGAGTACACCGTGGCCTCGGCCAGGATTTCAGGCACATCGTTCTGGGTAATCCGCCAGGCCAGACCCTCGGCAATCGCTGTCTTGCCCACGCCAGCTTCACCCACCAGCAGTGGGTTGTTCTTGCGGCGGCGGCACAGGATCTGGATCGTGCGCTCCACCTCGTAGTGGCGCCCGATCAGCGGATCGATCTTGCCGTCTTTGGCGGCCTGGTTCAGGTTCTGGGTGAACTGCTCCAGCGGCGAGGCTTTTTCGTTGCGCTCAGAAGAACCACCCTCTTCGCCTTCCGCCTGGTTGTCCGGCTTGGCAGGCTCTGGGGGTTCGCCCTTCTTGATACCGTGGGCAATGAAATTGACCACGTCCAGGCGCGTCACGCCCTGCTGGTGCAGGTAGTACACGGCATGCGAATCCTTCTCGCCAAAGATGGCCACGAGCACGTTGGCACCCGTGACTTCCTTCTTGCCATTGCCCGTGGACTGCACGTGCATGATGGCGCGCTGGATCACACGCTGGAATCCCAGCGTGGGCTGCGTGTCCACCTCATCGGTGCCAGCCACCTGGGGCGTGTTGTCTTTGATGAAGTTCGCCAGCGATGAGCGCAGATCATCGATATTGGCCGAACATGCGCGCAGCACCTCCGCTGCGCTGGGGTTATCGAGCAGTGCAAGCAACAGATGCTCCACGGTGATGAACTCGTGGCGCTGCTGACGGGCCTCAACAAAGGCCATGTGCAAGCTGACTTCCAGTTCCTGGGCAATCATGTGAACTCCTTTGTGCTTGCGTGGAAGGGATAACTGTAGATCGGGATCAAAAACCTGTTATTCAACAGGTTCACTGACACATTGGAGTGGGTGGCCCGCCTTGAGGGCGGCGTCAAGCACTTGTTCCACCTTGGTGGCAGCCACATCGCGGGAATAAACACCGCAGACGCCTTTGCCATCGAGATGGATCTTCAACATGATCTGGGTGGCTTGTTCACGGTCCTTGCTGAAAAACTCCTGCAAAACCACGATGACGAACTCCATGGGGGTGTAGTCGTCATTGAGCATGACCACCTGGTACATCTGCGGCGGCTGGGTCTTCTGGGTGCGTCTTTCGAGCACGACCGAACCGCCATCATCCCGCGCGGGCCGGGTCACGGGCAGCGCGGTGGGGGGTGAAGGTGGTTTTGTTGCCATGAAAATCATTCTAGCGATCCGCGCGGCATGCTGCCGTGAGAGAAATCTGACGTTGATCCGGTTTTTTTCAAGCTATCGCCTTCACGATATTCACCGAATGGTTTCCAACACCCGATTTATTCGTAAACCACGGTGGCCGAACCACTGCCCGCCTGGGCGGTCCAGGCGGCCAGCGCAGCATCGGTGGGATAAAAACGGGCGCTCTCACCCAGTTGCAGCTCCGCCACAGCGGCCGCGTCCTGCGCCACACAGCGCACGCCCATGCGCACACGCAGGCCGTGGAGCAATTCACCCTCGGCAAGCTCCTCTCTGCGCGGCGGAAACTCCTTGACCAAGCGGTGCACATCCGGGCCCTTGTCGCCGACGGTGACATGCAGGTATTTGCCAAAACGGCAACGCGCCCCTGCCAAGTCCCACACCTGTTGCACCTTCACGCGCAGTCCACCGCTGAAATGGTCCAGTTGCAAGCGGCCCATCATCACCACAAACTCATCTTCCTTGAGCTGGTTGCGGTACGTGTTGAGCAGGGCCTCATCGGCAGACGCCTCAATGACGGCAGACTTGTCGTCCAGTTTGAACAGACCCAATTTGCCCCGCTGTCCATTGATGACCCGGAAATCACTGATGATCCCGGCCAAGACCTGGGGTTCGCGACTGTCCAGCAGCTCATCGATCTGGGTGCGCACAAAGCGGCGCACCTCCGTGGCCACTTCATCGAACAGATGGCCGGACAGATAGAAACCGACCGCCGTTTTCTCCAGGGTGAGTCGCTCCTTGATTCCCCAAGGAACAGCATCCACCAGCTCGGGCTCCTGCGTACTGGAACCGTGGGCATCGTCGCCCATCATGTCGAACAATCCACCTTGGTTCACGTTCGCCAGCGTGGCGGCCGCAAAGTCAAAAGCCCGGTCGATCGACGCCACCATCGATGCCCGGTTCATGTTGATGGAATCAAATGCACCCGCCTTGATCAGGGCCTCCACCGTGCGCTTGTTCATGCGCGCCTTGTCCACGCGCAGGCAGAAGTCGAAAAGGCTCTTGAAAGGCCCGGTGGTGGTGCCATGGGGTCCTTCGCCACGCCCCTCGCGCGCCGCCACCATGGCCTCGATGGCCTGCTGGCCCGTGCCCTTAACGGCGCCCAGGCCGTAGCGGATGATTTTGTCAGTCACGGGTTCGAACCGGTAGAAGCCACGGTTCACGTCCGGCGGCTCGAAAGAGAGCCCCATTTTTTGCGCGTCTTCGAACAGCACCTTGAGCTTGTCGGTGTCATCCATTTCCACGGTCATGTTGGCGCAGAAGAACTCTGCGGTGAAATGCACCTTGAGCCAACCCGTGTGGTAAGCCAGCAGAGAGTAAGCAGCCGCGTGCGACTTGTTAAAGCCGTAGCCTGCAAACTTCTCCATCAAATCGAACACTTCGTCAGCCTTCTCCTGGCTGATGTTCTTTTCGGCCGCACCCTTTCGGAAGATCTCCCGGTGCTCGGCCATCTCCTCGGCCTTCTTCTTGCCCATGGCGCGGCGCAGCATGTCGGCGCCGCCCAGGCTGTAGCCCCCCAGCACCTGGGCGGTCTGCATCACCTGCTCCTGGTACACCATGATCCCGTAGGTCTCGGCCAGCACGGGCTCCACCAGCGGATGGGGGTACTCCACCACTTCCTTGCCGTGTTTGCGGTTCACGAAACTCGGGATCAGATCCATGGGACCCGGACGGTACAGCGCGTTCAGTGCAATCAGGTCTTCAAGCCGGCTCGGCTTCGCTTCCTTGAGCATGCCCTGCATGCCGCGGCTTTCAAACTGGAACACGGCCTCGGTCTTGCCGTCGGAAAACAGCCGATAGGTGGGGCCATCGTCCAGCGGAATGTTCTCGAAGGCGAAGTTCTCCTGGCCTTTGTGGCGCTTGATGATGAACTCACGCGCGATTTCCAGAATGGTGAGAGTGGCGAGACCCAAGAAGTCGAACTTCACAAGGCCAATAGCTTCCACGTCGTCCTTGTCGTACTGGCTCACAGCCGATTCGCTGCCCGGCTGCTGGTAGAGCGGGCAGAAATCCGTGAGCTTGCCAGGCGCAATCAAAACCCCACCCGCGTGCATACCGATGTTGCGGGTCATGCCTTCGAGTTTTTGCGCCATCTCGATGATGGTCTTGACGTCTTCTTCCTTCTGCACGCGTTCGTACAGCAGCGGCTCCAGCTCCAGTGCGTAGTTGTTCTTGTCGCCTTCCTTTTTCACCTCGGGCGGATAGGCCAGCGTGTACGACATGCCGGGCTTGCCCGGTACCAGCTTGGAGATGCCGTCGCAGAACATGTAGCTCATGTCCATCACCCGGCCCACGTCGCGGATGGCGGCTTTGGCAGCCATGGTCCCGAAAGTGGCAATCTGGCTCACGGCATTCTTGCCGTACTTGTCCTTCACATAGTCGATCACCCGGTCACGATTGGACTGGCAAAAGTCAATGTCGAAGTCAGGCATGGACACCCGCTCGGGATTCAGAAACCGCTCGAACAGCAGGTTGTATTGCAGCGGATCCAGGTCGGTGATCTTGAGGGCATACGCCACCAGCGAACCTGCACCCGATCCCCGTCCCGGCCCCACGGGGCACCCGTTGGCCTTGGCCCACTGAATGAAGTCCCCCACGATGAGGAAGTAGCCCGGAAAACCCATCTTGAGAATGGTTCCGATCTCGAACTCCAGGCGTTCCACATAGCGGGGACGCTGCTGATCGCGGTCGGACTCCTTGGGGAAGAGAAGCTTCAGGCGCTCCTCCAGCCCCTCGAACGAGGCAAAACGAAAGAACTCATCGATTGGCATGCCATTGGGGGTGGGAAAGTCCGGCAACTGCGGCTTGCCAAGCACCAGCGTGAGGTTGCAACGCTGGGCAATTTCCACCGTGTTCGCAATGGCCGACGGAACATCAGCGAACAAGGCCTGCATTTCTGCAGACGACTTGAAATACTGGTCGCGCGTGAACTTGCGCACGCGGCGCGGGTTGGCCAGGATCTCCCCCTCTGCAATACAGACGCGCGCCTCGTGAGCCTCATAGTCGTCTGGAGTGGCGAACTGCACAGGATGTGTAGCCACCACGGGCAAGCTCAGGCGCGCCGCCAACTGCGCAGCAGCCACCACGTGGCTTTCATCGTCCACACGGCCCGCACGCTGCAACTCGATGTAAAACCGGTGTGGAAACAGCCCTGCCAGGCGCAAGGCAAGCTCTGCGGCGCCCGACTCGTCCCCCTTCAGGAGAGCCTGGCCCACGGGCCCAGCCTGCGCCCCTGCCAGGGCAATCAGCCCTTCCGACAACTCTTCCAGCCAGGCCCAGGCGCACAGCGCCAGGTTCTTGACGACATTGCGCGTCCACGCACGCGCGAGCAGTTCGGACAGATTGAGGTAGCCCTGGCGGTTCTGCACCAGGACGATCAGGCGTGAGGGGGCTGCGCCCGCTTCGCCTTCCAGAAAAATCTCGGCCCCCAGGATGGGCTTGACACCCTTGCCCCGCGCCTCCTTGTAGAACTTGATCGCGCCAAAAAGGTTGTTGAGATCGGTGATGGCCAGTGCAGGCTGGCCGTCTTTGGCAGCCGCCTTGGCCACCTCATCGATTCGATTGGTACCGTCTACGACGGAGAACTCGGTGTGCAGGCGCAAGTGAACAAACATGGGGGCCATTGTAGAAAGCCCAGCACCGCCACCGAGAGAAAGCTGGCAGCGCAACGCCTCTTGACAGGTGCCACCCCCAGTACAATGCTTTTTCGTGCCCTGGATGCCAGCGGCGCCTGGCCCTCTGGACCGGCCCAGCTATCCTGCACCCCTGTTTCTTTTTTTGCTGAAAGCTGCCTGCGATGCTGCGTGCCCCACTGCCCCTCGTTTCTGCCCTGCTGCTTGCTGGTCTGCTGGCGGGTTGCTCCAGCACAACCGAAGACAAAACGGCCAACTGGAGCCCCAATCGCATCCATTCGGAAGCGCAGGACGAAATGAACAGCGGCGCCTACGACAAGGCGGTTCCTCTGCTCGAAAAGCTGGAGGGGCGTGCGGCCGGCACCCCGCTGGCGCAGCAGGCCCAGATCGACAAGGCCTACGCGCACTACAAGGCTGGCGAAAAAGCCCAGGCCATTGCAACGCTGGACCGCTTCATGAAGCTCCATCCCGCCAGCCCTGCGCTTGACTATGCGCTGTACCTCAAGGGCCTGGTGAACTTCAACGACAACCTTGGCCTGTTCTCGTTCATCTCGCGCCAGGACCTTTCCGAGCGCGACCAGAAAGCAGCCAAGGACTCCTTCGAGGCCTTCAGTGAGCTGGCCACCCGCTTCCCGGAATCCCGCTACGCACAGGATGCACGCCAGCGCATGACGTACATCGTGAATTCGCTCGCGCAGTACGAAGTGCATGTGGCGCGCTACTACTTCCAGCGGGGCGCGTATGTGGCAGCCATCAGCCGTGCCCAGGTAGCCCTGGCGGACTATCAGGGCGTGCCCGCGCTCGAAGAAGCTCTGTACATCCTCATCCAGTCGTACGACGCACTGGGCATGACGCAGCTGCGCGACGATGCACGCCGCGTGATGGACACTTCGTACCCCCAAAGCGCCTATCTGCGCGGGGGCCTCAAGGAAAAGGCGGAGCCGTGGTGGAAGCTTTGGTAAGCGCCTGAAGAGCTGCTTCAAACTCGGGCTCTGACTCCAGGCGCCGCATCGGGGGCAAAGCCGCCAGCAGGCGCTTGCCATAGCCCATGGTGACAAGGCGGGTGTCACCCACCACCAGAATGCCCTGGTCGGACTCACGCCGGATCAACCGCCCCGCCCCCTGCTTGAGCGCAACGGCTGCCTCGGGCAGCGCGTAAGACTTGAACGCTTTCCCGCCAGATTTCTCAATACGCTGCGTACGCGCCTCCACCAAAGGGTCGCCCGGGGGAGGAAAAGGAAGCTTGTCAATCACAACAAGCTGCAATGCATCCCCTGGCACATCAAACCCTTCCCAGAACGTCGCGGAAGCCACCAGCACACAGCCTTGCTGCCCGTGCTCGCTGCCTTCGCGAAAACGCTCCATCAGCCGCCGTTTGGGCCACTCGCCCTGCACCAGCACTTCCAGGGCAGCAGAGCCCGCAAACTGCGCTTTCAACGCATCGCCAATGGCGCGCAAGGCCTTGAGCGTCGTGGTCAGCACCAGGGTGCGGCCACCCAATTGCGCCGCAGCCTCGCCCACCCAGCGCGCAAGCGCCGTGCTGTGCGAAGGATCGGCAGGAGACGGCAGGTGGCGTGGCACATACAGTGCTGCCTGCGCCCCATAGTCAAACGGGCTCGCAACCCGCAGGATCTGTGCGTCCTGCAAACCCGCCCGCTCCGTGAACCAGCTCAGTTGCTCGTCATCGCCCAAGGTAGCCGAGGTGAAGACCCAGGCCCTGCCGGGTCCGGCAGCAGGCTCCCCGGGCCACCCATCGTCACCCACGGGTTCCGCAGGGGTGGCAAGCAGGCGTGTGCGCATGGCCTCGGCAATGTCCAGGGGGGATTCCGTCAAGCGCAACTGCGGCCCCACGTCGACCCAGCGCACCGCATCCGGATTGCCGGGGCCAGAAAAATGGGCCAGGCGCGCCAGCAGTTCAGTCCCGCGCTCATACAGGCGCACAAAGTCGGGCGCTATTTCGCTGACAGTGTCGAGCGCCTCCTGCGCCTGGGCGCAGGCGAGCGCCACGCGGCGCAGGGCAGTCAGCCATTCATCCGGCCTGACGCTCTCCGGCGTTTCATCGGTCCAGCGCAGCTTTGCGCTGCCCCGCATATCTCCCGCCGCCAAGCGCAAATCCCGGGCAGACAGATCCACCTGGCTCGCAAGCCCCGTCCAGTCCGCAAGGCCCCGCGCATGCTGCAGCCCTGCTGCCAGCAGGTCCCTGCCAAAATCCATCAGCTGGCCCGTGGACAGCGTAAGCCCCAGAAACTGCACACCCGTCTCGTTGATCTGGTGCGCCTCATCAAACACCACCACACGCACGGACGGTAAGAGCTCGGCCATGCCCGACTCGCGCACAGCCACATCGGCGAAGAAAAGATGGTGGTTGATGACCACGATGTCCGCCGCCAAGGCCTCGCGCCGCGCCAAATGCACGTGGCATTCGCGAAAGCGGGGGCACTGCGAACCCAGGCAGTTCTCACGGGTGGAAGTGACCAGCGGTATCACCGGCGAGCGTTCGTCCAACCCCGTCAGCTCCGCCAGGTCGCCCGAGCGCGTGCCATGCGACCAACTCTCGACCTTGGCCAAAACCCGTGCCACGCCAGGCTCACGGGCAGACACATCCTGGCGCGCCAGTTCCATGCGGTACAGGCACAGATAGCTCGCCCTGCCCTTCAGAAGCGCCATGCGCACCGGCAAGCCCAGGGTCTGCGCCAGCCGCGGGAGATCGCGCGCAAACAGCTGGTCCTGCAAGGCCTTGGTGGCGGTGGACAACAGCACCCGCTCGCCGCTCAGAAGTGCCGGGACCAGATAGGAAAAAGTCTTGCCCACCCCCGTGCCTGCCTCCACGACCAGCGCCCCGCCCGTTTCGATGGTGTGCGCCACGGCCATGGCCATTTGCGTTTGGCCTTCGCGCGGCTGGAAATGCGTTTCGGCCCGCGCCAGCACGCCGCCGGGGGCAAACACCTCCTGCACCATCTCCACCAGCGCCATCAAGCGGGCTCTTGGGGTTGAAGGTCCCGTTCCAGGCGATCCAGGGCATCACGCAGAGCGAGGCGGCGCTTTTTGAGGCGGCGCAGCGTGAATTCGTCCGCCACGCCTTCGGGGGCACACCGGTCGATCAGAGCGTCCAGATCGGCATGCTCGATGCGCAGCTCAATGAGTTGGCGTTGGGGGGAATGGAGGCTGGGGTTCAAGGCAAGGGGCCGTGGGATGGCAAAAATGCCACAGGCGGGCGGATAATACGCGCTTGCCCCCGTTTGCGCGATGGCCCTTTGCGTACGCGCCCCCACAATCACCAGCATGACCAAAGCGTTTCGCCTCATCGCGTCCACCGGCATCCACAAGGGTGACCGGGAGTACCAGCAAGACCAGGTGATCCTGGTCTCCCACGAGCGGCACAATGGCTGCATACTGGGTGTCCTTGCCGATGGCATGGGCGGGCGCAGCGGCGGGCGCAAGGCGTCCGACCAGGTCATGATGACTGCGCGCCAGCTCTTCGAGCGCTATTCGCCCGACACCGACGACCCGGTGGCCATGCTCAAGAGCATGGTGGAAGAAGCTCACATCGTGATCCGGCTCACAGCCATTTCTGCCGAGCAGGAACCGCATAGCACCATTGCAGCCTTTCTCATCAACCCGCGTGGCGACTGCCACTGGGTGCATGCCGGCGATTCGCGCATCTACCACTTCCAAGGTGCGCGCATGGTGTTCCGCACCAGCGACCACTCCTATGTCCAGGCTCTCGTGGACCGGGGCGAGCTGACCGAAGCCGAGGCCAACAACCATCCGCACTCGAACATTTTGGTGGGCTGCCTCGGCACTGAAAGCGACCCGCCCATCACCACCCATGTGATCCCCCAGCTGCAGCCTGGCGATGTGCTCATGGCCTGCAGTGATGGGGTGTGGCACTACTTTTCGCCCACCGAACTCGGCTCCGTGGTTGATTCCCTCTCGCCACGGGAAGCCACGGAGTTTCTGATTGAAAAAGCCCGCTCCCGCGCGCGGGGCGGTGGCGACAACCTCTCGCTGGTCATCGTGAAGATGGAGGCGCTGGTGGAAGAAAAGAAGGTCGCTCGCCTGGTACCTGCTGACGCAGGGCGTCCCTGAAGCAGCGCCCTACCCGCTGGTATGTGCATGGGTAGGCAACCGAAAGGGTGAATGGCTGCGCGGCCCTTGAAGAAAGCGGCGCTGACGCGAACCGAGCCTCGGTACCCACCGGCCCATTGCGACTTTTGGGCGCCATGCGCACTTTCAACACCTGGGGCAGCCACCCCAAATCAACCTGTTTCAGCGTGCTGCCGAACCCGCTGGCAACGGAGCCGCAGGGACCCGCCCCTGGGCTGCGGCCTCTGCCCGTGACTTTTCGACTCGATCGCGGCGCTCCTGCGCAGCCTGAAGCGTTTGCGCGTGGCGTGCGCGCGCCTCTGCGGCACGCTCGGCATTGCCACTGGTGCGCGCTGCCTGCTCCTGGGCCTGCTTTTGCACCTTAATGCGCTGCTGCTGTGCTCGCAGTTCAGCCTCGTGGTCACGCTGCGATTTCAGGCCCTGGGGGTCTTGCGACGGCTTGCGCACCACAGCGCTTGCAGCACCGCTGCCCGCCGAGGGGCTATCCGGCACGCCGCGCTGTTTTTCTTCAATGGATTTGAGACGCTCCGCCGCTTTTTCCTTGCGCTCGGCATCATTGAGCTCGATCTCCTGTGCACGCAAACGGGCTTCTGCATCGCGCACGCCCGCCCGCACACTGCGCAGACAGTCTTCTACGGAGAATCGCTGGTAACAGGCCGATTCGTCCTTTTGTCGCCTGGCCTTGATGGCCTCGCGTTCGGAGCGGATGCGGTCGTGTTCCGCTTTACGTTCGGCCGCCTTGGCGGCTGCCTGCTGGCCGTTGGCCTCCGCACCCGCAGCTGTCGGCTGCGCAATGGCCGAGGCAGACAACCCCCAGGCAAGCAAGGAAATCGCCACAGATACGAAGCGTCTGGAGATCATGTCAGCCCCGTATCGACAGTGCGGCGCTCCAGCGCCAGGAACTCCTTGGACTGCATCTCGTTGAGCCGCGAAATCGTTCGCGGAAACTCGTGCGCCAAGGGGCCTTCGGTGTACAACTGTTCGGGGGGTACTGCTGCAGACAGGATGAGCTTGACGCGCCGGTCGTACAACACGTCCACGAGCCAGGTAAAACGCCGCGCAGGCGACGCCATGCTCACCGGCATGTAGGGCACATCGGACAGCAGCACAGTGTGGAACTGCGTCGCGATTTCCAGATAGTCGTTCTGCGACCGGGGGCCACCACACAGGGTCTTGAAGTCAAACCACACCACACCACCGGCCTTGCGGCGTGCCCGGATCTCGCGGGCCTCGATGTGCAGCACCGGGTCTTCGTCGTGCACTTCGGCCAGTTGGTCAAACGCCTGGCCCATTTCAGCATCTGCCTCGGGGCCCAGCGGCGTGTGGTACAGCTTCACATGCTCCAGAGTGCGCCGACGGTAATCGGTCCCGTTGTCAACATTGACCACTTCAAGCTTTTCATTGAGCAGGGCAATCGCTGGGAGAATGCGGTCGCGGTGCAGGCCGTCGGGGTACAGGTCGTCGGGCTTGAAATTCGAAGTGGTCACAAATCCCACACCGTTATCGAACAGTGCCGCCAGCAGGCGGTGCAGGATCATGGCGTCGGTAATGTCCGCCACGTGAAACTCGTCAAAGCAGATGAGCTTGTAGCGTTTGGCAATGCGCGCGCCCAGCACGTCCAGCGGGTTGACCGTGCCTTGCAGGCCCGCCAGCTCGCGGTGCACTTCGCGCATGAACTCGTGAAAGTGAAGGCGCACCTTGCGCTTCAAAGGAACGGCGTCGAAAAAGCATTCCATCAGAAAGCTCTTGCCCCGCCCCACCCCGCCATACATGTACACGCCGCGCGGCACATCAGGCCGGTTGATCAGCTTCTTGAGTGCGTTGGAACGCTGGGCCTTGTATGCGGCCCAGTCATCAGCACAACGCTGAAGGGCATCCACTGCGCGCAATTGGGCAGGGTCACTTTGGTAGCCTTTAGCGGCCAACTCGGCCAGGTAAGCCTGTTTAACAGTCACGTGGTGGATGCTCAGAAACTATGATTTTTATAGCTACTAGCGCTTATCAGATAAGCGCTAGAGCCCGATTTGACCCAAAAATCAGAAGTTCAGAGTGCGCTTATCCACGGCCAGGGCCGCTTCCTTGGTGGCTTCGCTCAGGCTGGGGTGTGCGTGGCAAATGCGAGCGATGTCTTCGCTGCTGGCCTTGAATTCCATGGCCACAACAGCTTCGGCAATCAACTCGCTGGCCTGTGGGCCCACGATGTGCACGCCCAGAATCTCGTCAGTCTCGGCATCGGCCAGCATCTTGACCATGCCTGTGGTGTCGCCCAGTGCGCGTGCGCGGCCGTTGGCCAGGAAGGGGAAGCTGCCCGCCTTGTACTTGACGCCATCGGCCTTGAGCTGCTGCTCGGTGCGGCCCACCCAGGCGATCTCGGGGCTGGTGTAGATCACCCAAGGAATGGTGTTGAAGTTCACGTGGCCATGCTGGCCCGCAATGCGCTCGGCCACGGCAACGCCCTCTTCCTCGGCCTTGTGCGCCAGCATCGGGCCGCGCACCACGTCACCCACCGCCCACACGCCGGGCAGGTTGGTCTTGCAGTCGGCATCCACCACGACGGCGCCGCGCTCGTCGAGCTGCAGACCCACCGCTTCGGTGTTCAGGCCAATGGTGTTGGGCACGCGGCCGATGGAGACGATGAGCTTGTCCACGTCCAGCGACTGGGCTTCGCCCTTGGCGTTGGTGTAGGCAATGCTCACGCCCTTCTTGCCGGTCTTGATCTCGCCGACCTTCACGCCCAGCTCGATCTTCAGACCTTGCTTGTCGAAGGCCTTCTTGGCTTCCTTGGCGATCTGCTCGTCCACCGCGCCCAGGAAGGTCGGCAGGCCTTCGAGGATGGTGACTTCGGCACCCAGGCGGCGCCACACCGAGCCCATTTCCAGACCGATCACGCCCGAGCCGATCAGGCCGAGCTTCTTGGGCACAGCGCCCACGCGCAGCGCGCCATCGTTGGACAGCACCAGTTCTTCGTCAAACGGCGTGCCGGGCAGCGCACGGGCGTTGGAGCCGGTGGCGATGATGATCTGCTTGCCGGTCAGCGTCTCTTCAGCGGCACCTGCCACCTTGATCTCGTAGCCGCCTTCAGCAGCCTTCACGAACGAGCCGCGGCCATGGAAGAAGCTGACCTTGTTCTTCTTGAACAGGTACAGGATGCCGTCGTTGTTCTGCTTCACGACGGTGTCCTTGCGGGCAATCATCTTGGCCACGTCCATCTTGACGCCCGTGGCGGTGATGCCGTGCTCGGCGAAGTGCTTGTTGGCGTGTTCGAAATGCTCGGACGATTGCAGCAGCGCCTTGGACGGAATGCAGCCCACGTTGGTACAGGTGCCGCCGGGTGCGGGGCCACCCTTGTCGTTCTTCCACTCGTCGATACAGGCGACGTTGAAGCCTAGCTGGGCTGCGCGGATGGCGGCAATGTAGCCACCGGGGCCACCGCCGATGACGATCACATCAAATTGTTTGCTCATGGGAAATCTCGTTCAGTCTGTTGGAGAAAGACCCACCGGCGGGCACAACCAGAGGTCGGCCACGCGGGTGGGTCCATGCGGTCAGGAGGTTAGATGTCGAACAGCAGGCGCGATGGGTCTTCCAGCGCATCCTTCATCGCCACCAGGCCCAGCACAGCTTCGCGGCCGTCGATGATGCGGTGGTCGTAGGACATGGCCAGGTAGTTCATCGGGCGCACAACGATCTGGCCGTTCTCCACCACAGCGCGGTCCTTGGTGGCGTGCACGCCCAGGATGGCCGACTGGGGCGGGTTGATGATGGGCGTGGACATCATCGAGCCGAAGGTGCCACCGTTGGAAATCGAGAACGTGCCACCGGTCATTTCTTCAATGCCCAGCTTGCCTTCAGCGGCCTTCTTGCCGAATTCGGCGATCTTCTTCTCGATGTCGGCAAAGCTCATCTGGTCGGCATTGCGCAGGATAGGCACCACCAGGCCACGGGGCGAGCCCACGGCGATACCGATGTCGAAGTAGCCGTGGTAAACGATGTCGTTGCCATCGACCGAGGCGTTCAGCACGGGGTACTTCTTCAAGGCGTGCACGGCAGCCTTCACGAAGAAGCTCATGAAGCCGATCTTCACGCCATGCTCCTTGGTGAACGTGTCCTGGAACTTCTTGCGCATGTCCATCACCGGCGCCATGTTCACTTCGTTGAACGTGGTCAGGATGGCGTTGGTCGATTGCGACTGCAGCAGGCGCTCGGCCACGCGGGCGCGCAGGCGGCTCATGGGCACGCGCTGCTCGGGGCGGTCGCCCAGGTCTTCCTTGGCGGCCGGGGCCGACACCTGGGGCAGTGCCTTGGTGGGCACGCCCGTGGGGATGGCGCTTGGGGCAGCCACAGCAGCCTTGGCGGCACCACCAGCCACAGCGCTGAGCACGTCACCCTTGGTCACGCGGCCATCCTTGCCGCTGCCGGCCACAGCCGATGCGGACAGGTTGTTCTCGGCCAGCAGCTTGGCGGCAGCGGGCATCGCCACGTCGCCCTTGGAGCCGCCAACAGCCGCTGGTGCGGGGGCAGGAGCCGATGCCGTGGCGGCAGCGGGTGCTGCAGCAGCGGCGGCAGGAGCGGCCGCGCCGGCCTTGCCTTCGGTATCGATCTTGGCAATGAGCTGCTCGGCCACCACGGTGGCGCCGTCGCCCTGGATGATTTCAGCCAGCACACCAGCCGAGGGGGCAGGCACTTCAAGCACCACCTTGTCGGTTTCGATCTCGATCAGGATCTCATCCACTGCCACAGCCTCACCGGCCTTTTTCTTCCACGTCAGCATGGTGGCCTCGGCCACGGATTCGGACAGCTGGGGGACTTTGACTTCTACGATAGCCATATCAATTCTTTCGGAATGGGGTTTTGTTCTGTTATCGGGTCGCAGCTGGCCTTACTTGGTCAGGACAAAACCCTTGAGCTTGGCAAACGCGCCGTCCACCAGCGCCTTTTGTTGTTCCTGGTGCAGGTGCGAGTAGCCCACGGCAGGTGACGCGGAAGCCGCGCGGCCGGAATAGCCCAGCTTCTGGCCTTCGAGCATGTTCTCGTGGATGTAGTGCTGCACGAAGAACCAAGCGCCCTGGTTCTGCGGCTCGTCCTGGCACCACACCACGTCGGTGGCATTGGGGTAGCGCTTGATTTCAGCGGCAAATGCCTTGTGCGGGAAGGGGTAGAGCTGCTCCACGCGGATGATGGCCACATCGTCGTCTTCGCGCTCGGTGCGCTTCTTCACGAGGTCGTAGTACACCTTGCCGGAGCAGGCGATCACACGCTTGACCTTGGCGGCCTTCTTGACGATGGCCTCGTCCTGCTCGGGAATCACCGTCTGGAAGCTGCCCTTGGTGAACTCGGACAGCGGCGAAGTCGCATCCTTGTTACGCAACAGCGACTTGGGCGTCATGATGATCAGCGGCTTGCGCAGATCACGCACCATCTGGCGACGCAGCACGTGGAAGATCTGGCTGGCGGTGGTGGGCTGCACCACCTGCATGTTGGCGTCGGCCGACAGCTGCATGAAGCGTTCGAGGCGGGCAGAGCTGTGCTCAGGGCCCTGGCCTTCGTAGCCGTGTGGCAGCATCAGCGTGATGCCGTTGACGCGGCCCCACTTCACTTCACCCGAGGCGATGAACTGGTCGATCACGACCTGCGCACCGTTGGCAAAGTCGCCGAATTGCGCTTCCCAAATCACCAGGGTGTTGGGGTCGTTGGAGGCGTAGCCGTATTCAAAGCCCAGCACCGCTTCTTCCGACAGGATCGAGTCGATCACAACGAACGGAGCCTGATTTTCGGCCACATTCTGCAGTGGCACATAGGTGCCGATGTCCCACTTCTCGCGCTTCTGGTCATGAATAACCGAGTGGCGGTGCGTGAACGTGCCACGGCCACAGTCTTCGCCCGACAGGCGCACGGGGTAGCCGCTGGCCACCAACGATGCGAATGCCATGTGCTCGCCCATGCCCCAGTCCACAGGGATCTCGCCACGGCCCATCGCAGCGCGGTCGTCATAGACCTTCTTGACCAACTGGTGTGGCGTCACGCTTTCAGGGATGGTCGTGATCTTCTCGGCCAGGCGCTTCCACTCAGCCAGAGGAATGGCCGTGTCGCCAGCGTCCGTCCACTTCTTGCCCAGGAACGGGCTCCAGTCCACTGCGTACTTGCTCTTGAAGTTGGTCAGGACGGGATCGACCGTGTGCTTGCCGGCATCCATGGCGGCACGGTAGGCCTTGACCATATCGTCGCCCAGCGTCTCACCCAGGCCCTGTGCCGCCAGCTTGTCGGCATAGAGCTTGCGAGTACCAGGGTGCTGGCCGATCTTCTTGTACATCAGTGGCTGGGTCAGAGCCGGGGTGTCCTGCTCGTTGTGGCCCAGTTTGCGGAAGCAGATGATGTCCACCACCACGTCCTTCTTGAATTCCATGCGGAACTCCAGGGCGAGCTGGGTGGCCAGCACCACGGCTTCGGGATCATCACCGTTCACATGCAGCACGGGCGACTCGATCATCTTGACGATGTCGGTGCAATACAGCGTGGAGCGCGTATCACGCGGATCGGAGGTGGTGAAACCGATCTGGTTGTTGATGATGATGTGCACCGTGCCACCCGTGTAGTAGCCACGGGTCTGGGCCAGAGCCAGGGTTTCCTGGTTCACACCCTGGCCGGCAAAGGCTGCATCACCATGCACCAGCACCGGCAGCACCTGCTTGCCGTGCGGGTCGGCGCGGCGGTCCATGCGGGCACGCACGGAGCCTTCGACCACGGGGTTCACGATTTCCAAGTGGGAAGGATTAAATGCCAGCGACAGGTGGACCGGGCCGCCAGGGGTGGTCACATCCGAGCTGAAGCCCTGGTGGTATTTCACGTCACCGGCAGGCAGGTCTTCGGGAGCGGTGTGGTCGAACTCGGCGAACAAGTCCTTGGGCATCTTGCCCAGCGAGTTGACCAGCACATTGAGGCGACCCCGGTGGGCCATGCCGATCACGATTTCCTGGACGCCCTTGGCACCGGCGGACTGGATCAGCTCGTCCATGGCGGCGATGAAGCTTTCACCCCCTTCCAGGGAGAAACGCTTCTGGCCGACGTACTTGGTGTGCAGGAAACGCTCCAGACCTTCGGCGGCCGTCAGGCGGTCCAGGATCTGCTTTTTCTTGTCCACACCAAAGCTGGGCTTGCTGCGGATCTTTTCCAGCTTTTCCTGCCACCAGCGCTTCTGGTTCTGGTCAGTGGCATACATGTACTCGGCGCCGATGGAGCCGCAGTATGTTTCGCGCAGCGCGTTGATCAACTCGCGCAGCGGCATCGACTCTTTGCCGAAGAACGTGTTGCTCGTGTTGAACACCGTTTCCTGGTCAGCGTCGCTGAAACCATAGAAAGAGGGTTCGAGTTCAGGAATGGCGGGGCGCTCGGTGCGCTTGAGGGGATCCAGATCAGCCCAGCGTTGGCCCACGTTGCGGTAGGCAGCGATCAGTTGCTGAACGGCAGTGCGCTTGCGGCCCAGCTCAGAGTCCGCACCCGTTGCCACAACAACCTTGGTGCCGCCCTGTTTGGCGCGTTCGGCGAAAGCGTTGATGACGGGGAGGTGGGGGACGTCTTTGGCATTGCTGCCATCCACCGCAGGCACATGTTGAAGTGCATCAAAGTACTCGCGCCAATTGTCTGGCACGCTACCCGGGTTGGCGAGGTAGTTCTCGTACATCTCTTCGACATAGGGCGCATTGCCGCCGAAGAGGTAAGTGTTGCCTTGGTAGGCTTGATAGACGGACGTCGTATCGCTCATATTCCGCTGACCTCCGCTTTCCTTGGGAAAGCATTAGCTGGTTGAGAAACCTTCCGCGACACGGCTGAACCGATTGGCGGATGCGACTGTGGCTGGGGAAGGGCCTTGGTACGGCCGCCATTGTGCCACCGAATGGCCGACCGCCCTACGGAAATGGCTGGGCCGGTGCTGACGCGCTGGCGCAACAAGCGGCTACAAACCTGGCTCGCGTACATTCCGGGTATCTCATTGCCACCTACCCTCATGACGCCACCCACCCTCCAGAACAAAGTCTTTTTGCTGCTGCTGACCCTTGTCACCATTGCCTTTGGAGCCATCCTTTGGCAGTTCCACGGCGCCGTCTTCTGGGGCGTCATCCTGGCCATCTTGTTTGCCCCCCTGCACCGCAAACTGTTGCGGCGCATGCCCCGGCGGCGCAATCTTGCAGCGCTGTGTACCCTGGCACTGTGTCTTATTGTGGTCATCCTGCCCATGACAGCGATCACGGTATCCCTGGCCCAGGAAGCCACGGTAATCTATGAACGGATGCGGTCGGGCCAGCTAAATTTTGGACTCTACCTACAGCAGGTAATCGCCGCCCTGCCCGCCTGGGCCGCCAATGTGTTGGACCGGTTGAATCTCACGACCGTTGGCGAGCTGCAACAAAAATTCTCTTCCGTCGCTGTCCAGGCCAGCCAGTTTGTGGCCACACAGGCATTAAGTATTGGACAGAACACGCTGCAGTTCATCGTGAGCTTCGGAATCATGCTCTATCTGCTGTTCTTCCTGTTGCGTGACGGATCGAGCCTGGTCTTGCGCATTGGTCAGGCCACCCCCCTCGACGAAACACACAAGCGGCAACTAGTCAGCAAGTTCACCACCGTCATCCGCGCCACGGTCAAAGGCAACATTGTCGTGGCGGCCTCCCAAGGAGCGCTGGGCGGTTTGATTTTCTGGATCCTGGGCATCCAGGGCCCCGTGCTGTGGGGGGTTTCCATGGCCTTCCTGTCGCTGCTTCCCGCCGTGGGAGCGGGGCTGATCTGGGTGCCGGTGGCAATTTACTTCCTGGCCACAGGTGCGGTCTGGCAAGGCGTGGTGCTGACCGCGTTTGGCATTGGCGTTATCGGCCTCGTGGACAACGTACTGCGTCCGATTTTGGTGGGCAAAGACACCAAGATGCCAGACTACATTGTGCTGATATCCACCCTAGGGGGCATGGCGCTCTTTGGGCTGACGGGCTTCGTGATAGGACCAGTTATTGCTGCGCTTTTCATTGCGAGCTGGGACCTGTTTTCACCCAGCACCAGCACTGAATCCGCATAGCAAAATGGAGCGATACAACAATCGGGGCCATGAATAACATGGCACTGCATTGAAAGTGCGGATCAAAAAAACAAAGGCCTCCGCAAGGAGGCCTTTTTCTACGCCAAAAGACTGGCGCCTTGATTCGGATGGTAGGACGTACAAGATTCGAACTTGTGACCAACGGATTAAAAGTCCGCTGCTCTACCAACTGAGCTAACGTCCCAACCGGTTGCAGTCAATCATGACTGACTGCTGCAAAGCCTTGGATTATAGCGTCGTTTTTTCAGTGTTTTTGGAAGTTGCAGCAAGTTTGTCCAACACCCACCCCGCGGCGCACTGACCAAAGGTTGCCGTCACCGCAACGACCGAACCGTATCCATGGCAGTTCAGAGAACCATCGCCATCCACATTGCAGGACGCATCGGGAGGCGCCACGGCTTCTCTGCTGAAGACGCAGGTCACTCCGATCTTCTTGCCATCACGGGCTGCGCGATGGTGTTTGCGCAAGCGATAGCGCAGTTGCGCCAGCAGAGGATCGTGGGTCGTCAAAGCGAGATCATCCACATCCACTTTGTGCGCATGGCGCTTACCGCCAGCCGCCCCGACCGTGATGTGCAGAGCCTTCTGGGCTCGGGCCCAGGCCGCGATGGTCGTTTTGGCTTGCACCTGATCACACGCATCAATCACCGCATCAACGGACTCAGGAAGCAACCCAGGCCAATTGTCTGCATCCACGAACTCCTCCACGCAGTGGACGCCGCATTGAGGATGTATTTGCGCAATCCGATCGCGCATTGCAAGAACCTTGGCCTGGCCGACGGTATCGGTAAGCGCATGGATTTGGCGATTGATGTTCGACTCGGACACGTGGTCGAGGTCAATCAACGTGATCTGCCCTACCCCACTGCGCGCCAAGGCTTCAGCAGCCCAAGAGCCCACCCCCCCGACACCCACCACCACCACATGCGCCCGGCGGATACGCCGAGCGCCTTGTACGCCATACAGCCGTTCCAGTCCGCCAAAGCGACGCTCCAGCGCTGCTTCTTCAACACTCCCTGCCGGGGCTTGCAAAGGCGCTTCGCCGACCATTACTTCAATCGGGAAAGGCGCTCTTTGGCCGCCACAGCCGCCTCGGACTGCGGGTAGACGCGCACAAGGTCTTCCAATGTCTTGCGGGCAGTTCGTGTGTCTTTGAGTTCAATCTGGCAGTTGGCAATGGACAAAGCCGCCTCCGGTGCCCGCGCATGAGCCGGGGCATCAGCCAGCATCAGCTTGAAATTACCAATGGCTTCCTTGTAGTCCCGGGTAGCGTATTGGGCATTACCAAGCCAGAACCGCGCAGACGGTATAAAACCGCTACGCGGATACTGCCGCACAAAGGCTGCAAATGCTGCTCCAGCTTCTGGAAACTTGCCTGAACGAAACACGGCCAGTGCGGCTTCAAAGTCCTTTTTCTCAGCAGGATCTGCCTGGAACTCTTGGCCGTCCAAGGTCACCTTCACAGGTTCAAACTGACGCAGGCGCTCGTCTACCCCCTGGGCAATATCTTTCTGGCGCCGCTGCAGATCGGCAGCATCGCGCAACAGCTGTTCGTTCTGGCCGCGAAGTGTGGACTGCTCCGCGCGCAGCGTGTCAATCTGACCTTGCAGATCCAGCAGACTGCGCCGCAGCTGGGCATTCTCTTCACTGAGCCTGCGCACTTCCTCTGCGGTCCGTTGCTGAGACAGCTGCATGCCATCCACGCGCTGCCGCATTTCGAGAATGGCGCGCCGGGCTTCGCCATCCTCAAAAATTGCGGCATGGCCGGTGGGCAGCAAGGCCACGGACAGCATCACTGCCGCCAGCGCCTTGAGCGGGTAGGACAAAGAAATCGTGCGCATCAACGGTAAGACAGTTCAGCCCGTCGATTTTGGGCACGCGCGTCTTCAGAATTGCCTTGGACTGCTGGTTTTTCCTTGCCAAAGCTCACGGCTTCCATCTGACTGTCCTGCACGCCGAGCAGAGCCAGCGAACGGCGCACGGCCTCCGCACGTTTCTGGCCGAGCGCCAGGTTGTACTCACGACCACCTCGGTCGTCCGTGTGGCCTTCAATCATCAGTTTGCGATTGGTGCCTGCCTTGATGAACCGAGAGTGCGCCTCGATCAGCGACTGAAATTCGGGCTTGATCACATAGCTGTCGTAATCAAAATAAACGATACGGCTCACGCCCACTGGGCCTGCTGCATCGCGGCCCGACTGGCCAAGGTCCACACCAGCAACACCGCTCTGCGCGGTATTGCCAGAGTTGGCGCCAGTATTACCACCCATGGTAGACGTGGCGTTCTTGTCTTCGACCGGCACATCGTCCAGCTTCACGCCAGAGCTGCACCCGGCAACGAGGGCGACAACGGTAAGGGCAAGGGTAAAACGTTTGATCATCCAAAATTCTCCTGAAAACTTGATACCTGAAAGTGCTGATAAGTTCATTGCTTTTGAAACGGACCCCAATCGGGCTCACGGATATCGCCCGCCTGCCCCGCGAGCCGGGCCTTGATCTTGCCGTCCAGCGTGGTGGTCATGAGCGCTTCACGCCCTTGCTGCTGGGTGGCATAAACGATAAGGCGGCTATTGGGGGCAAAGCTGGGGTTCTCATCTGCCGTTGTGTCGGTGACCGCATTCACAGTGCCCGAGGACAGGTCCATCACGTGCAGTTTGAAAGCCCCACCGACACGGGAGATGTAGGCCAGCCAGCGGCCATCGGGGCTGACGCTGGGGGAGATGTTGTAGCTGCCGGTAAACGTCACACGTTCCGCATTGCCGCCAGATGTGGAGACCTTGTAGATCTGCGGCGCGCCGCCACGGTCGCTGACAAAGTAGATGCTGCGGCCGTCACCGGAGAACATGGGCTCCGTGTCGATGCCAGCGCTTTGCATGAGGCGGCGCGGCTCGCCACCGTTGGCGTCGATGGTGTAGAGCTGAGATCCCCCGTCACGGCTGAGCGTCACGGCGAGGGATCGACCATCCGGAGCCCAGGCAGGGGCACTGTTGGACCCCCGGAAATTGGCAATCAGGCGCCTGCGGCCGGAGGCCACATCATGCACATAGACCACCGGCTTGCGCGATTCAAACGACACATAGGCCAGTTGCCCCCCGTTGGGCGACCATGCAGGGGAAATGATGGGCTCCGGGCTCGACAGTGCCGATTGGGCATTCTCTCCGTCAGCGTCTGCCACCCACAGGCTGTACCGGGAGCCTGTCTTGGTGACATAGGCGATACGCGTCGAGAAAATGCCGCGCTCGCCCGTCAGCTTTTCATAGATGAAATCCGCAATGCGGTGCGACACCAGGCGCAGATCGCCTTGGGTGACCACAAAGCTTTGGCCACCAAGGTCCTGCCCCTTCACCACATCCCAAAGGCGAAAGCGCACATCGAAACGCCCATCTGCCAGGCGCGTCACACTGCCAGTAGCCAGGGAGTCCGCACTCTTCTGGCGCCACAGTGCGACATCCGGGCGCGCGGTTTCGTCCAGCACCGCGCCGGAGGCGTCTACCGCGCGGAACTGTCCGCTGCGCTCCAGGTCGGCCTGGACGATGGCCGATATTTTCTGGGGAGACTGCGCCTCGCCCCGGAACGGCGCAATTGCGATGGGCAACTGGGTCAAACCAACACCCGTGACCTCGACGCGAAATTGCGCGAGGGCGGGCAGTGCGGGGGTCGAGATCAGCGCAGCCAGCATGTGGCGGCGCAAGGGATGCGGCAAGGCCGCAGGGGATGGGTGTGTTGGGATTCGATCTGTGGTCATTGGCATCCAGCGGTGGCCGAACAAATGCCGAAAGGCAAACCCGAATGTTACACACAGCGGGGAAACCCCTGTGACAAAACGTGCGACCTCAAAACCTATTCGCACCGATTTTTTGCAGCCCACAACCTGCTGCGCAGAAATATCTCACCGGCACCTTGCACGCCCACAACCGTAGAATCCGGGCCACATGCAAGCCACAGATACGGGCGCCGCGCCTCCCGACACTCCCTCCCCGCCCGCTGCAAGCCTGGCCACACGCCTGCGCCGACTATCCGTCTATTTTGGCAACCAGCGAATGGCCTGGAGCCTTGCCGTTGTTGCCACCCTCGTCGGCGCGATCACCGAGCCCCTGATTCCCGCATTGCTGCAGCCCCTGCTGGACCGGGGCTTCACGCAAGGCACCCTCCAGCTGTGGATGGTGCCACTGGCCATCCTGGGCGTGTTTTTTGTGCGGGGCGTTGCCCAGTTCGTCGGCCAGTACGCACTGGCACGCATTGCCAACGAAGGCATGCTGACGCTGCGCCAGTCGCTGTTTGACAGGGTGCTGGCTGCCGAGATGGGCCTGTTCTCGCGTCAGTCGGCCAGCACGCTGTCCAACACCGTGGTGTACGAGGTGCAAACCGGCGCAACCCTGCTCGTACAGGCACTGCTAGGGGTGTCGCGCGACGGATTCACACTGGTGGCGTTGCTGGTGTACCTGCTGTACCTCAACTGGCAGCTCACGCTGATCGTCGCCGTGGTCGTGCCGGGCGTGGCGTGGATCATGAAGACTTTGTCCCGGCGCCTTTACCACCTGACCAAAAGCAGTCAGCAGGCCACCGACGAACTCGCCTATGTGGTGGAAGAAAACGTGCTGGCCCACCGCATGGTCCGGCTGCATGGCGCGCAGCCTGGCCAGGCCGGGCGCTTCGCCGCCTTGAGCCAGAGCCTGCGACGCCTGGCGATCAAGTCCACCATCGCCTCCGCAGCCATGACGCCGCTGACGCAGCTACTCGCCGCTGCTGCGCTCTCCGTAGTGATCTGCATTGCCCTGTGGCAGAGCCGTGGCACCGTGGACGCCAAGGATGTCACCGTCGGCGGCTTCGTGTCATTCATCACGGCCATGCTGATGCTTATTGCGCCCATACGCCGCCTCGCCGATGTCGCCAGCCCGATCACGCGAGGTGTTGCCGCCCTGGAGCGGGGGCTGGCACTGCTGGGAGACACCGGAGCCGAAGTGGGCGGCCAGTTCCGCAAGGACCGCGCCCAGGGAGCGCTGGAACTCAAGCAGGTCACGGTGTCATTTGGCCCTGACCACGCCCCTGCACTGGACCACATCAGCTTGCGCGTGGAGCCTGGCGAAATCGTCGCCCTGGTCGGCCCCTCCGGGGCAGGCAAGACTACGCTGGTCAACCTGTTGCCACGGTTTGTGACGCCCGCTTCGGGTGAAATCCTGGTCGACGAGACCCCGTTGCCAGGGTGGGACCTCGGATCGCTGCGCTCGCAATTCGCCATGGTGAGCCAGGACGTGGTGATGTTCAACGACACCATTGCGGCCAACGTAGCACTGGGGCACGCGGTGGATGAAGCACGCGTGCAGGCGTGCCTGGCGGCCGCCAACCTGGCCGAACACGTGGCAGCACTCCCCCAGGGCATGCACACGGTGGTGGGTCACAACGCCACGCAGTTGTCGGGGGGGCAGCGCCAGCGGCTGGCAATTGCGCGGGCGCTGTACAAGGACGCCCCCATCCTGATCCTGGACGAAGCCACATCGGCACTCGACACCGAATCCGAACGGCTGGTACAGGACGCCCTTCAGCGCCTGATGCAGGGACGTACCACCTTGGTCATTGCGCACCGCCTGTCCACCATCGAGCATGCCAACCGGGTCATCGTGATGGAGCGTGGGCGCATTGCCGAACAAGGCACCCACGCTGAGCTGATGGCGATGGGCGGACTGTACGCTCGCCTGCAGGCCCGGCCCGCCTCGGGCGAAACCGTCGCATTGCACTGAACACGCTATTGCGCGCTAACCGGCGCGCGACAACGGCCGATCCCAGCGCTACGTCTACCACCGGCCCCGGTTGGGCTGGCGCTTGCGGATGGCTGCGGCGATTTTGTCGGCGGATTCGGTACGACTCACCCGCAAGGCAAAGTCGGCGGCCGTGAGCCCCAGCTGGTTCTTGAGCGTGGGGTCCGCGCCCTCATCCAGCAGCAGCTGAACGGCCTCGTTGGAACCGTATTGCGCCGCCATCATGAGGGGCGTGGTGCCGTTGGGTGATGTGGCATCGATGTAAGCGTGGTTTTCCAGCAGCAACGCGATGATGGCTACATGCTGGCGCGAACCTGCAGAGGCCGCATAGTGCAAGGGCGCCCAGCCTGTCTTGTTCACATCTGCATCGCGTGCCAGCAGCGCCTTGACGGCTTCCAGATTGCCCTTGAGGGCCGCCATCATCAAGGGACTTTCGTCCTGCGCATTGCGGGCTTCCACGTTCACCTGGCTGGATGCCAGCAAGGCTGCAAACGCTTTGGACGACCCATTCTGTAAAGCGATGGTCAGGCCCACCTGCCCTTTCGGGTCGCGCGTATTGGGATCAAAACCCCTGCGCAACAGCGCCGCAATGGCAGCATCGTCATCACGCAGGATGGCGACAAAAAAATCCTCATAGGCTCCGGCCCAGATGCCGGGGGCGGCAAGCCCCAGCGCCAGGGTGGCCAGCGCATTGCGGCGATGGCAAATCATGCGGTCACTCCCTTGAACAGAATGTCGAAGTTGCGGCTGGTGGCGTCGGCCACTTCCTCCAGCGTCAGCCCCTTGGTCTCGGCCACCTGCCGGGCCACATAGGGCACATACGAGGGGTTGTTGGTCTTGCCGCGATACGGCACGGGCGCCAGATAGGGGCTGTCGGTTTCGATCAGCGTGCGGTCCAGCGGCACAAAGGCCACCACGTCGCGCAGCTCCTGGGCGCTCTTGAAGGTCACGATGCCCGAGAAAGAAATGTAGTAGCCCAGATCCAGCGCCGCACGCGCCACCTGCATCGATTCGGTAAAGCAGTGGAAGACACCGCCTGCACGGTTTCCGGGGCCGTCCTCGCCCTCCTCGCGCAGGATGGCGAGGGTGTCGTCCGATGCGCTGCGCGTGTGGATGACCAGGGGTTTTTCGCACACCCGGGCCGCACGGATGTGGTTGCGGAAACGGTCACGCTGCCACTCCAGATCGGCAATGCTGCGCCCCCCTTTGCGGTCTTCCATGCCGTAGTAGTCGAGCCCCGTTTCGCCAATGGCCACTACGCGCGGCAGGGCAGCACGGTCCAGCAGGTCCTGCACCGTTGGCTCGGCAATGCCTTCGTTGTCGGGGTGTACCCCCACCGTGCTCCAGAAGTTGTCGTGCGCCATGGCCAGGGCATGTACCCCGTCGAATTCTTCCAGCGTGGTGCAGATGCAAAGGGCCCGGGTGACCTGTGCCTCGGCCATGGCCTGGCGGATGGCGGGCAACTGGCTCACCAGTTCCGGAAAATTGAGATGGCAGTGCGAATCAGTGAACATGCGGTTTCAAATTAGTCGTTTCTGGGGCGCAACGCGGGCCGTCAAAGGCGGCGCAGCGCTCTGGAGTAAAGATACGCCATCCGCTCCCTCGTCGTGGGCGCCCATAAAAAATGCCGACCAGCCTGCGCAGGTCGGCACGGTGGCGGCGCCAGGCTCAGATGGTCTGGGTGGGCCGGTCGGACCCCAGGGATGTGCCCAGCAGCTCCTCAATCTTGGCCTTGAGCTGGCGCGACTTTTCGTCCTTGGGAAACTGGATGCCCACGCCCTGGGTGCGGTTGCCCGCAGCCCGTGCTGGCGTGACCCATGCCACGCGCCCCGCCACCGGATAGCGCTGCGTGTCGTCCGGCAGCGTGAGCAGCACATAGACATCATCGCCCAGCTTGTAGTCCCGCTGGGTGGGGACAAAAATGCCCCCTTCGGCAAAAAAGGGAATGTAGGCCGCGTACAGGGCCCCCTTTTCCTTGATGGCCAGCTGCATGACGCTGGGGCGGGGGGCGGTGGATGGACTGCTCATGGATGGATGGGTGCGGCTCAGTGCTTGGAGTGTAGGGTGTTTCGCGCCTGGGCGACAAGCGCCTCCAGCATGAGGCCAGCATTGAAAGGATGGTCCGCTGTGCGTGCAGCCTTGGCCAGTGCGCGCGACCAGCGGGTCAGAGCACCCAACGGCGGCACCGCCTTGGGCAGGTCTGCGGGTGCAAAGTAGCGCGGCGCGCCGCCTACGCTGGCCGCCAGCAGGTCATGGCAGAGTTTTTGCAGTGCGTCGATCACCTGCGCGGGCGACCAGTCTCCCAAGGCAGTCACATCGCCCTTGGCCACCGCCTGCGGCAAGGCCGACCAGGCTTGTGGACTTCGGCCCGAGCGCGCCAGTGCCAACGCATCGTCGGGCCGCCCGCCTGCGGCTCGCAAAAACGACACAGCGGCATCCGCAGCGATACCCTGCCCTTGCAGCCATTGCAGCATCTGGTCCTGTGCGGGCCAGACCATGGTGTGGCCCAAGCAGCGGCTGCGGATGGTGGGCAGCAACCGGTGCGCCGCCTCGCTGGCCAGCACAAAGCGCACGTCGCCCGGCGGCTCCTCCAGGGTCTTGAGCAAGGCATTGGCCGTGATGTGGTTCATCTGCTCGGCCGGGTACACCAGCACCGCCTTGCCTTTGCCGCGCGCCGAGGTGCGCTGCGAGAACTCCACCGCATCGCGCATGGCTTCCACGCGGATCTCGCGGCTGGGCTTGCGCTTCTTGTCGTCGATGTCCGCCTGGGCCTTTTCCGACAAGGGCCAGCCCAGCGCCATCATCTGCAACTCGGGCATCAGCACACACAGATCGGCGTGGGTGCGCACGTCGATGGCGTGGCAACTGCTGCATTGGCCGCACGCGCCCTGCTCTGTGGGCGCATCGCACAGCCAGGCCCGCACCAGCTCCAACCCCAAGGCGTACTGGCCCAGGCCCGATGGCCCCTGCAACAACCACGCGTGGCCGCGCTGGGCCAGCAGGCTGGTGCGCTGCGCGGCAATCCACGGCGCCAATGCCACTGTGGCCTCGCTCATTGCGGCCCCCCTTGGGACGCCACCATGATCGCCAGCCACCCCTTGCGCACAAACACGCTGGTGAGCTGCTGCCACACGCGGTGGCGGTCTTGGGCCGCGTCCAGGCGCGCAAAGCGCTGCGGCGCTGCAGCGGCGCGGTCGGCATAGCCTTGGGCAACGCGGCGGAAGAACTCCACAGGCTGGGCCTCGAAACGGTCGGGCACGCGCGCACCGGCCAGGCGTTCTGCAGCCACTTCCGGCGCCAGATCAAACCACACCGTCAGATCGGGTTCACGCATCAAATCTGCCTCTGGCGCAAGTCCAGTCTGCGCAAGACGCTCCAATATTGATAGCACATCAAGATCAAAGCCGCGCCCCGCGCCCTGGTAGGCAAAGGTGGCATCGGTGAAGCGGTCGCACAGCACCACGTCGCCCCGCGCCAGGGCGGGCTCGATCACATTGCGCAGATGATCGCGGCGGGCCGCAAAAATCAGCAGCGACTCGGTGAGCGCATCCATCGGGTCGTTGAGGACCATCTCACGCAGCTTCTCGGCCAGCGGCGTGCCGCCCGGCTCGCGGCTGACGGTGACGGCACGGCCCTGTGCCCGAAAGGCGGTGGCCAGCCCCTCGATGTGCGAGGACTTGCCCGCACCGTCGATGCCTTCAAAGGTGATGAACAGACCGGTTCGTGACATGAAAACCTTGGTGGAAGAATCTACTGCTGGCCGCGTTGGTAGCGGTTGACGGCACGGTTGTGCTCCTCCAGCGACGTGCTGAAGTGGCTGGCGCCATCGCCCTTGGCCACAAAGTACAGGGCGCGCGTGGCGTCTGGCTGCACGGCGGCCAGCAGCGAGGCCTTACCGGGCATGGCAATGGGAGTGGGCGGCAAGCCCGCGCGGGTGTAGGTATTCCAGGGGGTGTCGGCCTGAAGGTCCCGCTTGCGCAGATTGCCGTCGAACTTCTCGCCCAGGCCATAGATCACTGTGGGGTCAGTCTGCAGCAGCATGCCCACACGCAAGCGGTTGGCAAACACACCCGCAATCTGGCCCCGGTCGCTGGCCTTGCCCGTTTCCTTCTCCACGATGCTGGCCAGAATCAGGGCCTCTTCGGCGGACTTGAGGGGCGTGTCCGCCGCGCGCTGCGCCCAGGCGGCTTCGAGGCGGCGGTCCATGGCATGCATCGCCCGGCGCAACACAGCAATGTCGCTGGAGCCTTTGGCGTAGGTGTAGGTGTCCGGAAAGAAGCGCCCCTCGGGTGGGACACCGGGGCGGCCCAGCTGGGCCATCAGCGCTTCGTCGGTCAGCGTGGCAACGTCGCGCTTGAGCTGATCTTCCTTGGCCAGCGCCTGGCGCACCTGGCGCCAGTTCCAGCCCTCGACCAGGGTGATGGCGCGCAGGCTCTCTTCGCCGCGCACCAGCTTTTGCAGCAGGCTACGGGGCGTGGTGCCAGGGGGGATTTCATAGTTGCCGGCCTTGATGGCGCGGTCCTGGCCCGAGAAGCGGAACCAGGCGTAGAGCATGCGGGCATCCACACGCGCGCCTGCAGCCACCACATCACGTGCGACGCCCCGGGGTGTGGTGCCGGGCTCGATGGCAAGCTCCAGAGGCTCGCTGCCGGTCACCAGCGGCTGGTGCAGCCACCAAAAAGCCGCACCACCGGATGCGATCAAAACCAACGCGATCAAAGCCAGTAAACGTCGCACAACCCTGCCGTCTGTGTGTATGAAACAGGGCATCATAATTCAGCGATGACTTACCCCCTGAACGGCATTGCCCCCCTGTCCCACCTGGGCCTGATTCGCGTGGAAGGCGAAGACGCCGCCAAGTTTCTGCACGGCCAGCTCACCCAGGATTTCGCCCTGCTGGGCATGGACCAGGCCCGCCTCGCAGCCTTTTTATCGGCCAAGGGCCGCATGCAGGCCAGCTTCATCGGCTTCAAGCGCAGCGCTACCGAGGTGCTGCTGGTGTGCAGCCGCGACCTGCTGCCCCCCACCCTCAAGCGCCTGTCGATGTTTGTCTTGCGCGCCAAGGCCAAGCTGACCGACGCCACCAACGACTTTGCCCTGTACGGTCTAGCCGGAGACACCGTGCCCGACGGCAGCCAGCCCGCCTGGACCAAGGCCGATATCGGCACCGCATCGGTGGTCCACCTGTATCCCGCCGATGGCCAGCCCCGGGCCCTGTGGGTGGCCCCGGCCGTTGACCCGGCCCCCGCAGGCCCCGCGCTGGACGCCGCGCTGTGGCTCTGGAGCGAGGTGAAGAGCGGCGTGGCAACCTTGACCACGCCCGTGGTCGAGGCCTTTGTGCCCCAGATGCTGAACTATGAATCCGTGGGTGGCGTGAACTTCAAGAAGGGCTGCTACCCCGGCCAGGAAGTGGTGGCGCGCAGCCAGTTCCGGGGCACGCTCAAGCGCCGGGCCTACATCGCCCATGCGGCAGCCGAAGTGGCAGTGGGAGCCGAAGTGTTCAACACGGCAGACCTGGAACAGCCCTGCGGCACCGTGGTGCAGGTGGCTTCTGCGCCGAGCGGCGGATTCGACACCATCGTGTCGCTGCAGATCAGCGCCGCGCAGGAAGGCAGCCTGCAGGTGGGTGCCACGGACGGCGTAGCGTTGGCCCTGCTGCCGCTGCCCTACGCGCTGCTCGAAGATATTTGAATAAAAATGGGCTCCAGCGCTTATCCATCAAGCGCAAGCAGCTCATTTATTAATAGCAAAATCAACTACAACCGCTGCGCCATCGCAATGTGCGCGATGCCAGCCTCTTCGTAAGGCTCACCTACCACGGAGAAACCGGCGCGGCGGTAAAAGCCCTCAGCGCTGCGCTGGGCGTGCAATTGCACCTCCGTGTCGCCCCGGGCGCGGGCGGCGGCGACCAGCGCATCCAGCAACTGCCGCCCCCACTGCGCACCACGCACTGAGCGGTCCACGGCCATGCGGCCGATGCGGCCCACACCCGGTGACTGCTGCAGCAAGCGGCCTGCAGCAATGGGCATTCCCAGCCGGTTGTAGAGCACGGCATGGCGGGCCGAGATGTCGTGCACATCGGCTTCGATTTCGGCGGGAATGCCCTGCTCGCGCACAAACACCTCCGTGCGCACGCGGCCCGCATCGCGGCCCAGGGTGTTCCAGTCGCCCGTGCGCACCTCGGCCATGTCGGCACCGGCCTCAAAGCCCTCGAAGATGGCGCGCAGCGTGGGTGGCACCGGGCGCGAGGTCTGCGTGGCCGGGTCGGCAAACACATAGACCAGTTCGGCCGAGATCAGCAACCGGTCGCCACAGAAAATGCCTGCCGTGAAAAGGCAGGATGAGTTGCCGATGCGCGTGCAGCGCAGGCCCACATCCAGCGTGTCATCGAGCCGCGCAGAGGCGTGGTATTCCACCGTGGCCTTCTTCACATACATCTCACCGCCCAGCACATGCATGCTCGCCTCGTAGGGCAAACCCAGCGCGCGCCAGTAGTCGCTCATGGCCGTGTCGATGTACATGAGGTAGTGCGCGTTGAACACGATCTTTTGCATGTCCACCTCGGCCCAGCGCACGCGCAGGCGGTGGAAACAGCGGAATTCGTTGCGTTGCATGTTGTCTTCACTCCATTCCAAAGGCCAATCGCAGCGCACGGGCTGCGTCGGCATGGGCCTTGCGCGCCTCGGGGATGGCGCGTCCCATTTTGATGAATTCGTGGGTCACGCCGCGGTAGATGTCCAGGTCCACTTGCACGCCTGCCAGGCGCAGCTTGTCGGCGTAGGCTATGCCTTCGTCCACCAGCGGGTCACACTCTGCCAGACCGATCCAGGCGGGGGCCACACCATCGACATCCGGCGCCAGCAGCGGGGCAAAGCGCCAGTCCTCGCGCTCGGCGCGGCTTTGCACGTAGTTGCCGAAGAACCAGCTGATGGCAGGCTCTTCCAGCACCAGGCCGCGCGCGAAGGTGGTGTGCGAAGGCGTGTCCTGGTGCGCTGCACAGCCGGGGTAGATCAGCAGTTGCAGCGCCAGCGGCAGGCCCGCATCCCGCGCCAGGATGGCGTTGACGGCGGCCAGTGTGCCGCCTGCGCTGTCGCCGCCCACGGCCAAGCGTTGCGGATCTGCGCCCAGGCTCTCAGCGTTTGCGGCGAGCCACTGCAGCGCATCCCAGGCATCGTTGCTGGCGATGGGAAAGCGGTGTTCCGGCGCCAACCGGTAGTCCAGCGACACCACCATGCAGCCAGCGAGGCGCGCCAGTTCGCGGCACAGGATGTCGTGCGTGGCAATGCTACCGATGGTGAAGCCGCCGCCGTGTGTGTACAGCAACACCGGCAGGCCCTTGTCGGTGCTGGGCGCGTACAGCCGTGCGGGCAGCATGGCGCCATCGCGGGTGGGGATCTGCAGGTCCTCCACGCGCGCCAGTGCGGCCTTGGGCACCTCCAGCACATCCGCGCCTGCCTGGTAGGCGATGCGTGCCTCTTGCGGCGTGCGCGTGTGCAGCGGTGGGTGCCCCGCGCGGGCCATGCGTTGGAGCACGCTGCGCATCTGCGGGGTGAGACGGGTGTGGTGGATGTGCAGGTCGGTCAACTCTTGGGGTCTCGGCAAAAAAAGAAAACGGCCCGCACGGCGGCGGGCCGCTCATCGGTGGCTTACTTGAAGGTCACGCGCACCGGTGCGGCGCCGGGCAGGCCGTCGTAGGTGGCCGTCACCGACAAACCGGCCTTGGGCGGCAGCAGGGGCGAGAACGAGCCCAGGCTGATCAGATCGCCCGGCTGCATGGCCAGGCCTTCTTGCGCCAACGCGCCCGCCAGCCACACCACGGCATTGAGCGGATGCTCCAGGATGTCGCTGCCCTTGCCACCGCCCAGGCGCGCGCCCGCACCATCGGTCAGCGACACGTTCATGTCGGCCAGCGCCTTCAGCATGGCAAAACGCTCGCCGCGATAGGCTGGCACGGCAATGGGCGTACCCGCCACGCCCAGGCGCGCGCCCACGTTGATGGCCGTCACGCCAGCGCCATTGAGCTTGGGCGGCGCCTGCACCATCAGGTCGGGCAATTCCATGAACGGGATGATCTGGTCCACGGCATCCAGCACGTCCATGGGGGTCTTGGCCTGGTTGATGGCGGCGCTTTTCACGCGCACCAGCATGTCGGCCTCGTACAGGGGGCGGGCACCGAAGGCCGCATCCACCGTGGCGCCACTGGGCAGCACCATGCCTTCGTAGAGCTTGCCCCACACGGGTTTGTCGGTGTTGAAGCGCTTTTGCACAGCGGGGTTGGTCAGGCCCGCCTTGTAGCCAATCACCTTGCCCATGCGCTGTGCCAGCAAGGCGTTGACCTTGCCACGTGTGCAGGCGCCGTCGGCGTCAGTGAGGTTCTCGGGGTTGGCTGCCGGGGTCTTGGCCACATAGTTGGCCACCAGCTCGGCGGCTTGTGTGTCGGTCAGGCACTGGGCCTGGGCGTTTGTCGCAGAGGCGACGACCACCAGGGCGGCCATCAGGGTTTGCTTCGTTTTCATATGTGTCTCCTCCTTATAAAGTGGGCTTGGAACCTGTATCAAAGGCTGGCGAGCTATCGTAATCGCTGGCACTCCCATTCACACATCTTGTTGCACCATGGCTTTCATCTATTACGTCACCCAGATCCAGTTTGAATTCGGCGCCGTCCAGCTGCTGAAACAAGAGTGCGAGCGTGTGGGCATCACACGTCCGCTGATCGTGACGGACCCCGGCGTGAAGGCCGGCGGCGTGCTGCAAAAGGCGCTGGACGCGCTGCCCGGCATGACGGTGGCCGTGTTTGACCAGACGCCATCGAACCCCACCGAAGCCGCCGTGCGCGCCGCCGTGGCAATGTACAAGGCCCAGGGCTGCGACGGTCTGATTGCGGTGGGCGGCGGCTCGGCGATCGACTGCGCCAAGGGCATTGCGATTGCCGCCACGCACGAAGGTCCCCTCACCCACTACGCCACCATCGAAGGCGGCTCGCCGCGCATCACCGACCGCGCTGCGCCGCTGATTGCCGTGCCCACCACCAGCGGCACGGGCAGCGAGGTGGCGCGAGGCGCCATCATCATCGTGGATGACCACCGCAAGCTGGGCTTTCACTCGTGGCACCTGGTGCCCAAGACGGCCATCTGCGACCCCGAACTCACGCTGGGCCTGCCCCCCATGCTCACGGCCGCCACGGGCATGGACGCGATTGCGCACTGCATGGAGACCTTCATGTCCGCCGCGTTCAACCCACCCGCCGACGGCATTGCGCTGGACGGCCTCACGCGCGGCTGGGCGAACATCGAGCAGGCCACCAAAAACGGCAGCGACCGCGACGCGCGCCTGCACATGATGAGCGCCAGCATGCAGGGCGCCATGGCCTTCCAGAAGGGCCTGGGCGCGGTGCATTCGCTCAGCCACAGCCTGGGCGGCGTGAACCCGCGCCTGCACCACGGCACGCTCAACGCCATGTTCCTGCCCGCCGTGGTGCGCTTTAACGCAACGGCCGAATCGGTGCAGAAGGAAAAGCGCCTGGAACGCATGGCACACGCCATGGGCCTGGCCAGCGCGGGCGACATCCCCGAGGCCATCCGCGACATGAACGCCCGCCTGGGCCTGCCCACGGGCCTGGCGGCCATGGGGGTGACCGAAGCCCTGTTCGACGACATCATCAAGGGCGCCATGGCCGACCACTGCCACAAGACCAACCCGCGCATTGCCACGCCCGAGGAATACCGCGACATGCTGGCGCAGTCGCTGTAAGAGCCTGCCCAAAGCGTATTGGTGATCTCCCTGCGGCGGCGCCACAGCACCTGGCGTGCCGCCGCCTCCAACGCATATAGAAGCCTTACTGCCGTGACCGCTCCTGCGGGATTGCGCTGTCCAAAACCTATCTCACGCGATTCGCTACGCGCTAGACTCCGACTCGTCAACAATTAATTAACAATTCATTACCCTGGTGGAGAGCCAGTTCAATGTCGTTCTGGCACTGCCCGGAGACTTTGACCAGGCCCTGGGGGGAGGGCCACTGTCGATGCGCACCGGAAATCTCAGCACCTGGCTACTGCGGGGCACCTATCCCCGGCTGTATGTGCCTATCGTGCTGATCATCGTGCTGGTCAGCGCGGTGCGCTACCACTACCTGGTGGCCACAGAAACCGATGAGGCGCGCCGCCATGCCGCCACCGAACTGCGCCGTGCGGGCGATGCGCTGCTGCCGTCGCTGGTGGCCCTGCCCGCCTCGGACCGCCAAGCCCAGGCCACGCTGCTCAGCGAAGGGATTGCCAGCTTCGGGCCAGGCATCCATTCGCTGAAATGGCAGGTGGACAACGAGCCCGCCACCGAAGCCCGGGCGCCCCGCCTGCCCGCCACCGCGCCAGACTGGTTTGCCCAATGGGTCAATATTGCACCACCCTCGCAGCAGTTCAGCCAAGCGTTGTCCAGCGGCGGGGCCTCCGGGCGCCTGACGGTGACGCTGCAGGCGGCCCCCCTCGTCGGCCAGGTCTGGAGCACGGTGGTGGTGCAGTTGCGCATCTCGGCTCTCAACATTTTCACCATCCTGCTGCTGCTCACCCTGCTGCTGCGGGCCAATGCCCGCATGCTGCGCCGCCTGGCAGATGCCACCGATGCGTTCCGCCAGGGCCGCCTGGACACGCGCATGGAGGTGACGGGCACGCTCGAATCGCGCGCCATGGCGGCCACCTTCAATGACATGGCGGGCAAGGTCCAGTCGCTGGTGCTGTCGCTGCGCGAAACCCAGCAGCAGCAAAGCGAACAACTGCACTTCACACGCCAACTGATCGACGCCCTGCCCCTGCCGGTGTTCGTGCGGGATGCGAAAGGCTCCACCCTCGAAGTCAACCGCGCCTGGCAGCGGCTTTTTCATGCCCCCGCCACTGCGGGCAGCGCTCAGGGCTCGCCGCCCGCGTACCCCCATGAGCTGTCGCCCGAGCGCTCCGCCCAAATCGCCCAGGCGCAGGACAACGAGATCCGCGTGCACCCCGCCAACCACCATCCCCCACGGGACATGGCCTACTACGAGGCCCCGTTCACCACCACCCGGGGCACGCTGGCTGGCACCATTGGCACCCTGGTGGATGTGACCGAACGCAAACGCGCCCAGGAGGCCCTACGCGCCGAAAAGGAACGCGCCGAGGTCACGCTCGCCTCCATTGGCGACGGGGTGATCACCACCGACCCCTCCGGCTGCATCGAAACCATCAACGAGGCCGCACAGCTCATGACCGGCTTCACCGCCGACCAGGCGCTGGGGCGGCAGCTGGACGATGTGTTTCGCCTGTATGAAGAGCTTGCCAGCCGCAACGCCAGTTCTGCGGCCGAGCGGGACACCGTGCCCGGCGCCCTGCAGCCGGTCTCTCACGAGGTGCTGATCCACCGCTCGGGCGAACGCTACGCCATCGAGTACACCGCGTCAGCGATCCGCCAGGGCGATGGCACGGCCGCAGGCTGCGTGCTGGTGTTCCGCGACGTGACCGAGACCCGCAACCTGCGCCACCAGATTTCATGGCACGCACGGCACGATCCGCTCACCGGGTTGTACAACCGCGCCGCCCTGGCCGAGCGGCTGACCCATGCCATCTTCGTGGCGCGGCAAAAAGGGCTGCTGCTGGCCGTGTGCATGCTCGACCTGGACCACTTCCAGGCTGTGAACGACACCCACGGCAACTGGGTGGGCGACCGCCTGCTCAAGGAGACTGCGCGGCGCCTGGGCGCCTTCATCGCGCCGCAAGACGCGGTGGCGCGCATGGGGGGCGACGAGTTTGTTTTGCTGCTGGGCGAGTTGCCCGATGTGCCCGCCATCGAGGCGCGTGTGGACGTGCTCATGCAGCAGCTGGCCGCCCCCTACGCCATCGACGACCGCGTGGTGCACACCACCGTGAGTGTGGGCGTGGCCGTGTTTCCGCAAGACGACGCCAACCCCGACACCTTGCTGCGCCACGCCGACCAGGCCATGTGCCAGGCCAAGGGCTTCGGCCGCAACCAGATGCATGTGTTCGACGTGCAGCTGGACCACGCCGTGCAGACCCAGCACACGCGCCAGACCCGCGTGGCCCAGGCGCTGCACGCGGGCGAGCTGGTGCTGCACTACCAGCCCAAGGTGAACCTGCGCACCGGCGAGATCCTGGGGCTGGAGGCCCTGCTGCGCTGGCAGCACCCTGACCAGGGCTTGCTGGGCCCCCAGCATGTGCTGCCACTCATTGAAGATATCGAGCTGGAAGCGGAATTGGGCGAATGGGTGCTGCGCCAGGCCCTGGCACAGATGCGGCAGTGGACAGACGCCGGCATGCTGTGGGAGGTGAGCGTGAACATCTCCGCGCCCCACTTTCACCGGGCCAATTTTGTGGAGCGGCTCAAGGACATCCTGCACACCTGCCCCGAGGTGTCGCCCACCCGCCTGGAGCTGGAAATCCTCGAATCTGCAGCCCTGCAAGACATGCAGTACATGCGCCACATGATGCAAAGCTGCCAGGCGCTGGGCGTGCGTTTTGCGCTGGACGACTTCGGCACCGGCTTCTCCTCGCTGTCTTACCTGAAGCGCCTGCCCGCCGAAACCATCAAGATCGACCAGTCGTTCGTGCGCGGCATTCTGGAAGACGGCGACGACCTCACGCTCGTGAGCGCCATCGTCGCGTTGGCCGCCGCCTTCCACCGGCATGTGGTGGCTGAGGGCGTAGAAACCGCCGAGCAATGCGCCAAGCTGCTGGAGCTGGGCTGCGAGCGCGCCCAGGGCTTTGGCATTGCACGGCCCATGCCTGCGCACGAGGTGCTGACCTGGGCCCGGGAGCACGCTGCTCGCCATGCGGCCCGGGCGGTGCAGGAGGCGGCGCGGCGGCTTGCCTCAACCTGAGCACTACAGCGGTTGCACTGCGTTCATGTCGGGCCGCGCCAGCCACGCCTGCCACTCGTCCACCAGCTGCTGGCTGGCCAGCGTAGCCGCAAGCCAGGCCTTGGCGCGCGCGGCGCTGTCGGTGCCATAGTGGGTGAAATCGTTGCGGTCGGGCAGCTTGGCGTTGGGCAAGGTGCGCACCCAGTCGGGGCTGGGTGACAGCACCACCATGTTGTCCAGTGCGGGCGTGGAGCGGTGGCGCCACTTGAGCCTTTTATCCAGCCAGCCAGGCACCACCTGGTGCTGGAAATGCGGGTACAGCACCAGGCCGGGCGAGGCCACCGGGCCAGAATTTGAGTGTTTTTGGCCGCCAGCGCTTGTTGGATAAGCGCTACCAGCTATTAATTCAATAGCATTCTGTGATTGCTGACCGTAGGCGAGGTGCAGGTGGTAGTCGGTGATGCCCCCGTCCCAATACGCCCCACGGGGGGCACCCGGAATGTTGTGCACGGCCTGCAGCACAAACGGGATCGAGCAGCTGGCTTGCAGCGCTGGCATGAAGTTGCCGCCGTGCAGCAGCACCTGCCGCGTGCGGTAGTCCGAGGTGCCAAACGGCAATGCAGCGCACGCAGCACCAACGCTCACACCACCACCATCGGCCGTGGCTGCATCGGACGAGGAGAACACCACCCGCTCCAGCCACGCCCCCATCGCCTTGCGGTGCACCGTGTTCGTCAGAAACGCGCCCAGATAGCCCAGCGGCGTGGCCACGCGGTGCTCGCGCCCCAGCAGGTGCCGCCCGCGCGAGGTGACGATGTGCAGGCGGTAGCGCGGGTGGCTCAGCACCTCGTCGATGCGCCCACCATAGAACGCCTGCAGGTTCTGCCCAAACCGCTCGCTCACATGCGCGGCCGTGGGGCGCTTCTTGCCCGGCGGCAGGTCGTAGTGCTGGTGGATGTAGTCGTGCTCCAGCCGCTCGAAAGCCGCCACCGACTGCTGCAGGCAGGCCGTGGCCATGCGCCAGGCGCCGATCGAGGCGCCCACCAGGTGCACCGGCTGGCTGGACTGGGGCAGCCACTCCCCAAAGATGAAACGGTCCAGCGGACCCAGGATCAGGCCCTTGGGGCCCCCTGCCGCCGCAGGGATCACGCCCACATCGCCGGGCTGCAGCCCGTGGTTTTCAAGGTGTTGGCGGGCGCGGGGGCCGGCATGGATGCGCAGGGCTTTCATGGGCGGCATTTTCGCAAAGCCGCAAGGCGGCTCAAAACCAGCTCTCACACCACGTAGTCAGCAGCCTCAGGCTTCGCAGTCCAGTCGATAGGGTCTTGCTGCAGCACCATGTCGATGTCCAGCCCCAGGACCAAGCCTACTTCGCCAGGGAACGACACGGCCAGTTCCTTTTCACCCAGTTCTGCCTCACGCGCCCGGGCGCGCCAGGACGCCAGGTGGACCACGCCCGCGAGGGGCTCGTAGGCATTGTTGTCAAACGGCGCGCTCTGGTGGTGCAGGGCATCCACCACCACCTCGGGCAAACGCCAGCGGCGTGCCAGCCCGGCCGTCACATGACCATAGCAGTAGCCAAAGATGCGCTGCTCGATCTTGCCGCGCCGCAGGTCAAACGGGGCCACCAGTGTGTTGACCGACTGGGCTTTGTCCGGGTCGGCCAGGTGAATCACCAGCTCGCCCAGCGCGTGCAACAGGCCGGTGGTGTACGCAGCGGTCTGGTTCTGGTGCACGATGCCCGCCAGCGACCGCGCCAGCTTGGCCGTGTTGAGGCTGTAGCGCCAGAACTGCTGCATGTGGACGCCGGGCACCGAGCGCGACGCGGTGCCCAGCGGTGCCGACGTGACCAGTGTGCGAACCTGGGCAATACCCAGCAGTGCCAGTGCTTCGGGGATGCCGGCAATCTGGCGCGGCACCTGGAAGGTGTGGGAGTTGGCCAGCTCCAGCAGCCGCCCGGCCAGGGCCGGGTCGGTGCCAAAAAGCTGGTTCAGACGCCGCAGGCTGGGCTCTTCATGCGCCAGCTCGCTCATCAGCAATGCCACCGTGCGCGGAAGGCTGGGCAGAGCCACGGGTTGGGCCAGCAGTGCGTTCAGCTCCATGGGGTCAGGCACCAGAGTTGGGGTTGCTGGCGATTATGGCCCCCAACCCGCCGCAAACCCAGGCCATCCCGCCGCAATCCGTCAACGGCCCTTGGCCTGTTGCAACTTGGCAAATGCCGACGCCATGGCCGACTGTTGCGCAGGCTCAGGCGCACGGCGCTGGGGTTGTGCATAGCCCCGGCCAGCACCCTCAAAGCGGTTGTCGCGGGGTGCACCCCGGTCGCCGCCCTGGCGCGGTGGCGCGTCACCCAGCTTCATCGACAGGCCGATGCGCTTGCGCTCCACGTCCACCTCCATGACCTTGACCTTGACGATGTCGCCGGTCTTGACCACTTCGCGCGCATCGTTCACAAACTTGTGGGCCAGCTGGCTCACATGCACCAGGCCATCCTGGTGCACCCCCAGGTCGATGAAGGCGCCGAACTGGGCCACGTTGCTCACCGTGCCTTCCAGGATCATGCCTTCCTTCAGGTCCTTGATGTCTTCCACGCCATCGTTGAAGCGCGCCACCTTGAAGTCCGGACGCGGGTCGCGGCCGGGCTTTTCCAGCTCGGCCAGGATGTCCTTGACGGTGATCACACCGAATTTTTCGTTGGCAAACAGCTCGGGCTTCAGAGTCTTGAGCATGTCGGCGCGGCCCATGATCTCGGCCACGGGCTTGCCCGTCTTCTCCATGATCTGCTCGACCACGGGGTAGGTCTCGGGGTGCACGCCGGTCATGTCGAGGGGGTTGTCGCCCCCCCGGATGCGCAAGAAGCCCGCGCTCTGCTCAAACGTCTTGGCGCCCAGGCCCGCCACGTCCATCAGCTGCTTGCGGCTCTTGAACGCGCCATTGGCCTCACGCCAGCGCACCACCGCCTTGGCAACGCTGCCCGACAGGCCCGACACACGGCTGAGCAAGGGCACGCTGGCCGTGTTCAGGTCCACACCCACCGAGTTCACGCAGTCTTCCACCACCGTGCCCAGGGTGCGGGCCAGCTCGCTCTGGTTCACGTCGTGCTGGTACTGGCCCACGCCGATGCTCTTGGGGTCGATCTTGACCAGTTCGGCCAGCGGGTCCTGCAGGCGCCGCGCGATGCTGGCAGCGCCGCGCAGGCTCACGTCCACATCGGGCATCTCTTGCGAGGCGTATTCGCTGGCGGAGTAGACGGAGGCACCCGCCTCGCTCACCACCACCTTTTCAATCACGCGATCCACCTTGGCCGCCAGCTTGATCAGGTCGGCGGCCAGCTTGTCGGTCTCGCGGCTGGCCGTGCCGTTGCCAATCGCAATCAGGTTCACACCATGCTTTTCAGCCAGCTTGGCCAGGGTGTGCAGCGATCCTTCCCAGTCGCGGCGCGGCTCGTGCGGGTAGACAGTCGCGGTTTCCACCAGCTTGCCCGTGGCATCCACCACGGCCACCTTCACACCGGTGCGGATGCCCGGGTCCAGGCCCATCACCACGCGCGGGCCAGCCGGCGCGGCCAGCAGCAGGTCGCGCAGGTTGTCGGCAAACACCTTGATCGCCACCTTTTCAGCGTCGTCGCGCAGGCGGGCGAACAGGTCGCGCTCGGTTGAAAGGCTCAGCTTCACGCGCCAGGTCCAGGCCACGCACTTGCGAATCAGGTCGTCGGCCTTGCGGCCCGCGTGGCTCCAGCCCAGGTGCAGGGCAATCTTGCCTTCGGCCAGGCTGGGCTTGCCGGGCTCGGGCTCCACGGGCAGCACCAGCTTGGCTTCCAGAATCTCCAGGCCCCGGCCCCGGAACACCGCCAGCGCGCGGTGCGAAGGCACGCGGCCGATGGGTTCGTCGTAGTCAAAGTAGTCGCGGAACTTGGAGACCTCGGGGTCGTTCTCGTTCTTGGACTCGACCTTCTTGCTGCGTAGCAGACCCTCGGCCCACAGCCACTCGCGCAGGTTTTGCACCAGGGCCGGGTCTTCGGCCCAGCGCTCGCTCAGGATGTCGCGCACACCATCCAGCACAGCAGGCACGGTGGAGAAGTCGGCACCGGGCTTGCCGTCGTCCAGCACCTCGGGCGGCTTGGTGAAGGCGGCAGCCTCCACGACGGGGTCCAGCGTCGGGTCGGCAAACAGCTTGTCAGCCAGCGGCTCAATGCCGAACTCGCGGGCCATCTGGCCCTTGGTGCGGCGCTTTTGCTTGAACGGCAGGTAGATGTCTTCCAGCTCCTGCTTCGTTGGAGCTGCGGCAATGGCAGCACGCAGCGCATCGGTCAGCTTGCCCTGCTCGTCAATGCTCTTGAGCACCGCAGCGCGGCGGTCGTCCAGCTCGCGCAGGTAAGACAGGCGGGCTTCCAGTTCACGCAGCTGGATATCGTCCAGCCCACCGGTGACTTCCTTGCGGTAGCGCGCGATAAAGGGCACTGTGGCGCCCCCGTCCAGCAGCTCCACCGCTGCGCGCACCTGCTGTTCACTAACCCTGATTTCTGCGGCCAACTGCCGGATGATCTGCTGCATGTGTGGGCAAACTCTCTGAGACTCGGTCAAACAAACGAACAAACAAAAACGCGAAGCGCGGGAGTTTGCCACAGGCACTATTGGTAACAACCCGGGGAACAACCTGCCGCGCCATGAGGGCGGGGTGGGCTGTCTAGAATGCTCCAGCCTTCAAGACCGCCCCTTCATGCAGCCCCTGCCCTTCCCCATCCGCACAGAATGCCCGCCCGGTGCCTGTGTCTGCGACCGGGACGCGTTGCTGCATTCCCCCGATGCCAACGTCGACACGCGCATCCTGCAGCTCACCCAGGCTGAAGAAAAGAAGTTGCTGCAGCGGCTGGAGACCATCACCAGCCTGAGCGACCTGCGGCGTTTGCAGGAGCGCATGGAACAGCAGCTGGGCCTGCGGCTGACCATTGCCCCCAGCCCCAACGAGGTGCGCACGCTGCGCGGCATCACCATCCTGGTCCACGAGCAGCGCGGCCTGTGCCGCAAGACGCGCCAGGCCATTCCGGCGGCCATCAAGAAGGGCATGGACCAGCGGCCGGAGATCACGTACGAGCTGCTGAATGAGGGCGGGTTGTTCTCGGGGTTGTGACCCCGCGCATCCGTCTCTTTGCCCACCCGCCCTGCCCGCCGCATGCAAGACGACCTGTTCGGCAGCCCCGAAGCCCCAACACCTCCTGTGCCTTCGCGGCATTCCACCCGGCCGACCAAAGCTGATGCGCCCGAAGCCGCAGAACACGCCGCGCCGCCTGCCCCGCGCAAACGCTCCAGCCAGGTAACCGCCATGACGCACGACGATGCGCTCACCGCCCTGGCCGCCGCCTTGCCCCGGCAGTTGCGCCTGGGCACCTCCAGCTGGACCTACCCCGGCTGGAAGGGCCTGGTGTGGGAGGGCGAACACTCTGACGCGCAGCTGTCCAAGCAAGGCCTGGCGGTGTATACCCAGCACCCGCTGATGCGCACCGTGAGCATTGACCGCAGCTTTTACCGGCCGCTCACGGTCAGCCAGTACGAGCGCTACGCCTCGCAGGTGCCCGACGACTTCCGGTTTGTGGTGAAGGCACCGAGTGTGGTGACTGACGCCCTGGTGCGCAGCGAAGACGGCCGGGGCCGCCAGGCCAACCCGGCGTTTCTGAGCCCCGAACTGGCCCGCAGCGAGTGTGTGGAGCCTGCCCTGCAAGGCCTGGGGCACAAGCTGGGTGCGCTGGTGTTCCAGCTCAGCCCCCTGCCGCTGGCACAGCTGGACCGCATGCCGCTGTTGCTGGACCGCCTGCGCGCCATGCTGCTCGCGCAGCCCGCACTGGCGCCGCTAGCGCCCGATGGCGTGATCGCCGTGGAGGTGCGCGACCCCGAATGGCTGACCCCGGACTTTGCCGCCGTGCTGCGCGAAGCTGGCGCCACCTACTGCCTGGGCCTGCACGCCAAGATGCCGCCACTGCAGCAACAGCTGCCCATGCTGCGCGCGCTGTGGCCCGGCCCCCTGGTCTGCCGCTGGAACCTGAACCCGGTGCATGGCCCCTATGGCTATGAAGCGGCGGAGCGCCTGTACGCCCCCTACGACCGCCTGCACCACCCCGACCTGCCCACCCGCGCCGAGCTGGCCAGCGTGATTGCAGGCATCACGCGCCGGGGACAAAACGCTTTTGTGACCATCAGCAACCATGCCGAGGGCTGCGCACCGCTGACGGTGCGGGGCGTGGCCGACGAAGTGGCTGCAGTGCTGGCGGCAGCGCCACGCTGACGTGCATACGCACCGGCGGTGTCCCAGCGTGTGAACCTCCGCACGGAAGGAGCCCGATGCCGTGTGCCGCACCAGAGAGCAGTTTACTCACATATTCATAGCTGCTAGCGCTTATCCATCAAGCGCTAGAGACACTTTTTATTCAAATATCTCTACAAACGATTGCTGCGAGAACTAGGCATGCACCAGCGCCCCGCGCTTGCCACCCAGCGTGATCCACGCCAGCGCCACACCCACCAACGCCCCGGTGGCCATGCCGATCACCATGGGCAAGGGCTTGCCGGTGGCAAACAGGCCGACCACGCCCATGGCCAGGGCGCCGGTCAGCATCTGCAGCGTGCCCAGCAGGGCCGATGCCGTGCCGGCGATGGCGCCGTGTTTCTCCAGCGCCAGCACCGAGGTGGTGGGGATCACCAGCCCCATGAGCGCGCTGGCCACAAAGTACAAACCGATCAGCACGGCCAGGTCATCGCCGCCCAGCAGGTAGTACAGCAGCAAGGACGTCATCACCGTGCCGGACGCCGTGGCCGCCGCTTTGACCACCCGCACCATGCCAAAGCGCACGCCCAGCATGGCGGTGAACTGGGAGGCGCCGATGAACGCCGCCGCGTTGACTCCAAAGGCCAGGCTGTACTGCGTGGGCGTCAGCCCGTAGTGGTTGATGAGCACAAACGGCGAGCCCGCCAGGTACACAAAAAACCCGGCCATGGCGCAGCCGCCAATGAACACCAGGCCCAGGTAGTGCCAGTCGCGCAGCAGCAGCGCATAGGCGCGCAGGGCGCCGCCCAGGCTGCTTTCCACGCGGTCGGACGCGGGGCGTGTCTCCTGCAGGCTGCCGTACACCAGCGCCAGCCCCGCTACAGCGGCCACGGCCACCACCCAGAACACACCGCGCCAGCCGGTCAGCGCAATCACCCCGCTGCCCGCCAGAGGCGCCAGGATGGGCGACACGCTGAACACCAGGATCAGCAGCGACATCAGCCGCGCTGCATCGGTGCCCGTGTGCAGGTCGCGCACCACGGCACGCGGTATGGCCATGCCCGCTGCCGCGCCCAGGCCCTGCACAAAGCGAAGGGCCACCAGGGTTTCGATGTCACTGGCCAGCGCACACCCCACGCTGGCCACCGTGAACAGGCCCAGGCCAAAGTACAGCGGCGGCTTGCGTCCCACCATGTCAGAGATGGGGCCGTAGAACAGCTGGCCAGCCCCGAGAGCCAGGAAAAACGCCGTCAGGCTCCACTGCACAGCACCCACCGACGCCCCCAAGCTGGCGCCAATGTCGGGCAGCGCGGGCAGATACATGTCGATGGCAAAGGGGCCGATGGCCGAGAGAAGGCCCAGGATGAGGGCCATTTTGAGAAAACGGGAAAAATGCATAGCCGCCCATTGTCACCAATTCGGTGCATGTCACTCGGGTAAACCCTGAATAACGGCACAAAAGCGTTACCCGGGCACGGCAGGTACTGCGCCACCCCTCAGTCAGGAGCCAGCTCGATGCGGTTGCGCCCGCCTTGCTTGGCGCGGTACATGGCGCGGTCGGCGCGGCGCACCAGTTCTTCGGGGGCCTGGTCACGCTGGGGCACCAGGCTCGCCACTCCAAAGCTGACAGTCACGATGCCATAGGGGGCACCCTCGTGCGGCAAGGCCAGCGCCTGGATGGCCTGCTGGATCTGGCGGGCCACTTCCATGGCAGCCTGCGCATCCGACGCGGGCAGCAGCACCACAAACTCCTCGCCACCAAAGCGCGCTACCAGGTCCCCCTCGCGGCGCCCGCCGGTTTGCGCCAGGGTCAGGGCCAGCGCCTGCAGGCAGGCATCGCCCGCCAGGTGGCCGTAGTGGTCGTTGAAGTGCTTGAACACGTCCACGTCCAGCATGATCAGCGACAGCGGCGTCTGCGTCCGCTGGGTGCGGGCCCATTCGCGCGCCAGGGTCTGGTCAAAATAGCGGCGGTTGGCAATGCCGGTGAGCCCATCGGTGTTGCTGATCAGTTGCAGCCGCTGGTTGGCCTGCGCCAGGGCCTGGGTGCGCTCTTCCACCAACGCCTCCAGCTCCAGGTTGCGCTGCTGCAGGCGCCCTACCGGGTACACCTCGCCGTCACGCGCCAGGCCGTAGGGAATGGAAATGCTGCTGTGGGCAATCTTCCAGTCGCCCTCCTCATGGCGAAACACCAGCACCAGCCGCGCGGTCTCGCGGGCAAACAGTGCGTCAGGAATGGGCAGCCGGATGTGGAAAAACGCCGTGACGGCCACCACGTCATCGCTCAGCTCCTGAGGGAAGAGGTCCACCACGTCAATGCCGATGCGGCCGGGCACCTGGGCAAAGTCCTGCAAGGTGACGTCAACCCAATCGCTACGGCTTTTGATCAGCTGGTCGCTGCTGCCCGCAAAGCCGCTGAAGTTGTCGCTGAAACGGGTGACCAGCCTCGCGTCCCGTGCGGCATACATCTCGATGTATTCGTCGAACAGCAGACGAATCAGCCGTTGGCGTTCTGGGGACATGGGAGGGGCTCCTTGCCTGAGACTTCAAAAATTCACGGACAGCCAGAGAAGCTGCCACAGCAGCCTAGAGCCCGGAGGCGATCTCCCAAGGGTCGCGCAGCAAGGCCAAAACAGTTGCTTCAAGCGATATAACCAAATGTAACACTCGCAACACACCACCACAGCCCCCAGAGAGAAGCTGCAACAGGCAGCTTCCGTCGGCCCGTTCTCGGCCGGATATGTGCGGTGACAGACGGTGGCACCGGTAACAACCCTGCAGACTTTGTGGCAACAGGGAGTCGGTCTGCGCTGGCAATAGCGCGCGTGCGCCCTGACCACACGCCGTAAGGCAAATCAAATCTCCTTCCTTGAGGTGAAGGCACAACAGGGCTCGGCATATGGGTACCAACCAAAGACAATTCCTGTGGGGCAAGGCCCTCACAACCTCCTGGCCGACCCCTGTGCAACTGCAGCGCTGGAACCGGGTGTTCCGTGCCATACGCGCGCAGTGGTTCCACCGCGCAGCACCGCAGGCCAACGTCCTTCTTCCCCGCCGCGCCCACTCCCTCTATCCCACGCCCGGTGCCGATGCCAGCTTGCCAGAGTGCGTTGCGGCCCTGGAGGAAATGCACCAGGCCCTCCAGCGAGAAATCGCCCAGCGGCAGGAGCTGGAGCGCGCCTTTCAAGGAACCCGCAAGGCCCTCATCCAGGCCAAGGCCGACCTGGTCCGCGTGCGCGGTGGTGAGCGCCAGGCGCGCCACCTGGCTCTGCACGACGAACTCACGGCCCTGCCCAACCGCCGCCACCTGCTGCAGCAACTGGGCCAAGCCCTGGCCCAGCACGGGCCCGAATACCCTGGGCCCACGGTGATCTACATCGACCTCGACCACTTCAAGGCCGTGAACGACACCCACGGACACGGTGTGGGCGACGAGGTGCTGTGCATTACCGCCGCACGATTGAGCGCCGCAGTGCGCCACGGCGACCTGGTGGTGCGCCTGGGGGGCGACGAGTTTGCCTGCCTGCTGCAAGGCGTGGCCGAGACTGCGCCGCTGCGCCAGCTGTGCACCAAATTGCTGGAGGCCGTGTCCCGCCCCATGAAAGTCGCCAACCTGCAACTGCTGGTGTGCCCCAGCATTGGCGTAGCCATGTGCCCCCAGCACGGCACGGTGGCCAAAGACCTGCTGGCATGCGCCGATGCGGCGATGTATGCGGCCAAGCGCGAACGTCGCGGAATCGCGTTCTACGGCGAAACCGCGTGATCCCGCGAGCGCCTTTTTTACAAAGTAAAACGCCACCATGGGTACGGTTACGAACAGACCGGCGCAGCGCACCGTGGGACAGTGCAAACAACGGCCACCACCATGGTGGCTGCCTCTCCAAAGGACTGCTCCATGCGCCATCTCACACCCCGCCAGTTTTCCGGCGCCCTTCTGGGGGCGCTTGCTGTCATGTCGCTGCAGGGCTGCACGCGCATCGACATGACCACCGGCTGGACGCCTGCCAGCCCCTCCCCCACCGCCGACCTGGAGGACAGCGTACTGGCGTCGCGGGTCCGCGCCGCACTCATCCTGTCGCCGGTGGTGAACAGCTTCAACATCGGCGTCGAATCGCACCAGGGGGTGGTGCTGCTCAGCGGCATGGCGACAGACCCCACGCAGATCGATCTGGCCGTGTTTGTGGCGCAAACCGTGCCCGGTGTGAGTTCGGTGGACAGCTTCATGTTCTCCACGGGCGGGGTCCCAGCCCTGGCCGTCGACAAGGGCTACAGCCCCGACCCAGGTGGCTTGCGTGCCAGGCGCCCTCTGGGCAATTTCCCGCACGCCGAACCCACGGGTCATGAGGAGCAGCCTTTGGCCGCGCCCCTCCCCGTGATAGCCTTGAGCCCCCCCCTCCCGCCGGACAACGGGCAACCTCTGTACAGCGCACTACGCCCAAGCCGCTGGGTGAGCCTGGCCCACAGCGTACTGGGCATTCGCAGCATTCAAGAAGAACTGTTGATCAAGCAGTAGGCGCTGCCCTTCCCCAAAAAGGGGCACAGCCGTGCGGCCCGGCGCCCCCAGAGCCTTCTGAGGGTCTTCTGGTTGGTCAGAGTTTGACCTTCATCAATCGCTGATAGATCTGCTTGTCTGCGACGTAGCAGCTGCAGGCCTCGGCCTCCAGCGCCTTGCGGTCGAGCACCGTGAGTTCGCCCCGGTGGTAGACGATCAACCCACTGTCCTGAAAATGGCTGGCCGCCTCGGTCACGCCCACGCGGCGCACGCCCAGCATCAGGGCCATGAATTCCTGGGTGACGTGAAAACACTCTGAGTGCGAGCGGTCCTGCATCATCAACAGCCAGCGCGCCAGGCGCGGCGCAATCTGGTGGTAGCGCTGGCATGCCGCCGCCAGCGTCTGCTGGTGCAGGCGCGCGAGCAGGCAGGCCTGGAGCAAGGCCTCCAATTCGGGAATTGCGTCGATCTGCTCCCGCAGCTGCGTGGCGCCGATGCGCCAGCTGGACCCGGCCCCCTGCACCAGCGCCCGCCAGGGTGTAGCCGCCAGCCCCAGAATCAGTTCCGACCCCAGCATGGTCTCGGCCCCCACCATGCCGACTTCGAGCGGGGGATGGCTGTCCACGTCGATCACCAGGGACAAGAAACCTTCGACAGGAAAGTGCGCATGCTGCAGCGGCTTGCCCCGCACGCTCAGCTCTGCGGAAAGCACCAGTTCGAACGGATCACAATGGTCCAGCAACTGTTGTCGCGCGGCAGGTGGTAGCTTGTGAAGAAGGGCATTTTCGGGGCGGGGCATCAAGGCGTCTCACTGGTCGGTCAGCGCCGCTCAAAGAAGCGGCATCATGACAACCGCACGGGGGCATGCCCGGCGCAGGTCTGCAGCCAGTGTGGGCGCCCCTTTGCTGCGTGACTGTCTGCCAGCGTACACAGCGCGCCCCGCCATGCCGCCCCTGCGTCTCAAACCGACTTTGAACAGGTTCTCAGCTGCTCACAAAACCCAGCGCAGCGGCCCTGGCCAGGCGTTCGTCGCAGGCAGTACAAGCGGTACGACAGGACGGAACAACGACGCCAGGGGAGTTTTGTGAGCCGCTCTTATTTGGCAACGCCCTTGGGCAGCAACCGGTCGTACTCCTTCTTGACGACCTCGTAGCACTCACAGGTGCGCCCTTCCAGCCCTGGGCGATCCAGCACATTGATGTGCCCCCGGGCATAGCTGATCAGCCCTGCACGCTGCAGCTTGAGGGCCGCTTCGGTCACGCCTTCGCGCCGCACGCCCAGCATGTTGGCGATCAGCTCCTGGGTCATCACCAGCTGGTTGCTTTGCAGACGGTCCAGGCTCAGCAGCAGCCAGCGGCACAGTTGCTGGTCCAGCGAGTGGTGGCGGTTGCACACGGCGGTTTGCGCCATCTGGGTAATGAGCGCCTGGGTGTAGCGCAGCAGCAGGTGCATGACCGGCCCGGAGCGGGCAAACTCCTGCTTCATGGATTCGGCGCGCATGCGGTAACCCGAACCCGCGCTTTGCACCACAGCACGGCTCGGGGTAGAGCCGCCGCCCATGAAGATGGAGATGCCCACCAGGCCCTCAAAGCCCACCACAGCAATCTCAGCCGAGGCACCATCCTCCAGCACGTACAGCAGAGACACGATGGCGTTGGTAGGGAAATACACATACGGCATGGCTGCGCCGGATTCGTACAGCACCTGCCCCAACGCCAGCTCCACCGACTCCAGCTGCGGCAGCCAGCGCTGCAACTCCACCTCCGGCAAAGCGGCCAGCAATTGATTCTGGAGTGGAGAGGTGGATCGTTTAATGGTGGCACCTTGTAGAACGCGGGGCGCACCACCATCGCGGTTGTGCCTGCCACGCTGGGCAAGTAACCAGTTTGTGGGGCCACGCCCTTCGGCGTCTGTACGGTATCGCACATACACACATTTACCAAATGGCGCCCGTCCATTCCCACTACGCGGTATCCGCAACAGCGTCCACCGGCCCCGGAACAGGAATCACGCAACACAGGTCCGAAGCGAGATCGGCGCAGCGCAGTCGCTCCCCCACCTGGAGCCAGCGTGCGCCGGGTGGGGCGCTGTCCGGCAACGCGGCAGGCGCTGCCCCCGGGGCCATCCGCACCAAAATGAACCGCAGCGTGCGCCCTCCACGCACCAGCGTCAGCTCTGCGCCCGGCCAGTGCGTTGGCAGGCAAGGTGTGAAAAACAGCTCCTGCGCCCGCATCTGCAGACCCACGATGGATTCCACCGCCGCCCGGTGCAGCCAGCCCGCCGCGCCGGTGTACCAGCTCCAGCCGCCGCGCCCCACATAGGGGGGCTGGCTGTAGATGTCGGCCGCCATCACATAGGGCTCCACGGCGTACACCGGCCCCCACACCGGGTGCTGGGCCCGGTGCGCCGGGCTCAGGTAGGTGAAGTAACGGTAAGGCACATCGAACGCACCGGGGTGCTCAGGCTCCTGCAGGGCCAGTTCTGCGGCGGCCATCAGCGCCCACACGCCGCCATGGGCATATTGCCCCCCGTTCTCGCGCACGCCGGGCGGGTAGGCCTGGATGTAGCCCGCGCTGGGTTCGGCATGGCGCAACGGGGGGGCCAACAGTTGGATCAAGCCTGCTGCGGGGTTGACCAGATGCGCCTCGACAGCGTCCATTGCCTGACGCTGCCGCCCAGGCGCTGCGGTGCCCGAAAGCACCGCCCAGGCCTGTGCGATGAGGTCAATGCGCCCCTCGTCCCGCGTGTGGCTGCCCAGGGCCGTGCCATCGTCAAAAAAGGCGCGCTGGTACCAATCACCGTCCCACGCCTGGTTTTCCAGTGCGGCGCGCCAGCCGGTCAATGCGGTGTCCCAGCGCTGCACCCGCTCCAGATCGCCCTGATCGCGGGCGATCGGGATCCAGTCAGCAACGATGGCGCACAGGAACCACGCCAGCCATACCGATTCGCCGCGCCCACCGGCGCCCACGCGGTTCATGCCGTCGTTCCAGTCGCCGCCGCCCATCAGCGGCAGGCCGTGCGTGCCGTTGCGCAGGCTGCGGTCGATGGTGCGGGCGGCATGCTCATACACACTGGCCGTGGTGGGGCTGGCGCTGGGGGATTCGTAGATGTCTTCCACCCCCTCGGGGATGGCCGAGCCTTCCAGAAACGCCACCTGTTCATCCAGCAAGCCTTTGTCTGCGGTGCGCTGCACATAGTGCGCGCAGGCAAAGGGCAGCCACAGCAGGTCGTCCGAAAAATGCGTGCGCACCCCTGCCCCGCCCGGCGTGTGCCACCAGTGCTGCACATCGCCCGCTTCAAACTGGCGCGACGCGCACAGCACGATCTGAGCACGCAAGGCGCCCGGCTGCGCCCAGGCCAGCGCCATTGCGTCCTGCAACTGGTCGCGGTAGCCCGTGGCACCACCCGCCTGGTAAAAGCCCGCCTTGGCAAACAGGCGTGATGACACCGTCTGGTACAGCAGCCAGCGGTTGACCAGCACATCGAACAGCGGGTCGGGCGTGGTCACCTGCGTTGCGCCCAGCAGCAGATTCCACTGGTCGACGGTCGCCTTCTCCCGCGTGCGGGCCGCGACGGCCATGGCCTCGGCGCCCAGCGTGCGCGCGGCAGCCTCGGTGGGGGCGTAGCCCATCAGGTACACGCGCTCGAACACCGCCCCGGCCCGCAAGGTCACCAAACGCGACAACGCTGCACAGGGGTCCAGCCCAAACCCGCTGCGCCGCCCCAGTTGCAGGGGCACCACCAGATCGCCCTGGGCATCGAAGAACTCGCGGCGGTCGCAGGTCCAGTCCAGGCTGTCGTTGGCACGGTCGTCCGTGCCCGGCCCGGCCGAGGCCTCGCAGAAAAAGGCCGTGCCCCCGCCAAAGCCTGCGGCCGCCTCGGTCTGCGTGCACAGCAGGCCCAGCAAGCGGCCATCGGGCAGTGGTGCAAAACACGGGGCGGTGGCCAGCGTGGCGCGGTCGCCGCGCTTTTCGCCCATCATCCACTCCACCATGCCCACCAGGCGCAGATGCTCGCGCCGGTTGCCCAGGTTGCGCACCTGCACAAACACCTGCTTGATGGTGGTGGCGGGGTCCACGCACCAGCGCACCTCCACATCCAGCGCACCTCTGCGGTGGCGGATGGTGGTAGTGCCCTGGGCGTGCTCCACGCGGTACGCCACATCGGCCGCACCCCAGGCCGAGGGCGTCAGGCCCCACACCTCACGCGTGCGGCGGTCCTGCAGCAGCAGCCATTCGGCGGGCGGGTCGGCCACCGGGTCGTTCGACCACGCGGTGAGCTGGTTCAGGCGGCTGTTGAGCGCCCAGGTGTTGCCCGCGCCAGTTTCCGACACCATGGCCCCCAGCTGGGCATTGGCCAGCACATTGACCCAGGGTTTGGCGGGCCGCAGCGCGGCCGACACATCAAACCCAAAGGTGCCTGTCACCGGTGCAAAACCGCCCACCGGCGCGGGCACCTGGGTGCTGCCCTGGTGCGTGGGCACTTCGTCCGTGGCGCCGCCGCGCCAGGGGCCGGCCATCGAGACGCCATGGGCCGCCACCCAGGCCTTTACCTGGTGCATGAGCGCATGGCCATCGGCCTGCAGGGTGATGCGGGCCAGGCTCACCAAGGTGCCCAGTTGCGCAGCCGACAGTTCATCGAGCCGCAGCACCCGCAGGCTGGTCACTGCCGGGCCGGTGTGTGTGGCCAGGTCGGCATCGTGGTGCTCGCGCAGCAGCGTCAGCTCGCGCTGCAGGGGCTTGTGGTACGAGTGCGATTCGCTGCTGAGCACCACCAGATCACAGCCCACGCCGCCATGCGCCCATTCGCGCAGCGCCTGGGCCAGCGTGCGCAGCAGACCCATGCCCTGGGGCGATCCGGCCATCACCAACACGATGGGCCGGTCACCCGACAGGCCCAGTTGCCACAACGTGCGCCGGTCACACACGGGGTGGACGGCCTGGGCCTCGGTCAGCACGCCCAGGTAGGAGGTGTGGACCTTGGGCAGCGTGAACACCAGCGCCGTGGTCATTGCCTGCAACGCGGGCAGGTAGTCGCGGTGCGGGCGGTGCGATGCCCACTGGATGCTGGCCAGCGTGGCCGACATGGCCGACGCCCGCTCCACGTAGGTAGGCTGGCGGTACTTGTCGATGATGGCCAGCAGCGTGGCCGGATCTTGTGATGCCGCCGTGGCAAACGTGACGCAGGCCTGCGCGCCGGGCGCAATGCGCAGCATCACGCCCAGAGCGGCCACGGGGTCCAGGCCCGTGTCCAGCGATGCAGGCACTTCGGGCACACGGTTGAGCAAGGCCAGCGGCTGGTTGGGCGTGTGGTTGCGCCCCAGCCAAAGCTGCCGGTCGGTCTGGCAGCGCAGGCCCAGCACGTGGCCTTGGGTATCGGCCACAAAGTGCGCAGCCTGCAGGGTGGTCTCGGTCTGCAGGCGGGGGGTTCTGATGAACCGCAGCGCCTGCTGCGCGGGCATCCAGTCGGCGGCGATGAAAAGGTTGGAGAACGCGGGGTGTGCCTCGTCGGCCGCGTGGGTGGCCAGGGTGATGTCCAGGGCCGAGATCAGCTCCAGCTCGATCACCTCGTCGCCCAGGTTGCTCACCACCACCTTGCGCAGTTCGATGTCGTCTTCCGGGCTCACCCACACGGTGGTGTGCACGCGCAGCCCCGGCCACAGCGCGTCAAAACACACGCGGTCGGTATGAAAGATGCTGCCGTACACCGCCCGCGCATCGGGCGCGGGGTGGCTGGTGACGGACGCGGGCACGCTGGAGCCCATCTGCCGCACATACAGAAAGCTGCCGTGTGCATCGCGCAGCGCATCGTCGCGCCAGCGGGTGATGCCCGTCTGGTGCCAGCGGCTCCACCCTGCCCCGTTGGCGCGCAGGGTGACGCTGTAGCGCCCATTGCCCAGCAGGTGTGTGGGCTCCAAGACCTGGGCGCCCGGGGTGACGGGGCGCACATGGTCGGGCGTTTTTTGCTGGCGCGCATGCAGCGGCAGGCGCGGCGGGGTGGCCTGCAAGGTGGGCAGCTCGCGCGGGGCGCGCTCCTGCAGCAGCGGCAGCACGGCTTCGATGCGGGCATGCGCCGTGCCCCAGCGCTGCGCAACGCCACCGAGCAGCACGTTGGCCAGAGCCACAATGGTCATGCCCTGGTGGTGGGCCATGTAGGTGCTGACCAGCGTGAGCCGCTCGCCATGGGTCTGGCGCTCGGGCGTGAAGTCCAGCGCCTCGTAAAAACCATAGCGCCCCCGCGCCGACAATGCGGCCAGCGTGCGGAAGTTGGCACAGGCTGCGCTGGCATCCACCTGGGTGGCCAGCGCCGTGGCATACGGGGCAATCACCAGCTCGCCCACAGGTGTGCGCCGCAAGGCCAGGCGGGGCACGCCTTGCGGAGCGTACTGGTAGGCCAGCGTGTGGTCGCGCCCGGCGTAGGCGCATTCTGAAATGCCCCAGGGCATGTCTTTGCCCAAGGCCTGCACCAGCGCCATATGCTCACGCAGGGCGGACCGCCCTGCCTCGCCCAAGGCGCTGTGATACGGCTCGTCCATGACCAGCGTGGGCATCAGGTACTCGAACATCGAGCCTGACCACGAGCGCAGCACCGCATGGTGGCCGCTGGCAAAGAACGGCCGCCCCAGGGCCGCCCAGTGCTTGACGGGCAAGTCGCCCTTGGCGACGGCCAGCAGGCTGGTAGTGCGCGACTCGGACGCGAGCAAGTCGTAGAACGAGGTGTCCAGCTGCTGCTCGTCCACCCGGTAGCCAATGTGCAACAGGTGCCGGCGGGGGTGGTACAGAAACCGGAAGTCGGCCTGCCAGGCCAGGGCATCCAGCGCCTCGGCCAGCGCCATGAGGCGCTGCGTGGCCTCGGGTGCGCCACCACTGTGCGCGGCCTGCTGGTCGCGGTCCACCGACTGCAGTGTGGCCAGGTGGTCGGCCAGCAGCCACAGCAGCTCGTCATGTTCCGTGGGCGGGCTGTGCACGATGGCCGGGTGGCGTAGCTGGGCCATGCTGCGCAGCTCTTCCTGCGCCTGGGCCAGCAACGCGCGAAACGCCGTGGCCTCGGGCACGTGCGCGGGGTCGGGCGGGCGCAGGCCCAGCAGGCGGCTCAGCGCGGAGGGGTGCTGCACCCCGCGCATGCCGGGGTGGTGCATGCCCAGCCGGGGCTGAAGCCGTGCCAGCGAGGTGCGGATGGCCTGCGCACCCGCCTGTAGTGACAGTGGCTGCGCCGCCAGCGCGCTGCAGGCCTGTGCCACGGCCACAAGGTGGGCGCAGAGGTTGCCGCTGTCCACCGTGGACACATAACGCGGGTGCAGGGGCTGCAGGGTTTCGGTGTCGTACCAGTTCAGGAAGTGGCCCCGGTGCCTCTCCATGGCTTGCAAGGTCACCAAGGTTGCTTCGAGCCGGTCGAGCAGCTCCAGCGTGCCGATCCAGCCGAACTGGCGCGCACAACTGGCGCTCAGCAGGTACAGCCCGATGTTGGTGGGCGAGGTGCGGTGCGCCACCATCTCATACGGCGCAGTCTGCAGGTTGTCGGGCGGCAGGTGGTGGTTGGGGGCATCCACACAGCGCTCGAACAACCGCCAGGTGTCGCGCGCCACGCCGTGCAGCAGGTCCTGGTCTTGTGCCGACAACGCGGGATGGCCCTGGCCGGACGGAGCCCGGTTGGCCAGCCACACCAGCACCGGCGACAGCGCCCACAGCGCCAGCAGCGGCCCCACCAAGGCCCAGGGCGCTGAGGTGTGCAGGGAGCCCCCGGCCCACAGCGCCAAGCCGCAGCCCAGCGCCAGCAAGGGGGCCGCCTTGTGCCTGCGCAGCGTGGCCGCCAGGCCTGTGATCAAGGTGTTCTGTGCGGCCTCGGCCGTGGTCCACTCCAGCAGGTGCCAGCGGCTCACGGCCTGCCGGTGCACGGTGCGCACCACGGCATCGCCCAGCAGCAGGGCCTGCTGCGGCAGCAAGGCGAGGTGCCACACACCACTGGCCAGGGCACGCAGCAGGTCGCCCGATGCTTCGTGCACAAAACGCACGCCGACCAGCCCAAAACGGCGGGGCACCCAGCCCGCCAGCGCCCCCATCAAAGGCGCAGCCACGTAGGCCGCCACCACCAGCGCCAGCGTGCTGGCCAAAGGCAGGCCCAGCCCCACCAGGGCCAGCACCACCAGCACCAGCGATGCAGGCGCCACGAGCGAGCGGCGCAGGTTGTCGAGCAGCTTCCAGCGGTTGACGGGCGATAGGCCCCAGCGCTGGGACTGGGCCAGAAAGGGCCACAGTTGCCAGTCGCCCCGCGTCCAGCGGTGCAGGCGGGCGGCTGCGGTGTCGCTGTGCTCGGGCTCTGCCTCCACCAGCGTCACATCGCTCACCACGGCGCAGCCTGCCAGCGCGCCTTCCAACAGGTCGTGGCTCAGCACCTGGTCGGCGGGCAGGCGCCCGCCCAGCACGGCATGCACCGTGGCCACATGCAGCAGGCCCTTGCCGGTGAAGCTGCCTTGGGCAAAAAAGTCCTGGTACACATCGGACGTCATGGCGCTGTAGGGGTCCAGCCCCTGCTGGCCCGCAAACAGCCACTGCCACAACGAGGTGGTGGCATGCGTGGGCAGTGGCGCCAGCACCCGGGGCTGCAGGATGCCGTAGCCCTGCACCACACGCTGGCCTGTGGCATCGAGGCGGGGCTGGTTCTCGGGGTGCTCAGCCACTCCCACCAGGCTGCGCAGGCGGCCCGGGGGCAGCTGCGTATCGCTGTCGAGCGTGAGCACATAGCGGGTCTGGGGCACCAGGCGCGAGAGGTCGCCCAGGTCCAGGAAGGCGCCTTGCCCGCCAGTCGCGAGGGCCGCCACCAGCTGTTCGAGCTTGCCGCGCTTGCGCTCCCAGCCGATCCACTGCTGCTGGGTGGCGCTGTACGTGCGCGTGCGGTGCAGCAGCACAAAACGCAGGGCACTGCCGGTGGGGGGAGGATATTGCGCATTCAGGGCCTGCACCAGGCTTTGGGTATGCGCCAACAACGCGCCGTCTTCGGGCAGGTCTTGCACATCGGCATCCACACCGTCGGTCAACAGCGCAAACTGCGCACAGGGCTCGGGGTTGGCCAGGTAATGCAGGTGCAGGCGGTGCACCAGCCGGTCGATGGTGCCGGTGCTGCTGAGCAGGGCCGGGATCGCCACCAGCACCCGTGCCGATAGCGGAATGCCCGCTGGCAGCAGGTAGCGTGGCATGTAGGTGGGCCGGACGGATTCGCCAATGAGCCGGTTGACCACGGCCACGACGATCTCGGACACGGGCAGCAGCAACAAGACGGCGACCAGCGCCAGGCCCGCAAGATGGGCTGCGCCGGTATCGGGCCCCGCCTGCACACCCCACAGGGGCGCCATCAGCCAGGCCAGCAGACCGAGCGAGCCCAGCGGCAAGGCGCCCAGGTACAGCGGCACACGCGACAGGCCCACCGCAGACCGCCACAGGGCCACCGCGTCGGTGGCATGTCGGCGCACACCCAGGGCATGCTCTAGCTGGCCGCGCCCGGCGCCTTGCAGCCAATAGCCTGCCAAGGCCTGCGCAGCTCCCTGATGATCTGGAGGCTCGCCGTCGGCACCCGACATCAGCACCAGCAGCGCCTGCGCCACGGCGGCCTCGCCCTGCCCGCTGCGGGCCGACAGGTTTTCGATGCCGTGCAAGGTGGTGTTGCGGGTGGACTCGTCTTCGGCCGCGAACACGGGCGACTGCAGCATGGCGCGCAGCACCAGGCTGGTCTGGCTGATGATGTCGGACCAGTCGGCCGCGCCAACCCGCCGCAGTGCCGTGACGGCATTGCCCATGCTCAGCTGGTCGGCGGCCTGGTTGATCTGCTGCTGGGCCTGCAACGCCACCAGATCAGGCACAGCGGTCAGCAACCACTGCTGTACGGGCGTTGGCGTGCCTGCAGCGGCATGCCCGCCCACCACGCCGCCCCCCATCATCGACTGCGCCAGGTGGGCCAGGAACACCGGGGCCACGCCACGCTGCTCCATGGCTGCGCAGGCGGCATCCAGCGTCAACACGTTCAGGTCCTTGCTGCGGGCGGCGCACAGGCTGGCCAGCTCCTGCGCGGCCTTGTGGCTGGCCAGGCGCTCGGCCAAGCGGCGCAGGTTCTCCACCAGCACCACACGCAGCGTGGTGGGCAACGCCCACAGCTCCCCCTGACTCAGCTCGCGGGTCTGCTGGTAGGCATTCAGGTAGTGCACCAGCAGCGATTCATCAAACGCGCTGTCGGTATGGGCCACAAACGACCACGCCACACCGTACACACGCGGCAGTCCCACCAGCGGGGCGTCTTTGAGCACCGGCAGCGAGCGGTAGTAACGCGGTGGCAGCCCGGCCCGGATCTCCTTGAGCTGGCTTTCGATCAGGTGGAAGTTGTCAAACAGCCATTCAGCGGCGGGGCTGATGGCATGCTCGTCATGTGGTGCATCGAACAGGTAGCGGTATGCGGCCCGCAGCGCGCGGATGTTGCTCTGCAGGCGTGGGTAAAAGGTGGTGCGGCCAAACGGTGCCTTGCCTGCGTCGTGGGACGCGCCCAGGTGCCGGCCATGCTCTTCGAAGCGGGCCACGCCAAACACTTCGGCCCGCAAGGGGTCCAGCACCAGGCCTGCCTGGGCATCGAGCATGCGGTCCAGCGCAGAAGGAACCCAGGGCCATGGTGTGCGTAAGCCCATGCGTGCGCCCCCTATCGCACCAGCGATACGACCCCCACCAGCAACGTGATCAAGAGTGCAACGGTCACCACATGTTCGGCCACCAGGGTCTGCAGCCATGCAGCACCAGCGAGCAACTGGTCCACCGGCCCGCGCAAGGCGCCGCAATGCGCCAAGTGTTCACCCAGGTGGGAAAGCTCCGGCAGCGATACCTCTGCCGGCTGCCCGACGCAAGACGTGTCCCACGCAGAGGCAAGGGTGGATGGATGGGACATAGGCGGCTCCTGGTACACAAGTGAATGGCGCCACTGCGTTGCGGCAGCGCTCTGATCCTCTTGTACAAGGGGCTGGGGCCGCGAGTCTGTACGCTGTCGAACAGACCACCAGAGAGGCCTTTTTCAGCCCAAAGGCAACCCACCAAGAACTGAAACGATCGGTTACCAATCAAAGAGCGATGGTGTTCCACCCGGGCACACGCCTTCAATCTGCAGCATGCGCAGCTTGGTCAGCGCACCGCCTCCGGCCGAAAAGCCGCCCGGCCGGTCACCCGCCGCCAGCACCCGGTGGCACGGCACCACGGGCGCAAACGGGTTCAGGCCCAGCGCCTGCCCCACGGCGCGCGACAGGCCCTTGGTGCCGATCTGTTCGGCCACCTCGCCATAGGTGCGCGTGCGGCCCGGCGGTATGGCCCGGGCAATGGCATACACCTGCTGGTGAAACGGCGAAATGCCGGACATGTCGAGCGGCACCTCGCACAGGTCGCGGGGCTGCCCCGCCAGCAGCGCCTGGATGCCTTCGATGGCGCTGCGCACGGGGGCGGGGGGCTCCCCAGACTGCGCGCAGTGTGAATGGCTGCGCAGCAAACGCGCCCGGGTCGCCTCGGCATCCGCCTCGGGCAACTGCACGGCCACGATGCCGCCCGGGCCCCAGGCAATGCCGCAGGTGCCGATGGCGGTGTCGAACAGCGCATGGCCGTGGCCAGGGGTGGCATCAGGCACAGTGCGGGCCCCTCCTTGCAGGTTTGGTGCTCACTACTCTTTTTATAGCCACCAGCGCTTACTGGATAAGCGCTAGAGGCTAATTTTTCTCATATTTTCGGCACCAAAGCATGCGCGTGCGCCATCAATCGGCCCGCAGCGCCGCGCGCAGTTGCGCGCCCAGCTCGGGCTTGGCGGCAAACGGGTCGGTGGGATTGCGGCCCATCATCACGTCTTCCATGCGCGTCTGCACCGAGGCCAGTGCCTTGGGGTGGCTGTAGATGTAGAACTGGCCCTGGGCGGCTGCGTCGAACACCTTCTGCGCCACCTCGGCCGCCGTCACCTTGCCGCTGCCCACGGCCTTGTCGCTCATGGCCTGGCCGATGAGCTGGCTCTTGGTGGGCTTTTCGGCAGGCAGGTCGCCGGGGCGGTTGCGGTGGCTTTGGTTGATGCCGGTGGGCACAAAGAAGGGGCACAGCACGCTGGCGCCGATCTGGTCAGTGACCAGCGACAAATCCTGGTACAGCGTTTCCGACAGACTGACCACTGCGTGCTTGCTCACGTTGTAGATGCCCATGTTGGGCGCCGCCAGCAGGCCCGCCATGCTGGCGGTGTTGATGATGTGGCCGCGCCAGGCCGGGTCGGCCTTGGCCGCTGCCAGCATCATGGGCGTGAACAGGCGCACACCGTGCACCACGCCCCACAGGTTCACGCCCAGCACCCATTCCCAGTCCTTGACGGAGTTCTCCCACACCAGCCCGCCCGCGCCCACACCCGCGTTGTTGAACACCAGGTGCGGCGCGCCAAAGCGCTGCTGCACATCGGCGGCCAGCTGTTCCATCTGCGCGGCGTTCGATACATCCACCTTGCGGGCCAGCACCTGGCTGCCTGCGGCCTGCATCTCGGCAGCGGCGGCGTCCAGCGCGTCCTGCTGCACATCCACCAGCACCAGGTTCATGCCGAGGCGGGCACCGATGCGCGCGCATTCCAGGCCAAAGCCCGAGCCTGCGCCGGTGAGGACGGCCGTTTTGCCGGAAAAGTTGTCGATCATGGTTTTTGTCTCCTTGAGTCCGTAACAATTTAGAGCGTTGGGTTGAAACTGGCGGGGCCCACGCCGGGGACGCCGAGCAAGGGCCGCCGAGCCGCGTATGCGGCGCCTCGCTTGCGTGCGAGGGCGTCGTCCCCCTTCCCGGCGAAGCCGAGAGAAGGGGGAAGCGGCGCAGCCGCTCAGGGGGTTGCTCTTAAAACATACCCAATGCGCGGGAAGTGCACATGCACCGTACCCGCGCGCGGGTCGGTACGCCGCAGCGTGTAGCGGGTGCGGGTGGCAGCAATCAGCTCGCCCTCGGTGGGCTCCGTGCCAAAGCTCTCGGCGGAAATCGTGACCTGGCTGCCCAGCGGGATGCCGTGTTCGTCCTGGAACACGTCGTCCATCAGGGGCAAAGGGTCCATGCCCGCAGCCACCGTGATGGCGTCCTGAGCGCTGAACTTTTCCATACGACCATGGCCCAGCGCTGCGATGCGGTCCATCCACTCCAGCACGGCGGGGGTGGCGGCAAAGATGTCGGCCATCACCGGCACACACTGGCGCGTGAACCACAGCGGGTGGTAGGCGGCAAAGTCGGCCAGGCAGGGCTCGGCACCAAACAAAAAGTCGTGCTCCTCGGCCATGTGGGCGATGCGGCGCAGGTACGAGCGGTAGGCAGCCGTCGCGTCGGCCGGCCGCAGGCGCTGCATGCCCGCGCTCATCTCGCGGCGGTCTTCGCCAAACACTTGCGCGGCGGCTGGCGGCAAGTTGGCAAACAGCACCGCAGCGCCTTTGGGCTGCAAGTTGTAGGCCATGGCGGCCCAGAACAGCGTGCTATCCGCCCACTGTGCAAACACACGCGCCACGCCCTTGAGGTGCGGCGGGTACAGCACCGGCTCGGGCTGTTCATGCTCCAGCACATCGCAGATGAGGGCCGAATCGCAATAGATGTCGGCACCGATCTGCAAGAACGGCGTCTTGCGGTAACCCCCCGTGAGCGCCACCACATCGGGCTTGGGCATGACGCTGGGGATGATCACGGACTTCCAGGCCAGCTGCTTGAAGCCGAGCACCGCGCGGATCTTTTCGGAGAACGGCGACGAGGGGTAGTGGTGCAGGATGAGGTGGGACATGGGGTTCTCCGCAAAATTCTGTAGGGTGAATCAGGCCGGGAGCGCACGGGCCAGGATGGCGTCAAGGTTTACACCCGCGCCCAGCGTGCCAAAGCTGTAGCCCCAGTCGCCGGAGAGGCGCGAGTCACAAAACGCGCGGAAAACGGCACCGGGCGCACTGCGCAGCAGCAGGGCCGCCTGCACGGCCAGCGCCACATCCTGCGCGAGGCGCCGGGCCTCGGCCTCGGTGGTCATGGCGTCCACGCGCAGGGGCAGTGCGCCGGCCAGACGATCCAGCGCCGGGTGGGCGCCGCGTGCGGGTGCCAGTTCGGCGTCCAGAGCGGCAGCGGTGTCGGCGCGGCGCACGGCGCGCATCAAATCCAGCGCCATGATGTTGCCCGCGCCTTCCCAGATGGAGTTGAGCGGCATCTCGCGGTAGATGCGGGCCATCACGCCTTCGCCGCCCTCTTCCACATAGCCGTTGCCGCCCAGGCATTCCATGGCCTCCTGCGCAAACACGCTGCCGCGCTTGCACACCCAGAACTTGGCCACGGGTGTGAGCAGGCGGGCCATGATGGCCTCGTACTCGCTCTTGTCTTTGTGGTCAAAGGCGCTCGCAAGCCTTATGGAGAGAGCGGTAGCCGCTTCACTTTCAAGAGCAAGGTCAGCCAGCACATTGCGCATGAGCGGCTGGTCGATGAGCTTCTTGCCAAAGGCCGAGCGCTGGCGCGTGTGGTGCAGCGCAATGCTGAGCGCCTGGCGCATGAGGCCACTGGTGCCCAGCGCGCAATCGAGCCGCGTCATGGTGCCCATCTCCAGGATCTGCGCCACGCCGCGGCCTTCCTCGCCCACGCGCCAGGCCAGGGCGTTGATAAATTCAACCTCGGAGCTGGCGTTGGCGTGGTTGCCCAGTTTGTCTTTCAGGCGCTGGATGCGGATGGTATTGACCGCACCCTCACCACCATCGGGCAGCACGCGCGGCAGGAAGAAACAGGTGAGCCCGCCGGGTGCCTGCGCCAGGATCAGGAAGGCGTCGCACATGGGGGCCGAGAAGAACCATTTGTGGCCGGTGATGCGGTAGCGCGCGCCCCAGGCGTCTTCACCATCGTGCACAGCCTGTGTGGTGTTGGCACGCACGTCCGAGCCGCCCTGCTTCTCGGTCATGCCCATGCCCATGGTGAGCGCGGATTTCTGCGAGAACAGCGCGAGGCGCGGGTCGTACTGCGTGCTTGCCAAACCCTTGCTCCAGTCCGCCCATACTGCTGAATTGCCTCGCAGTGCCGGGGTCACGGCGTAGCTCATCGACACGGGGCACAGCACCGAGGGCTCGGCCTCGGTGAACAGCATGAAGCCTGCGGCCCGCTCGGTATGCGCGTGGCCCGTGTCCTGGCGCGACCACGGCGTGGCGTGCAGGCCGTGGCGCAGCGCAGTGCCGATGAGCGCATGGTAGCTGGGGTGGAACTCCACCACATCGGTGCGATAGCCGAAGCGGTCGTGGGTGCGCAGTTGGGGCTTGTAGGTGTTGGCGAGCCGAGCATGGGTCTGCATTTCGGCCGATCCCATCTCCGCGCCCAGCGCCGCGAGGCCCGCCAGCGGCAGGCCGGGGGCATGCAGGCGCAGCGCGTCCTGCAGGGGCTGGTTGGCGGTGAAGAGGTTCACATCGGCCCAGGGCGTGCTCTGGTTGAACACCTCATGGGTGGCGGCAGGGCTGGCAGCGGTCATGGCGGCTCCTCAGGCGACGGGGCTGTCACCCCGTCTCAGCATTTCGATGTGGGGGATATCGTCTTCCAGATACTCATCGGACACGGCCTCAAAACCCAGGCTGCCGTAGAAGCCCTGCAGATGGGCCTGCGCGCTGATGCGGATGCCCCGCCCCGGCCATGCCTGGCTGCAGCGAGCGATGCCCTCGGCCATCAGCGCCCTGCCCGTGCCGTTGCCCCGCGCTTCCTTGGCGGTGACCACGCGGCCGATGGAGGGCTCGGGGTAGTTCACGCCCGGGTCCACCACGCGCAGACAGGCTTGCAGCGCACCCGCCTCGTCGTAGCCCAGCAGGTGGTAGGACTGCTTGTCCGCCCCGTCCGGGTCCTGGTAAGGGCCCTGCTCCAGGATGAACACCTTGCAGCGCAGCGCCAGCGCATCGTGCAGGGCGTGCACGCCCAGATCATCGAAGCGGGCCCAGGTCCAACGCATTAGAACCTGCTCCCGGCCTTTTCATGGGGTGCGTTGCCCCACAAAGGCAGTGGATGCAAGGCGCCCACCGAAAGCCGCACTGATGTGCGGCGAGGATGGGCAACGCAGCAGACGCTGCCTTTGCGGGGCAACCCGGAGGGCATGGCAGCAAACAGCCACGCTCGTCGTTCCCCACCTTGCCCAGGCCGCCAGCATGGGCTGCGGTGGACGCCTAGATCGTGACTGTTTGCTGTCATGCGCACCCCATGAAAAGGCCGGGAGCAGGTTCTTAGATCAGCTTCACCAGCTGTTTGCCGAAGTTCTTGCCCTTGAGCAAGCCCAGGAAGGCCTCGGGCGCGGCGGCGATGCCCTGCGCAATGGTCTCGCGTGGGCGCAGCTTGCCGGTGCCGACCAGCGTGCCCAGTTCCTTGAGCGCATCAGGCCAGACTTCCATGTGCTCGCTCACAATGAAACCTTCGACTTTCATGCGGTTGATGAGCATGAGCGCGGGGTTGGCCATGGGCAGCGGCGCGCCGTCGTAGCCAGCGATCATCCCGCACAGGGCAATGCGGCTGAAGGCGTTCATGCGCAGCATCACAGCATCCATGATCCAGCCGCCCACGTTTTCGAAGTAGCCATCGATGCCGTTGGGGCACGCTTCCTTCAGGGCTTTGGACATGGCCTTCACGTCGCTGTGTTCCTTGTAGTCGATGCAGGCGTCAAAGCCCAGTTCTTCCACAGCGTACTTGCACTTGTCGGCGCCACCGGCAATGCCCACCGCACGGCAGCCCCGGGCCTTGGCCAAAGCGGCAAAGGCGCTGCCCACGGCGCCAGTAGCGGCGCTTACCACCACGGTGTCGCCTTCCTTGGGCGCAATGATCTTGACCAGGCCGTACCAGGCCGTGACACCCGGCATGCCCACGGCGCCCAGGTAGTGCGACAGCGGCACATGGGTCGTATCGACCTTGCGCAGCGCGCCGGGCTGGTCGGCATTGACCACGCTGTATTCCTGCCAGCCGCCCATGCCCACCACCTTGTCGCCCACGGCGTACTTGGGGTTCTTGCTCTCGGCCACTTCACCCACGGTGCCGCCGATCATCACTTCGCCCAGCGCCTGCGACGCGGCGTAGCTCTTGCTCTCGTTCATGCGGCCGCGCATGTAGGGGTCCAGACTCAGGTAGTGGTGGCGTACCAGCACCTGGCCGTCCTGCAGCGCGGGCGTGTCGGTCGCGACCAGCTTGAAGTTGCTGGCCACCGCTTCGCCCTGGGGACGGTTGTCGAGAACGATTTGTTGGTTGCGTGGCATGGAAAGCTCCTTCAGAAAATTCAATACTATGTTTTTGATAGCTGCCAGCGCATGTATTTATTGCGCTTGCAGGCAAAAAGGCTTCAAAACCTGGTAACGACCTCGCCACCGGCTCAATCGGTGGAGATGACCTTGAGGTCATTCACATTGCGCCCGTCCACCGGCAGGCGCTTGACGTACTTGAACGTGCCAGTGGCGTGGCAGCACACCTTGCCCTGGGCGTCGTACACGGTGCCCTCGGTGAACGCCATAGTGGCCGTGCGGTGAATCAGCCGCCCCTTGGCCACCAGCGGCCCGCGCGCGGGCTGCATGAAGCTGGTCTTCATCTCGATGGTGACCACGCCCATGTCCGGCGTCACGCTGCGCGCGGCCGTGGCCATGGTCACGTCCAGCAGCGTCATCGACGCACCGCCGTGGGTCACGGCAAACGAGTTCAGGTGCTCGGGCTGGGCTTCGTAATGCAGCTCGGACTCGCCGCCTTCCATACGCTGCAGCGTAAAGCCCAGGTGGTGGACAAAGGGAATTTCGACACCGAAACTTTTCAAGGGATTTCCTCAGAACACAAACCTCAAATACGGGCGCGGCCGAAGCCAGCGACCGCCGCGCAAGGGCCGCCCCGCCGCGCTGGCGGTGTCCCCCTTCCCGGCTTAGCCGAGAGAAGGGGGAAGGCGCGCAGCGCCTCAGGGGCATGTACCGAATTCACCCTCCCGTGACAATACTCACGCCCCCGTCCACCGCCAGCCATTGGCCGGTGATGTGCTTGCCCGCATCCGACGCGTACAACGCGCACAGGCCCTTCAGATCTTCATCATCGCCCAGACGGCCCAGCGGGGCGTGGGCGGCCAGCGCTTCCTCGCCCATGGCCTTGAGCGTACCCACCGTCATTTTGCTCGGGAAGAAACCCGGGCAGATGGCGTTGACGCGGATGTTGTACGCGCCCCATTCCGCGGCCAGGGCCCGCGTGAAGTTGATCACCGCGCCCTTGGAGGTGTTGTAAGCAATGGTGTTCATGCCCTTGGGGTTGCCGCCCAAGCCTGCGATGGACGCTACGTTGATGATGCTGCCGCTGCGGCGCGCGATCATGCTGTGCTTGGCGATGTGCTGACTCAGGATGAAGTAACCGCGCACGTTGAGGTTCATCACCTTGTCCCACGCGTCCACGGGGTGGTCTTCGGCGGGGGCCCCCCAGGCTGCGCCTGCGTTATTGACGAGGATGTCCACATGGCCCAGTCGTTGCAGGCTTTCGTCGGCCAGGCGGCGGATGTCTTCTTCCTTGGCGCAGTCGGCAGCAATCCAGCTGGCTTCGATACCGGCGGCTTTCAGGTCGGCGGCAGCTTCTTCCAGGTCGGAGGCCTTGCGCGAGCTGAGCACAATCTTGGCGCCCGCTTCGCCCAGCGCGTGGGCCAGTTGCAGCCCCAGGCCGCGCGAGCCGCCGGTGACCAGTGCGGTCTTGCCGGTGAGGTCAAACAGTTGTTGGATGGTACGGGTCATGCTGAAAGTCTCCTTCGGTTTTGGATGGATCTGTCGTTGGGTGTTTGCCCCACGCGCCCGAGGATTGTGCGATGCAATGCGGGCGCTTTGTGTCGCGGGGGTGTCGGGCGTTCAGCTAAGAGCCTGTTCAAAATTTTTCTGGAGCCGCACAAGTGCCTTGCCGGGATGGAATGTAAGGCGCGGGGTGCAGCCAATAGCCCGGCTATTGGCAAGCGTCCGCAACGCCGCAGACCGCCCGGCAAGGCACCTGCCCGAAGGGTTGGAGTGAAATCGGGCGATTGAATGCCTCGGCTGCTTGCATGGGCACCAGCCCATGCGGCGCATCCGAAGCTTCCACTCATCCCGATTGCACTCCAATGCGATCCCCGAAAAGGTTTTGAACCAATGGGATGGACGCCCCCACCCTAAACGGCATCGAAAGTGCCACAGTGGAGATGTCAGTTCTTCCACTTGAACCAGCAGGAGCGTCCACCATGAAGATTACAACCATTGGCATCGATTTGGCCAAGAATGTGT